>JYMV01009998.1_pt1 | contig 78728 bp, 71 predicted proteins | sample 338911 | NCBI WGS metagenome assembly JYMV01 (sample SAMN03354496, study PRJNA234377) | hydrothermal vent metagenome | biome: Deep sea; feature: Hydrothermal plumes at the Eastern Lau Spreading Center, Western Pacific Ocean; material: Seawater | place: Tonga | collected 2009 | depth 2000 m m | reverse complement strand
GATCGACTGAATGGTCCACCAGTATTCGAGATCGGTCGGGATCGACAGCGCCAACGCCAGTGTGACCGCGCCGACCGAGAGGATACCGCCTTTGCCGAGTTTGGCGCCTTGGCTCATTTTTATCTCGAACATCCGAACGTGATCATGGGCAGCGAGTTGTATAAGTTTGGCGGCACGATAGACCCACGACCTTTGGGCTCGGTTAAATGGCATTTCCTCTCGATCCATCGCGAAGAAATATTGGCGAGGCAGTGTCTCTACAGTTCGTCAGATTTTATGACCATTAATTTTTCTATCTGCATGTCTCGCATAGTGTGGGGAATACCTCCCACCCCCATGCCAGACTGCCGCAGGCCCGCGAATGGCATCCAGTCGACACGGAAGGCAGTGAAATCATTAATCATTACCGCAGAGGCATCCAGTCGACGATAGACCTTCATGGCTAGATCAAGGTCGCGGGTGTAGACGGCGGCCTGAAAGGCAAAGGGCAGGCTGTTCGCAGTTTCGATGGCGTTATCGATATCGGTGTATTCGGTAACCGCAACGACGGGACCAAATATCTCCAGAGTACTCACCTTGGAGTCCGAGGCGGGGTGAAGCAGTGTTGTCGCTGGATAGCAGGTATCAGAAACGGGTTCGCCCCCGGATAAACATTGCGCTCCTCCACTGATCGCTTCGAGTACCCACTCGTGGACCCGCTGTAACTCTTTGGGGCGAATAAAGGGCCCGATGTCAGTATCTTCCTGTGTTGGATCACCGACTTTCATCGACTCACCCACCGCCGCTATGGCGTGCGCCAGATTTTCCGCGATCGAGGCGTGGGCGAATATTCGTTGTACCGAGACACAGACTTGTCCTGCGTGATAAAAACCACCCTTGGCAAGTATTGCGGCGGTTTGTTTGATGTCGGCATCTGCCGCAACGATTACCGGTGCTGGGCCACCATGTTCCAGTGCGCAGCGGGTGCCGGCGGCCAATTTCGATCGCAGCATCCAGCCAACCTTCGCGCTGCCAATAAAACTAAAAAATCCAACGCGCTCATCGGTAATCAGCTGAGTGGCGACATCAAGATCTTCGATCGCCATTGCTTGACACCACTCATCTGGAAGCCCCGCCTCACGCAAAATCTGCACAAAACGCATGCATGACAACGGGGTGTCATGTGCGGGTTTGACGATGACCGGACAACCGGCCGCAATGGCGGGGCCAACCTGATGCACGATCAGGTTCAGGGGATGGTTAAATGCGCTGACCGCAACCACGATGCCAATCGGTTCACGATGGGTGAAGGCCAGACGATTTTGTGATGCGGCGTTGACGCCCATCGGAATTTCTTCGCCGCCATCGGTGCGCAGGGTTTCGATACAGATCTTGACGCCATCGATGGCGCGCGCGACTTCAACGCGAGAGTCGAGCAATGGCTTGCCCCCTTCGCGGGCGGCCTCTACCGCAAGGTGTTCTGCCCGCTCCGCCATGATGGTCGCCGCGCGATCGAGTATTTCAATTCTGCGTGCGGGCGAGAGCCAGGCATCACGGTTGCGGAACAAGGCGTGGGCGGTGTCGAGAGCCGTTGCGACAGCGGTACTATCGGCAGTACCCACCGTCGCTATGGGCGACAAGTCGTAGGGTGCCACGACCTCAAACTGTCCCGTTTCGCGGGTATCTGGAACCATTAACGGAAAATGGGGAATAGACATGCTGTTGGCCTCTATATCGGACACACAAGGTCGCCGAGTTTTTCAGTGAGCTTCATGTTTTCGGAATAATCGACCGGACAGTCAATTACCACTACCGTGTTATCCCGAACCGCTTGCTTGAGTGTCGGGATCAAGTCAGTTGCCGCGTCAATACGGTAGCCTTTGGCACCGAAGCTTTCGGCATACTTGACGAAATCAGGGTTGGTAAATTCGATGTTACTGGTACGACCAAACTGGGCCATCTGTTTCCATTTGATCAAGCCGTAATTGCTGTCAGTCCAAATCAGAATGATGATAGGGGTTTCGATGCGCAGCGCCGTTTCGATTTCCTGCGAGTTCATCAGGAAGCCGGCATCGCCGGTTACCGCGACGGCGGTGCGATGAGGATGGGCTATTTTAGCAGCGATAGCGCCGGGCACGGCTATGCCCATCGCTGCAAAACCATTTGAGATTATGCAGGTGTTGGGACGTTCGGCTTGATACATCCGCGCGATCCACATCTTGTGTGCGCCGACATCGGAGATCACGATGTCGTCCCAACTCAGTGCCTTACGCAGATCCCATATGATCTTCTGTGGTTTTACCGGATAGCCGTCGTCGTGCGCGTGCAGGCTAAACTGTTCCTGAATCGCAGTACGCAAATTCGCGCCGATTTCACCGCGGTTAGGACGGGCCTCGGCAGCGATTCCCTTGAGAGCCTGCGAGATGCTGCCAATAACGCCGACCTCAACAATGTAGTGCTCATCGACTTCTGCAGCCGAGGCGTCAATGTGCACGATCTTGCGGTTTTTGTCCTTGTGCCATAGATAGGGGTGGTATTCGACAATGTCGTAACCGACACAAATAATGACATCAGCTCGATCGAAGCCGCAGGAAATATAGTCATTGGCTTGTAGGCCAACGGCGCCCAGCGATAATTCGTGTGAACAGGGCAGGACACCCTTGGCCATAAACGTGGTGGCGACCGGGATGTTGAGTTTCTCGGCAAAATCCACCAGTCGATCTGACGCGCTGGCACGAATGACACCGTTACCAGCCATGATGATGGGAAACTTCGCATTGGAAATAATTTGTGCCGCCTGTTCCATTTTGTCGCGAGGCGGAACCGGTGGGCTGGCGCTTTGAACCTTGAGCGGCGACTTGCCCTCAATTGTCATTTCGGCAATATTTTCCGGGAAGTCGATAAAACTGCAACCTGGCTTCTCCGCTTCCGCGACCTTGAAGGCCTTGCGCACGACCTCGGGAATGATTTCAGGCTCGAGAATTTGGGTGCTGTATTTTGAGATGGGGTCGAACAGATTGACCAGGTCGAGTACTTGGTGACTCTCCTTGTGCAGACGATTGGTGCTGGCTTGGCCGGCGATAGCGATGATGGGGGCGTGATCCATGTTGGCATCGGCGACGCCGGTGACCAGATTGGTGGCACCGGGCCCCAACGTGGCGAGACAAACACCGGCTTTGCCGGTGAGGCGGCCATAGACGTCGGCCATAAATGCCGCACCCTGTTCGTGACGGGTGGTAATGAATTTGATGGGGCTGTCGAGCAGCGCATCCATCACGTCCAGGTTTTCTTCTCCCGGGATGCCGAAGATGTGTTCCACGCCCTCATTCTCCAAACACTTCACAAACAGTTCAGCTGCCTTCATGTATGGCCCTCGCGGTACTCTTATTGATAGTTGTTTTCTACGCTGATTCTAATTGTAGTCAATCCCCATAATTTCGGACTCAACCCCACCCTAGCCCTCTCCCTCAGGGAGAGGGCTAGGGTGGGGTTTTAATAATTCCCTGAATTCCGGAACTTATTGGCGATGAAATAATCCAGCCTAAAATAACGACCGGCACCAAGGAAAAACAACGCGGCGAGCCTAATAAAATAGGTGCCAGATAAAGCCGAAGCATGAGCGAGGCAATGCATTCAGTAGACTGACCAGGAGTGCCTTCTTAGGGGGCTCGGGTGCCGAGAATAATATCGCGTTGGAGTAGTTGGACTAATGTGTCGTAGCCACCATTGATGACGACCTCGGGTTGTGGATGATTCATTTCAACGACGATCTGATCGAGGGCAGCGCGTCCGGTGCAACCGTTATTGGTCTGTAAAATCTGTACCAGTCGAAAGGTGACGGGGTTGGTCTCCATGAAACCGACATCGTCGTCCCGATTCCGGTAAATCAGCAAGTAGATGGGCTGTGTTGAGGGTTCTTGTGGTTGGAAATCGGGGCCAATCTGATGCACGGGGAAACGATACTGCAGAGGCCAAGCCAGCGGTGACACCACGGGAACATGATTTAAGAGATCGACTGGCTCGACGCTTGCAAATGACTCCAGAGTCGTCTCATCCAATGCCAGCGCCGTCTCGACCCATTCGTGGTGGGCAAGTTCGAGTAGAAACGGAGGGTCATCCGCATCGTCACGTTCGTGGTTGAGAAAATCGACAAATTCTTGGCCGAACTTGGGGAAGTAAGGGGTATGACACTGATGCTGAACCATGAACTGCCGGATCATGGTATGCCAGCGGTTTTCTGTGTAGAGCGATTTAAGAATCGGAAAGTTGGAAGAGCAGAAGCCTTCGATATTGTTGTAAAATAATTCACGGTAGATGCCCATGCGTCGATCTTCGATGCCTGCGGGTGCGGCATGGGTTTGTGGATCCCGAATATGCCTGGCAAAGGCGTACTGGGTGTCGCGAAAGTCAGGTTTTGACGAGTTGTTCATGAGCTGTGCGTTGTTGGCTTTGCATGCTGCAAATCATATCAACTTCGGTAAGTAACTCAGGTAGTGGAGGGATGTTGAAATCGCGTTCCAGTAGAGTAGGAAATACCCCAAAATGGTCGTAGGCGGTATCCAGAAGTTTCCATACCGGATCAATCACATCAGCGCCGTGAGTATCGACAATCAGATCGTCGGCCTCATTGTAGTGGCCAGCGACATGACAATAGGCGATGCGCTCACCGGGCAAGGCTTTTAAGAATTCTTCCGCATCATAGCGGTGATTAACACTATTGACGTAAATGTTATTGACGTCCAGCAACAGATCACAGTCGGCCCCCTCAAGTACCGCATTGATGAACTCTATTTCACTCATCTCTTGCTGCGGCGCGGCGTAGTAGGATGCATTTTCCAGTGCGATGCGTTGGCCGAGAATGTCCTGAACCTGTTGTACGCGTGCGACGACATAGTCGACCGCTTCGGGTGTGAATGGGATGGGCATCAGATCATACAGGTGGCCGTCGTCGCTGCAGTACGTTAGATGCTCGGTATACAAGGATATTCCGTGCTCTTGCATGAGTTTGCGAATATCTTTGACGAGGTTCGTATCCAATGAGGAAGGGCTGCCAATCGAAAGGGACAGTCCGTGCAAGGTAAAGGGGTATTTTTCGGTAAAAGCTCGAAAGCCTCGCCCCAAATGTCCACCGACCCCGATCCAGTTTTCGGGCGCGACTTCCATGAAACGTATTTGGGGCGGTGGATGATCCACAAGCGGACCCATCAGGGTCCGCCGCAGACCAAGCCCTGCGCCACTGACTACATAGTCACGCATGGCGGTTCAGCCTATTTCATGCCGCCGCACTTGCCTTCACCGCATTTTCCTTCCATGGATTTCTTGGCCTTGTCACCGCCGCACTTGCCTTCACCGCATTTTCCTTCCATGGATTTCTTGGCCTTGTCACCGCCGCACTTGCCTTCACCACACTTTCCTTCCATGGCTTTCTTGGCTTTTTCACCGCCGCATTTACCTTCACCACATTTGCCTTCGGCGAGTTGCAGGTAGCCGGCGGAAAGATCGGTCATGCCAAATGGGTTGGTATCAGCTTGTGCAACTTGGATGCCGCCGAGACTGCACACAAGTGCAGCGCCCAAGGCGCCCGCGATCGGTTTCATTGAATGATTATCGGACATTGGTTTTCTCCTGATGGTATTTAAATAACAGTACACTCGGTACTGAGCATAATCCGCTGAGGTTTTTCGCAACTGCATGGTGCAATATCCCAGCACTACGGTCGGTGTAGACATTCGATGTTTCCGAAAGTTCGAAAACGGGAATAAATCTATAAAACGGGTAGCCTTTTCTATCGCCTAAGTATCAGGCTATAACCAATTTATAACAATTTTATCACGGGTTTATGTTTATTTGGTACGCGATCCTAGAGCTTTCTCAGGCACTCAAGATAATCGTGATCATCTGGTAGGCGGTTCTGTTTTTGGGCTTCCCACAGGGCCGTACCCAGACACTCCATCATTTCGTGTTCGAAGTCGTGCCGGTCATTGTATCGTTTTGCCAGCGCGTTGTAGATGTCGCTTATTCCCGACGGTTGATTAGTGCTGACTTGCTCGCGAATACTGATGTGCATAGCCATATGCAAAAAAGGGTTGGTGTTGCCCATTTCCGGCGTGTAGTCACGGTCAAGATTGGATTCGAGGTCGGCTAGCAAGGCATGGTATTCGGGATGCAAGTCAATCACATCGGCAACCAATGCCTCGAGGGGTTCGAGGATTTTTCCTGCCGCACGTTTTTTCCAGACTTGAAAGAAAAACTTTCGCAATTGGTTTCGGTCTTGTCCAAACATGGTCGGGGATCTCTGGGGTTACTCAAGCGTTTTCTGCTTGAACTCACACAGGTCTTCGATAACACAGGAGCTACATCGAGGCTTGCGTGCAATACAGGTGTAACGACCCAGAAGTATCAGCCAGTGGTGGGCATCGAGTTTGAATTCGTCCGGTACCAGCCGCAATAGCCGTTTTTCGACTTCATCAACGTTCTTGCCCGGCGCGATTCGTGTGCGGTTACCGACTCGAAATATATGCGTGTCTACGGCGATGGTTGGGTGGCCAAACGCCGTATTGAGAATCACATTGGCGGTCTTTCGACCGACACCCGGTAGTGACTCCAGCGCCTTACGGTCGTCCGGCACTTGACCGTCATATTGGTCGATGAGGATGCGACAGGTCTTGATGATGTTTGCGGCCTTACTGTTGTAGAGGCCAATGGTTTTAATGAAACCCTTCAAACCCTCCTCACCCAGTGCGTAGATGGAATCCGGGGTGTTGGCCATCGGATACAGACGTGCGGTTGCCTTGTTGACACCCTTGTCGGTAGCCTGAGCGGAAAGAATCACGGAGATTAGCAACTCAAATTCACTGTCGTGATTAAGTTCGGTTTTAGGCGCTGGGTTTTCAGTACGCAGACGTGTGAAAATCTCAACCCGTTTGTCGCGATTCATGGTCAGGTCGTACTGGCAATGGGGGCGTTACTCACCTCGGGTTCATTGGCATGGCGAGCGTCGAGCCAGTTTTTCCCTGCGATGATAAAGCCAAGGCCGAAGAATGCGCCCGGAGGTAAAACGGCTAGCAGAAAACCAGTGTAGTCATCAATCAGGGTGATGGTCATTTGGCGACCGATGTCGCCAAACATAAGATGCGCATTCGCTAAAAACGTGCCTGAGCCGATAATCTCGCGCATGCCTCCAAGTAGTATCAATATCAGCATAAAACCGGTGCCAACGGCAAGGCCATCCAGAGCCGATATCCCCACTGGATTACGTGAAGCGAACGCTTCTGCTCGACCGATAATGGCACAGTTGGTCACGATCAACGGGATAAAGATGCCCAGTATTTTATACAGATCATGGAAGAACGCATTCATTATCAGCTCAGCTGCCGTTACAAATGAGGCAATGATCAATACAAATATCGGCAGGCGCACCTCGGGTCGTAGCTGATTCCGAATCAGTGATACACAGCTGTTTGACGCGAGTAGCACCAGCGTGGTGGCGAGGCCCAGTCCAAAGCCATTAATCGCGGTGTTGGTTACGGCGAGTAATGGGCACAGACCCAGAAGCTGCACCAAGGCGGGATTATTGGTCCACAGGCCACTGCGGGTAATTTCTGTGGCAGACAAGGGCATGACTAATTTTCGTCCTCTTCGGATTCGGGGGCCGCAAACAAGGCGTCCCGACGTTCCTTATAATACAGTAGCGTATTTTTTACTGCCTTGACGATGGCTCGGGGCGAGATGGTCGCCCCGGTGAGTTGGTCAAAGTCGCCGCCATCACGTTTCACCTTCCAGAGTTCTTCTTCTGGGGACTCCAAGCTGGTACCGGGGAACTGCTGTATCCAATCGGATCGTTCCGCTTCAATGCCATCCCCTAGGCCCGGCGTTTCTTTATGTGAGATGACGCGCACGCCGACGAGTGAGCCATCGTCGAGTATTGCGACCAGCAATTTGATGCGACCATTGTAGCCATCCGGTGCGATCGGGCTGAGGACGACGGCGACCGGTTGCCCACCCTTGCGTGCGCGGTACACGGTCATGGGTTCAATAGTACCAAGAAAGTAATCGTTGGGAATGATCAAGGTGTCTTCTTGCAGGTCGTTGTCATAGGTGGATTTTGGAATTAGCACATTAAGGCTGGCGAGCAGGGCCAGTCGCTCATTCTCGAGAATCCTGTCTTCGGTGTTATCGAACGTGACGGCAACCAGGGCACTGCCGAGCAGCGCAAAGGCACCGAGCAAGGCCGCAGGTTTGACCATGTGACCAGCCATGGAGTCAGGAACCCCTGTCTTCGCCGAACACGCGCGGCCGGGTAAAATAGTCGATTGAAGGTGCGGCGAGATTCATCAGCAATACGGCGAATGCGACGCCATCGGGATACCCGCCCCAAGTACGGATGACGAAAATCAGGATGCCGACGCAGGCTCCGAAAAGCAGACGCCCCTTGGCGGATGCGCAACCACTAACGGGATCGGTGGCGATAAAGAATGCACACACGACCGCGCCGCCCGAAAAGATGTGGAACAGCGGCGTTGGGTGGGCATCCGGATTGGTGAGATAAAACAGCAGTGAAATGGTGAACAGGCTGCCGAGTACCGCCACCGGAATATGCCAGGTGATTATGCGTTTGTACAGTAGCCAAAGGCCGCCGACGAAAAACCAGTTGCCAACCCACTCCCAGCCACGACCACCAAAGTCACCGAACAGGATATTACTGCGGATCTCACCGATCGTATCCATCAAGCCGAGTCGGGTTTTCATCAGGTCAAGCGGTGTCGCGGCGGTGACGGCATCCCAAGGTAGTTGGTCGGGCAGGCTGCCAGCAAAGGTAACGACCAGTGTGTCCCACAGTCCGAGTGGATGCTCGGCAATCATACTTGGCGGAATCCACTGGGTCATTTCGCGTGGAAATGAAATCAGCAAGGCAGCATAACCCGCCATGGCGGGGTTGAACGGATTAAATCCGAGCCCACCAAACAGCTGTTTGGTGATAATAATGGCAAACAAACTGCCAGTCACGGTGAGCCACCAGGGCGCTAACGGGGGTAGAGCCAGTGCAAGTAACACCGCAGTAACGACAGCGCTGAGGTCATGTAGAGTGGCGCGTGCATCGCCTCCTCTGGATCGGATCATCATTGCTTCCGCACCGGTCGCAGTGACAATGGCAATGACAATGTTAAACCATACACCCCAGCCAAAGAACCAGATCATTGCAATCGCACCGGGGATCAAGCCCAGCAGTACATGCAGCATGACCCTATGTACGCTCGCAGTGGGTTGCAGGTGCGGCGATGTATCAAGCTCGAACTTCATGAATCCGGCTCCGAAACATTCGCTTTTTGCTTGTTAATGGCGACTTTTTTCTTGCGCATGCGTTCGTCACGTTCGAGCTTTTCTCTTTGCAGGCGATCGTCGCGGGCTTGATGACGATCTCGGGCCTGATCAGAACGCTGCTTTTCCAGATTCCGTTGACGCAGAGAGGATTTCGCAAAGCGATAATATTCAACCAGTGGTATATGGCTGGGACACACCTGCGAACAACAGCCACATTCAATACAGGCCGACAAGTGATGTGCCTCGACCTGTTCCCAGTTCTGCGCTCGGGTGTACCAGAACAACTGTTGTGGTAACAACTGAGCTGGACATACTCGCTCACATTCACCGCATCGAATACAGGGTAGGGTCGGGCGATATTGCCCAAGGTCAGAGGGACCAGCGACGAGAATACAATTAGTCGCCTTGACCACAGGCACTACATCGCTGGCGATTGCAAAACCCATCATCGGGCCACCCATGATTAACCGCTTGGCATTGTCAGTGTAACCGCCGGCGGCCTCGATCAACGAGGCGAATGAACTGCCAATTCTTGCCTCAAAGTTACGCGGGCTCGCGCATCCGGTTCCGGTCACGGTAACAATGCGTGAGGTCAGTGGCTTGCCGAGGCAAATGGCCTGATAGACCGCTGCGGCCGTGCCGACATTGTGGCATACGACTCCGAGATCTTGGGGTAAGCCTTTTTCCGGGACTTCTTGTTTCAGCAAGACCTTGATCAACTGGCGCTCACCGCCCGCAGGATAAAGGCTTGGCACCTCGATGATGTCAATATCCGTCGCATCGAGTTCTTGTTCCGCAAGGCGCAAGGCGGCGATGGCTTCCTGTTGACAGTCCTCAACACCGATAATGCATTTGTCCAGTTGTAAGGCGTGAGCGATGATGCGTGCGCCGACGATGACTTCACTCGCGCGTTCGCGCATTAGCATGTCATCACTGCTGATAAAGGGCTCACATTCTGCACCGTTTATGACCAGCGTATGAAGTGACTGATTTGGTTGGGGTGCCAGTTTTGCTCCGGTTGGGTAGACGGCACCACCGAGTCCGACAATACCGGCATCTTCAATGCGGCGACGAATGTTGTCGGCACTAAGTGCGCGATAATCGCGGGTCGTTTCGTTGTCCGTCACCCAGTTGTCATCACCATCGGCCTCGATCACGATGCAGCTTGCATCCATGCCGGAAGGATGTGCGATCGGGTAGTCTGCGATGTCGACCACTCGGCCCGATGTGGAGGCATGGGTGGGTGCGCTGAGATGCCCGTTGGCGCGCGCGATGGTTTGACCGCGCAATACTTTGTCACCTATCGACACACAGGCGACGGCTGGTTCGCCGATATGTTGGTTGAGAGGGATAATCACACGACCAGGGATCGGCGCCTGTTCGATCGGTCGACCGCGGGTATGGGTTTTGTTTTCGGGCAGGGCAATCCCACCGTAGAAATGTGCGAGGCGATCTGATGATTCCATCGTCTATCCCTGTAGTGCCCGTGGCTCAGGCCACGACCACGCATCCAGACCGGTATCGCGCGGAATAACGTAAATGCATTCGACTGGGCATGGCGGAATACACAAATCACAGCCGGTACATTCATCCTTGATGATGGTGTGCATCTGCTTGGTCGCACCGACAATCGCATCCACGGGACAGGCCTGTATGCACAGCGTGCAACCAATACAAATTTTCTCATCTATGATGACGACGGTTTTGATCGATTCCTCTCCATGGGACTCGTTGAGTGGTTTTGGTTCCCGTCCCAGTAACTCTGCCAGCGCCACGATGCCGGGTTGGCCACCGGGGGGGCACTGATTAATATCAGCCTCACCATCGGCAATCGCCTCGGCATAGGGTCGACAGCCAGGATAGTCGCATTGTCCGCATTGGGTTTGTGGCAACAGGGCATCTATTTGATCCACAACCGGGTCGCCTTCGATGTGGAAATGTTTTTCCGCGTAACCGAGCAGCAGGCCAAACAGGATGGCGAGCAGCGTCAGAACAACGATGGCGCTCAGAATCACTACTTCACCAAACCCGCGAAGCCCAAAAATGCCATGGACATTAGTCCGGCGGTGATCAGCGTAATCGGTGCGCCCTGGAATACCTGAGGAACGTCGGACACCGTGATGCGTTCACGCAGGGCGGCAAACAGCACTAGGACCAACGAAAATCCCAGTGAAGCTCCGAATCCAAAAATAGCGGATTCGAGAAACCCGTGTTGCTCCTGGATATTTAACAGCGCGACGCCGAGAACCGCACAGTTAGTCGTGATCAGAGGTAGATAAATACCGAGAATTTCGTACAGCAATGGGCTGCTTTTGTGTACGACCATTTCAGTGAACTGGACAACAACAGCAATGACCAGGATGAAGGCGATGGTGCGCAAGAACTCCAGTTCCAGTGGTATCAGAAAATACTCGTTTACCATGTAGCTGCACACGGACGACAGGGTTAGCACAAAGGTCGTTGCGAAACCCATGCCGATGGCGCTCTCGAGTTTGCGCGACACACCCATGAATGGACACAGCCCCAAGAACTGGACCAACACAAAGTTGTTGACCAGTACGGTGCTGATAATAATGAGAAAATAGTCCGTCATCCCTGTAACCGATCAAGAAATTTTTTGGCAAAGGCAACCAATTCAGGTTGATAGTGCAGTTCGCCAGACAGCGGGCTGTCTTGAAACAGTCTCATGGCTCCGGCAATAGCACCGACTCGGTACCAGAAAGGCACAGGTTGTTGCGGTAGCATCTCGACTCCGTAGTTCAGGGTTCCGTCGTCATGCATAAGATATAGCGCTACGTTGATACGGGCTTGTTTCGCGTAGCGGGTACTCTTGGAGCCCCAATGCAGAATACGTGAATTCCAACCCAATATCGCGCCGGCATCAACGGTTAGTGCGCGAATACTTTGGAACTGCTCAGGCGCTATATCGCGAGACTTGAGATTTCCCGGTACATTGGGATCGAGGTGGGTAGGTAATACATACATGCAACCGTTCATCGCAGTAGCATCAGTAAAAGGTATCCACAGCGTCAGGTGTTTGGGTCGGCCGTCGGGTTGCAGTGAGTCTGGATCGGTGAGGTCGCGGTGTGGCGCCCAGCCCTGACTGGATCCGCTGGGGCCGACGTTCCATGCCCACAGGTCACCGGGGCTAATTCTGATTTTCGAACCCAGCAACGGCTTCGCTATCTCGCTCAAATTGGCAAACAGTTGCCAGAACTCATCATAAATCAGCGCGAAGGGTGCGGGAAACCCCGCATCGGTCACGTTCCTGATCGCCTCTGCCAGACGTTCGCAATCTTCTTCCAACACCGTCGGAGGCAAACGAAAATAGCCTTCCTCGATGATATTTTTAACCGACTGATCGCGCGCGTGGTCGTCTATCCGATAGGGAGATATTGCCTTCGCAAACGGCAGGTCGCTAATGCTCATGCGCGGGCAAAGTTGTAGCCAGTAATCGGGCTGTTCGGCCGCGCTGAGAACCGTGGCGGTGAGTCCGCTCATGGTTATTTGACCTTCATACCCGCTTGCGCGCCGTCATCGGGTGACAGTATCCATAGCTCATCTCCGCCGGGTCCAGCGGCCAGTACCATGCCTTCCGACAAGCCAAATCGCATTTTCCTCGGTGCCAGATTGGCTACCATCACGGTGTGTCTCCCAATCAGTTTTTCTGGATCGTATGCGTTTCGGATGCCAGCAAACACCTGACGGGTATCGCCGCCAAGGTCCAGTTCAAGACGTAACAGTTTGTCTGCGCCATCAACATATTCGGCGTGCTGTATTCGTGCGATACGCAGATCGATTTTGGCGAAGTCATCAAAGTTGATAGTGTCGGCGATCGGGTCATCGGCGAGTGGGCCGGTAGGTATCGCGGCCGGAGTCTGGTCGTTCGCCTGCATGTCTTCAGTGGAGGCATCGGTCATGGCTTCTACCTGTTTGGCTTCAATGCGCGTCATAAGTGGTTTAAACGGATTAATCTTGTGCCCGGTGAGTGGTTTACTCTTACCCGTCGGCCATAGCAGCGGTTCTATGCCGAGAAAGGCTTCGGATTTTTCTACTGTATCCGGCAAGATGGGTTTCAGGTAGGCAATTAACAGATAGAACAGATTCAGGCCAACGCTGCAGATGTCATGCAACTCGTCATCGCTGCCCTCCTGTTTGGCTACGACCCAAGGTTTTTTCTCATCAATGTACTGATTGGCACGATCGGCCAGCGCCATGATCTCGCGCACCGTGCGACCGAACTCGCGTTGTTCGTAGAGATCGGCGATGGCATCGCTGGCGGCGGCAAATTCGGCGAACAGTTCGGGTTCGCTGCATTGGCTACTTAACCGGCCATCAAAGCGCTTATTGATGAACCCTGCGCAGCGGCTGGCAATGTTAACAACTTTGCCGACCAGATCTGAATTGACGCGTTGTATAAAATCCTCAAGGTTCAAATCCAGATCGTCGATTTTGCTGGAAAGTTTCGCCGCAAAATAATAGCGCAGATACTCTGGGTTCAAGTGATCAAGATAGGTGCGCGCCTTGATGAAAGTACCGCGTGATTTCGACATTTTTTGCCCATCAACCGTGAGGAAGCCATGCGCAAAAATGGCCGATGGGGTGCGGAAGTTGGCGCCGGATAGCATTGCAGGCCAGAACAGTGCGTGAAAATAGATAATGTCTTTACCGATAAAGTGGTACAGCTCGGTATCACTGTTCGGGTTCCACCAATCATCAAAATTGCGGCCGGTTTTTTCACACAGGCTTTTGAAGCTCGCCATATAACCAATGGGTGCATCCAGCCAGACATAAAAGTATTTTCCGGGAGCATCGGGGATTTCAAAACCAAAGTAGGGTTCATCGCGAGAGATATCCCATTCCTGCAAACCCTGTTCAAACCACTCGCTGAGTTTGTTTGCTACCTGAGACTGCAAATGACCGCTGGTCGTCCATTCCTGCAGCATCGATTCAAAGTCGGCTAACTTGAAAAAATGATGCTCGGAATCTTTCTCTATTGGTGTAGCACCGGATATGGCGCTAACGGCATTTTTTAACTCTGTCGGGGAGTAGGTTGCACCGCAGACCTCACAGTTATCGCCATACTGATCGGTGGCATCACATCTTGGGCAATCGCCTTTGATGAATCGGTCAGGTAGAAAAATACCTTCCTCTGGATCAAACGCCTGAGAGATTGTGCGTGTGGCGATGTGGCCGGCATCGCGGTTACGACAATACACCGTGTTGGCCAATTCGCGATTTTCGTCAGAATGTGTCGAATGATAGTGATCAAAATTGATGCGGAAATCGGCGAAGTCAGCCTGATGTTCCGTTGAGGTGCGTTCGATCAGGGCTTCCGGCGTGATACCTTCCTTGCGCGCGCGCAGCATGATCGGGGTGCCATGAGCATCATCGGCGCAGACGTACACGCAGTCATGGCCGCGCATTTTCTGTAATCGGACCCAGATATCGGTCTGGATATACTCCACCAGATGGCCCAGATGGATCGGTCCGTTGGCGTAGGGCAGCGCACTGGTGACCAGAATTCGACGAGTTGAGGATGTCATGTCAGCACTTTACGGTGACGACGCAACCGGCTGCGCCAAATCCTGTTGATTCTACCGGGGTTTCCGGATGGGTGTTAGTGCTGGCAGGCCTTTCGGCGGAGAAACACAGGCTTAGTTTGCAGCGGTTCGAAGTACGCTTGTCTGGGGCAGTCGGGTGCTGCCGATACGGTGCATCGGTACGCGGCAGCGAGTCAGTATGCGAGACATGGCCTGGGCGACAAAAACTACCAGATTATCGACGCCATACTCACGATACGCCTCCCCTGCCGCACGACAAATACCGAACAGGATTTCCGATTGCCGTCGTTTGGACGCCTTGATTTCGGTGGCGCTGGGTCCGGCGCTGCGGAATGGCTTGGCAACGCAGACACGCGACAACTCGGCAACCCACTGATCGGTGACACGGCATCGAACAATAAAGTGCAGTGTGCGGTGATCGTGTTCATCGAACTTCATATCGCGCTCAAAGCTATTGGGATCTTCATAGCCCTGTTCGAGGCAGTAGACCTGATAGCGCAACGGGTGGTGGATGCGGCGGGAATCGGCGGTATCGGCAAATATTTTAAAATTAATCAGGGCAATATCCAGGCCAGATTCTTGGCCGGATTGTCCAAGGGCGCGATAAATAAATGAAAGTCATTGAACTTAAAGGTAATTATGTTTCTATCAAGTTAGGGCTAGTGTCGTTGCTTGGGGGTCAGAGGCGCCAATTATCGACCGATGGCCGTGGTTTGGCGAAAAAAGTGTCTCTAATAGGCAGCAATAAAACCAAAATAAATCAACCAACTTGTTGATAGTTAGGTCTTTTTTTGTTTGTTTCTGGGTGCAGACATTGGCTGACATTAGTGAAATATCAGGGCAAAAGGACCCCGGCGACGGCGTCGCCGGGGCGTGTCAGGTGGTGGGCAAATCAAGTGACTACGTCCCTGTCCCGTGCGCCCCACATCCCTGCGTGACCTGTCCTGACGAGTTCAGTATCCATCGTCTTGCCGGGTTCCATCCACAGTCAGAGTCCTGCTCGCCTGTCGGATTATTGCCCTGCGGGATCTACCAGCACCGTTTTGATGAACGGAATGGTGAGGCGGCGCTGCGATACCAGCGCCGCCGTGTCGAGGCGACCCAGCAACGCGAACAGATAAGCCGTGTCGCGCGGGCAGCGGCGTAATAAATATTCAGCGGTGTCGTCGGGTAGAACCAGACCGCGTCGATGCGCACGCAATTGCAACGCCAGACGTTTGTCGGTGTCGTTAAGTTCGTGCAATTGGTAGAGGGCGCCAGAGCTGAGCCGAGAGCTGAGATCGGCAAGGGTGATTCCGATATCGGTCGGGCGCCGACAACCCGCGATGATCAAGTGGCCGTTGTTTTCGTGAATCCGGTTAAACAGATCAAACACGGCCTCTTCCCAGTCGCTGTGGCCTGCGATCACTTCAATCTGGTCGATACATAGCAAGTTGAATTGTTCGATATCGGCAAGTACGCCGGGGTTAAGCTCGGTAGTCGACAACGCCAGATACATGTGGCGTAAGCCGGTTTGTTCGGCGAGATGTGCGCAGGCCTGTAACAGATGGCTCTTGCCGTGATGGGCACCGCCACTCAAATACACGTAGCGATCACCCTGGGCGGTTGCCGTTTGCTGTAGCGCAGCGACCAGTTGTGCATGCGGCCCCACATGAAAATTACCGAAACTGGCGTGATCGCGCAGCCCAACATCCAACGGCATCTGGTCATTCATGGGATGTCTGTCGTCGCCTTGTGGTGGTAATGGATGTAGAACATCGATCCGGTAAACATCATCAGACTGGTGATGACAACCGCGACGGCGAGATAGCGTTCTGCGGGATTGATCCAGGCCTCATTGAAGCCATAGGCAAAATAAAAGGGCGACAGAAAACTGCTCCAAGCATACGTGTAGGGTTTACCGTGCAGCAGGCCGCGCAGTGGAAACAACAGCGGCACGACTAATACGATCAGGGCCAAAGCGATCGGAAAGTACTGGCTGGGCGCCAGCCACGCGTTCCAGGCCAACAAAATCGCCATGAGCCCAAAATAGCCGAGCAGGGTGATGACCCGCGAGGCCAGTATGCGATTCATCGTGGTTGCCCTCAGCCGAGTTTCAGGGCCATGGTGGCCAAGCGCTTGCCGAGCGCAATACACAGAGTTTTTTCATCCTCGGAGATTGCTTGATCACTGTCGACACCCGCAAGATGGCTGGGGCCATAGGGGGTGCCGCCGGTACTGGTGTGCAGCAGTGCGGTCTCGCTGTAGGGCAGACCCACCATCAACATGCCGTGGTGTAATAAAGGCAACATCATCGATATCAACGTCGTCTCCTGACCCCCGTGGAGGCTCGAGGTTGATGTGAATACGCCGGCGGGTTTGCCACTGAGGCCACCCGATAACCACACTGAACTGGTGCCATCGATAAAGTATTTCAGGGCCGCTGCCATGTTACCGAAGCGAGTTGGGCTGCCTAGCGCCAGACCGTCACATTCGCGTAGGTCTTGTTCGGTTGCATACGGAGGACCATCGGCCGGGATGGTGTCTTCGCTGGCTTCACAGACTGTGGATAGTGCGGGCACCGTGCGTAACCGCGCCTCGACACCAGCGACCTGTTCGATGCCGTGGCAGACATGATTGGCCATGGTCGCGGTAGCGCCGTAGCGGCTGTAGTACAAAACCAGGACCTCAATCATATCTATAGCACCTTCAGGACCGTTTCAGGAGGGCGTCCAATGGCAGCACCTTTGTCGGTGATCACGATCGGTCGCTCGATCAGGATGGGGTGGTCGATCATGGCTTGAATTAGTTCGTCGCGGGACAGGTCGGGGTTATCGATACCCGCTTCCTTATATATGGATTCAAATGTACGCATCAGATCGCGTGGTTCCATTCCCAATTGCTGCAGGATGGCGTCCAGTTGGGCCGCATCCGGGGGGGTGTCCAGATACTTGATAACGGTGGGTTCAATGCCCTTTTCGCCCAGCAGTTCGAGGGTCAGGCGTGACTTGGTACAGCGCGGATTGTGGTAGATGGTGGTCGACATGGCGATAGTTTATTTGGGTTAGGGATCGCCCTATTGTAGCCGCATAAGGCCAAGCGACCTATACTTTCAGGGAATTGTCGGTCATAACTCCCGCTGCACCGGTTCGCGCCGAAATCTCGGGGGGATTGTTTATGGAAACCCTATGTTAATGAGTAATCCGCTGCCCATATTGTCGAAATTTCTGCGTTTCTTTGGCGCCAACGTTGTGACAGACAATGTGCCACAGAATGCAGCCGCGCTGGCCTATACCACGCTTATCTCGTTGGTACCCTTGACTGTGGTGATGTTCGCCGTCGCCTCGGCCTTCCCGGCGTTTTCCCACGTTGGCACGGATGTGCAGGGTTGGGTGTTCGAAAATTTTGTACCGGCCGCAGGCGAGGTTGTGCAGGAACACCTGAGTCAGTTTGCGGAAAAGGCATCAAAACTTACCGCGACGGGCATTTTGTTTTTGGTATTGGCGGCGATCCTGCTGATCGCAACAATCGACCGAACCTTCAATGCCATTTGGAACACTCGCCGGGTACGCAATCCGGTCAATGGTTTCATGATGTACTGGGCGTTGTTGACACTGGCGCCGGTATTGATCGGTCTTAGCGTTGGACTCACGTCCTATGTGATTTCAATGCCGCTATTGAACGATGCGGCTTCTTCGTTGGGTGTGCGCAAGCATGTGTTATCCATGGCACCGTTTTTGGTGTCGACACTGGCCTTCACGATGATGTATGTGATCGTACCGAACGCACGCGTCAAAATTCGTCATGCCTTGGTCGGTGGTTTTGTTGCTGCTGGTTTGTTTGAGCTTGCCAAGCGTGGCTTCGGGTTTTTTATCACTCAGTTCCCAACCTACGAGTTGATCTACGGTGCGTTGGCCGCGATACCCATTTTTCTGGTCTGGATTTATCTGTGTTGGTTGATCGCATTGTTTGGTGCTGAGTTAACCTATTGTCTGGGCGCATTTTCTGCGGTGGACGAGGTAGATAGTGAGTCCACGGAGTCGGATGCCGCGGCCGATTCCAGTGTGATTCGTTTGTCAGGGCGGGAACCTCCGGAATCCGCGGAAGTCTGATACAGTAGTTCCGGTCATCTGGTTTAAGGTATCTCATATGCGTTTTTGGCGTTTGCTTGCGGTGTTGGTCATCGCCTGTGGTTTGTCCATCGGGGTTCAGGCCGAGCCTGTGGATTTTACCTTGAAGGACCTCCACGGCAAGGAGCACCACCTGTCGGACTACCGTGGAAAATGGGTGATTGTTAACTACTGGGCGACCTGGTGTCGGCCTTGTCGGGAAGAAATTCCGGAGTTATCCGACTTTCATGATCGTCACAAAGATACCGATGCCGTGGTGCTCGGTGTGAACATGGAAGACATTCGTTTGGCGCCACTGGCAGAATTTGCCGAGGACATGTTTGTGTCTTATCCGGTGCTGCGATCCAGACCGAAACCCATGGGTGAACTGGGTCGTGTGACCGGTTTGCCGACGACCTATATCGTGTCCCCAGAGGGCAAGTTGGTTGCTTGGCAGGAAGGCCCGATAACGGCGCAGCATCTGGATAAGTTTCTGGAACGCAAGTCCAGGAAGAGCAAGGATGGGCAGTAACTATTTTTATTCCCTCACCATGGCCCTCTGCAGAGGGGAGAGGGGATATTTCTTGGGCGTAAAGTTGGCACTTAAGCTGTTTGTTTGCACGGTAATATTGGCGTCCGGTGTGGCGCTAGCAAAATCTCCACAAGTTCCACGTGATCCCTCGGTCTATTTTTTTAATACGACCTTGGGCGACTATCGCGAAGAGTTGAAAACGGCGCGCGAGCAGGGCAGGCAAGGTATTTTGCTGTTTTTCGAAATGGATGAATGCCCGTTTTGTCATCGTATGAAGACGACGGTACTGAATCAGCCTCAGGTACAGAATTATTTTCGCGAACATTTTCTGATTTTCCCGATCGATATCGAAGGCGACATCGAAGTGATCGGTTTTGATGGTCGGGTCGTGATCGAAAAAGACTTTGCGTTCAGGCAGAATCGCGTGCGCGCGACGCCGGTATTTGCCTTTTTTGATCTTACCGGTAATCGTATTGTGCGTTATACCGGGGCGACCTCGGGTATTGTGGAAACATTACTGCTAGGCAAGTATGTGGTTGATGGTATATATAAGGACATGTCATTCACTCGCTATAAACGCAGCCAACGAGAGCAATGAAAGGCGACTCACTGTTATTCTTAATCGTTATTTCGGCAGGGTTATTACCCGCTGATGCGATGGATCAATCGACACCGCTACCCGAGCCATTGACATTGGAGTATGCGCTGTCGCTTGCGAATGAGTTGGCTCCCCCCCTGCGTCGAGCGACGGCGCAATTACAGGTGGCTCAGGCCGAGCGTGTGATCGCCGGTAGTGGTTACGCGACGACGTTGTCGATGAGTGCACGACTGCGCACCATCCGCTCGGCAGAGTCTGGCTCTACTTTGGATGATCACCGTGTGGGTTTTCGGGTGAATCGGGGTCTCTACGATTTTGGTTTGACACGATCGCGCCTCGACGCGGCCGACGCCAGCATTGAGGCGCGCCATTGGCATTTGATTGAGGCGCGCGATGCCCAGCGCTTACGGGTGATGGCCGCGTATTTCGATGTGCTATTGGCGGACCTCGAGTATGTGCGTGACAATGAAGCGATGTCGATCGCATTTATTCACTTTGATCGTACACAGGATGCACATGAGTTAAGGCAGGTATCGGATGTCGAGTTGTTTGAAAGTGAGACAGCCTACCAGCAGAGTCGGCACAGTCGATTTGTCAGTGCGGGACAGCAGCGAGCAACGCGCTCGCGTCTGGCCATTGCGCTGAATCGCCCAGAGGAGTTGTCGTCGGAATTGGCTTTACCTGAACTGGATAGTTTGGCCAGACCATTGCCCGAGGTCGAGGACCTTACGCAGCAGGCGCTGAGCAATAGTCCTACGCTGAGGGCGTTGCAGGCAGAATTGACCGCCGCGGAATCTGAGGTCGAGGTCGCGGATGCGGGCGACGGGCCAGTGTTGAGTGGTGTCGCGACGCTGTCTGAATTTACCCGCGAGACCGCTAATGGTGATCGCTGGCAATTCGGTCTGGAATTTGAGATGCCACTGTATGACAGTGGTCAGACGCATGCGCAGGTTGCCCACGCACGCGCTGCGGTCTCCGGGTTACAAGCCGAGTTGGCTGAACGGAGGCATGAGTTAAGGCAGGCGGTGCTGGATATTTGGCTCGAGCTTGACGGTCTGGGCATTCGTCGAGAGGGGCTTGAGGTACAGTACGACTTTCGCGATCTCTATCTGGATCGCAGTCGCGCGCTGTATGAGTTAGAGGCCGAGTCGGATCTGGGCGATGCAATGGTGCGGGTGTCTGACCATCGTTTGCAGGCGGCCGAGGTAAGTTATCGGATGGTTTTGTTGTGGGCACAGTTGGACGCGTTGGTGATCGCGCACGAGTCACTGCTGATCCCAGGAGAGGTGATGTGAAACACAGGTTTTCAACCGCATGGCGGCTGATCGGTATTGTCGCTATTCTGTGGTCAGCTTCAGCCAGCGCCGACGATCTGGTGGCGCGTGTGCAATGGTCGAGTGTCAGTAAAATCGGTACGCCCTTGTCAGGTGTCATCACCGAGGTGTTGACTAACGTCGGCGATCGGGTGCAAAAAGATGACGTATTGATTCGACTTGATGATCGCTTGTCGCGCGCCCGGTTGGTCGAAGTTGAGGCGACGTTGACGCAACGTAAACTCGAGGAAGCAGAGGCGCGCAAGGAGCTTGATCGGGCACTGGAACTGTTTGACCGGACCGTGTTGTCGGAGCGTGACTTGCAGTTGGCGCGCGTTGTTCATGCCGATGCCTACGCGAGCATGACGCGGATGCAGGCGGATTTGACCCGGGTGACGCTGGATTTGGAATATGCCTCTGTGCGTGCCCCGAGCGCGGGTATGGTCAGCGAGGTGTTGGTTGTCGCGGGTGAGACGGTTGTGAATACGCTGGTGTCCCACCCCTTGGTGGTGATTGTGTCAGATAACCCCTTGCAGGCACGTGCACTGGTTGACATCGCACAGATCAAGGCGATGCGAACGGGCGATGCGGTCACGGTTGTGGTTGCCGGGACAGACTACCCGGGGATTGTCACGCGATTGGGTTTTGAACCCGTTGTCGAGGTCGCCGATGCGCCTCAGTACGAATTGATTGTGTCGTTCACGCCGCGTGGAACTCATCGTCCGCTGGCGGGTGAACACGTCATGCTAAAGCCTCGCTAGCCCCGAGCTACGGTTCCTTTTAAAACGCAGAGAGATGATGCACGTCGACGATCAACCGGGGCGCAAGTATATACTCGAACAGTAGCAACAAAGTTACGGTTATTTCCCACTGAATCCAATATAGTGTGCGCAGCAGCGATATCCGGATAGTCAGGGGAGCAAGCAGTACCGTGTCAACGACCACGCAAGATGTAACCAAGAAGCCAGCGCCCGTGTCAATTGGAGAGGCTATTCTCTACTGGCTGAAGCTGGGTTTTATCAGCTTCGGTGGCCCGGCCGGGCAAATCAGCATGATGCATCAGGAGTTGGTCGAAAAGCGGCGCTGGATTTCTGAACATCGTTTTCTACATGCCTTGAACTACACCATGGTACTGCCGGGTCCTGAGGCCCAACAATTGGCCACCTACATCGGTTGGCTAATGCACGGTGTTTGGGGCGGTATTGCAGCGGGTGTTCTGTTTGTTCTGCCGTCTTTGTTTATCCTCGGTGGCTTGACCTGGATTTACCTGAGCTATGGCGATGTGCCCGCAGTGGCAGGGGTGCTGTACGGCATCAAACCCGCCGTTACCGCGATTGTGGTGTTTGCCGCCTATCGCATTGGTTCGCGCGCGTTAAAAAATAATGTGCTGAGGGCGATGGCCGTGCTCGCATTTATCGCAATTTTTGCACTAGGTATTCCCTTTCCTTATATCGTATTGATGGCGGGTGTCATCGGTTTTGTCGGTTCACGGTTTGCACCCGAGATGTTTAAGGCGGGTGGGCATCATGGCAGTTCACAGGACTCCTATGGCGTGGCGATTATTGACGACGATACGCCGCCACCAGCGCATGCCCGCTTTAAGTGGGGCCGGTTTATTATCTATTTGATTGTCGGTCTGTCGATTTGGGCGGCATCTATGGCTGCGCTGGTGACGGTCTATGGGTGGGAAAACACGCTGACTCAAATGGGCTGGTTTTTCACCAAAGCGGCATTGGTGACCTTTGGTGGTGCCTATGCGGTATTACCCTACGTCTATCAGGGGGGTGTGGAACAGTTTGCCTGGCTGACCGGCACGCAAATGATCGACGGCCTGGCGCTGGGCGAAACCACACCAGGGCCACTGATCATGGTGGTGGCCTTTGTTGGCTATGTGGGTGGTTGGACCAAAGAGATATTCGGACCCGACATGTTGGCACTGGCGGGTGCGGCGGGTGCCTGTGTTGCGACGCTGTTTACGTTCTTGCCTTCGTTCCTGTTTATCTTGCTTGGTGGTCCCGCAGTGGAAGCCACAAGGGATGACGTTAAATTTACGGCGCCGTTAACCGGCATTACCGCCGCTGTGGTCGGTGTGGTACTCAATTTGGCGGCATTTTTTGCCTATCATGTACTCTGGCCGCAGGGCTTTGATGGCGCATTTGAATGGTTTTCAGCGCTGATTGGCATGGCAGCGTTTGTTGCGCTGTTTCGATTAAAGATGGGTATCGTTCAGGTGATTGGTATTTGTGCGGTGGTGGGTCTGGGGTATTCGTTGTTGCTTTAGCAGCGTACTACCAAGGCATCATTTTGTTCATGAAATTCATGGGTCGAGTGATCTTGTGGACGCTACCACCGATTTGATAGACATTACCGGTTAGATTGTAAACTTGGCCATCCATGATGCCCATGGATCGGTCGACAGAGAAAAGCTCGTCACTGAGTTCGCCTACGCTTGAACCGATGCCGGTCAGGGCAGAACTGATACCGGTTACCTCGCCGGTCACGGCAGCCATTTCGTTGTTAATCCGTTGCAGCGTTTCCAGTTCGATATTCATGTTGATCACGGATTGAGTCATGTCGGTCAGGCTATGGGTAACATCGCCGAACTCCGCGGTTATCGAATCTACTTTGCCAAGGCTGTTGCTCAACCCATTCGACAATGAAAGCAGAAAATAGCCGTTTCCCACGGCCAGTATCAGCATCAAAATTAATGTACCCCGAATGATGATCGATGTGGTGTGGCGTTTCTTTAACTCACTTTCATTGCACTGCGACAGATCCTCTTCCATCTCGGTGAGAAAGCGGGTGAGTTCGTCGAGTGTTGATTGTCTCATAATGAATTCGATCAGATCAGGGCAGGATGTTGAACATGCCAGCGGGGCGAGCTACTTCGTGAATCGAATGACCCATGCCATTCACCGCCTGCCCCATGGCACCCATGCTTTGGGTTATGTGCACCAGACGTCCGTTGATGGTCGTCATGTGCTTTTCTATGGTGTTCATATCACCATCAAGCGTGCCCATCTCATCAGCGATTTTCCCCGTCTGTTTACGCATTACGTTCATGTGGTCACCGATGGAGCTGAACACCTTCATGCGATCTTCCATGATCTTTATAGTTGCCTGAATCTGACGCATATCAGCGGCGACCGTGATGACATGGCGTTCGAGTTGAGTAGTGGTGTCGTACGCGTGCTCTACCTGCATGACCAGAGTGGCCAACAGCACAAACATGGCAAGGCCAACCATTGCGAAGACCGCCATGCCGCCACGCACGGTGGTGCGGACGCGCGCCGACAGCCGCAGATACATTTCGCTGCGGTAGGCCATGATCTGCTCGAACGTGACCAACGCCAACTCTATCTGATCGTCGGTGAATAGCTTGCGATTGGCTTCGGCAAGCGACGCCTGAGCTTCGGCCAGTGCCGATTGTTTTTCTTCCCCCATACCCGTTAGATCGTTCACTGGGCGGGGAGCTTTAGTTTGGTCGCTTCGCAGTCTTGGGCTACTGTCTCGACAATGACCTTATGTCATTGAAAAACCAGTCGAAACCGGAATTAATCAGGGGTTGTCTTCAAGCGCCTCCCAGCGCTCAAATGCGGTCGCCAGTTCGCTCTCAATGATTTCCAGTCGCGCCTTGGTAGTGGCTATGGCCGCGTCACCCTGTTTATAGAAATCAGTCTGTGCCATTGCGGCGTGAATGTCGGTCTGTTCGGTTTCCAGCGCATCGATTATTTTCGGCAGCGTTTCGAGTTCCTGGGTTTCCTTATAGCTCAGTTTGCGCCGAGGTGGAGGAGGGGGGCTCTGCGGTGTGGCTTTCGGTGCGGCCTTGGGTAGCGTGGGCCTTGCGGCAACCAGCGACTGTGAGCGCTGATGAATCCAGTCGCTGTAGCCACCCACGTATTCATTAATCTGGTGGTCGGCCTCAAATACCAACGTGCTGGTGACAACGTTGTCGAGAAAGCTTCGATCGTGGGAAACCAGCAACAGCGTGCCCTGATAATTCACCAACAAGTCTTCCAATAACTCCAGCGTTTCGGCATCAAGGTCATTGGTTGGTTCATCCATCACCAGAAGGTTGGCAGGTTTGGCAAACAGCTTTGCCAGCAGTAAGCGATTGCGTTCGCCGCCAGACAGGGCCTTGACCGGTGTGCGGGCGCGTTCCGGCGCAAACAGAAAGTCTTGCAGATAACCGATGATGTGTTTCGACTGATCGTTAATCGTAATCTGGTCACTGCCCTCGCCGACGTTCTCGATCACGGTGGCTTCGAGGTCGAGTTTGGCGCGATGTTGATCGAAGTACGCGATTTCGAGCTGGGTGCCAAGGCGAACACGCCCTTGGTGAGGCTCAAGTTCGCTGAGAAGGAGCTTCAACAGGGTGGTTTTGCCACTGCCATTGGCGCCGATAATACCAATCTTGTCACCGCGCATGATGGTGGTACTGAGATGATCCACGTAGGCAATATCATTGTGTGACCAACTGATGTCGTCGGCCTCAATAACCAGCTTACCAGAGCGCTGTTGATCCTGAACCGCTAGCGATACAGAGCCCGTGCGGGTGCGTCGGGCGCGGCGTTCGTCACGCATTTTCTTGAGTGCCCGCACACGACCTTCGTTACGGGTACGTCGAGCCTTGATACCTTGGCGAATCCAGATTTCTTCCTGTGCCAGTTTTTTGTCAAACCGCGAGTTTTCACTGGCCTCGGCATCCAGTGCTTCTTGTTTGCGTCGCAGGTAGGTGTCGTAATCGCCGGGCCAGCTAGTGAGTTGGCCACGGTCGAGTTCGATAATACGCGTCGCCAAATGCCGCAAGAATGCCCGATCATGCGTAATGAATAACAGCGTACCGCGATAGCTCTTCAGAAAGTCTTCCAGCCATTCAATTGACTCAATATCAAGGTGATTGGTTGGCTCATCCAGCAACAGGATATCGGGTTCCTGAACCAATGTCCGAGCCAGTAGCGCGCGGCGTTTGAACCCACCCGAGAGCGTATTGACTTGCGCATCGGGATCAAGTTGCAGGCGTGAAATAACGGTGTCGACCTGCGCGTGCTGTTGCCAGCCGTTGCCGTGGTCGAGTTGATGTTGCAGGGTCTCCAGTTGGGCCATGAGTTCATCGCCGTCAGCACCCTCGGCGAGTTGCTTGCTCAGCACGTGGTATCGAGTCAATGCTTCGCCGAGGGTGCCGAGCCCCTGCGCGGTGAATTCGAATATGGTGGTGCCGATGACCGAGTCGGCGGATTGATCCATGCGCGCAACACGCAATCCCTGCCGGCGAATGATCTCGCCCGATTCGGCATCCAGTTCACCGTTGATCATATGCATCAAGGTGGTTTTGCCGGTGCCATTACGACCAATCAGACAGATCCGTTCGCCTCGTTCGATGGTCAGGTTGATATGATCGAGCAGCAGTGGTCCACCAAAACTCAGGTCGACATCGCGCAGTGTAATCAGGCTCATTGGTACCAGTGCTCGCGTAATGTGTTTAGTACTTTGTCAGAATATACGGTCTTGCCGAGGCTACCGTTGTAGCGCGCCAAGCCGCGAGCAAGATCGCCTTTTTCGATACCTAGATAATACTTCAAAATGGTACAGCCATAACGCAGATTGGTAGCTGAAATAAACAAATTATCGTCGGGGCGGCCCATTTCATCCAGCCAGAACGGCATGATTTGCATCAACCCTTGAGCGCCCGCGTTGGAGATCGCAAAGCGTTGGAAGTGACTTTCTGTTTCAATCAAGGCTAGAACCAGTTCGGGGTGCAAGCTGGCACGTCGCGCCTCACGGTGCACCAGTCGCAGTAATTCGAGGCGTTCATCGTGATCGGGAAGCAGGGATTGTAGCCGGTTCGACATGTCGCTTAGCCAAACTTCGGCATCGAAACGGTCGGTAAAGCTGGTGGATTCGGATACGGATCGTTGCAACAGCGCGCGTAATTCAGGGTCTACTGGATCGCTGGCTGAGGCATGGGTGATTCCATTCAGGCACAACACGAACACGACGAGCAGACAACCTCGTTTAGTCACTCAGTTTGCCTTGCAGAAACTCCAGTACCGTGTCGAAGGCGATGTCCTGATTGTCGGTGTCGGTACGCGCGCGGTATTCGATGGTTCCGGCATCCAGTCCGCGGTCGCTGATCACCAAGCGATGAGGGATACCAATCAGTTCGGCATCGGCAAACTTGCCACCGGGTCGACCGTCACGGTCATCCAGCAGTGGCTCCATACCAGCTGACTGAAGTTCGGCATAAAGTTTATCGACGGTTTCACGCAGACGTTGGGATTTGTGTAGATTAATCGGAATCAACGAGACCTTGAACGGTGCGATCGAGGCGGGCCAGAGGATGCCGTTGTCGTCATTGTTTTGTTCGATGGCCGCCGCAACGATGCGCGAGATACCAATGCCATAACAACCCATGGTCATCACGGTATCCTTGCCCTGATCGTTCAGCACCGTGGCACCCATGGCACTGCTGTATTTCTGCCCGAGCTGAAAGATATGGCCAACCTCGATGCCGCGCGCAATGCTGAGCGTACCGTTGCCATCAGGACTGGGATCACCTTCGACAACATTGCGAATATCGACGATCGCGTTGTTGTCGGGATCAGGGAGGTCACGACCCCAGTTAACCCCGGTGAGGTGCTTGCCATTTTCGTTGGCACCACAAACGAAGTTCGCGAGTACCGCGGCGCTACGATCAACAATGATGGGGGTATTGAGTCCAACCGGGCCGATAGAACCAGCATCGCAATTGGCGGCGGTACGGATGGCATCCGCATCCGCCATTTCCAGAGGATCGGCGACGGCTTCAAGATTCTGCGCCTTGATCTCGTTGAGTTCGTGATCACCGCGCAGAATCAATGCAACCACCTCGCTGTCATTGCCCTTGACTAGTAACGTCTTCAGGCACTGCTCCGGTTTTACGCTCAACAGTGTGCTGATCTCATCAATCGAATGGGTATCGGGTGTATCGACGCTAGCCAACTCTGCACTGGCATCCGGTCGGGGTCCACCGACGGCCATCGCCTCGGCTTTTTCGGTGTTGGCGGCATAGTCGCTGTCGGATGAAAACGCGATCGCATCTTCGCCCGAGTCGGCGAGCACGTGGAACTCATGTGACCCCTCACCACCAATACTGCCACTGTCGGCCTGCACCGGGCGGTATTTTAATCCGATGCGGTCAAAGATGCGGCAGTAGGTTTGATGCATCAGCGCGTAGGTCTGCTCCAGTGAGGCGTGGTCGATATGAAACGAATAGGCATCCTTCATGATGAACTCACGCGCACGCATCACGCCAAAGCGCGGGCGAATCTCATCGCGGAATTTGGTTTGCACCTGATAGTACAGAGCGGGTAGCTGCTTGTAGCTGCGCATCTCCTGGCGCAGCAGATCGGTGATGATTTCTTCGTGGGTGGGGCCGATACAAAACTCGCGGTCATGACGATCCCGCACGCGTAACAGTTCCGGGCCATATTGTTCCCAGCGACCGGACTCCTGCCACAGTTCGGCGGGCTGCACTGCGGGCATGAGTACCTCGAGTCCGCCAGCCTGATCCATTTCTTCACGCACAATGGCCTCGATTTTGCGCAGCACCCGGAGACCCAGTGGCAGCCAGGTGTAAAGACCGGCCGCCAGCTTGCGCACCAGCCCAGCACGCAACATAAGCTGATGACTGATAATTTCGGCATCCGCCGGGGTTTCTTTCAGGGTGGAGAGGGGGAACTGTGAGGTGCGCATGGGTGATTATCCAGCTAGCGGGTGATTGTGGGGCGAAAGCGGCATTCTACCGCTAACCTCCCGGCGAATGAATCGGTTATTGCGTATGGCCGCTTTCTAAAGAAAGCCCCGATTATGCCGATGGATGGACATAACTCGAGCAGGCGGGATGCCTGCGTGCGGCTGGGAAGGGTTGAACGATTCCCTCCAGGCACATCTAGTGCCCTTTTTGCCCTGTCCGTTTACGGACAGGGTTTTTTTTGGCCTGAATGTTGAAAGGGCGTTTGTCAGGTTTGTTTGCAATGCCTGTCGCTGTGTTCCGTGAATCGACACGCATCAGTAATCGATACGCAAGTTAGCGCGGGTGGAGCAGGTTTTAATGGTGTATCGATACTTAAGGGGGGAGTATCTCGAAGTCTATCTGCCTTTAGGAATTGATCCACCCAAGTATCTGTTTCCCTTTGGTGGAATGAAGGTAATACGAAGTAATGCGGGTCAGAGAATTTGAATTCCGGGATTCCGGGGACAGTATACTGATACAGCGTAAGGCTTTGGCTTTGGATCTGGTTGGTTTTTAGCGGGCTAGAACGTTGTCCCGTTCCAACCCCACATATGCCGTGGGCCGCTGCTGAATTCGATATATACTCTGTCTGCCGGGATTGAGAAAATTTCGTTAACCAGGCCGCATAGTGTGGCCGAAAACTCGGTGGTACGGTTTTCATCCATCCCCAGGCTCTTGAGTTCGATATACACGAGTGGATCGCGGCTGCCGCCAAAGCTCATGGCGGGATTGTGCTGTATATTTACCATCACATAAGACTCTGGTTTGCCCAGCATACTGGCGATCTGGCTGGATAGTTCCCCGATCGCGGCGTCGCGCTCAGAGGCGTTGATTTCATGGTTGGACTGGATGGAGAGCAGTGGCATTTGGGATTGCTTTCGATTCTGTGTGCTATTTCGCCGCATTGTCGCATTTTTCGGTTGACGAAGTACTTGAATATTAGTAACTTTCGATGTTCTGTCCGGTATTCTGGCAAAGTGCCTGAAGTGCGGGATTAATACTCTGTGGTAGCAGATTTTTTTGTGGGTGGGTCAAACGACCCGGGAGAAGCAGTATTGGAACTCAGCGGCGCTGAAATTGTGATCCGTTCGCTTGCGGACGAGGGAGTCGAATTTTTGTTCGGCTACCCCGGCGGTGCGGTACTCCATATATATGACGCACTGTTTGCGCAGGACAAGGTTAAACATATTCTGACTCGCCACGAGCAGGGTGCAACCCATGCGGCGGACGGGTATGCGCGCTCGACGGGCAAACCGGGTGTGGTGTTGGTGACGTCAGGGCCGGGTGCGACCAATGCGGTGACCGGCATTGCGACCGCCCATCTCGATTCGATTCCGATGATCGTTATCACCGGGCAGGTTCCGCGGGCGATGATCGGTACCGATGCGTTTCAGGAAGTGGACACCGTTGGCATCACGCGTGCCTGTGTGAAACACAATTTTCTAGTCAACGACGTTGCCGATATCGCTGAAACCATGAAGAAGGCATTTTATGTTGCGACGACTGGTCGGCCGGGTCCTGTGGTCGTGGATATCCCCAAGGATATTACGGATCCAAGTATCAAGATCCCGTACAAGTATCCAAAGACCGTCTCCATGCGCTCGTACAAGCCAGCGAAGAAAGGCCACGCACGCCAGATAAAGAAGGCGGTTGAACTGATCAACGGCGCCAAACGCCCGATGATCTATGCCGGTGGCGGGGTGATACTGGGTGAGGCGACCAAGTCGTTGATCACGTTTACGCGTTATATGGGGAGCCCAATTACACTGACGTTGATGGGTCTCGGTGCGTATCCCGCGTCAGACAAGCAGTTTGTCGGCATGCTCGGTATGCACGGCACCTACGAAGCCAATATGGCGATGCACGAGTGTGATGTGTTGATCGCGATTGGCGCACGGTTTGATGACCGCATCACCGGCAAGCTGGATGATTTTTGTCCGCACTCCAAGATTATTCATATCGACATCGATCCCTCGTCGATTTCGAAAAATGTACAGGCGCATGTGCCTATCGTTGGTCATGTGGAGCCGGTGCTTAAAGATTTGCTTAAGGCACTGCGCGAGGCCAAAGCCAAGCCCGACAAGAAGGGCCAGACCGCATGGTGGAAGCAGGTGGCTGAGTGGCAGGGTAAAGATTGCCTGAGATATCGCGACACCAAGACGGTGATCAAGCCCCAGTACGCGATTGAGACGCTTTGCAAGGTGACCAAGGGCAATGCCTTTGTGACATCGGATGTGGGCCAGCACCAGATGTGGGCCGCGCAGTATTATGGGTTCGAAAAGCCCCGTCGCTGGATCAACTCGGGTGGTCTCGGCACCATGGGTTTTGGTTTGCCCGCGGCTATGGGCGTGCAGTTGGCACATCCCAAGGCGCAAGTGGCCTGTGTCACCGGCGAATCCAGCATCATGATGTGCATTCAGGAGTTATCGACCTGTCGTCAGTTTAATCTGCCGTTGAAGATCATTAACCTGAACAACGGTTACATGGGTATGGTGCGTCAGTGGCAGGAATTCTTCTACGAAAAACGCTATTCCGAGTCATACCTTGAGGCGCTGCCGGACTTCGTCAAACTAGCCGAGAGTTTTGGTCATGTCGGTATTCGCGTCGACAAGGCGAGTGACCTAGAGGATGCATTGAAAGAAGCCTTCAAGATGAAGGATCGTTTGGTGTTCCTCGATATCATGGTGGACCCGAAAGAGAACGTGTATCCGATGATTATGGCGGGGCGTTCACATCACGAAATGCACTTGATGCCCGAAGGGGATGCAGGTTGATGCGTCATATTATTTCTATTTTGCTGGAAAATGAGTCGGGTGCGTTATGTCGTGTGGCGAACCTGTTCTCCGCGCGTGGCTACAACATTGAATCGCTGACCGTTGCCCCGACCGAAGATGGATCATTGTCACGCATGACGCTGGTCACGACCGGCAGTGACAAAGTGATTGAGCAGATAACCAAGCAACTCAATAAACTGATTGATGTGGTTAAGCTGGTGGACCTTTCCGAAGGGGTGCATATTGAGCGCGAGATGATGTTGATCAAGGTGCGCACACTGGATGAGGGTCGCGAAGAGGTTCAGCGTTTGTCGGACATTTTTCGTGGACGCATCGTCGATGTCTCGGACAGAAGCTACACCATCGAATTGACTGGCGCGGGTGACAAGCTCGATGCCTTTATTGCGGCGCTGGATGAAGGTGACATTATCGAAGTGGTGCGCTCCGGCGTGTCTGGCATCGCCCGCGGTGAGTCCGGCCTAAAAATTTAGAAGTTACCGATTTGGTTATTTAGAGGTTTAAAAAAATGAATATTTTTTATGATAAAGATGCAGATATTTCGCTGATTCAGTCGCGTAAGGTAGCGATCATCGGTTACGGCTCACAGGGCCACGCACATGCGAATAATCTGAAGGAATCCGGAGTTGAAGTGGTGGTAGGTCTGCGCGAAGGTTCAGGTTCTGCAGTCAAGGCAAAGAACGCTGGCCTTACCGTTATGTCAATTGATGAGGCGGTAGCGGCAGCGGATGTTGTGATGATTTTAGCGCCGGACGAAAGTCAGTCGGCGCTGTACACCGATCACATCGAGCCCAATTTGAAAGACGGTGCGGCGATCGCGTTCGCGCACGGATTCAATATCCATTTTGGACAGATTACTGCGCGTGCCAATACCGACGTGATCATGATTGCGCCGAAGGGGCCAGGTCATCTGGTTCGTTCGACCTACACCGAGGGCGGTGGCGTACCGTCATTGATTGCGGTGCATCAGGATGTCTCTGGCAAGGCGCGTGATATTGCACTGTCGTATGCTTCTGCCAATGGTGGTGGTCGTGCGGGTGTGATTGAGACGACCTTCCGCGAAGAGACTGAAACGGATTTGTTTGGTGAGCAGGCGGTTCTTTGTGGTGGCGCAACAGCATTGGTGCAGGCGGGTTTTGAGACACTGACCGAAGCCGGTTACGCGCCAGAGATGGCGTATTTTGAGTGTCTGCATGAGCTGAAGCTGATTGTGGATCTAATGTATGAAGGCGGTATCGCCAATATGCGTTACTCGATCTCCAATACTGCAGAGTATGGGGATTTTTCTCGCGGCCCGCGTATTATTACGGAAGAAACCAAGGCGGAAATGGGGCGCATCCTGAAAGAAATTCAGGACGGTAGTTTCGCCCGTGAGTTCATTCTTGAAAATCAGGCCGGTCAGGCAACACTTAAAGCCAAGCGTCGACTGGGTGCCGAGCATCCTATAGAAATCGTGGGTGAACAGCTTCGCAGCATGATGCCGTGGATTCAGAACAGCAAGATTGTCGACAAGTCTAAAAACTAGTCTCAAGGCAATCGTTTACCGCAGATCAATATCATGAGCGCTGGTCGGCCAATTATTGCAAAAGAGGGGTGGGGGTATATCTCCATCCCTTGTATTTTGTCGTTGGTCGCGTTTTCCGAGGTAGGTCCCTCTCTTGGTTGGCCACTGTTGTTGGTGTCGGTGGTGATGGCCGCGGCTTTTCGTGATCCCCGGCGCGATATTTCGTCCAATCCCTTGGCCGTTGTCAGTCCGGCGGATGGCGAGATCGTTGCGATCGACAAGATTCACGATGTCTATCTTGATCGCGACGCGATTCGTATTCGTATTCGTACCTCGACGTTGGGGGTGTACACCATCCGCAGTCCAATTGAAGGAAAATTGCTGGATGTGTGGAACCGGATCGATACAGATGATCTTGGGGTGAACTCGACCCCGCTTTGTAGCGCACGAGGCTTTGCGGTCTGGGTGCAGACCGATGAAGCGGACGATGTGGTGGTAGCCATGTATGGCAAAGGGCTGCGGCGACCCCGTTGTTATAGCGTGGTTGGCGAACGGGTTGGACAAGGCCAAAGCTGTGGCTGTACCCCCTTTGGCGCGTGCATCGACGTGATGGTGCCGGCCAACTCACGCATTGCCGTCGAGGTTAATACAACCGTTATGGCGGGTAGTGATGTTTTAGGTAGTCTGGTCCATGAATGACAAGGAACAAAGAGGAAATGGTGAACGGCGCAACCGGGGTATTTACCTGTTGCCAAACCTGTTTACGACGGCAACGCTGTTTGCCGGATTTTATGCCATCATTGCGGCGACTCAAGCACGCTACGAGTCCGCGGCGATCGCCATATTTGTGGCGATGATCATGGATGGCCTTGATGGCCGCGTTGCGCGTCTGACGGGTACGCAGAGTGATTTTGGGGCTGAGTACGATAGTCTTTCCGATCTGATTGCCTTCGGTCTTGCCCCGGCGCTACTGATGTTCGAATGGACGCTGGTAGACCTTGGCAAGGTGGGTTGGCTGGTCGCGTTTGTTTATTCTTGCACCACCGCGCTGCGCCTTGCCCGATTTAATACTCAGGTAGGCGTCAAGGACCCGCGCTACTTTCAGGGTTTGCCCAGTCCATCTGCCGCAGCGGCCATGGCGAGTATCGTCTGGTTGGCCGAGGATTTTCATATCGCAAGTGATCTGTTGACCTACCCCGTCGCGGTGCTGACATTGACGATTGGTTTGCTGATGGTCAGCAATATGCGCTATCACAGCTTCAAGGAAATTGATTTCAAGGGCCGAGTCCCATTTCTGACCATCGTCGCCGGCATGCTGGTTTTCGTAACCATATTTTTGCAGCCGCCGGTCGTGCTGTTTAGCGGTTTTTCCTTGTACGTGTTGTCGGGTCTGGTGTTGACACTGCTACAGATGCGCCGGGCGCGACAGGAACGGCGGTTTGATAAGAGCGACTAGATTGTCACTTCGGGTACCACCATGCTCTGGCACTCTCTCATCATTGGCGCCTCATCTGTGGGTTGGCAGATGCCGATAGTCACGCTATAGTTATCACATGAGCCGCAAAAATGAATCTGGCATTTGCCACTTTTCAGTAGGATCGCCGAGAGCGACTTCTGCGGCTGATTGCCTGTTTTTCCTGCTTCGACTGCTGCCCTGACGGGCACATACTATCGACATTGCCCTGACGAGGGTCGACAATACGTAACAATCTGAGTATCCATCCACCCCCCATAATGGCGTGTGTGCGCTGATAGTGGATGTCGATGCCAGCAAGCAACAAGCAGTGATCTCGTCCGCCCCTTTTGTGTCGTGGCGTGAACAGGAACAAGACAATGGCTGAACAAGACAAATTATTGATATTTGACACCACCTTGCGGGATGGCGAGCAGAGCCCGGGTGCGTCGATGACACGGGATGAAAAGGTACGTATTGCCAAGGCGCTGGAGAAGCTCAAGGTCGATGTGATCGAAGCTGGGTTTCCGATTGCCAGTGTGGGTGATTTTGAATCGGTGCAGGCGGTGGCGCGTGTGGTTCGAGGCAGCACTATTTGCGCATTGGCGCGCGCGCTGGATTCGGATATTGATCGAGCGGCCGAGGCATTGAAGGACGCCGAACGATCACGCATCCACACTTTTATTGCGACCTCTCCAATTCACATGAAGGAAAAACTGCGTATGCAGCCGGATGATGTGCTGGAGCAGGCGGTTCGAGCCGTGAAGCGCGCGCGACAATATACCGATGACGTGGAATTTTCGCCGGAAGACGCGGGACGCTCGGAACCGGACTTCTTGTGTCGGGTACTTGAAGCGGTTATCGACGCGGGGGCGACGACAGTCAATATCCCCGATACGGTTGGTTACAACCTGCCACACCAGTTTGGCGCGTTGATACATGAGTTGATGACGCGCGTCGCCAATGCGGACAAGGTGATATTCTCGGTTCACTGCCATAACGATCTGGGTTTGGCAGTTGGTAACTCGCTGTCTGCGGTGTTGAACGGTGCGCGTCAGGTTGAGTGTACGATTAACGGCTTGGGTGAGAGAGCGGGCAACGCGGCGTTAGAAGAAGTGGTGATGACGGTGCGAACCCGTCGTGACATATTTTCCTGCGACGTCGGAATCGATACGACCCAAATCGTGAATTGCTCGCGTCTGGTGTCCGGCATTACTGGTTTTCCAGTGCAGCCAAACAAGGCGATTGTCGGCGCCAATGCATTTGCGCATGAGTCGGGGATTCATCAGGACGGGGTACTCAAGAGCCGAGAGACTTACGAAATTATGCGCGCTCAGGATGTCGGCTGGAGTGATAACCGGATGGTATTGGGCAAACATTCCGGACGTAACGCCTTTCGAACCCGTCTGCAGGAGCTGGGCGTCGATTTTGAATCCGAGGAAGATCTGAACGCAGCATTCGCTCGCTTCAAGGAACTTGCCGACAAGAAGCACGAAATATTTGATGATGATTTGCAGGCATTGGTGACCGATGCGGGCATTGATGCGGGTAACGAACGGTTCAAGTTGGTGGCGTTGAAGGCGCATTCCGAGACCGGTGAGACACCGATGGCAGAGTTGACGCTGTGGGTGGATGGAGAAGAAAAGCAGGGGGCATCAGAGGGTAGTGGCCCTGTGGATGCGTCGTTCAAGGCGGTTGAGTCGATCGTGGAGAGCGGCACGGAACTGCAACTATACTCCGTCAGCAATATTACCAGCGGTACTGATTCGCAAGGTGAGGTTACGGTGCGGCTGGAAAAATCCGGTCAGATCGTGAACGGACAGGGCGCCGACACCGATATTGTGGTGGCCTCGGCCAAGGCCTATATCAATGCGCTGAACAAGATTATGGTTCCGCTGGAACGTGCTCATCCACAGAAGGGTGACGTCTGATGTCGCTCAGCCCATCGCAACACGCTTGTCTGGATGCAATGGGTATCGACGTGTGGGTGCCTCGCACAGCGGCGGCCGTTGTGGCGGCTGTCGTTGATGTGGGCGATATCGAACCGGGTGCTGGAGGCGATGCCTGGGCGCAACTGGAGGTGGATGTCAGTATCTGCCAAGCCTGTTCGTTAGCCAAGACCCGTACCCAAACCGTGTTTGGGACCGGTGATCGACACGCACGTTGGATGGTGATTGGTGAAGCACCGGGCGCCGATGAAGATCGTCAGGGCGAGCCTTTTGTCGGGCGTGCGGGGCAGTTGTTAAACGCCATGCTGCAGGCGGCGGGTTTTCAGCGCGAGGATGTTTATATCGCGAATATTCTAAAGTGTCGACCACCGAATAACCGTGATCCTCAAGTCGACGAAGTGGCTGCCTGCGCGCAATATCTTCAACGCCAGATCGAATGGGTAAATCCTCAGGTGATATTGGCCGTTGGGCGGATTGCCGCACAAAATCTGTTGCAGATCGATACACCAATCGGCCGTATGCGTGGCAATCGATATACTTGGGGTCCAAACAACATTCCGGTGGTAGTGACCTACCATCCTGCGTATCTGTTGCGATCACCCACCGAGAAGGCGAAGAGTTGGGCGGATTTATGTTTGGCGTTATCGCTATCCAATGAGAACGTCGCATGAGCGCAATGATTGATTCATCCGAGATGTTTCGCCCGATGCGGGCAGATGATCTCGATCAGGTGATCGAGATCGAGAATGAGTCGCATGCCTATCCATGGACTCTGGGGATCTTTGGCGATTGTCTGCGGGTGGGCTACAGCTGTTGGTCGTTGGTGGTCGGTGAGGAGTTGTTGGGGTATGGCGTTATGTCTGCCGCGGTGGGTGAGGCTCATGTACTGAATATCTGTGTACGCGGAAAATACCAGCGTCAGGGTTATGGTCGCCAGATTTTATCGCATCTGATCGATGTTGCGCGGGTGCATTCGTGCGATACCATGTTGCTGGAAGTGCGGCCATCCAATCAAGGCGCCATCGCGCTATATAAGGATGAAGGTTTTCAGGAGGTGGGTCACAGGAATTCCTACTATCCGGCCAGGAATGGTCGCGAGGATGCACTGATTCTCGCGCGCTCGATTGCATAGATTTTCTGGTAGATAGTTATGGCATCCCTTGTTCAGGAACTTGATCGGCGTCGCACGTTTGCGATTATTTCGCATCCGGATGCCGGTAAAACGACGGTGACAGAAAAGTTGTTGCTGTATGGGGGCGCGATTCAGTTGGCGGGTAGCGTTAAGGGGCGCAAGGCTACTCGTCACGCAACGTCCGACTGGATGGAACTCGAAAAACAGCGCGGCATATCCGTGACGACGTCGGTGATGCAGTTTCCCTATGCCGACTGGATTGTGAATCTGCTTGATACCCCGGGCCACGCGGATTTTTCTGAGGACACCTATCGCACACTCACCGCCGTTGACTCTGCGATGATGGTGATTGATTGCGCCAAGGGTGTGGAAGAGCGCACCATCAAGTTGATGGATGTGTGTCGTCTGCGAGATACCCCGATCCTGACGTTCATAAACAAGCTGGATCGTGAGGGCCGTGATCCGATTGATTTGCTCGATGAGGTCGAAGACATTCTTAATGTCGCCTGCGCGCCAATCACCTGGCCCATCGGCATGGGTAAGCGATTCAAGGGCGTATATCACCTGTACAAAGACAGCGTCTATTTATTTGAAGCCAGTGGTGCAGATAAGATACGTGAGACAGAGATTATTGAGGGACTGGATAACCCGAGGCTGGATGAGCTGCTGGGCAGCCAGATAGACGATTTGCGCGAGGAGATAGAGCTGGTCAAGGGCGCCAGTCATGAGTTTGATCATGCCGCCTATTTAGCCGGTGAATTGACCCCCGTGTTGTTTGGTTCAGCGATCAATAATTTCGGTATTCGTGAGTTGCTGGATACCTTCGTTGAATTTGCACCACCGCCGCAATCACGAGCTGCATCGCAGCGCCGCGTCGCACCGGAAGAGGAGAAATTCTCCGGTTTTGTATTCAAGATTCAGGCCAACATGGATCCTTCCCATCGCGATCGAGTCGCATTTTTGCGGGTTTGTTCAGGCAGTTACTCGAAAGGAATGAAGATGCGCCATGTGCGCCTGAATCGGGATATTCAGGTGTCTAACGCGATTACCTTTCAGGCCGACGCGCGCAAAGCCGTGGATGAGGCTTATCCTGGGGACATTATTGGTCTGCATAACCATGGTACGATTCAGGTGGGTGATACGTTTACCATGGGCGAGGACTTGTTGTTTCGCGGTATTCCCTATTTCGCCCCAGAGTTGTTTCGGCGAGTGGTATTGAAAGATCCGCTGAAGATGAAGTCTCTGGCCAAGGGGTTGCAGCAGTTGTGTGAAGAAGGTGCGACCCAGTTGTTCCGGCCGTTCCGAAATAACGACATGATCGTAGGCGCGGTCGGCGTACTGCAGTTTGATGTGACCGCGAGTCGACTCAAGCTTGAGTATAACGTCGACTGCATATTTGAGAATATTTCGATTCACACGGCTCGCTGGGTGTCGTGTGATAATGCGAAAGAATTGCAACGCTTTCGGGATCGAGCCAGTGATAGTTTGGCCGAAGATGGTTCTGGTCATCTGGTCTTTCTGGCGTCGAGCCGGGTGAATCTCGATTTGACCATCGAGCGTTGGCCGGATATCCAGTTTCTGGCAACGCGCGAGCACGGGGGTGAGTTGCAAGTCGCCGTCGGTTAAGTTTTGTTTAATAGTGCTGGGTAGACAGGTATGAGTTCAGTGATTCCAGACCTTGATTCTGATAAGGAAACATCGCATCGACTGCTCAGTCGAGTGCCAATGCCATTCAAGAGTCTGATGGTGGGCTTGGTCTGCGGCCTGCTGGTATGGGCTGTACTGGATGTTATACAGACCCGTTCGTTGGAAAAAATCTTTTCTGATCATCTACAGGGTCAGCTCGATGCAGCTGTGATCGAAGGACGGATTCGATTCGACCAGCACGTTAAGCGCCAAGCCCGCACCATAAAGTTATTGGCTGCCAATACGCTGATCAGTGATTATCTTTCCCACGACCCGTGGCGCGGTCATCGCGATGACGATGTCATTTATTATAAGAATCTGACGCCGGAATGGTTTCCACCGGTTTCACGCTGGCGCGGATTGATGCAGCCCGGCCACGTGTTGTTGTTGGATACGTCTGGGCGTGTGCGCGAGGACTATCAAGTATCGCGTGAGCCACTACCGGACGAACTGACGAATATTGATGAGTTGTTACTTAGGCAGACCCAGCAGCAGGCCTATATGGCGATGATATCGGGTTCTCCCTACCTGTTTGCGTCAGAACCGGTTCTCGGCAGAGATGGCCAACGACGGGGCTACCTGCTGTTGGTTTCCCGACTTGACAGTGCCTTTCTCCGGGCATCACAGGACAGTTTACCCACCGCCGGTGCGGTGGTTGCGTTGCTCGGAGGCGACGAGCGACGGGTCCTGGCCAGTAGTTCTTCCCGTGTGTTGGGTGTCGATGTACTTCTCGACAGTGTGGAACACGACTATCTCGTTACTGGTCAGTCATTCTTTGACTATGGCTCATCGGATTTTCGTTTACAGTTTGTGACCTTGGTTCCGCGTACTCAAGTGGCTGTTATTAATGCCGAGGTGCTTGATCTTGAGCGTCGTCAGCGCGTGATTGCAGCATTGGCCTTTGTGTTGGCCTTCACGTTAGTGATGGTATTGGTGTCGGGGCGCATCAATCGGTTGTTACATCGCGTGACATCGTTCTCGCAACGTACTCTGGGTTTGAATATGCGCGATATTGGCTCGGGTGATCAGTTGATCTTGCTGGAGCAGCAGATTGGCGTGCTGACGACCGAGGTGCTTGAAACCCGTGAAGCCATGCGCAAGCACCATGAGTTGCAGTTGAGCGAGAGTGAGGCCTTTAAGGCCGCCATTCTGGAGGCTGCGCTGGACACGATTATTACCGTCGATCACAACGGTCGTATTCTCGAGTTTAATTCCGCCGCAGAGAAAGCCTTTGGTTACCCCAAAAGTCAGGTAATGAATCGGGAGTTAGCCGGACTTATTATGCCCGATGAGTTCTGTGAGACGTTTAGAGCCGGGATCGCCAGTTATCTTGCTGATACCCCGGACGGTTTGATGGGGCAGCGACTGGAGGTTGAAACAGTACGCCATGACGGCAGTTCATTTCCCGCTGAGTTGGTGGTTACGCCGGCGCAGGTTGGTGAGGAGACTGTGTTTACCGCGTATGTTCAGGATATTACGCGGCGCAAGGAGGCGGAACTCGAAATTCAGTTATTGGCGAACTTCGCGCGCGAGAATCCGAATCCGGTGCTGCGTGTGGACCGTGATAATCGTATTGTGTTTGCGAATCTGGCGAGTGAACCGTTGTTGTCAATGTGGGGGCGAGCCTCTGGCGAAATGTTGCCGGATGAAATTGCCCGTATCGTTGATTCGGCGCTGAATTCAGGGGTGGATGTTGAACACGAATCAGAGCAAGGGGATCGGATGTATTCTTTGGTGATTTCTCCGATGCAGGAGTTTGGCTACGCCGATATCTATGGACGAGATGTGTCCGAGACCCGACGTGTTGAAGCCCAGTCGCGGCGCAATCAGGCGGAGCTGATTCATGTATCACGCTTCAGTACGATGGGTGAGATGGCGGCGGGATTGGCGCATGAGCTAAATCAGCCGCTGTCAGCGATTGTGAATTATGCGCGCGGCTGTACTCGACGCATGAACAAGGGCGATATACCTGAGGATGTGATGCATCAGGCTCTGGACGAAATCACCAATCAGGCCGAGCGAGCGGGCGAGATTATTCGCGGTCTGCGTGCGCTGGTGCAAAAACGAGAGCCGATTCGCGAGGCGGTCGAAATCAATCATATTATCGAAGAATCCGTGCGATTTTCGGAGTATGAAGCGAAGAAAAATGGCGCTACAATAGAACTTGATTTGGTGGAGGACGCGCTGGAAGTGCGTGTCGATATGGTGCAGATTGAACAGGTTGTACTGAACCTGATTCGAAATGCGCTGGATGCGATGCAGGTAACCGACATGAGCGAGCGGAATATCTGGATTCGGACCTATTCGACGTCGGATCATGTTGAGATCAGTGTGCGGGATAGTGGGCCGGGCGTGTCGGATAAGGGACTGGATCGGATTTTTCATCCGTTTTATACCGAAAAACCTCAGGGTATGGGAATGGGGTTGCCGATCAGTAAAACAATTATTGAGGCCCATGACGGAGAATTGTGGGTACAATCAGATAAGGAAGCGGGGGCTGATTTTCGAATTAGGCTACCTAGGTTTGAAGGGGGAGAGAAAGCTGATGAGTGAGCCAACAGTATTTGTGGTGGATGATGACGAAGCGATGAGAAATTCGCTGCGTTGGTTGATTGAGTCGGTTGGGTTGAAGACGGAGACCCACGATTCAGCCGCGTCGTTTCTGGAAGCCTACTATCCGGGTAGAACCGGTTGTGTGATTCTTGATGTTCGTATGCCCGGCCTAAGTGGGTTGGAGTTACAGGACAAGCTGAGTTTTCAGGATGCGAATATCCCGATTATCGTATTAACCGGTCATGGTGATGTGCCAATGGCCGTGCGCGCGATGAAATCCGGTGCGGTCGATTTTCTCGAGAAGCCTTGCAATGACCAGTTGTTGCTGGACTGTATTCAGCATGCGCTGGATCAGGATGCTGAACAAAAAGCAGATATGTCACTCAAGACCGATATCAAAAGTCATATGGCACAACTCACACCGCGCGAGCACGATGTGCTTGAGATGGTTGTTGAGGGGACGCCCAATAAAGAAATTGCAGCGGCGCTGGGTGTGAGCACGAGGACGGTCGAGGTTCATCGTGCCAAGGTAATGGAAAAGATGCAGGCCAATTCGTTAGCCGATCTGGTGCGTATGTCGATGGTTATTGGCCTAGTGCATGAAGAGGCTGAGGCCGAAGGTTAGTCACTTCTGATCGATCTGGGTATGCGTCGAAGGCTTACAGCACCGACGCTATCGTGGGCGCTGTATGACTGGGCAAATTCTGCCTACGCCACCATCGTTATAGCCGGGTTTTTCCCGGTTCTTTTCAAACAATACTGGGCGGCCGATCTGGCCGTCGAAGACAGTACCTTCTGGTTGGGCGTGGCAAATTCGATTGCCAGTGTGGTGGTTGCCATTATCGCGCCCCTGCTGGGCGCGATCGCGGATCGTGCCGCTTGCCGCAAGAAATTTCTGCTTCGTTTTGCTGTGTTGGGCATCGTAATGACCACGGCGCTGTATTTTGTCGCTGCGGGTAGCTGGATGATTGCAATCGTAATCTACATGCTTGCGTCGATTGGCTTCGCGGGGGGCAACATTTTCTACGATGCATTGCTGACGTCAGTTAGTTCAGACCATGACCGGGATCGCGTGTCCGCACTGGGGTATGCGCTGGGTTATCTTGGCGGCGGCTTGTTGCTGGCGCTCGTCGTGATTGCGATCAATTTCCCATCGTGGTTCGGGTTGATCGATGCTGGTGTCGTGATAAAGGCCTCGTTTATTATTGTCGCCCTGTGGTGGGGCGTTTTTTCACTGCCACTGTGGTGGTCGCTTGATGAACCAGGAACCGCACCCTCGATGTCAACCACACAGATGGTCTCTGCGGGTTGGATTCAGCTTTCCGCAACCTTTCGACAGGTGCGTGAGCGAAGGACGGTGTGGGTCTTCCTGTGTGCCTACTGGCTCTATATCGACGGAGTGGATACGGTGGTGCGCATGGCGGTTGATTACGGATTGAGCCTTGGCTTTGAGTCCAACGATTTGATTGCCGCGCTGTTATTGACCCAGTTGGTCGGCGTTCCAGCCACGTTGCTCTGGGGTAGGGTCGCAAGGGTGACGGGGGCGAAGAATGGCATTTTGCTCGGTTTGGCGATTTATGTATTGATTACCTTGCTGGCATCGAGAATTACCCAAGTGTGGGAGTTCTTTGCGATCGCAGCGATGATCGGGGTTGCCCAAGGTGGGGTGCAGGCGCTCAGTCGATCCTACTATGCCGGTCTGATTCCGGCTGATGCATCTGCCGAGTTCTTTGGATTTTACAACCTGTTGGGAAAGTTTGCCGCCGTTATAGGTCCCCTGTTAATGGGGTGGGTCGGTGTGATCAGCGGTGACCCAAGGCTAGGGATGTTGTCGTTGTTGGTGTTGTTTGTCAGCGGAGGGTGGTTGTTACAATGGAATAAGGTGTCCTAGGCGACCGCCATCGAATGTTCGATTAGTTCGCAGGACAGGCACACACGGCGCAGGACGCCAGAGCCAAGCCGAATCACTGCACGAGTAATGCTATTGATGGCCTGTCCGGTTGGGTTGTAGTAGCTACTGTTGGCCAATCTCAGCACTCGGGTGGTCATCGAGGCATCTTGCAAGATGATCTTGGCGATGTCCTGCGCGGTGAGATACGAAGCCTCGAGTATGAACCCAATTATTCAGAAAAATTCTTTTAAATTCAATCGCTAATCGAGCTTTCGAATCTTGTCGGCCTGGTTCTCCAGATTCTCGATAGAGGACTCAAATTCGGCCATCCGGTCTTTTTCCTTGGCCACGACATCGGCGGGCGCACGGTCGACGAATTTGGGGTTTTGCAATTTGTTGCGGGTTTTATCCAATTCCTTACGCAACTTGGCCAGCTCTTTATCCAGCCGTTGTAGTTCGGCGTCCTTGTCGATCAGACCCGCCAGCGGGATCAGCAGCTTCATCTCACCGACCAGTGCGGTGGCCGATTCCGGGGCATCATCACCGGGCCTGAGCCAGGTGATGGTTTCGATGCTGGCAAGTGCGGCGAGGTCACGTTGATTGCGATCCAAGCGTTCTTGGTCCAGGGCTTGTCCGTCCTGCAGCAAGATAGGTAAGGCTTTGCGCGGTGGGATATTCATTTCCCCGCGGATACGACGAATACCCAGAATAAAGCTCATCATCCATTCCATTTCGGCAACCGCATCGGCATCAATTTTGGTGTCGTCACAGACTGGATAAGGCTGGGTCATGATGCTTTCACCGTTGGCACCCGCCAATGGTCCGATGCGTTGCCAGATTTCCTCAGTGATGTACGGAATGATTGGATGCGCCAAACGTAGTGCCGTTTCCAGAACCCGTACCAGCGTGCGGCGGGTGCCACGTTGTGCGGCGGCGCTGGAGTCGGGATCCTGCAACACCGGTTTCGACAGCTCCAGATACCAGTCGCAGTACTCGTTCCAGATGAACTCATAGATTGATTGCGCGGCATGATCAAAGCGATAGTGCTGTAGGGAGTCGCTGACTTCACGTTCGGTGGTCTGTAGGCGTGAGAGGATCCAGCGATCGGCGGTACCGAGTTCTACGGCTGCGTCGCCAAGTCCGGTGTCTTCCCCTTCCGTGTTCATCAACACATAGCGTGCTGCATTCCATAGCTTGTTGCAGAAATTTCGATAGCCCTCAATACGTCCCATATCGAAGCGGATATCACGACCGGTAGAGGCAAGGGCGGCAAAGGTGAAGCGCAGCGCGTCGGTACCAAAGCCGGGAATGCCCTCGGCAAACTCCTTGCGTGTAGCCTTTTCAATTTTCGGTGCCATGTCAGGCTGCATCAGGCCCGTGGTGCGTTTTTCCACTAGCACATCCAGATCAATGCCATCGATCAGGTCGATCGGATCGAGCACGTTGCCTTTCGATTTCGACATCTTTTGTCCACTGGAGTCGCGGACCAAGCCGTGGATGTAGATCTCATGAAAGGGTACCTTGCCGGTAAACTTGATCCCCATCATGATCATGCGGGCAACCCAAAAGAAAATGATGTCAAAACCGGTGACCAGAACGCTGGTGGGATAGAAGGTGTTCAGACGCTCGGTTTTCTCCGGCCAGCCAAGGGTGGAGAAGGGCCACAGTGCCGATGAAAACCAGGTGTCGAGTACGTCCGGATCCTGATCCAGTTGCAGATCGGCAGTCAGGCCATGTTTTTCACGTACTTCATCCTCGCTACGACCGACATAGATGTTGCCGGCCTCGTCATACCACGCGGGAATGCGATGTCCCCACCAGATCTGACGGCTGATGCACCAGTCCTGAATGTTACGCATCCACTCGAAGTAGGTGTTTTTCCAGTTGTCTGGTACAAAGCGGATGTCGCCATCTTCGACGGCCTTGATGGCGGGTTCGGCGAGAGGCCCGATTTTGACGAACCACTGATCGGTCAAATAAGGCTCAACCACGGCCTGTGAGCGGTCGCCGCGCGGGACCATTAATTTGTGGTCATCGACTTTTTCCAGCAGATCGAGGGCATCAAGATCGGCAACCACTTGTTTGCGCGCAGCGTAGCGGTCGAGTCCGCGATAGGCCTCGGGGACGGCATCATTCATCGACGCGTCGACGGTTAATACATTGATCATCGGCAGGTCGTGACGCTTGCCAATCTCATAGTCATTGAAATCATGGGCCGGAGTGATCTTGACGCAGCCGCTACCGAACTCGGGGTCAACGTAGTCATCGGCAATGACCGGAATGCTGCGCCCGGTTAGCGGCAGAGTGATCTCCTTACCGATCAGCGATGCATAACGCTCATCGTCGGGATGTACCGCAACTGCGGTATCGCCAAGCATGGTTTCCGGGCGCGTGGTGGCCACCACCACATGGCCAGATCCATCACTGAGGGGGTAACGAAAATGCCAGAGGTGTCCGTTTTCCTCTTCTGAGATGACTTCCAGATCGGATACCGCGGTGTGCAGCACGGGATCCCAATTGACCAGACGTTTGCCGCGATAGATCAGGTCCTCTTCGTAGAGCTTAACAAATACCTCGCGTACGGCTTCATTCAAGCCCTCGTCCATGGTGAAGCGTTCGTGCTGCCAGTCGAGCGACGATCCCATGCGGCGTAGCTGACGGGTGATGGTATTGCCGGACTCTTCTTTCCACTTCCAGATTTCGTCAATAAATTTGTCGCGGCCGAGGTCATGGCGCGTTTTTCCTTCGGCCTTGAGGCGACGCTCAACCACCATCTGTGTGGCGATGCCGGCATGATCGCTGCCCGCCTGCCACAGTGTGTTATCGCCGCTCATGCGGTGGAAGCGGGTCAGCGTATCCATGATGGTGTCCTGGAAGGCGTGACCCATGTGTAGGCTACCGGTCACGTTCGGTGGCGGGATCATGATGCAATAGGGTTGCCCCTCACCGCTGGGGGAGAAGTAGCCTTTTTCTTCCCAAGTCTGATACCAGCGGGTCTCCAGACTGGCAGGGTCGTAGGTTTTATCCATAGCAAAGCTCGAAATTTACAATTGTGTGTGCCGGGTAGCGTTTTTCTACCCTATATGGGACCGTATTATGCCGTAACCGGCGCGGACTATCGAACCATACCTTGGTGGATGAGCAGTTTGCGTAGCGTTTCAATGCGACGTCGATTGACGCCAAAATCGGAATATCCCAGCCGTGATGCGGAGCGCACCGCAATGATTCCTTCGTTGGGTCGTAGATGCAGTTCCAGATCATCGACGAAGCCGAACAGGGCGCTGCGACACTCCGCGTGTAGATAGTCGGGGGTGGTGGTCACGATGTGGGTGCGAGGCAGTGCCGATACGGCTTCTTCGGACATCTGCCAAACCCGATCGGCGGGTGCATGGAGCTGCAACGGCGGTATCTGATGGCCAGCGTCACTGGCATCACTGGATACACAGTTGGGTGACGTGGGGCAGGTTGCTAATCGGGAGTTCGTGACCCCGAGGTGTGATGGGCGATGGTTGCTACAGGATAAAAGTGACATGGCAAGCAGTGAAATGACGATCCCGGTGATGAGTTTCATTAATGATAAATCCAGTACGTGATGGCGACACCGACCACAAAACCGATAAAAAACTTTTCCGCTCCGGTGCTGGGTCGTAGCGCGGGTTTCTCCGCAAGCGTGGGTTCAGGCTGGATGGCTTCCCAGTCATCGATAATAGTTTTTGCCGCCGCATAGTCTCCTGCAGTTACCACGACTCTAACCACATTGATTGCCTGCAGGTCGCCGACCCCACCGGGTAAGTACTCGCCCTCTATTTGCCCGTGGATATCTTCCTGCGTAAGCAGGTTCAGTATCATGTGTGCATCGAGTGCGGTAGAGGCTTCAAATACACTCTTCATACAGAACGCTCCAGTGGCGTGGATCGGCGATACCTTCGACTTTCACCCTATAGACGCTATGGTACCGTATAATACTACGATTCACCCCGGCCAGCCTGTTCCTACCCATTTCCTTGTCGCATAAAACCAGTCAAGCAGATGTTTTGATAATCGGTGCTAGCGCCGCCGGGTTGATGTGTGCGATTGAGGCGGGTAGGCGCGGTCGTCAGGTGCTCGTACTGGACCATGCCAACAAGGCAGGTAAAAAGATACTGATGTCCGGCGGCGGACGCTGCAATTTCACCAACATCGATGTTAGTTCGAGTAATTTTATTTCCCACAACCCCCATTTCTGCAAGTCGGCGCTAAGTCGATATACACAGTGGGATTTTATTGCCATGGTCAACGACCACCAGATCGCTTATCACGAACGCGATTTGGGAAAGCTGTTTTGTGATGACAGCGCCAAAGATATTCTCAATATGTTGTTGGCTGAATGCGAAAAATCAAACGTCGATATCCGTTTGGACTGCACAATAAAGTCTGTCGCTTGCGGCAAAGATAGTCCGTTTGTTGTAGCGGCATCGTTGGGTGAGTTTCACTGCGCGTCGTTGGTGGTTGCGTGTGGCGGCTTGTCGATTCCGAAGATGTGTGCCAGTCCATTGGGTTATAAAATAGCGGAGCAGTTTGGCCATTGTATCTGGCCGACCAGCGCTGGTCTGGTTCCGTTCACCTTGCAACCGCAGGACAAACTGGTGTCGTCGGAGTTGTCAGGTATCGCCGTTGATAGTGTTGTCAGCAATCAACGGATGACGTTTAACGAGAATATACTGTTTACCCATCGCGGTTTGAGTGGTCCTGCAATTCTGCAAATGTCATCCTATTGGCAGGCCGGTGAGGAGATTGGAATCAATCTGATCCCAGAGGTCGATGTGTTGGCGCATTTGATTGATCATCAGTCCAGCCAGTCCAACGCGATGTTAAAAACCGCCTTGGGTGAATTGATTCCGAAACGAGTGATTCAGGCCATTTTTGGTGAGGAAACCGCGACTGAAATATTACAGTCATTTTCTCATGCCCGGTTTTCCGATATCGCCAAGCGGCTTTGTGAGTGGCGAATAAAACCTAACGGCACCGAGGGTTATCGCACGGCAGAAGTGACGCTGGGAGGCGTCGATTGTGACGAGTTGTCATCCAAAACCATGCAGTCCAGCAAGGTGGACGGTCTGTATTTTATCGGTGAAGTGGTAGATGTGACGGGTTGGCTAGGGGGTTATAACTTCCAATGGGCGTGGTCGTCGGGTTGGTGTGCGGGCCAAGTTGTTTAGGGGGGTAACAGTCGCTAGCCGATTTTATGTGTCTGCGGTTCACAGCCCTGTTCACGGTACCAACGAAACCGCGCGCGGCCTGATTCACGGGCCTGTTCACTCGAATCCACGATTTCGGCGACCCGTTCGAAGCCGATATACCAAGCCGGTACCTCGGCGGTCAGATTGATCAACACGTCGGCTTCATACTTGTCCGGTTGTTGATGCCCGATCACCACGGGGTTGGGTTGATCGGTTTTATTCTCGGCCAGCACGTGTGGAACGAAACTGTCCTGACGAAAGGTCCACATCAGTTTGTCTAGCTGTTGTGCTTGTGCCGACGACTCGCTGTGGACATGAACATTGAGCCCCTGCTTAACTGCCTTGTCGGCAAGGCGGCAGGTGAACGTCAGGCGCTCAGTGTCCTTGGCCTGTTCCAAAATATAAAAATCAACGCGAGCCATCAAATTTGCCTACTGGATTAAACCCCGGCGCGATCGATCAAAAACTGACTCAGCAGGGGTACGGGTCGACCGGTAGCGCCCTTGGCCGCGCCTGATTTCCAGGCGACGCCGGCAACATCCAGATGCGCCCACTGGTATTTCTCAGTGAAGCGTGACAGAAAGCACGCCGCGGTGATCGTGCCGGCCCCTTTGCCACCGATATTGGCAATGTCGGCAAAGTTACTGTCGAGTTGGCTTTGATACTCTTCCCACAAAGGCAATTGCCAGGCGCGGTCATGGCTGTGCTCGCCGGCGGCCAGAAGATCCTGAGTCAACGAGGGGTCGTTGGACAATAGACCACAGGCATGTGCACCCAGCGCGACCACGCAGGCACCGGTCAGTGTTGCAATATCGACAACCACATCCGGGTTATAGCGTTCACAGAATGTCAGGGCATCGCACAAAATCAGGCGGCCTTCTGCATCGGTGTTGAGGATCTCGATGGTCAGGCCTGCCATGCTGGTGACAATATCACCGGGTTTGTTGGCGGCGCCATCGGGCAGGTTTTCAGATGACGGGATGACACCGACGACGTTGATGGGTAGATCCATTTCCGCGCAGGCAAGCAGCGTGCCCAACACGCTTGCGCCACCGCACATATCGTATTTCATCTCGTCCATGCCGGCGGACGGTTTTATTGAAATGCCGCCCGCATCAAAGGTGAGGCCTTTACCGACCAAAACGGCAGGTTTGTCCCCTTTGTCACCACCACGATATTCCATCGTGATCAGTTTGGCGGGTTCACGACTGCCTTTGGAAACCGATAACAGCGACTCCATACCCAGCGCTTCCATCTGCTTTTCGCCCAGCACCGAGACCTTGAGTTTAGCGTGTTTCTTACCCAGCTCTTTCGCCTGTTCGGCAAGATAGGTGGGCGTACAAATATTACCCGGAAGATTGGAAACATCGCGTGTCAGGGTGACACCGTTGGCAATGGCCTCCGCCTGCTGCAAGGCAACGCTGGCCTGATCCAGTTGGCCTTTATCAGCGATGACGATGGTAATGCGGGTAAGGCGAGGTTTGGGCGATTTTTTGCTTTTGGTTGCATCGAACTGGTAGGTCGCATCGCTGATGGTGGCAACGATCTGACGAATTCGCCATTGCAGATCAGTTGCGGATGGGCCGACTTCGGTCAGGCAAAGGGTTAGATCCTTGATGCCGGTGCCACGACAGGCCTTGATTGCCCCAGACACCATTTTGCGAAAATCGTTATCGCTGGTGGCGTTCAGGTCCCCACAGCCAGCCAGCAGGATACGCTTGGCCTTGATCCGTGTGGTGCCCGGTATGATCACACTGCTTCCCGCTGTACCGCTGATGTCACCCAGTTTCAACACCTCGGTGAGCGCGCCGCGGGTCGTTTTATTGATGATCTCAGCGCTGGAGGACAGCTTGCGTTTCTCGGCAATGGCCAAGACTAGGCAATCAGACGGTTGAGTCCGAGGGTCCACGACTTTTACGGCGTATTTCATGGGGTGATCTCTTCCAGATGGTATGATTGGTTATGATGCAGAAGTGTACTGAATCTTGCGCGTAATACCACTATCTAATTGCTAATGACCCAGCTCGGAATACTCGATCGCTATATTGCCAGTGAAGTACTCAAGGCCTTTATTGCCATAGTGGCGATACTGCTGCTGATTCTGGTCGGCAATCGTTTTGTGTCCTACCTCGCGCTTGCCGCATCGGGCAGTATTTCCGGCGCAGCCGTATTCGAGTTGATGGGGCTGAAGCTGATTCGAAATTTGGCGCTGGTGATCGCACCGGGGTTTTTTCTCGCCGTTTTATTTGCGCTGGGTCGCCTGTACAAGGATATGGAGGCCGCGGCGATGGCCGCCTGTGGGCACGGTATGCCGGATCACTACCGCGGAGTCATGCTGGTCGCGGTACCGGTATCTATTGCTGCAATGATTTTATCTATGTTGGTGATGCCGTGGGCAGAGGACATGGAATGGCAGGTGCTCAACTCTGAGCAACAAGAGGCTGAGCGAAGTTTGTTTCCGGAGGGCCAGTTCACCGAGCGGCGCAATGGTCAGCTGATTATTTATGTTGATTCCCTGTCCGATGACCAGCACAGAATGCAGGATATTTTCGCTTGGCAGTTCGACCGGGTGACCCCAACAGTACTGGTGGCGGCAAATGGTTATACCGAGTTGGACAGGCACTCAGGCATACACTATCTGGTGCTGAATGATGGTCGACGGTACGACGGCCAGGCGGGTAAAGGCGATTATCAGATCATGTCTTTTGATCAATATCGGGTTCTGCTCGAGGATACCCACCAAGCGCGCCGTCCTCGTGGGCGCGATGAAGCGAGTACTTGGACGCTGTTGCAATCGAATAATGTCGCGGACAAAGCCGCATTGCACTGGCGGGTGTCAATTCCCGTATCGGTATTGGTTTTGGCGCTGTTGTCGGTGCCATTTAGTCGCGTCTCCCCACGAGTCAGTCGATATGGCACGATGATACTCGCGGTGCTGTCGTATTTTCTATATGCGAACTTGTTGACCATCGCTCAATCATGGGTTGAATCCGGACAGGTGTCCGTTGGTCTGGGGTTGTGGTGGGTGCACGCGTTGGCAGCACTGATGGCATTATTTATGTTGATTCGTCAGTGTGGCCTCGTCTGGCTGCTCAAGGGCCGCGCGCTATGATCGCCGGTCGTTTCACATTAGATCGATATATCGGACGCACCGTTGTGACCAGTGCAGTGGGTGCGCTGGGAGTGCTGGTTCTGTTGCTGACGGCATTTGATTTTCTTGATCATTTACCAGCGATCAGTCGCGGGCGTTATGGTTTGGCGGATGCGGCCTTATTGACGCTGTTAGCAATGCCGCGCGAGTTGAGCCAAGTTCTATCGGCGGCTGCCTTGTTGGGCGTGTTGCTGGGACTGGGCGGTCTAGCCTCGCGCAGTGAGTTGGTGGTGATGCGCGCCACGGGTTGGTCGCCAACCCGGGTTTTGGGATCAGTGCTGCTGGCGGGTTTGGCTTTTTCTGCATTGGCCGCGGTCAGTGGCCAATGGTTGGTTCCGATCGCAGAGAACCACGCCCAGTCGGTCAGGGCGGAACTGATTTCCGGCAGAAAAACCCTGCATACTCGTTTTGGCTTTTGGGCGCGTGATGGTCAAACGTATATCAATATTCGTGACATTCTTCCCGATGCCTCGTTGCGCCGGGTGAATATTTTTCGACTGAACTCCTCGCATGAGTTGGTGCTATCCCTGAGCGCGCGCCGCGCGGTGTACGTAGAAGATCATTGGCAATTAAAGGGGGTGGTGATGTCGCGATTCTCGGAGGCTGGTATAAAGACCGAGACGCGGCGCTCGATCGAATGGGAGTCGCTGCTGGAGCCGGATCTGCTTGCGGTGATTCGCCTGAAACCAGAAAATCTATCTGCTCCGGGTTTGTTTCGCTATGCCAGTTATCTTGATGGCACCGGACAGGATGCGCGCAGCTACTGGTTTGCCTTCTGGAGCAAGGTGATGGCGCCGATCAATGTATTGTTGATGATGATGGTAGTCGTGCCTTACAGCTTTTCGTCGCAGCGTTCGCTAGGTGCAGGGCAGCGCATCGTGGTCGGCGCGTTGCTGGGCCTGGGCTTTGCATTGCTTGGGCGAGCGATGGGACACGTAGGCTTGGTTTATAATCTCAGCCCCATCTTCAGCGCGATGTTGCCCGCGGTTCTGCTCGCCGTGATGACCGTGTGGGGTATGCGACGGGTCAGATAGTGACTGGATAGGCTAGAGCTGTCGGTTCTTGTCGACGTGGACCAACTCGGTCTCGGAGACGAGATCATGCCAGGTCTGGTGTTTGCTATTGAATAGCGCATACATAAAACCAATACCCACCACCAGCCATGAGCCCATCGCGGCGAGAAAGCGCAACAGAATTTGCCACATCGACAGCGGCTTGCCATTGACACTCTGAACACGGATTTTCCAGGCGCGCATGCCGATGGTCTGACCACCGTGACTCCAGAACCAAGCAAAATAGCCAAAGCAAACAAACAATAAATAGGTTTGATATAAGGCCCTGCCTCGGGTGATGGCTTGGCCGTCGGTCAGCGGCATGACCAATGCGGTTGCCAGCATAATAAGGGCGATCAGCATCAGGCTGTCATACACAATTGCGGCTAGGCGGCGTATCAAGCCTGGATAGCTGGGGGTCGAATTTGGTTCTGGTGTTGTGGGCACGCCAATAGACTCATAGCATGAAAAACGGGATCAGAACGGGATAGTACCAGAAGGCGAATAAAAAACAGCCATCCATGGCGAGGTGCTGCCTTACGACACTACAAGTATTGAATCATAAGTAATGAGTGAGGTGGAATTGATGGGTAACGTCACGCGAATTAGTGGTTGCCCGGACTATAGATGCCTTCTACGGTCGCCCGCATAGGATGTACGGCAACATCCTGAACTTCAACACAAGAGAAAGATACCCATCGATGGGGGGGCAGTATGCGGAACAGTATGGCCTCCAAAATTGGGCGTTTGTTCAGTCATCTGCTAAGTAAGCCTAGCGTGCCTGCCTTTGTCTCAAACGCAGTACATACAGCGTACCCAAAAAAGGCCTACACAAAAACTACGTAAGCCTTTGTTAAATATGGTACTCCCTAGGGGACTCGAACCCCTGTTGCCGCCGTGAGAGGGCGGAGTCCTAGGCCACTAGACGAAGGGAGCAACACGATATTGCGCTGAATTGATTGAGAAAACCTCTCCAGATAAGCGCAATGTGGGGTATTATACGCAAGCGTATTCGTTGCTCAAGTCAGCATAAGGTCAGGAAGCATTCGCGCCCATATGGACGCCCAATCAAACCCATCCCATATTATTCCGCGCGATCAGCATTCAGTCTCGCGAGCAGATATCAGCGAAGCAGCTCTGAAGGTGCTTTATCGGCTGAATAAATACGGATATCAGGCCTTTTTGGTGGGTGGTGGTGTGCGCGATCTGTTGCTCGGTCGCGAGCCCAAGGATTTCGATATTGCGACCGACGCATCGCCTGAGCAGGTGCGTGAGGTGTTTCGTAACAGCCGCTTGATTGGCCGTCGTTTTCGTCTGGCGCATGTGCATTTTGGGCGGGAGATTATCGAGGTCGCGACCTTTCGTGCGCCCAGCGATCATACTGAAGAGGGTGATCGCAAGGTCGAGGACGGCCGCATCCTGCGCGACAATATCTATGGCACGCTCGACGACGATGTCTGGCGACGGGACTTCACCGTCAACGCCCTGTATTACAACATCGCTGACTTTTCCGTGGTTGACTATACCGGCGGTTTGGCGGATCTCGAGGCTGGTCAGTTGCGCATGATCGGCGAACCCGACGCACGCTATCAGGAAGACCCGGTGCGCATGTTGCGCGCGATTCGTTTTGCAACCAAGTTGGGATTTCGAATAGAACAACAAACCGAGTCGCCGATTTTTGAGTTGGCTGGTTTGTTGGAGCAGATTCCGGCGGCACGTCTGTACGAAGAGATGCTGAAGCTGCTGATGTCCGGTGTCGCCGAGCAGACGCTTGAGCAATTGCGTCACTACAATTTATTGGCCCCCTTGTTTCCGCAGACAAGTAAAGCACTCGATGCGGATGAGTCGGGTGTGGCGCAGAGTTTTATTCAACTTGCGATGCGCAATACCGATGCGCGGATACAGGAAGAGAAACCGGTTACCCCGGCATTTTTGTTTGCAGCGTTGCTGTGGGAGCCGGTACGACTTAAGGCCCAAGCATTACGTGATCAGGGCAAATCGTGGATTGAATCGCTGCAGCTGGCGGGTGATCTGGTGGTTCGTGAACAGGTGCAGCGAGTTTCAATTCCGCGTCGATTCAGTATGCCGATGCGCGATATCTGGACCATGCAGGCACGTCTGGATCGGCGTAATGGCAAACGCGCGTTTCGCCTGATGGAACACAAGAAATTTCGTGCGGCCTACGATTTTCTGTTGTTGCGAACTGAGGTGGGTGAATGCGGCCCCGAGTTGGCGGATTGGTGGACGGAGTTTCAGTCGGCGGATGAAAATAAATCGCGAACGATGGCTGCCGATGTGGGTGGAGGCAAACGACGTCGACGTCGTCGTAAACCCAACCCAAACCAAGCGTGACCGAACCGGTGATGGCCTATATTGGCATCGGCTCAAATCTGGACAATCCCCGACATCAGGTTGCCGGTGCGATAGCGGCGCTTGAGCAGTTGGCGGATAGCCAGTTTCTGGCGACGTCCTCTCTGTACCAGAATCCTCCCATGGGTCCTCAGGATCAGCCTGACTACGTTAACGCCGCAGTCAGCGTGCGCACGCGATTGGCTGCGCGTGAACTGCTGGCCGAGTTACAATCCATAGAATCGTTGCAGGGTCGGAGTCGTTCAGGCGAGCATTGGGGGCCGCGTACACTGGATCTGGATTTATTGCTGTACGGTCAATCCTGTTGCACCGACGAGTCACTGGTTTTGCCGCATCCCGGCATATCGCAGCGGGCATTCGTGATCGTTCCATTGTTCGAGATTGAGCCAGACCTAGTGGTGCCGGGTGTTGGCAGTCTCCGAGAGCTGGAGCAGGCGACAGACCGATCCGGGCTGGTTAATATTGGTTTGGCGACAACTGTTTTGGAGATAAGCTAAACGTGGAATTACCGGGTTATGTGGTAATCGAGGGCCCGATTGGGGTCGGCAAGACCAGCCTGACGCGTCGCTTGGCCGAGCGGTTCGAGTGCGAGTCTCTGCTTGAAGGCGTTGATGACAACCCGTTTCTGGAGCGCTTCTATCAGGACCAAAGCAACGTCGCACTGCAAACCCAGTTATTTTTTCTGTTTCAGCGCGTGCAACAGATTCAGGCTCTGCATCAGGGAGATTTGTTTCGGTCGGCGCTGGTGTCTGACTTTGCTTTGGAAAAGGATCAAATCTTTGCTCAGTTGACCTTGCAAAGCGACGAGCTGGATCTGTATGAACAGGTGTATGCCAAGCTTGCGGTTGACCCGCCGATGCCGGATTTGATGATCTATTTACAGGCCTCGGTCGATGTTTTGTATCAGCGTATTGCGAGCCGCGGACGGGAGTGGGAGCAGCGAATCGATCGGGATTATCTGGAACGTCTGGTTGAGCATTATGCGCAGTTCTTTCACGACTACAGTGCCTCCCCGTTGTTGATTGTGAACGCCGAATTGATTGATCCGGTATCCAATGATGAAGACTTTGAATTGTTGGCCCAGCAGATTTGTTCCATTAGCCATGGGCGGCAATATTTCAATCCGGCGGCACTGGGTTTTTGATGGGTTTTGATGAGCACTATGAGTAATCAATCATCGGTCACTGTGGTCACGCTGGCGCAACAAAAACAGGTCGGTGAGAAGATTGTTTGTCTGACTGCCTACGATGCGACCTTTGCCGCGTTAATGGCAGATGCTGGGGTCGAGGTTATTTTGGTAGGAGATTCTCTCGGCAACGTGGTGCAGGGGCATGACTCAACCCTGCCAGTACGGATTTACGATATGGTTTACCATGCAGCCGCGGTGTCACGTGCCAAGCCGCGATCACTGATTGTGGTGGATATGCCGTTTCAGTCTTACGTGACCCCTGAGCAGGCATTGCAACAGGCCGCGCGCCTGATGAGTCGCGGTGGCGCGCAGATGGTCAAACTGGAGGGCGGCAAGACCTTTGCCGTCACCATCGAAACGTTGGTTGCGCAGGGTATTCCGGTCTGTGCGCACCTTGGCTTGTTGCCACAATCCGTGCATCAGCAGGGCGGTTATCATGTGCAGGGCAAGTCCGCCGACGATGCGGCAACCATAGAAGAAGACGCGCGTATCGTGGAGGCATCCGGTGCCTCAATGTTGGTGTTGGAGTGTGTGCCAAGCGAATTGGCGGCGAGTATTTCGCAACAGTTGACGATTCCGGTGATTGGTATTGGTGCGGGTCCTGATTGTGACGGGCAAGTGTTGGTGATGCACGATTTGCTCGGTATTGTGGCAGGTAAACGTCCACGTTTTGTTAAGAATTTTCTCGCCGGAGGGGGTTCGGTTCAGGGCGCGTTCGAGGCCTATGTGCAAGCGGTGAAAGACGGCTCGTTCCCTGCATCGGAACACAGCTTTCCCGGTTCCTGACCCGCGTTTCAGATCGTATGCATATCAGTCATTCCGGTGATGACCTCTCGACGACCCTTGATCAGTGGCGAGAGCGGGGCGACACCATCGCGTTTGTGCCAACCATGGGGAATCTGCACGCCGGGCATATCAAACTGGTGCGAGAGGCGCGTGCCACGGGTGGTCGAGTCGTCGTCAGCATCTTTGTAAACCCGACTCAGTTTGGTGTGGGTGAGGACTACGCCAGCTACCCAAGAACTCGTGAACGGGATCTGGAACAATTGGCGGATGCTGGTGCGGATCTCGTGTTTCTTCCAGAGGTGGCGGAGATTTATCCCGAGAAAGATCGTGAGCTGGCAGACGTCGATCTTGGGGGTCTGGATCGTATTCTGTGTGGGGCGAATCGGCCGGGTCACTTTCAGGGTGTTGCTACGGTGGTATCGATATTATTTGCGTTGGTGCGGCCAGATGTTGCGATATTCGGGCGCAAGGATTTTCAGCAGTACCGAGTCATTCAGCGCTTGGTCGAAACGTTTGGGTTGCCGATACGCCTGATTGCAGTCGAGACCGAGAGAGAGCCCGATGGTTTAGCGATGAGTTCGCGGAATAGCTACCTGGATGCCGAACAACGAGGTCAGGCGGCCTGTCTCTCCCAAGTGTTAGCCAAAATCTGTGACCGCCTTCGCCAAGGCCATAAGGACTATCGGGCGATGGAGAAGTACGCGATTGAACGACTGAATAACGACGGATTCTCCGTCGATTATGTTTCGATCAGGGATTCCGATGACTTATCCGAAGCTGGGGAGAAAACCACCAAACTCGTGGCGCTGGCGGCCGCTAGTCTGGGTACCACCCGTCTGATCGATAATATGGAAGTCGAACTCTAATTTAGCGCGCGCCCCATGAGTATTTCTTTCGCAAGAGTTGTTAGATCTCAGGATAACGGAGAATATGCCGATATAATTCATCATTATGGCGACTTTTGCCTCGAACATGCCGCTATCTACGCAAGTTAGTTATGCGTTCGGTGGCCCGGCTAATAGTCCCGCAGATGAAGGTAAGAATCGGTTGGGTTGGTGATCGGTTTGGGTGTTATTGCCCGTTTCCGATACCGGTGATAATTCAACAATGTTCCCCATTCGCTGCTTTTGATATAATTGCTAATAATTAACGATTAACTGCCGACGCAAGACTCCATCACCATGCAATGCACTCTGCTTAAATCGAAGCTCCACCATGCGCGCGTGACACATTCCGAACTGGATTACGAAGGTTCGTGTGCGATTGATTCCAATTTATTGGAGGCTGCGGGGATTCGCGAGTATGAGCAAATCCAGATTTATAATTTGGCCAACGGCGAACGTTTTACTACCTACGCGATTCAGGCCGAGGCGGGTTCACGGATTATTTCGGTAAACGGTGCGGCGGCACACAAGGCATCACCTGGCGACTCGGTTATTATTTGTGCCTACGGTGTGTTGAATCAGCAGGAAATGGCGGCGTTCAAGCCGAGCATGGTTTATCTCGACGAGCACAACAATATCACACGTCGCAGCAACAGCATTCCGATCCAGGTCGCCTGACCTTTCTCTCTGTTGCTCAGGCCGTGACGGCCTTTCGGTATAGCGCCTCATAGGCGCGTGCGCTGCGATCCCAGCCAAAATCCTGCTGCATCGCCGTTCGCATCATGCTTTTCCAACTCTTTGGTCGTTGTTGAAATAACTCAGCGGCAGCGGTGACGCGCGCGCTGAGTGACGTAACATCCGCATGCGGCATCACAAAACCGGTTGCACGCCCGTCCGCCATTGCATCGTCGCTGGCATCGACCACCGAATCGGCCAGACCACCGGTATGGGTAACAATCGGCAGGGTGCCATAACGCAGGCTATAGAGCTGGTTCAGGCCACACGGTTCAAATCGCGACGGCATTAAAAAGGCATCGGCTCCGGCTTCAATTTGGTGCGCCAGTGGTTCGTTATAGCCAATATGCGTACCGACTTGTCGTGGGTACTGAGCGCTTAATTTCTGTAGGCGCGACTGCAACGCGGCATTGCCTGTTCCGAGTGTCACCAGTTGAATGTCCTGAGCCAGGATGTCATCCGCCGCATCAATAATGAGGTCGACACCTTTTTGTTCGACCAGTCGACCGATATGTCCGAGCAGTAATACGTCGTCTCGTACCGGCAAACCAAACATCTGTTGCAAGGCCGCCTTGTTGGGTGCTTTGTTCTGTGGTGATGTCGCCTCATACTGCGAGTTGATCAGGCTATCGGTGTCTGGACTCCAGACCTGATAATCGACACCATTCAGAATTCCGGTGAGGTCAGTGGAGCGATGCTGCAGTAAGCCATCGAGTCCACAGCTGAACTCGGGGCGAAGAATCTCGCTGGCATAAGTCGGGCTGACCGTCGTCAGGTAGTCGGCGTGAATCAGTCCGCCTTTGATGAACGAAAACTGATCGTAAAACTCCATTGAATCGGCTGACCAGAAACTCTCAGGTAACGCCAGTTCCGAAAATTTGTTCCAGGAGAACAGGCCCTGATAGGCCAGATTGTGGATCGTAAATACGCTCGCAGGCCGCTTCGGATGTTGGCTCAGTAATGCAGGTACCAGCCCCGACTGCCAGTCGTTGCAATGCACCAGGTCGGGTTGCCAGTCCGGGTCCACCGTACCCATGGAAAGGCTGGTGACGGCCCGACCAAACAGCGCAAATCGCAGCGCATTATCGGGCCAATCGTTGCCGTCGGTATCGACATAGGGATTGCCGGGTCGGGCGAAGTATTCCGGGCTGTCCACCAAGTACATTGGCAGCTCGCTGCCGGGAAAATTGCCACGGAGCAACGTTACGGGCGCAGTGGTCACCGGCAGAGACAGGGTAGCCACCGTCTGCAATCCATCCATTTGCTCCAAAATCGAGGCGTATCCAGGCAATATTAGGCGGATATCATGGCCCAGAGCCCGAAGTGCCAGCGGCAAGGACCCGGCGACGTCGGCCAGACCGCCCGTTTTTATCAGGGGATGCGCCTCACTGGCGACAAACAGGATGTTCACGTAGGAATGGTCTCAATCTGTGGGCTGGTATTGCCCTTGGGAATGCTGTCTAGCGCCTATACTCTATTAATAACGTGCCTGATTGCAATACAGGTGTCTCTGGGGTGGTCCTTGAGGGACTTAAGTATTGATGGCAGAGGGTCGTTAAAGTCTCAGCAGCAAAGATATGCTGCCCGAATTTTTATCATATTTTGCGGAGATGTCGCTATGCGTATGGCAATGATTGGCCTTGGAAAGATGGGTGGAAACATGGTTCGCCGTTTGTGCCGAGGCGGAATAGAGGTGGTGGGTTTTGATCGAGATACCGCCGTAGTAGGTCAGATTCAGGGCGAGGTTGGTATGGAACCAGCTGAGTCAATGGCCGATGCGGTGTCGAAACTGTCGTCTCCTAAAATCGTCTGGTTGATGTTGCCCTGTGGCGTACCGACCGAACAGGCTATCGATGAGTTGATCCCGATGCTGGATAAAGGCGACATCGTGATTGATGGCGGTAACTCTAATTATCACGAAACCCAGAAGCACGGCCAGCAATTTGCCGAGTACGGTATCGAGTTCATCGATGCGGGCACATCGGGTGGTATCTGGGGTGTTGATAACGGCTATTGCATGATGGTTGGTGGTAACGATAACGCGGTCTCGCAGTTGCAACCTGCACTGGAAGTGTTGGCACCGGCAGCGGATCGCGGTTGGGCACACGTGGGTCCCATTGGCGCGGGCCACTTTACCAAGATGGTTCACAACGGTATTGAATACGGCATGATGCAAGCCTTCGCCGAAGGCCTCAATCTGATGCGCGGCAAGGCCGAGTTCGATCTCGATTTGGCGCAGATCACAGAACTTTGGCGACACAGTTCCGTGGTGCGTAGTTGGTTGCTTGATTTGACCGCAGATGCGCTCAGCCATGATCAAGATCTTGCCGATCTCGAACCCATTGTCCCGGATTCTGGCGAAGGTCGTTGGACCGCTGTCGAGGCGATTGATCAAGGTGTCTACACACCGGTGATGACGGCGGCACTGCACGCGCGTTTTGCCACCCAAGACAGCGAAGGCTATGGCAACAAGTTGTTGTCGATGATGCGCAATGCCTTCGGTGGTCATGATATGGCAAAAAAGTCTAAGGTCGCTTAACCCCTTTCAGGAGCATCGATATGCTGGATCCATGCACTCTTGTGATTTTCGGTTCAACCGGAAACCTGTCGCGTAACAAGCTACTGCCCGCCCTCTACCATTTGGAAGAGGTGGGGCGGCTGCCTGACGATATGACCATTATTGGTCATGGTCGGCGTGATTGGGACACGGAGTATTGGCGTGGTGAAGTTGAGGAGATACTGAAGCCGCGTTCGCGCGGCGGGCTTGATCCAGCCGTGTTCAAGAAGTTTTGTTCACGCCTGCACTATTTTCGCGGGGATCTGGCCGATGAGGAGTCCTATTACGACCTCAGCAAGTTTATTGATGAGCAGCCTGACTGTTCTTCCAATATTATCTTCTATATGTCGGTACGTCCGGCTGAGTATCGCACGGTTGCACATTCGCTGAAGGCGGTAGGGCTGTCGGATCAGGAGAAGGGTTGGCGCCGTTTGGTTATCGAGAAGCCATTTGGATACGATCTGGAGAGTGCCGAGGTACTGGATAAGGCCCTGCGCCGTGATTTTCAGGAAGACCAAATTTACCGGATTGATCATTATCTGGGCAAGGGAACCATCCAGAATGTGCTGGTATTCCGCTTTGCCAACCTGATGTTGGAACCGTTGTGGAATCGGAACTTTATTGATCATGTTCAGATCACCCATTCCGAGGCCAAAGGTATCGAAGGACGGGGTGCTTACTATGACGGCGCAGGTTCTTTGCGCGACATGATTCAAAGCCATCTGTTGCAAATGATGACGTTGGTAGCGATGGAGCCACCAGCAGACCTCGATGCAGATTCCTTGCGTGATGAGAAGGTAAAGGTTCTGCGTTCGATTCGACCGATTACCAAAAACTCAGTTAACGCACAGGCATTCCGCGCTCAATACTCAGCCGGTGTTGTGGATGGTGAGCCTGTTTCAAGCTACCTCGATGAAGATGGCGTGGCTCCGGACAGTACCACGGAGACGTTTACCGCAATGAAGCTGTACGTCGATAACTGGCGTTGGCGTGGGGTTCCGTTTTATCTGCGTACGGGTAAGGCGATGGAAAAGGCAAATTCCATGATCAGCATTCGTTTCAAGCACCCGCCGCAGCAACTATTTCGCGAGACTCAGATTGACCACATCAAGCCGAACTGGATTCTGATGAATATTCAGCCCAGCGAGTGTTTGCGACTCGAGCTTCAGGTTAAACAGCCAGGCCTAGAGATGCGTGCAGAGACTACCCGGCTTGACGCCGCATCGTGCAGTCTTGCGCAATCCCAGATCGATGCTTACGAGGCTTTACTGCTTGATGTGATCGAGGGTGATGCATCTTTATTCCTGCGTTTCGATGAGGTGAATCTTGCCTGGCAGGTTGTTGATCCTGTGCTTAAGGCCTGGTCGACAGAAAGAGAATACATTCCAACCTATCCTGCTGGCTCATGGGGTCCCGAGGGCGCCAATCGATTGTTTGATCGAGAAGACCAGTATTGGCGTAATGCCATGGATGAGGATATGGACGACTTGGTTGATGCAGTAACTGCCGCCTCAAAGGAGGCCGCTGCCAAGTAATAATGCAGCTACATCGCTTTGTAGTTAATGAGACTGTCAATGAGGTATCATTATGAGCGCAGTACTATCAATGTCTGAGCAACTTAAGAACGAACAACAAGCCGTGGCCCCACTAACAAAATCGGTAATATGGAAGGCGCTTGAGGCGCATTGTGCCGAAATGGAGTCGGCGCACATGCGCGATCTGTTTGATGCAGATCCAGAGCGCTTTAAGCGCTATTCTGTCGAGGGCGGCGGTATTCTGCTCGATTATTCGAAGAATTGTTTCACCGAAAAGACCCTGAACATGCTGTTTAAACTGGCAAGGTCAACCGAGGTTCCGCGGTGGCGTGACCGTATGTTTAGCGGCGAGAAGATCAACAACACCGAGAACCGGTCGGTTCTGCATGTTGCGTTGCGCAATCGTTCCAATACCCCCATTTATGTTGACGATGAAGATGTGATGCCCGGCATCAATGCGGTGTTGGAGCACATGCGCACCTTTTCCGACTCGGTGCGTAGCGGTGAGTGGCTTGGTTACAGTGGTGAGCGCATTACGGATGTGGTCAACATCGGTATCGGTGGCTCTGACTTGGGGCCATTAATGGTCACGGAGGCACTCAAGCCGTATGCGTCCGACGACATCAGTATGCATTTTGTATCGAATGTCGATGGCTCGCACATGGTCGAGACATTGAAGCCCCTGCGTCCGCAATCAACGCTTTTTATTATCGCGTCCAAGACATTCACTACGCAGGAAACCTTGATTAACGCGGGCACCGCTCGTAATTGGCTTATGCAAGCCGTGGGTGACGAGTCAGTGATTGCCAAACATTTTGTGGCGCTGTCTACGAATCAGGAGGCGGTTGAAGAATTCGGTATCGATCCAGCCAATATGTTCGAGTTTTGGGACTGGGTTGGGGGGCGTTATTCGCTGTGGTCGGCGATCGGGTTGCCGATTGCGATCTGTATCGGCATGGATGATTTTGAGGCCTTCCTGGAAGGCGCACACGAGATGGATCGGCACTTTGTCGAGGCGCCGATGGAAGAAAATCTACCGGTGATTTTGGCCTTGATGGGTATTTGGTACTCAAATTTTGTCGGTGTCGATACGCACACTATTTTGCCTTACGACCAGTATTTACATCGTTTCACCGCCTATTTTCAGCAGGGTGATATGGAGAGCAATGGCAAGCGCGTTAACCGCGAGGGCCAATTCATCGATTATGAGACAGGTCCCATCATTTGGGGTGAACCGGGCACCAATGGTCAGCATGCGTTCTATCAGCTGATCCATCAGGGTACAGAGCTGATTCCATCCGATTTGATCGTTGCGGTAGAGTCACATAATCCGGTGGGTGAGCACCAGCGTATGTTATTGGCCAATTTTTTCGCGCAGGGTGAGGCCTTGATGCGGGGCAAAAATCTGGCTGAGGCGATTGAGGAATTGCAAGCGGAGGGTCGTAGCGATCAGGAAATCGAACACCTCAAGCACCATAAGGTATTTCCGGGTAATCGTCCCAGCAATTCGATCATGTATCAAAAACTGACGCCGAAAACTTTGGGTTCATTGGTGGCGATGTACGAGCACAAGATTTTTGTGCAGGGCATTGTGTGGAATATTAATTCCTTTGATCAGTGGGGCGTAGAGTTGGGTAAACAGTTGGCGAAGAATATCTATGCAGAATTGCAGAGCAGTGATGATGTTTCATCGCATGACAGTTCTACGAATGGTTTGATCAACTATAGTAAGAAGTTTTCTAAGGACTAGTCAATAAGTGGGTGGGTGCGAAGCGGTAGAGAGGGCTTCTCAAAACTCGCCGTAAACCGATCCTACAGCCTTGGTCAGTCTGCTTGGTTTATTTGGAAAACCACCCCGGCCAAGGGTGGTAATGTCACGATGATCGAGAAGGGCTGCCCTTGGCAGGGCGTTGATTCTGCGATCAAGGTTCTGCTATTCAGCATATTCGAGCCGCCGAAGTTCTCATGATCTGAATTTACGATCTCTCGATATTCACCCGCAACACAAACACCTAAACGATAACCCTGTCGGGGTATCGGCGTCATGTTTAGCGCGACGCTGACGACGGCATTGTCCGAACCAAGGCGTTGATAGCTAATGATGGAGTTATGGGTATCTTCGCAATCCAGCCAGTTGAAGCCGCGCGACTCAAAATCATATTCGTGCAGTGCGGTACACGTTCGATAACAGTGGTTCAGTGTGGTGATCAACTGTTGTAGCCCTGAGTGCGGCGCGTACCGGGTCAGTTCCCAGTCCAGCGAGCCGTTATCGCGCCATTCACCCGATTGTCCAAACTCGCTGCCCATGAACAATAATTTCTTGCCGGGGTAGGTGAACATGAAGGTGTACAGCAGGCGAAGATTCGCGAAGCGTTGCCAGTCATCGCCTGGCATTTTGCCAATCATGGAGGCCTTTTCGTGTACCACTTCGTCGTGCGAGAACGGCAGTACGAAATTTTCGCTGAAGGCATAGAGCATACCGAAGGTCAGACGGTCGTGGTGGTGTTGGCGGTGGATGGGGTCTTTGCCAAAGTAATCGAGTACGTCGTGCATCCAGCCCATGTTCCATTTCATCGAAAATCCGAGTCCATCGCTGTCGACCGGCTGCGAAACTTGTGGCCAGGAGGTCGATTCTTCGGCAATCATTAAGGTGCCGGGGTGTTCGCGGTGGGTGGCGATATTGAGTTTGCGCAAGAACTCGATGGCATCCAGATTCCCCCGGCCGCCATGAATATTGGGCGTCCATTCGCCAGCGTCACGTGAGTAGTCCAAATACAGCATGGAGGCCACTGCATCGACTCGAAGCCCGTCGATGTGGAATTCTTGCATCCAGTAGATTGCGTTGCTAATCAGAAAGTTGCGCACCTCGTCTCGCCCGTAGTCGAACACCAGTGTCCCCCAGTCCTGGTGTTCGCCTCTTTGGGGGTCGGCATGCTCATACAGGGGGACGCCATCAAAGCGAGCCAGTGCGTGTTCGTCTTTGGGGAAATGTCCGGGTACCCAGTCGAGGATGACGCCGATGCCATGCTGGTGGCAGAGGTTCACAAAGTAACGAAAATCGTCGCCTGAGCCAAAGCGGCTGGTGGGGGCGAAATAACCGGTTACCTGATAGCCCCACGATTCGTCCAGTGGATGTTCGCATACAGGCAGTAGTTCGACATGAGTGAAGCCGTGGGTGGTAACGTAGTCAACGAGTGAGTCCGCCAGCGCGCGGTAGTTTAGATACCAGTTGTTGGCATCACGTCGCCAAGAACCGAGATGAACCTCATAGATCGACATGGCGGTGTGTTGCCAATCCTTGTTACAACGCTCCTCTATCCAGTTGGCATCACCCCAGTCGTAGGTCGATGGGGCCTGGACAATTGAGGCATTACCGGGGCGTAGTTCAAATCCCTGTCCATAGGGGTCGGCCTTGATCATTAGCGTACCGCTGTGGCGGTGCCGGATTTCATATTTATACAGCTCACCGGCGCTCACACCGGGGATAAACAGCTCCCAGACACCGGAGCTGCCACGCACACGCATGGGGTGACAGCGTCCATCCCACTGGTTGAATCCACCGATGACACTGACGCGTTCCGCGTTGGGTGCCCAGACTGCGAAGCAGATACCGTCAATGTTATCGACATGTTTTTGATGTGCCCCGAGTATCCGGTAGGCGTGCAGGTGCTCGCCGGCTGTAAATAGCTCCAGATCGAATTTGGGGATCTGTGGGGTAAAGCGATAGGGGTCCTGATCGCGGAACGTCACGCCGTTATGATCGGTCCACTCGAACTCGTAGTCTGGTGGGTCGCCGTCGAGAACCACCTCAAATATATCGCTGTCGGGGATCCGCGTGAGTTCGACATTGGACGGATACAGACGGCAATCCGAGGCGTGAGGGAGAATGCAGCGAATCACCCAGCGACCGTCACCGAGTGGGTGCAGGCCGAGCACCTCAAATGGATCATGATGGCGGCCATTCTGCACTCGTATGATGGCAGAGGCGGCGGATTTTAATGCCTTGTTGCCGACATCATGGTTGGATTTAAATTGGTTGCCGGACATAGTCAAATGTGGAATGATCTGGGTAAGTTTTTGGATGTTGGATGGATGTTAGCACAGTCCATATTGCCTATTGTGAGTACAGAAGAAACCCCCCGATTTGTTAGTCGTTTGACCCGCAGCACCTTGGCCCTGATTCTGGCGGGTGGGCGCGGTTCACGTCTGCAAGATTTAACTCGCTGGCGTGCCAAGCCATCGGTTCCGTTTGGTGGCAAGTTCCGGATTATTGATTTCCCGTTATCCAATTGCATCAATTCGGGGATTCGGCGCGTTGGTGTGATGACCCAATACAAGGCGCACTCCCTGATACTTCACATTCAGCGTGGATGGGGGTTTCTGCGAGGTGAGTTTGGTGAATACGTCGAGGTGTTACCGGCACAGCAGCGCATAGAATCAAGCTGGTATCGGGGCACGGCGGATGCGGTATACCAGAATATTGATATTATCCGCGGACATTCGCCAGACTATGTGCTTATTCTGGCCGGGGATCATGTCTACAAGATGGATTATGGGCCGATGATCGCGCAACACGTTGAGGCGGGTGCGGATATGACCATCGCGTGTCAGGCGGTCTCGTTAGCCGAAGCGCAAGGCTTTGGCGTGCTTACCATTGATGAGCGTAATCGGGTGACCGACTTTGTCGAGAAGCCGAAACAGCCACAGCCGATGCCGGGTCAGACCGATGTTGCGCTGGCATCGATGGGCATTTATGTATTCAATACCCAGTTTCTGTACGAGCAACTCATCAAGGATGCCGATACGCACGATTCCAGTCGCGATTTTGGCAAGGACATTATCCCCGGGGTTATCGATCGTTACCGGGTTCTGGCGTATTCCTTTCGGGATGTACACAGTGGCCAGCAGGCTTACTGGCGGGATGTCGGCACGGTGGATGCCTTTTGGGAGGCTAATCTGGAGCTAATCGGCGTCACCCCGGATCTCAATCTGTACGATCGCCACTGGCCGATATGGACCTATCAGGAACAGTCGCCGCCCGCCAAGTTTGTCTTTGATGACGATGACCGTCGCGGCGTTGCGGTGGATTCGATGGTCTCCGGTGGTTGTGTGATATCCGGGGCCGAGGTGCGTCATTCCCTGTTGTTTTCGAATGTGTATATCAATTCTTATGCGAAGGTATCCGACTCTGTGGTGTTACCGAATGTCACGATAGGACGTGGTTGTCGTATCACCAAGGCGGTGATCGACAAGGGTTGTGAAGTGCCGCCCAATACGATTATCGGAGAGGATCTGGCGCATGATCAGAAACGCTTCTTTGTCAGTCCGGCCGGGGTGGTGTTGGTTACGCCCGAAATGTTTGGTCAGGAACTGCACCACGTACGTTAGACGTACTCTGGAACTCAAATGAATAGCCCGCTAAAAGTTGTTCTGTGTTGGCATATGCATCAACCGCAGTATCGTGATCCGGTGAGTGGCAACTATCAGTTGCCCTGGACCTACCTGCATGCGACCAAAGATTACGCGGATATGGCGGCGTGGCTGGAGGCAGACCCGCAGGCCCGGGCCGTGGTCAATTTTGCGCCCATCTTGCTCGAGCAGATCGACGACTACGCGCAGCAAATAAAGCGTTTCTGTGCAGAGTCGCAGCCAATAAGCGATCCTTTGCTGGCGGCGTTGGCGCAGGCGCAGATTCCGCAAGACGCGATTGGCCGCCAAGCCCTGCTGACATCGTGTCTGCGGGCGAATCAGGCGCGCGTAATTGAACGATACTCCGCCTATCAGAGCCTTTGTACTCTGGCCGGTGTCATGCAGACGGACGCCGCCGCGCTGTCGTATATGGGTGATCAGTATTTTGTTGATCTGGTGGTGTGGTATCACTTGGTCTGGCTAGGTGAAAGTGTCCATCAGCGTGATGATCGGGTGCGCTCGTTGGTACACAAGCAGTCGCACTATACCGATCAGGATCGAGCCGTTCTGATCGAGGTGATTGGCGAATTACTATCGACCCTGATCGATCGTTATCGGCGCCTGGCGGATAGCGGTCAGGTGGAGTTGGCGGTATCTCCCTATGCCCACCCGATTCTGCCGCTGTTACTGGATTTTGATTCGGCCCGTGAGGCGATGCCGGATGTGGAATTACCCCAAGCGCCGGAGTATCCCGGAGGTGAGGCGCGCACTAGTTGGCAGTTGGCACGGGCACGGGACGTTTTTCGGCAATATTTTCAGCGCGATCCGATTGGCTGTTGGCCATCCGAGGGTGGTGTGAGTCAGCGCGCTGCGGAATTGATCAAGCAACATGATTATCAGTGGATAGCCAGTGGTCAGAACGTATTGGCGAACAGCCTCGAACGGACCTTGTCGGATAACTCGGATGATGACTGGCCACATCGAGCCTATCAGGTGGAAAATGGCCCACGCATATTTTTTCGTGACGATGGATTATCCGATTTGATTGGATTTTCTTATGCGACTTGGCACGCGGATGATGCGGTTGCGAACCTGATCCATCATTTAGAAACCATATCCCGACGTGAGGGCGCAGAGGGTGATCGAGTCGTGTCGATTATCATGGATGGCGAAAATGCCTGGGAGTTTTACCCGCAGAACGCGCGTCATTTTATTCCGGCCCTGTACAAGGCCATCCATTCGCATACGGATCTGGAGTTGACGACCTTTGCAGATTGTTTGGATCAGTCCGCGCAGCCCCTGCCACAGTTGGTATCCGGTAGCTGGGTGTATGGCACGTTTTCAACCTGGATTGGTGACCCGGACAAGAACATGGGCTGGAATCTTCTGGTCGACGCAAAGCAGGCCTTTGATGGGGCGGTGTCCTGCGGTGCCTTGCAGGGTGACGCCTTGTTACGAGCCGAGACGCAGCTGGCGGTGTGCGAAGGTTCAGATTGGTTCTGGTGGTTTGGAGACTACAACCCCGAAGGTACGGTCAGCGATTTTGAGCAACTTTTTCGTCGCCAGCTAAGCGCCTTGTACCGGTTTATTGGTCAGGATCCACCCGCGTCTCTAGGCCACAGCTTCACGCATGGACAAGGGCAGCCAGGACTGGGTGGTGTGATGCGGCATGGCTCCGAGTATGGGTGACGCATGAAGCTGGAGCATCGTTCAGCGGGTGTGCTGTTGCATATTTCCTCACTCCCGGGCCCATGTGTTCAGGGCGAGATGGGTGCAGAGGCCTTCCATTTTATCGATTTCCTAAGTAGCGCGGGCATGAGTGTCTGGCAGACCTTGCCATTGGTGCCGACCCACAGCGATCGCTCGCCTTACAATGGATTGTCAGTTCACGCCGGTAATCCCGAGCTGATCAGTTTATCGGTCCTGCACGACTGGGGATGGTTGTCGACGATCGACGTCGGAGATCGGCAACAGGCCATGGATGAGGCTCACACCCATTTTCAACAGTCGGGCAGTGATGAAGCGCGCGCCGACTACGCGAAATTTATTGCCGATCAATCACACTGGTTGGACGACTACGCGTTATTTATGGTCCTGCGAGATGTCTTCAACACACCCTGGGTGGAGTGGCCGGCTGCAGAGCGAGATCGTGACCCCGTTGTCATGCAGTCCCGGCGCGACGAGTTGGCGACCGAGGTCGAGTCGGTGCGCTTCACCCAGTTTGTATTTGATCGTCAGTGGTCGATTCTCAAACGTTACGCCAACCAGCATCGTGTAAAAATGTTTGGCGATGTACCGATCTTTGTTGCCTATGACAGCGCCGACGTATGGGCCAATCGTGCTTGTTTTCGATTGGATGAAGAAGGCCACGTGAGCGTGGTGACGGGTGTGCCACCCGATTATTTTTCACAGACGGGACAGCGTTGGGGGAATCCGCATTACGACTGGTCTTATCTGCAACGGCATGGATTCGATTGGTGGGTAGACCGTTTACGCTCTCAATTGTCGAGGTTCGATCTGCTGCGGGTCGATCACTTTCGAGGGTTTGAGTCGAGTTGGGAAATTGATGCCAACGAGCAAACCGCTGAGCAGGGGGTGTGGGCGAAGGTGCCGGGGTTAGAACTTTTTACAACACTGGAAGATCGACTGGGCCCTTTGCCTTTGGTGGCCGAAGATCTCGGCATTATCTCAGTGGAGGTCGAACAGCTGCGCGATGATCTAGGTCTACCCGGGATGAAGGTGCTGCAGTTTGCATTTTCAGGTGATGCAGACAATCCGCATTTGCCTTACAACCATTCGCAACAGGCCGTGGTCTATACCGGTACTCATGATAACGATACCAGCATTGGCTGGTTTGACGGTCTGGATCATGAAACCCGGGCAGTCGTATCGGACTCGTTGGATGGTGATCCGCAGGCGATGCCGTGGCCGTTGATTCGTGAGGCATTGGCCTCCACAGCGGGGTTGGCGATGTTTCCAATGCAGGATCTGCTTGAGTTAGGGTCCGATGGCAGAATGAATACGCCGGGTATTGAAGGGGGTAACTGGGAATGGCGCTTTCAGTGGGATGAGATGGCGGATGATCTTGCGGCGAGAATGCGGGTTTTGTTGGGGCGATACGGGCGGTTGGTGATGTAATCCTTGAGTCGATCTATTCGACCCACGGATTACATCATCTCGGTACCGAGAGGGCATGACGAGCAAATCAAAATTTAACTGGAAGTCTTGGGCTAGCTATTTGGCTCTGATCGGTTGTATGTCGATCGCAGTGAACTGGTGGCAGACCCGTGATGCGGCTATGGGTAGCGTTGCGGGATTTCATGGCCGATTGCTGGATGGGTCCGAATTTTCGATGGCTGACTATCAGGGCAAGCCGGTATTGATTCATTTTTGGGCGACGTGGTGTCCGGTGTGTGATCTGGAGAAGGGGTCGATTCAGTCAATCTCCGAAGACTATACAGTGGTGAGTGTTGCGTCGTGGTCCGACGGAGTCGAGCCAGTGACGCGGTATATGCGCGATAACGAGCTGACGTTTCCTGTGTTGTTGGATGACAGTGGTGACTGGGCGCAGACCTTTCGTGTGCGGGGGGTGCCTGCCAGCTTTATTGTTGATCAACAGTCGATGATTGTGTCTGCGGTGAGCGGATACACGACGGAGTTGGGGTTGCGGGTAAGGCTTTGGTTTGCGGGTCGAGAGGGTTGACGAAATGGCAGCAAAAAAAAGCCTGTTGATTGTTTGTCCCGATGAGTTGCGTCAGCAGTTGGTCGAGGCGTTGTTGTTCTATACCGACGCGGCCTATCCGCCGGGTGGCGCGGAGTGTGGGCAGGTTGCACGTGTTTCGCTGACCGACACCGCCAATGCGTTGCAAGGTGAGCCTGATGTGGATACCGGCGGGGTCGAGATCAGTCGCCGCATTCGTGCGATGCTAAAGACGGCGATTAATTATTATGTGGATTCGTTTGAGGCGGCGGAGGGTAGTGTTTGCTCGTCGCAGCGTGAGCTATTGTTGTCGGCAGGCAACGGTGATTTGATTGAGCTGGATGTGTTTGATCGAGCGGTTGAGCAAGACGGCGCCAAGTTATCTATGCGGCTACGTTGATGGATGCTTTTCGCCATACCACCGACGTTGTGATCCATCGTTAGCTTCGAACTTAGCCTTGCGGTTAACGTAACGGATGCTGCGGCGACAGGACAATGAAACCCGTTGAGGACTCCAGTTGTGGCTAGCGACTAGAGCGTCGAGCGCGCTGTTTGGATTTGCGCGTTTGTTGGCGCGGGTTGCGTTCCATGGTTGGTGTTGCTGCAGGTATTAGCTGATTGTCGCCATCACCGATTAGTTCGGCCCGATTCATGTCGCGCAGCGCCTTGCGCAAGACGGGCCAGTTTTTCTCGTCGTGATATCGCAAAAGGGCTTTTTGTAAACGACGTTGATCGATGCCGCGGGGAACGGGGATTTTGTCGTCCTTATAACTCAGTCGCTTTAGTGGGTTGCGTTCCGAGTGATACATGGCGGTCGCCAGCGCCATCGGTGACGGATAGAAGTTTTGTACTTGATCGACGCGCATCTTCCGTTTCTTCAACCACAATGCGAGCTCGACCATGTCTTCATCTTCGCAGCCAGGATGAGACGCGATGAAGTACGGGATCAGGTATTGTTTCTTTCCCGCTTCCTTCGAGAACTGATTGAACATCTTTTCAAACTTGTGATAGCTGCCCATGCCCGGCTTCATCATTTTTGACAGGGGACGGTCTTCACTGTGTTCGGGCGCGATCTTAAGATACCCGCCGACATGATGGGTCACCAGTTCACGTACATATTCGGGATCTTCAACCGCGAGGTCATAACGCAGTCCTGATGCGATTGCGACCCGTTTCACCCCGGGTATGGCGCGCGCCTTGCGATATAGTTGCGTGGTCGGTGAGTGATCGGTGATCAGATTCTTGCAAATGGTGGGATGCACACAGGACAGGCGCCGACACGACGCCTGAATCTTGTCATCTTTGCAGTTGAGCTGATACATGTTGGCGGTTGGGCCGCCAAGGTCAGAAATGGTGCCGGTGAAGCCCGGGGTTTTATCGCGGATATTCTCGATTTCTCGAAGGATGGATTCCTGCGAGCGACTTTGAATGACACGACCTTCATGTTCGGTAATCGAGCAAAACGTGCAGCCGCCAAAACAGCCGCGCATGATGTTGACCGAGAAGCGAATCATTTCGTAGGCGGGAATATTGGCTTCCCCATAGGAGGGGTGTGGCACGCGTTGGTACGACAGATCAAACACGCCGTCCATTTCGTCGGTCTGCAACGGGATGGGTGGCGGATTCACCCAAACCTCCCGGTTGCCATGACGCTGTACCAGAACATGAGCGTTGTGCGGGTTGGACTCCTGATGCAGGATGCGGGACGCGTGTGCATACAAGGCCGAATCGGCACGAACTTTCTCAAATGACGGTAGACGGATGTAGGTGGTCTGCGGGTTTAATTTTTCCTTGGCCTGTAGCGGCATGGGTACGATTCGAACCGGCACTCCTTCCTGGTTGTCGCTATCCGGAGTTTTCTGGATGTACTCATAGGGACTGGTAAGTTTGTCTATCTGTCCGGGCCAGTCGATACGGGTCGAGTCGATTTCGGTCCAACCCTCTGGAATGCCGCGACGAACAATAGCGGTTCCTCGGATGCTGGAGAGTTCGTTGACGTGTTTACCACGCGCTATTTCGTGCGCGACATCGGCGATGGCGCGTTCCGCATTACCGTAAAGCAAGATGTCTGCGCCCGAATCAACCAGCACGGATTGACGAACTTTATCGCTCCAGTAATCGTACTGTGCGATACGCCGAAGGCTGGCCTCAATGCCTCCGATGACGATGGGTGTTTCGGGGCTGGCTTCGCGGCAGCGTTGACTGTAAACAATCACCGCACGGTCGGGACGTTTACCACCTGCACCGTCGGGCGTGTACGCATCGTCGCTGCGCATTCTCAAGTCCGCAGTATAGCGGTTGATCATGGAGTCCATATTACCGGCAGACACGCCCCAAAACAGATTGGGTTTGCCCAGCGCCATGAAGTCTTCGGTTGATTGCCAGTTAGGTTGCGCGATGATGCCGACGCGAAAGCCCTGCGCCTCGAGGAACCGTCCGATCACCGCCATGCCGAAACTGGGGTGATCGACATAGGCATCACCGCACACAATGATGATGTCGCAACTGTCCCAACCGAGTTCGTCCATCTCCGCACGTGACATGGGCAGAAACGGCGCATTGCCATAACATTCCGCCCAATAGCGGTTGTGAGAAAAAATGTTGGGTGCAGATATGGGCATTCGAGTGTCAGCAAACTTTACATAGTTAAGGCTCCCATTATACACCAGTTTTTATAACCATATGAAATTAAAAGAAAAACCAATATTGGTACGGTTGTTGCTGTGTATAGGGGTAGTAGTAATGATCAGTATGAGTAGCGATATGTCTGAGAAATCCGAATTTTTGACCAGCTTTGTGGATGATCTGCTGGAACGTGCCAGTGCGCTTGGTTTCACCGGTGAGTTTGATGAAGAGACTCACTTGTTTTCTGCCTATGCGGCGGATGGGGAGTTTATCTGCTCATTCAAGGTAGACGTGGCCGACAACGAAGATGCCTGGGTCCAAGATGCTATACAGAGCGTTGATCAGGACGTGCCAGAGGGTGCAGTCGTTCACTAAACCCCGCCGGGTCGTTCGAGATTGTTAGGGCGAGTCCATCTTGTATGGGCCCGCCTTTTTTATGTGATGATGGGTATCCATGGAAACACCAGAAATCACCGAGCTACTGGATATCGTCCGGCGTGCCACGCAGCAAGAGTTGTTGCCGCGTTTTGGCAAAATCCAGCGTGACTATAAATCTGACCGCAGTATCGTTACCGAGGCTGACTTGGCCATGCAACACGGCATCCGCTTGGAACTGGCATCGCGCTGGGATGGTTTCCCAATGCTGGGCGAGGAAATGCCGCTGCAAGCACAGCAAGCATTGATCACAAACTCAACGGATGGATTGTGGGTAGTTGATCCCATTGATGGCACTAGTAACTTTGCGGCCGGTATTCCTTACTGGGCAGTATCGGTGGCCTGGTTCCACGGTGGGGTAGCGAAGCTTGGCCTAGTCTACGATCCGGTTCGTGACGAGGCGTTCAGCGCGGGGCTTGGTCAAGGCGCGCGTCTAAACGGTCAGCTTATCGAACCGTCGTTGTCTCCCGAGCAGTTGAGCCAAACCATTGCAGCGATTGATTTCAAGCGTTTGCCACCGGCATTGGCGACACGTTTGGTGCAAGATAATCCGTACAGTTCACAGCGCAGTTTCGGTTCGGTCGCCCTCGATTGGTGTTGGCTTGCAGCCAACCGGTTTCATATCTACTTGCATGGCAAACAGAATATCTGGGATTACGCCGCAGGAAACCTGATCTTTTCCGAGGCCGGGGGGTATGCGACAACCCTCGAAGGCGATCTCGTCCCGATCGCCTCAGTCGAGCCACGCTCGGCGATGGGGGCGCTTGATTATGAGTTGTTCAAACAGTGGTCGAATTATTTACGGGGTTAGTCAACAAACGAACAGCAGTAGTCCGTCAGGCTTTTCAACTCTCCATTAGAGAACTTGATGGTACGGCTGGTAACATCGCCATCAAAATAAACATTGGCATTGCGCACGTAGCTGTTTGCTCTGTTCAATAATCTGTTCCGTGTGTGCGTGATCGCGCTTGTTTGGTTCGGGATTATTACCCGATACGATCTGGGTTTCGGTCCACAACGGGACACCGCCGTTGCGGACGTTGTAAATCGAAAACCGGATGAAATGGTTGCCGTCGAGGCTATTGCCCCGGGATCGGTTAAATATCCCTAATAGCTGATTGTGGTGGGGGGCGGGAGACGCCGGTGCGGCGACCGCGAGGCACACAATTAACGCAAGAAACCGGTGGTAAGAACAAACAGGTCAGAGTCGATTGATCTTAGCTGACTATAACCAGATCATGCAGCCGGTCTCGAATGGGTGACAGAGATTCGCGTGAGTTGGGTAGGCGCGGATTTTATAAAATTGCAGTCCGGCCATGGGTGGGTCAAGTGCGAGCTCAAAAATAACCCGGCCATCATCGGTGTTGCCACACGCGTTTAATTCCAGTCGCACTACCGTTTCAAAATCCCGCCCTTCTGATTCGGTGCCCACCAGACACTCAACGGTGATGTCGTCGACCTCAAGCGAACCCAGTGCGGCGGCAACGCGAATGGTTAGATGTTCGCCAGCACGAATGCATTTGGGTGGATCGTCGAGCGAGGTCAGACTAACGTTCGACCAGTTGGACAGAATCTTCTTTTTCCATTCCGATAGCTCAGTGGCAGACACGCCATTGTCTGTGCCCAGAACCCGGCCTTGCTTTGCGGCGGGCGCATAGAAGTCCCGGACGTAATCCATCACCATGCGCTGGGCATTGAAGCGTGGGATCAGTGTGGCCATTGACGTCTTCGACAGGCGTACCCATTTACTCGAATAGCCGCGATGGTTTCGATCATAATAGGTCGGAACAATTTCGTGTTCCAACAACGACAGGAGTTCGTTGGCCTCTTCCCTGTCGCGGTATTCCGGGTCGGTGTTCGGTGCGTGCGGTACGATCGCCCAGCCGTTGTCTCCCTGATAGCCTTCGCCCCACCAGCCATCCAGTACACTGAGGTTGAGCACACCATTGATGCCGGCTTTCTCACCAGAAGTGCCGCTGGCTTCCATCGGATACTCGGGCGTGTTGAGCCATACGTCGACACCACTGACGAGTCGGCGTGCCAACGCCATGTCATAGCCTTCTGCAAGAATAATCCGCCCCTCAAATTCAGGTCGTTGCGAGTACTCGTGAATGGTCTTGATCAGTTGCTGTCCTGGCAGATCTTTTGGATGGGCCTTGCCAGCAAAAATCAGAACTACCGGACACTCCGCATCGTTCAGAATGCGGGCCAGTCGCTCAGGATCAGAAAACAACAACGCGGCACGTTTATAGGTGGCAAAGCGCCGGGCAAATCCAATTGTGAGTATGTCAGTGGTTTCTGGCTCGATAAACCGTGTCATACGATTGGTGCGAGCGCTACTGTACCCGTTACGTTGCGTCTGGCTGGTGACAATTTGTTTCAGCAGGGTAAATAACTCAGACTTCAGTGATTGATGCACACTCCAAAAGCTGTGATCCGGGACGTCGTGAATGACGTTCCAAAATTCAGGGTTCAATAGTTGCGTGCGCCACTCGCCGCCATGGCGCATGGTGAGCAAGTTGATCCATTCGTCGGCGAGAAAGGTTTGTAGATGCACGCCATTGGTCACATGACGGATTGGGTTCTCAGCGGCCGGAATTTGTGGCCACACGTAACCCTCCATGCGAGATGCAACCTCGCCATGAATACGGCTCACGCCGTTATGGAAGCGCGAGCCGCGCAAGGCCAAAGCGGTCTGATTGAAGCCACCCGAATTACTGGGGCTGGATCCAAGACTCAGAAACTCGTCCATATCCATGTTAAGTTCAGATACAAAGTCGCCAAAATGTTCCCGCATTAGATCGTGATCAAAAATGTCATGACCGGCCGCGACCGGTGTGTGAGTGGTAAACACGGTGGCGGCGGCAACCCTTTCCAGCGCGGCATCAAATCCCATACCTTCGCGAACACACTGGCGACAGCGCTCGAGGATCTGGAACGCGGCATGGCCCT
>JYMV01003740.1_pt1 | contig 78923 bp, 58 predicted proteins | sample 338911 | NCBI WGS metagenome assembly JYMV01 (sample SAMN03354496, study PRJNA234377) | hydrothermal vent metagenome | biome: Deep sea; feature: Hydrothermal plumes at the Eastern Lau Spreading Center, Western Pacific Ocean; material: Seawater | place: Tonga | collected 2009 | depth 2000 m m | reverse complement strand
GGAAATATTAGGAGGTCCTGCCTTGAAAAACCAGGTGCTGGGCAGCGGCTTTCTGGCTCCTGGTAGCGAGTCTTGGTTTGACCGCGTATAACCATTGAATAACTAAGTTTAATTATCAGGATTTTGAAGTTTTTGAGATGCAAAGTTTTCTTTCTGCTGCTGGGGTTGGCTATGGGCATCGTCTTGCATGCCTGCAGAAAAGACGAACCAATCAATCCATTTGATGACCCCGATTTACAACCACCGGAAGAAACAGTGGCTGTGGAAACCCTGGACCCTAATAGTTTTGCTTATCTGCACAAATATGTTTTCAAACCTACGTGTGCTAATTCCGGGTGCCATGATGGTACGTTCGAACCTGATTACCGAACAATGTACAGTGCGTACAACACCCTGGTTTATCAACCCACCATATCAAATGACAGCAGCAACACATTTACGTACCGGGTGCTTCCTGGTAATGCTGATCTGTCCATTTTGCATGAACGCCTGGTCAATTTCATGGGTTCGGGGATCATGCCTCTGTCTGTTGATCCTGGCTCTGACTGGATCGCGCGTAAGTCATCTTATATTCAGAGTATTACCAACTGGATAAACAATGGTGCAATTGATATGTATGGGAATGCTCCATCTGAGGGAAATTTACACCCTGAAGTTATTGGACTGGTAGGATTTCCCTCCGGAGATACCACAACAGCTTATTCCCGGGTCAATGGCAACAGCTCCCCAATTGGAGTGCCTCCGAATAAGGTTGTTGATTTTTGGTTTGCCATTGCTGATGATGAAACCAGTGCGAGTCAAATGCAATTCAATCAATATAAGCTCAACACAAAGCCGTATGATTTTTCAACAAACTATGACGGGATGTTGGAAATTGAATCACCAATCATTAAAGATGATTTTTGGGGTACTGCTGTTGCTTTCACACATAAAGCAACCATAGATTTAACGGCGTATCCTGTTGGCTCTTACCTGTATGTCCGTGCTTATTTGCTGGATGCAGATCATCTGACACCAGTGGAGGTTCCCAATGATGGGTCCAGTGAATTGATGCTATCTTATTTTACAATAATAATTCTCTAATGACCAAGGCTTTCTCTATACTGCTTCTGGTGATGATTGCCTGCCTCGCCTGCAAAAAGGAAGAACTGTCTAAAAGCCCGGTAATAGAACTCGTTGAGATTACCCCACTTAGCTTGGTGCAGTATAGCGCGCCCGTATATATAACTATTGGCTATAGTGATTTAGACGGGGATATTGGATACGAAAGCCCAGATGAGTATGCACTGCAAATAAAAGATAACCGGTTGACTAATCCAGATTGGTATCATGTTCCTCCGTTGGCACCCATAGAGAGTAACGTAGCCATTGAGGGAGATTTGACAATAAAGATCAGCACACTGTTTTTATTGGGCAATGGGTCTCAGGAGTTCACTTCATTTACAATCAAGATTCAAGACCGTGCAGGTAATTGGAGCGAAGAGATTACCACTCCCCAGGTCACCATACGTGACAGTTTATGATCTTTTTGGGCAGTATAAAGAACTCGACCCCCCTTTGCATTTATAGATTCCTGAAAATGGATAGCCTGATGAAAGCATGTCGATTCCGTATAGGGCAGCATAAAAGCTGGCTGATCGCCATGGGTTTGCTGGTTTCCGGTGCCACACCAGGATCAGCTCAAATTGAATCTTTCAACATACATGATACAACGGTAAATGTATGCAAGGGTAATTTTTATGATAGCCAGGGGCCTGGAGACATCTACCTGAATGATGAGAACCATACATTTACCATTAATTCGGGCGGGGTAATTACCCTGAGTTTTGATACATTCTGTGTGGAATCACTATTTGACTCCATCAGGTTTTATGATGGCCCTGATACCTTATCCCCCCAGATTGGCCCCGCCTATAGTGGCTTTACTCAACCACCTCCCGTCGTGGCCAGCAGCGGTTGGCTCACCATCAATTTCCGTTCTGATGGAAATGCGCAGTATTGTGGATGGGAAGCATATTGGACCACTGTAGTCCCTGCTCCAATACCTCCAGTCATGACTGTTTCGCCGCTGCCTGCCTGTAACGCCTCAACTATTGATTTGGTGTTCAGCAGTCCTGTCCGTTGTGACTCAGTTTCTCCATCTGATTTTTCAATTTCCGGGCCTTCCGTTGTTTCGGTTAACCAGGCCCTTCCACTGAATTGTAGTAACGATTCTACTACAGCGATACAATTGGAGCTGGATCAACCGCTAGACGAGAACTGCACTTATTATATTGATTATGACCTTGAGCTGCTGGACCGTTGTGATAGTGTATGGCAATTTGTTGTATCAACTAATTTTTTGTTATCTACCTGCCCTGCGAATGTCACCATTGCAGTAGGTAATGATTCCATCTGCGCAGGATCCTGTACTGATATTGAGGCGGTATTATCCAGCTGTTTGACTTATAACTACACCTGGAACCAGGGCCTGCCAAGTACAGCCGGGCCCTTTACGGTCTGCCCGATTGTCACTACTGATTATACGGTTGTAGTGCAGGATATTGGGGGAACCGGCCCTCCGGACTCGGTTACTGCTACCATATATGTGATTGATCCTCAAATTAGCGATAGTGACACAACTGTCTGTCAATCAGATACGGCCTTTAACGTACAGGCTATGCCTTCAGGTGGAGTGTGGAGGGGGCCTGGAATAATTGACAGTGTTGCGGGTACGTTTGACCCTGATACCTCTGGCCCTGGCTTACATAGTATCCTGTATCTCCTTGATGGCTTGTGTGCTGATACGCTTATGATCAATGTGAAGGAGATGGATGCGGGATTGGATGAGGCTGCATGTCCGGGTGCGCCAGCATTTATGGTGTCCGGGTTCAGTCCTCCTGGAGGTATTTGGTCAGGAGACTCCATCCAGTCCAATGGATTGTTCAACCCGGATACCAATGGCGTATACACCATTACGTATTCCTTTAATGGGTGTTCTGAAGACAAGTTGGTTTATGTAGATAATATTGCTGGCCCTACACAAATGGATACGGTATGCCAGTCCCTGCCACCGTATGATATCCCTATCACCCCGTTTGGTGGGCGGTGGTATGGCACCGGCATTACAGATTCGGTTTATGGCACATTTGACCCGGATATGGCCGGTGGCGGCCTCCATGAGTTGCTGTATCAGCTTAATGGTTGTGTGGATACTGTTCAGATCTTCGTACATGAAATTGATGTGGGATATTGGGTGAAGGGTACCTGCCCCTTACAGGCTCCGTTTATTATAAGTCCACCAGGTACCCCTTCTGGGGGATGGTGGAACGGACAGGGTATCGTTGATTCCATTACGGGCTTCTACGACCCTTATGTTTTTAATGGGAGCAATGGTAACGATACGCTTGTTTACGAACTCCCGAACGGCTGTACAGATACCCTGGTAATGTGGATATATCAAACCAAAATAGGTGTCGATACACTGTTGTTTTGCATAGGAGATGATTCTATCAGACTGAATTGGGCTTCTGTAAAACGGGCCCCAGGAGGGGGTGACTGGTCCGGTTCGGGATTGGTGGGTAGCTCCAATGACTATTTTAAGCCCTCAGCTGCTGGTGCTGGGGTACATACTTTGGTGTACACCGCTAACGATTGTTCTGATAGCATAATTATGATAGTTTACCCCGAGCTCAACGAGCTGGATACCCTGATGTGCAGCAGCCAGGCACCGTTTGTGATACAGCAGGTGCCTCCGGGAGGGTATTGGTGGGCAGATGGGCCCGGTGTCGTTGATGATGAAACAGGCCTCTACGATCCTGGTTTGGCCTTGCAGGATACACAATACGTGTATTTTACCACCCCGGCCGGCTGTAAGGATTCTGTGCAGATTGCTGTGTACCAGTTTGAGGAAGCACAAATTACCGGTTTGGATACATTGTATTGTTTTGAAAACGAGGATTATTCGTTTTCCTATGTGCCATTAGATGCTGAGTTCACCGGTCCCGTTAATGGGACTGTGTTCAACCCGGATTCCGTTGGTGAGGGGCTGCATACGCTTACTGTTACACATGGAGTTGGAGCGTGTAAAACGCAGGATACGATACAGATAACCGTACTTCCACAACTAACAAGCTGAAGACACCATCTGTAACGGAGAAGGGGTCACCCTAACGGTTGATGCATCAGGAGGGGTTCCTGGTGTATTGTATTCCTATGCATGGAGTCATGGGTTATTTCCCATCAATACCAACGCCGTCGATCCACAGGAAACCACGACCTATACTGTTACCACTTCGGATGGGTGTTCTGATGATGCAGTAGATTCTATTACCATTGTAATCGCAGAGCAATTTTCCGTCTCCATTGAAACCAGCACTATATCCTGTTATGGAGAAGAGGGGTTTGCAACTGCAAACGTAAATGGCACGAGCACCTATTCTTATTTGTGGACCTCCAGCACGGTGCAAACAGGAGATAGCATTATAGGTATTGCCGGAGATAGTTATACGGTGAATATTATTGATGATAACTCAGGGTGTGAATTTGACACGTTGATCAAGATCCCTAATTACTCCATTGTCAATGCGATGTTCAGCATCAGCCCCAGTGTAGAATGTGTTTCCTTTGATCAAAAGGATTTGCTTACCCTCATTGACCTTAGCAACCATGTGGACAATGGTTATTGGGATTTTGGCAATGGTGACATCACACCTTACGTGCTTGGACAAAACCCCAACCCGTCTTTTGAATCCGCCGGGTATTATACAGTTGAACTAACCGCATATAATGAAGGGGGTTGCATGGATGTTTTTGCGTTGGACATTTGCATTTACGATCCTCTGGATCTATTTGTGGCGGAGGCTTTTTCCCCAAATGGTGACGGGGCCAATGATGTATTGTTCGTCAGGGGCAATGCGGTGGTAGAACTGGACTTCAGGGTTTACAATCGGTGGGGGCAAAAAGTATTTGAATCACATGACGTTAACCATGGGTGGGATGGGACGTTTAATGGGAAACTGCTTAATTCAGAGGTGTTCGTGTATTATGTTTATGCTACAACCAAATACGGTGAAACGATAGAGATTAAGGGTGATGTTAGCCTGGTTAGGTAAAGAGAGTTAGATATGCAGAATCAATCTGGTATAGCGCTTAAGGGAACAATGCTCGTTCTGTTGTTGGCATGGCAGGCTGCTCATGCACAGGACCTCCATTTTTCTCTTCCCTTTAGGGCACCCCTGCTGCTCAACCCTGCATTGACGGGGGCTATCCAGGAAGACTACCGGGTTGCGTCCGCCTATAAGAACCAGTGGTCAACCATTGGTGCGCCCTTCCAAACCACTTATGCTTCCTATGACATGCGCGTGTTGCGCACTGGCGAAAGCAGTAATCGGGTAGGTGCCGGTGTCTCATTTTTCAACGATAAGGCGGGTAAAACAAACATGGGTTTGACCCAGCTGAATCTCAATCTCGCCTATGAAGTTCAGGTCAGTGCTCGGAAATTCTTATCCGCTGGAGTACAAGCGGGATTTGTCCAAAGAAGTGCCAACTATGCTGGTATTAAGTGGGACAGTCAATACAATGGGGTTAGATATGACCCCTCTCTTCCATCAGGTGAAACCAATATGCCACAGAATAATTCATACATAGATGCCGGAGTGGGGGTGGGATGGAAACAGACTTCACATAATGAATTCACCTTAAGGTGTGGATTAGCTGTGTATCACCTTACCGCAGCCAATGGTTCTTACTTTGATAACGGTACAGATCAGGTGAACTTAAGGGTGGTTTTACATGGGGAGGGAGAATTGGAATTAGATGATCACTTTACTATTCTTCCCCAGTTGTTTGCCGTGAATAAAGGAGCCGCATATGAGATCAATGCAGGTGGCTTGGTAAAATATGTTACTGGAGAGGGTTCTAAATATACAGATGCAGTCGTTCCTTCGACCGTTTCACTTGGTTGCTATTATCGCTATCTGGATGCTGTTATAGTTGCTGTGTTGTATGATTACAAGCGTGTATTGTCTATAGGTGTCAATTATGACTTCAACGTGTCTTCTCTTAAGGCAGCAAGCTCTGGCAGGGGAGGAATAGAGCTTTCATTAGTATTTACCGGGTTTTTTGAAAAACAAACGATCAACTTGTAACTTTCACTGTTTCACAAAATATCTTGTTACTGTGGCAGGCAAGAAGGCTTTAAAGCTCATGCTCAGAGAGACTTTGAACAGGTAGCCCTAATATCATAGTGAGGTTGGGGGTCCTTTATAGCTCATTACTCGGAGGATTTTCGGTTGGTAAACGTCAAGGCCTATAAAACTCGGCCCTAATAGAATTACAGGTCTCTTGTTGCTTTAGTTCTCTTTTTGTTCTCGTAAATTCTCATTTTCTTGGCCATTGATTTTGACTTAAAGCTGAGCACAGCCGCATTCACATCTGATTTCTCTGGCGTTTCATTTGATTTTGAAACAATCGTGTAACTGTTGTCATGATCATACCTTGTATTATCATAGGAAAGTTGCAATCTCACCCTGGTCCCATCCCAAACAATTTCACTGCCCTTGACAGAATAAAGGATTTGATCATTATAAGCTTCTTTCGTCTTCTTGCCTGACGTAGGGGAGCCGTACTTTGCTCTCAGTGTCTCGTAGATTCCTAAAAAACTTAGCTCCGTTTTTATTGTAACAACTATTTCATATAATTTCTCCTTATAAAAATACAGCAAGACGGAATTATAAAGATACGGACCGATGTACTTATCTTCTTCTTTTTCAACTATTACCTCATAACGTTTTATGTGAATCTCAATTTCTGGCTTAATAGTGTCCATGCCTTCTGCCTTCCAAAACACCTCATTTAAATCAAGTAAAAGAAATTGCATCTTACGTTGTCCAAGTTTGAAGTCTTTAAATCCATTTTTTAAGTCCAATTTCATGAGACTTTGGGCCACTGAAGTATTCAGCGTAAACATAGAGATCAGATACAGGATTATTATAAGTTTTCGCCTCAATAACATTTCACAAGGTTTAATAATTGATCAATTTCCCAAAGGTAAGGTATAAATAAATGAGGAAAGAAGCTCTTAAGTGATGGTAGCAGCTTTGGACAGAATTTATTAAATCGAAAAATGAACTTGTCGTTCCATTCCTAACAGAGCCCTTGATTAAACCATTTACTAGTTAATATTTTCATAATGATTAACCGGAAGTTGTTAAAAATATATTGTAAAATTGACAAACTAAATTGGAGTTCAGACTCAAACAAAGCATTTTCTGAACAGCCATATGAAAAAGAAAACTAATCAACTTAATAAAATGAAAATTGTAAAATTATTTGTGGTAATTGCTGCAGCAGCATGTATACTACCATCATGTAGAACCGTAAATCAAACATCTCGAGCCGCTTTAGATATCCCGGGATTAACTTTTGAAAGAAGTGATTATAAGTTAACATCTGATATTGAAGCTTCAGCTCAAGTTAAACTTATTTTAGGAGGTTTAATTGTAAAGGGTATAGATAAGAAAAACATCAAAATTGGTCAGCTAAACGGCAGAAATATGGGCTCAACTGATGAGAGTATGGCAGTTTATAATTTGATCAAGAAAAACCCCGATGTGGATTACTTAACCAACATCATTCTCTAAAACTTTGAAAACAAAAATTGTTGCAAAGGGAATAATTATTAAAACTGATAAATAAGAAACACGATGAAAAATTTAAATAGAAATTTAGGTTTGGTATTGGGTGTTGTTTCTTTGCTAGCAGTTACTTCTTGCACTGTCAATACGCATACATTATCTAAAAACACGGTTGGTGCAAAGTTTGCACCTTTAGAAAGGTCGGATTTTACAATTATTAGTGGATTAACCGCTGCTGCGACCATTACTAAAAAAGGTGGTAAGCTTAATAAAAAGCAATCAACAAAATATAAATTGGGAGAATTAACTCATTTGACTGCTATAGAAAGTTCATCCACCTCCGTTTCAGGTAAAACCTACAAAACATATTATATAGGGGGTCTCAGGAATGATTTGGTTCCAGTTCAAAAGTCGCAAACGGTTTTGAGACTGGGTTTTTTCCAGAAGATTGGTAATGCGATAACGGGCAAATCCAATTCAGGCATTGTAAGAGATATTGCAATGGATTTCGTCATGCAAGCGTTAATGAAGAAGTACCCGGATATGGATTATTTTAGCAATATCCAGGTTGATAGGAAGATCACAGTGAAGGGTAAAAATTCCACTGAGGTGATGAAAATTAAATGCAATGGGATTGAATTAAGAACTGATTAAATCGTTCTTTTTTTCTTATTGAGATTTAGTTTAACAAACACCAACCGGACCTCTCTCTTTTGGCTTGGAGTTTAGCGATAAAGAGTGACGTGTCCGACATATTGGTGGATTTTTAAGCCAATGTCTCTCGTGCTTAAGGTCCAGATATACACATCGCTTTGTGCTACACCTCCTCCATTTGCAGTGCCGTTCCATCCAACATTGATGTCATCACTTTCAAAGATTCTATCACCCCAACGGTTGTAAACAGCGAGTTCGTAGTCTCTGTCTATTATACCCACCCCTGTCGGTAGGAAGACGTCATTATACCCATCGTAGTTGGGAGTAAAAGCACTCGGAGCGTAAAGGAAATACTCGCTGAATATGCGAATTTCCATCGTGATGGTATCGATGCAGTTATTAATATCATGTACAGTCAATTGTACCACAAAAAGGCCAGTGTCCGAGTACATATGACTTGGATTTTGATATGTGCCTGACGTTGCCGTATCTGATGGTACATTATCGCTTCCCGCTTGCCCAAGGAGATTGTCAATACCTGTGCTATCCCCGAAATTCCACTCCCAGTAAACTATATTGTTCGGATCCATTGACCAGTCTGTAAAGTGAACCTCTGGATCAGTTGTCGAAGTCTCAGTAGGATTGGCGATAAAGGCGGCATCAGGAGGTGCGAGGACCATTATTGTGGTATCGTTGGTACAGCCTTCAGCCGTAGTAACGGTAAGTTGAACGGGGTATGATCCAGTGCTGGCATAATCATGCGATGGATCCTGGTCGGTCGAACTGATAGCATCTCCGAAGTCCCAGATGAATGTGGAGCCAACAAGTGGATCAGAGTTGTTGGTAAATTGTAGTCCGTATGGATTGGGATCACACTCCATTGAGAAATCTACGAACGGTGGTTCAATAATGGTTACATCAATGTTCGCAGTCGCTGATCCACAGGTGTCAGTCACCGTTACTGAGTAAATGGTATTTACTCCTGGAGAAACAGTAATAGAAGTAGTTGTTGAGCCGTCACCCCACAGGTATGATCTGGTCCCTGAACCACCTGAGGCCTGTGTGTAAATGGTAATCGATACTCCGTCACATATCGCAGCAGCTGAATCTATGACGGTAAGAGCCGTGGTTACTGCAATTGTAATGGTGTCATATCCAAGGCAGCCCAGGCCGTCGGTAATTATTACACTGTAGGTAGTTAAGCCCGTTGGTGAAACAGTTTGAGAACTCCCGGTAGCTGCGTTGTTCCACAGATAGCTGTAGGGAGCAAGCCCCCCTGATACTGTCACCTCCAGGTCTGTCGAGCTTCCGAAACACATGCCTGATCCGGTGGTATTCACTGTCATTGGAGTGTTCGGAATTAAGACCGCTGTATCATTCACCGTACAATTGTTCGAATCTGTGATCGTTACGACATAATTTGTAGAACTGCCCATACCCGTCCCAGTGGCGGAGGTTCCCCCATTGTGGGCCCACAAATAGGAATATTGTGGGGTACCCCCTGAAACACTTACCGTAGCTTCCCCATCTGTACTGCCAATGCAGCTAGGGCTGACTGTAGAGACAATAGCGCTCGACATTGCCGGGGGATCATTGAGCATCAACACATCAGTTGCACTACAGCCGTTTCCATCCGTGACAATTAGAGTATAAACAATGCCTGCCGAAAGTCCTGTTCCGGTAGCTGCTGTTCCACCACTGGGAGACCAGGAATACGAATAGGTCCCGCTGCCACCTGCTGCAGAACCAGTAGCTGTACCATCGCTGCCACCAAAACATGTTGGATCTGTTGGACTAGCAATACTCACCAAAATGGCCGGGGGATCGACAAGAGTTACGTTATCTGATGCTATGCAACCATTTGCATCGGTAACAGATAGTGTGGTTGTTCCAGCAGAAAGGCCCGTGCCTGTGACACCAGTACCGCCGGTAGGGGTCCAAACGTAGGTATATGAACCAGTCCCCCCTGCTGCCACAGCGGTTGCAGTTCCATCATTGCCTCCAGCACAAGTAGGGGGTGTGTTAGAAATCACAGTGGCCAGTAATATCGGAGGTTCAGTAAGCAATATACTGTCATTCGCCGTGCATCCATTAGCATCAGTAACCAATACTATTGTCATTACGCCGGCGCTCAGTCCTGTTCCTGTAACTCCCGTTCCACCAGAAGGACTCCACGCGTAAGTGTATGCTACTGTTCCTCCTGATACTCCAACGGTAGCATCTCCTGTTCCGCCTGCACAAGGGGGATCGGTACTTGCCCCAATAGTCGCAATAAATGGCGCAGGATCGGTGAGCATTATTGACTGAGTCGTACTGCAACCATTGCTTTCCGTAACCGTAACTGTGTAGGTTATACCACCTGTTAAACCCGTGCCTGTGGCACCCGTCCCACCACTTGGCCCCCAGGCATAGGTATACGGTGGAGTGCCACCTCCAGCTATAACGGTTGCCGTTCCATCCGAGTCGCCCGAGCATGATGGATCAGTCCAGCCATTCATCAAAGCGTTAATTGATCCAGTGGCAACAGTTACCTGGGTCGTACCGGAAGAACAACCACTATTGTCAGTTACCGTAACATCATAAGTTCCTGCTCCTAAGCCAGTGGCGGTCTGCGTGGTTTGATTGTTCGCTGATGGGCCCCACAGATAGGTATATGGCAATGTTCCACCGGTAGCTGTAACCGTGGCCGTGCCATCCGCATTGCCACAAGTTGCATCGGCAGAATAAGATGTTAAATTCAGTGCGGTAGGGGGCTGCACAGTGATAGTGACCGATGCAGTTGCCGGAGGCCAGTTGTATGCGTCTGTTACTGATACAGTGTATGTAGTAGTTGTAGTCGGGCAAACGGTGTAAGGCCCGATGGTATAAGTACCGGTACCAATATTTGCGTTTGGAATACCTCCTCCTGTCCAAGTAAATGTATATGGAGCATTGTGTCCACCTGTGACGGTGGCTGAAATTGTAATACATTGTCCTGAACAAATAGTAGTGTTAGAAGCTGAAATTGTAATATAATAGGGCCACATCATGGTCTTGGCCAGAGGTGTGCTGGCCTCAGCCTTGCTGCATGTCTCAATTGTTCCAGCAAATGCGACAAAAGAACTAATGTGTAGAATCAATATGGTAGCCAGGATCCTCAAGTGGGTCAGGAACTAATATTATTAGGGTAAAATTATTTAAATATTTGAGCAAGTACTCATTAATCATTCATTAAACAAATATTCTATCGGCGGTTGGATTATCAACAATCAACTACTTGTGTCTATGTATTATACGGATAAGCGTATCAAACAGTTGCCTTGTTATCAGAATGAATGTTCTGATTATCTCCTGATAAAGACAAACTGGCCACCTTCGTCACCTGTGTTTTTCACCGGCTGAAAATTAGGTGATTGGTCTGAATTATTTACTATAGGTACTTTGATCTTGTCGAACAATTGACTGCCGTCCATATAGTTCTCTTTATTCTCATTTAGCGCCTTCAAAAAATAATAGGCAAATACCGAATGTCCATCTCTTCCCCCATCCATGACTGGTTCAATCCCACCTGATGAAATGGCTTGTACGGATTTGAGATTGTAAACTTCTTTGAAATATTTATCTGAATCATCAAAAGGTACTGAAACTGTTTTACCTCTGAATATATCTCCACTGAAGCATGCGTCGGCCACCATAAGTGTATGCTTAGACGCAATGCTGCCAAGGAAAGTTTGGATGTCGGAGTTTGAAATATAGATGGAAATGGAAGCGGTTTGTGCATCCACCGGTACCCAGTATCCCTTATTGAGTTTCTTTTCAAACTCTCCGTGGCCAGAATAATAAATGAACACATTGTCATTTTCCTTCGCATTTTCCACCAGCCATAGGAACTCGTCGATAATATTCTCGCGTGTGGCAGCTTCATTATAAAGCGATCTTATCTGATTGAATCGATATTTACTTCTCAGCAATTTTTCAATGGCCCGAGCGTCGTGAACAGCATTTTCCAGGGGACTCCAGCTGCCTTTGTAATCGTCGACGCCAATGATCAGGGCGTAATACTTTCCAACACTAAGGTTTTCTGCACGAGCTACGTTCAGCCCTTTTAGAGGGTCGCCTGAACCTCGGTAAATTGGGATTTCTTCATTCGCTACTGTACCCGTTGCTTTAAACTCCAGTTTAGCATTTGTGTCGGCGCCTTTTGGGTAATTGAATTCATAACGCGTCCCGTTGATGGTCATCTCAACTTTAGCCAGAACCAACTTTCCATCGAGTAAGATGTAGGAGGGATTTTCAAACTCTGCATATTCCCAATTTTGCTTGAATATTTGTGCCGTATTCAGTGGGACGGCAACATTGATCTTGCCAAATTTTGGAATGATAACCTGGAAGGATTCAGCATCGGCATCAAAGCGACTCAGCATAGCGTTATCCAGTATTATAGAGCTAGAACCATGGTAATTGATCGCTTCGGCCATATACTTGTCTCTTACTTTCTTCATATTAGCACCGCTTATTCTCTTTTGATATGCTTCTGTTTTTTCAAACTCACCCCTGACCATCCACGGTTTTGTTTTCTCTTGCACATACCAGTCAATTGATCTATTAAGCTCACCTGTGAATTTGGTTAACCATACATCAGACTTGCCAGCCTCCTTGAACCGCACCTTACCAGCTACTGCAAACCCGCCATCAGGGGTATTGGCAATGCCATAAATATTGTCGTTTCCATCGTATCCCTTGAACGTCTTTTCCCAAATAAACTTTCCATTCTTGTCCGCGGATAGAATCCAAACCCCCGAATCTTCCGGGCCCTTTGATTTCGTGAATCCAGCCATGAGGTAATTACCCTTCTCATCAATGGTTAGGCAATTCACCTGATCGGCTGATCGGCCGCCATAGGTTTTGTCCCAAAGCACATTGCCGGACTTGTCTAGCTTCACAAGCCAGGCGTCATCTGATCCATTTCCTTTGGAGTCAGTGTACCCTGCAACTGTTATCGTTCCATCATCATGCGCAAAAAGATCATAAGCATACTCTTCTTTAGTATCTCCCAAAGTCTTTTCCCATACCAACTTGCCCAGTGCGTCCAGCACTATGATGTACATGTCTTCGTCTCCCGCTCCAAGAGATCGGGTATGAGCAGCTATTGCATAGCCCCCTCCGGGGCGGTTGACAATGCTGTTGCCAACATCCGTGGGAATTCCGCCTCCGAGCTCGCCACCATGTGCTTTTTCCCATTCCAGATTTCCTTCCGAATCTAATTTGAGCACCCAGACCAGTCCGTTTCTATTGCCTAGGGACTTATTATAACCCGTCACCACAAAGCCACCATCTGGAGTTTCAACTATAGAATTCGCGCTCTCTTCCCCGAAATCACCGTACGTTTTGTCCCATATCAAGTTTCCCCGGTGGTCCATCTTAACAATCCAGAAATCCTTATTACCTGCACCTTTAGATTGAGTTGCCCCGGCCACTACCATTCCACCATCCTTCGTAATGCAAATAGATTTGGCAACGTCTTTCTGTGTCCCTCCAAGGCTCTTCTCCCATATAATTTGACCGGTAACATCCAGCCGCGAGATCCAGAAGTTGCTCTTAGTCGCTTCCGAGTAGGTGTAGCCCGCAACCGCGAAACCGCCGCTGGGAATGGCAACTATATCATTGGCTGCTTTCCACTTTTCCGTAGCAACAACTCGTTGCCACTCCACTTCCGGGCCCTTGTCCTGGCCGGAAGCTGGCAGGATGAAAAACAATGTAATAATTAGAGCTGTGCACACACGTTTCATCATCAGTAAACTTACAAAAAACATCACTCCCATTTCCCCTGTCTTATTTTCCCTGTTTCATTTCCCATTTTCCATCTCCGATCATATTGCTACTTTTGCCTCGTTATTTACAAAAACATCTTCCCATGAGCTTACTAGTAGTTGGAACCGTAGCCTTTGATGCAATTGAAACGCCTTTTGGTAAAACGGACAAGATAATAGGCGGTGCAGCGACATATATTAGTCTGGCTGCTTCATACTTTACTTCGGACATTAACCTTGTGTCGGTGATAGGTTCAGACTTCCCCGAGGAGTCTATCGATCACTTGAAAAGCAGAGGGGTGAATGTGGATGGGTTGCAGATTAAAGAAGGGGAGAAGTCTTTCTTCTGGTCGGGCAAGTACCACAATGACATGAATACCCGCGACACATTGGCCACTGAATTGAATGTTCTTGAGCACTTCGATCCTGTTTTACCAGATTCGTGTAAAGATGCGGATTTTGTAATGTTGGGCAATCTTACCCCGGCTGTACAATTGCGGGTTATCGAACAATTAACATCTACACCTAAGCTTATCGTTTTAGATACCATGAATTTTTGGATGGACATTGCCATGGATGATCTGAAAAATGTGATTGGAAAAATTGATTTGTTGACCATCAATGATGAAGAGGCAAGGCAGCTTTCAGGAGAGTACTCTTTGGTAAAGGCAGCAAGGAAAATTATAGAGATGGGCCCCAAGTACCTGGTCATCAAGAAAGGCGAGCATGGCGCACTCCTTTTTCATGGAGAAAGATTATTCTACTGCCCTGCTATCCCACTGGAGGAGGTCTTTGACCCAACAGGGGCTGGTGACACATTTGCGGGTGGTTTTATCGGATTCCTGGCAGCAAGTGGAGATATTTCATTTGACAATATGAAAAGGGCCGTAATCTACGGATCGGCAATGGCATCTTTCTGCGTTGGAAAGTTCGGTACGGAAGCCTTAATTGGACTCAATCGTGAAGATGTGAATTCAAGGGTAAAGGAGTTTGCGGATTTGGTGCACTTTACCCCCGTATCCTAAACAGGATCCGGACATTCCTTGTTTAGAGCAACCTCTATCAAGATATCTACATCTGGCCAAAAAACCGTTTCTCCATCTTCACCCGTGTGCTTTTCGGCACAGGCCGCGCCCAATTTGGCAATGGCGTCTTCAACACCCCAGCTGCCCGGCTCAATTGTAAAACGGATTTGTACGGTAACATCATCAACGATGTATGAACCCGTAACCTGTTGAGCGGTATCGTTCATCGCTAAGTTGAAGGTGCATGTGCCTTCAACACCTGACCCCTCCCAGGATAGGAGGTTGCCGCTTATTACCTTGGTATTGGTCATTGAACCGAAGTATATTTCCCGGAGCTTTTTATCTCTTATATCATCTTTTGAATTGATGCTGGCAGTATATATCGTTACGTTTGCATTTGTAAGCGCATCAATTGGGCTGGATGCAGTTTCCGTTCCGGTAACTACAACAGAATCCATTTTTCCTTTCACTGCAATTTTACCAGTATGTTTATAGGCTGTCCAATAAACGTTGGTGGCATTATCGCCCAAGGTGTATGCGCATTCTGGCGCAGGAGCAGTCACTGAAGGGTCGTCTGTTGCGCCTTCTACTGTTTCAGTAGCAGATTCTCTTCCACAACTTATCAAGAATCCACTTGCAATTAGGATGGCAACGTATTTGATCTGCATCTTCAAGATTTAAAACTGATTAGCACTTCATTTTTTTCAGCGGAGTCTCCATGCTTTACATAACACTTGTCTATGATCCCGTCAGCTGCTGCTTTCAAGACATTCTCCATCTTCATTGCTTCAAGGATTATCAGGGTATCCCCCTTCTTAACATTGTCTCCTGGTTTTACCATAATTTCCAATACCAGGCCCGGCATTGGAGAAACAAGATCTTTGGCCTTAGAGGCATTCAGATCATCTAATCCGAGCTTCTCCAAAAGCAAATCATAACGGTCCTTCACTTTGAGCTTGAACTTGTGCCCTTCCACCTTGATCTCCATGGATTTTGAAATCGGGTCAAATTGCAGAACCTGTGCCTGATAAGATTTATTCTCGCGAATCACATTGAATATACCTTTGCCGTTTTCCGCAACGTCAATTGAAAACGCATTTCCATTGATTTTACCCGTGGATTGACCTTTAGTGTCAAACTCGATATCAAATTTTCTCCCCTCTGATTCTATCTGGTACATGTAAACAAAGGTAGTTTGTTGGATTGATATTTCAATGTTATTTTGAACAATAACGGGAGCCATTGATCTTTTACCAGTTTTTAAGTTCGGAGACAGGGTACCAAATGCAGGTAGATTTGACACACCTCCAGCATCCAGCATCCAGCTTCCAGACTTCACATATAAAACTTACCTTCGCAGAGATTATCAAAATGGGATGAAAAACATCAGGTATTTACTACTTCCGCTGTCGATTTTATACAGGTGGGTTACTTGGTTTTATCATCAGCTCTACAACAAGGGAATTCTGCATTCCCGTCGATTTAGGATTCCTGTAATATCAGTAGGTAATCTAACAACTGGAGGCACGGGCAAGACCCCTCATGTTGAATACCTGGTCCGTCTTCTGCTTCGTTCTGAAGAGGGTTTTTTTGATAGAGTTGCTACACTCAGCAGGGGTTACGGCCGTGCAACCACCGGATTTATATTGGCTGATGAAAATTCAACGGCCATTGAAATTGGAGATGAACCGCGGCAAATGAAGCAGAAATTTGAAAATATTTTCGTTGCAGTTGATGAGAATAGAGTGCATGGCATTGACCAGCTCCTTACTATGGTTCCAGGTCTCAATGTTGTACTCCTGGATGATGCATTTCAGCACCGCAGGGTAAAACCTGGATTGTCAATTTTGCTACGGGATTTTCAGGGAGTATCCAGGAAACACCTGATGCTGCCCGCGGGAGACCTGAGGGAACCACTTAGTGGAGCAAAAAGAGCCGACATAATTATCGTCACCAACTCTCCCAAAATGTTATCGCCCCATGAACGACGGAGGATAAAAGATATTCTCAGGCCGACTGAAGATCAGGCACTGTTATTCTCCTATGTTGCTTATGACGACTTGATTCCCGCCCTGGGGTCACACGAGCACATCATGGCAAATAAAACCTTCTATTTTGAGCGGGAATACGCGATCCTCTTAATTACCGGTATCGCGGACCCGCTGCCACTTAAGGAATACTATGGACAAAACATTGGTGAATTAATACATATGAGATTCTCTGACCATCATGAATTCACCATGGCTGACATCCAGAGGATTCAGAAAAAATTTGATAATATTGCAAATGAAAGTAAGATCATACTTACAACGGAGAAGGACGCTATGAGACTGGCGATACCAGGAGTGGCCAAGGCGTTTGAAAACTTACCCATTTTTTACCTTCCTATTAAGATCAGGTTTCAAGATGACGATGGAGAGAAATTCAATAAGCAAATTATAGATTATGTTACAAAAAATTAAGGAGGCTGTAGAGCATATTCAGGGCAGGGTTGATGCAAAGCCAGAGGTTGGAATAGTGCTTGGAACTGGCCTGGGCGGATTGGTCGGTGAGATAGAAATTGAAGCGGTGATACCTTATGAGGAAATTCCAAATTTCCCGGTTTCTACTGTAGAGGGTCATTCTGGTAAGTTGATTTGCGGAAGGCTCGGTGCAAAGAACATCGTAGCCATGCAAGGCAGATTTCACTATTACGAAGGATATGAGTTTCAGCAGCTAGCCATACCTATTCGGGTGATGAAATTTTTAGGAATACAACATTTGTGTGTGACCAATGCATGTGGAGGAGTAAATCCTGACTTTGAAATTGGTGACTTAATGATCCTTGACGACCATGTGAATTTGTTACCAGGGAATCCGCTCCTTGGTCAAAATTACGATGAACTCGGTCCGAGATTTCCAGATATGAGTGAGCCATACGATAGGTCATTGATTGCGAAAGCAAAAGAAATTGCAGAAGCAAATGGCATTACCTTGCAAACAGGTACCTACGCAGTTGTTTCCGGGCCGTGTTTGGAAACACCGGCTGAGTATAGGTACATTTTTAATATTGGGGCAGATGCTGTAGGGATGTCTACGGTCCCTGAAGTGATAACGGCCAGGCATATGGGTATTCCTGTATTTGCCATGTCTATTATTACTGACCTGGGAGTTCCCGGAAAAATTGTTGAGGTTACGCATGAGGATGTTCAAAGAGTAGCCGAGGAGGCTGAGCCAAAGATGACCCTAATAATGAGGGAGCTCATCGCCTCAATTTGATAATAAAAATGAGAAGCGTTTACGTTTCTGTAATAGCACTTGTTTTTCAGCTTTCTGCCTTCGCCCAGGGCAGTTCAAATGTTAGTCTCGTCTATCATTGGAACGACACCTCGCTGTTGTCGTCTTGGGCTCATAACAATAGATATAATGAGATTTGGGGCCTGGCTGAAGGGGGAAGGGAGTATGCGGTTATTGGCTCCACTATGGGCACCCACATTTTTGATATTACAGATCCCGCTAATGTAGATACCGCAGTTTTCATACCTGGTGCCGCCACTGGGTTGAGTATCGTACACCGGGACTTCCATGACTACAATGGGTACCTTTATATTGTGTGCGATGAAGATAGTCAGCTCACCTTGAGTACCTTACAGATCGTTGATTTGAGTTTTCTGCCAAACTCAGCTCCAGTTGTGTACAATTCAAACGCTCTGTTTAGGAACAGTCATAATATTTTTATTGATTCCACAAATGCAAGACTCTATGCGTGTGGTGTCCGTCCTTCGGGGAACCGCCTTGAGATTTACTCACTTGCAGATCCGGTAAATCCTGTATTGATTGAAACTTATGATAAAGGACGACATGATGTTTACGTGAGAAATGATACTGCCTACCTCAACGATGGGAATCAGGGATTCTTTGTGGTTGATTTTGAAACCCCTGGTAACCCTATTTCATTGGGAAGTCTGACGTCCTATATCGACAGCGGTTACAACCACTCCGGCTGGTTATCTGATGATGGGAGTGTTTATGCATTGGCTGATGAGAATTTTGGCCACTCCATCAAGTTACTGGATGTCTCCGATCTGTCAAACATGTCGGTGCTGTCCACAATTAGCTCTGGAGTAGCCCCACTTTCTATTCCGCATAACCTGATCATAAAAGGGTCGATATTATATGCCAGCTACTACAATGACGGACTGTACATTTTCAATATTGCCGATCCTCTAAATCCAGTGGGAACAGGGTATTATGACACCTCTGCCGAACCTCATGTAGATGGCAATTACCGCGGTGCCTGGGGCGTGTATCCATCGCTCCCCTCTGGATTAATATTGGTTTCTGATATGCAGAATGGCCTGTTTGTCTTGGATGGGAGTGCCGCAACCGGAATTGACAATAGTATGGAGCAATCGAAACAGCATACCGAAATCTATCCGAATCCGTTTAAAGAGTCCCTGTCCATTGCAATTAACGTGGCAGAGGTAAAGAAAGTTCATGTAGAAGTTTACAACGAGTTGGGGCAATTGGTATCTTCATCCAATCATTCAACGGCCGGGAATAAGATCGTTATTGATACCCGCCATTTACCATCTGGTCTTTATGAGGTTATCCTATCTGCAACAGGGTGGAATGAGTCGCATAAATTGATCAAAACCAGGTAGCATGAGATTTTGGAACACTATAGCCTTGGTATCAATGACTTTGCTGGTCGCGCGATACGCATCAGCACAAGACAGCCTCAAGATTACAAAATTATCTCAATGGAAAACAGGCACTCAATCGGTATATAATGAGGTGTGGGGCATAGCTCAAAACGGCAGGGAATATGCTGTGATAGGCACATGGAACGGTACATACTTTATTGATGTTACTGAACCCACGGCTCCAGTGATGGTCGATTATGTGGCGGGCAGGGATGAATCATGCTTTTGCGTTCACAGGGACTACCACGATTATAATGGATATTTGTATATGGTTACAGATGAGGAACCCGGATCACTGCAAATTGTAGATCTCGCTAATCTTCCAAATTCTGTATCTGTTGTTTACGACTCCGATCTGCTCTTTACCACTTCACACAATATATTTATTGACTCGAGCAGCGCCTTAATGTACTCGTGCGGTGGAAATCCAAATAGTGGGTTAAGCGTTTACTCTCTTGCCAGCCCGACTAATCCGGTGTTGTTAAAGGACTTTCAAACCCCTGGTGGATACATTCATGATGTATTTGTGAGAAATGATACTGTATATGCTCATGCCGGCGGTAATGGCATGTACGTTTATGATTTTTCAAATGTAGGTATGCCGCAGCTCATTGGTTCACTCGAGTTCTATCCGCATAAAGGGTACAATCACGCTGGTTGGCTCAACAAGGCAGGAGATACCTATGTGTTTGCTGATGAAACATCTAATATGGATGTTAAAATAGCAGATGTTACAGACTTAACAGATATTCTAATTGTTGATACTGTCAACACTGGAGGTGACACGAATTCAATGGCCCATAACCCAATAATCAAAGGCGATTTGGTATATGTAAGCTACTATATGGATGGCCTGTGGATCTACGATATTTCTGATCCCGGCAATACAACAGTCGCCGGTTATTACGATCTTTATGTAGGAGCAGGTGATACCATTTCCAGTGGGGGTGCCTGGGGAGTTTATCCTTTTTTGCCGTCAGGTAATATATTGGTGTCAGATATGAGAAGCGGTTTGTTTGTATTTGATGCTACAGAAGCAGAAACTAGTATTGAGGTGTTAGAAAAGCCAAAGATCGGTATGAGCATTTCTCCAAACCCGGTAGTTGACCGGTTGAACATACGGTTTGATGAGCGCGTCGACGTTCGCAATATCCGTATAGTAGATATGGCAGGGAAGGTGGTTTCGTACCAAGGGCAAAAGCGCTCAGAACACACCCTCAGTTATCCGATTGGTGAATTGAGTGCAGGGCAATATATCGTACATGTTGCTACTGGACAGGGTAATATTGTTGGAACCATAACCAAGGCAGCATCCAATGAGTGAAGATAAGTATGAACCGGTAATAGGCCTGGAGGTTCACATCCAGTTGCTCACAGCGTCTAAAGCGTACAGTGGCGACTCCACTGAATATGGTGCCGCGGCAAATACCAACGTATCTCCCGTTTCGCTTGGGCATCCTGGTGTATTGCCGGTGGTGAATGAGAAGATGATTGAATATGCGGTAAAGCTTGGACTGGCTTGCCATTGTGAAATCCGGGAATACAACGAATTTGCCCGGAAGAACTACTTCTATGCTGATATGCCTAAGGGGTACCAGATTTCTCAGCATCACACGCCTATCTGCAATGGAGGTTACATCACTATAAAAGATACGGAAGGGCAGGAGAAACGCATCAATATTACCCGTATACACATGGAGGAAGACTCTGGTAAAAGCATTCACGACCAGGATCCCTTCAACACCTTGATTGACTTAAACAGGGCAGGCGTACCTTTATTAGAGATGGTGTCTGAACCCGAGATTAAGACCCCGGAAGAGGCGTATCAATATCTAACCGAGGTGAGGAAACTGGTCCGGTATCTTGATATCTGTGACGGCAACATGGAGGAGGGCTCCATGAGGTGCGACGCCAACGTGTCTGTCATGCTCAAAGGTGCCGATAAATTTGGTGAGAAGGTGGAGGTCAAGAATATGAACTCTATTCGCAATGTGCAACGGGCACTTGAGCACGAGATTAAAAGACAAATCGATTGCCTGGAGAATAATCTATTGATTTATCAGGAGACCAGGACGTTTGATGCGGTGGCGGGCACCACATCGGTAATGAGAACCAAGGAAGAAGCAGATGATTACCGGTATTTTACTGAGCCAGATCTGCCGCAGGTGATTGTGAAGCAAGAGTACGTTGACGAAATTCAGGCAGAATTGCCGCAGCTTCCTGACCAGCTTTTTGAAAAGTATACCAAAGAATTGGGATTGTCGGCATACGATGCAACAGTCATTATTGATTCCAAGTCTATCTCCACATACTATGAAGCGCTAATTGCGGTTACTTCAAATTATAAGGCTGCTGCAAATTGGCTGATGGGACCCATCAAATCATACTTGAATGAAAATGCAATACCGATCGGCGAATTTGTTATCAAGCCAGAGAGTATTGCAGCCCTTATAGGATTAGTGAAGAGTGGCAAGGTCAGCTTTACGGTGGCAGCTCAAAAGGTATTTCCATTATTGGTACAGAATCCCAACATGGATCCGGAGTCATTGGCGATTGAAGGTAACTTGATACAGGATAGTGATGAGGACAGTCTAAATGATTTTGTAAAGCAGGCAATTGCAAAATACCCGGATAAAGTCCTCGAATACAAAAGCGGTAAGAAAGGGTTGATTGGGTTGTTTATGGGGGAAGTGATGAAATTGTCCAAAGGGAAGGCAGATCCCAAAAAAGCCAATCAGCTCGTTCAAGAGCTATTGGAACAGGATTGATGAAATGAAAAAAAACCACCTTATTGTTCTTCTAGCGACAGTCCTCATTGTAGGCTGCGGACCCGGTGAACCGGATTCATTTCGGATAACGGGGAAACTGGAAAACGGCGCGGGACTAACAGTGTACCTGGATCAGTTGACCACTAATAGCATCAAGCTGTTTGGTTCTGCTATTGCGGATACCGAAGGCAATTTCACATTAGAGGGTCAAATTACAGAAGTTGGATTCTATAAAGTCCGGCTGGGGGATAATAACTTTGTGAATATTGTTATCCACCCAGAGGATAATCTTGAGATTACTGGTGATGCAAACTATTTGTATGGAACGTATACCGTTAAAGGATCAGAGGATGCAATAGCGTTGTATGAGCTCAATGAGTACCTGCGTCTGTTCGGGTTGAAGGAGGACTCTCTGAGGCAAGCAGCCACTTCCTTTGGAGGAGTTCAAGTTGATCCCGGCCGTCGGCTCCAACTCCAAAGCGCCTACAACAGTATGCTCCAGGAAAAGTTGACTTTCTTGAGGTCGTTCATTGACAATAACACCTCTTCAATCTCTGCATTGGCTGCGGTGGAAACCTTGGACCCCAAAACTGATTCAGAGTATTTTATTAAGCTTGATAAAGAGTTGTATGTATTGTATCCCAATTCAATCTACGTCAAAAACCTCCACTTGCGCGCAGTTCAGATGGCTAAATTAGCGATAGGAGCTGAAGCGCCGCAAATATTGCTCGCCAACCCTGAAGGTGAAGTGGTTGCCCTATCTTCGCTGCGCGGGAAAACAGTGCTTATTGACTTTTGGGCGTCATGGTGCAAACCTTGCCGATTGGAAAATCCACATGTTGTCAAGTTGTACAAGGAATACCGGGACCGGGGTTTCGAGGTGTACGGCGTTTCACTTGATAAAAACAAGCAGGCTTGGGTAAATGCAATTCAGCAAGATGGTTTGGAATGGATACATGTAAGTGACCTGCAATTTTGGAATTCTACAGCGGCAAAGCTTTATGATGTCAGCAGCATTCCTCAAACCTACCTGATTGATGCGGATGGGAGAATCATTGCTAAAAACCTCAGAGCTGCAGAGCTCGGGAAGAAATTAAAAGAGATATTCGGATAGGCCTTGTTCGAAATAATTATGAGAATCAGTTTCAAAACATTGTGTAAAGTGCTTGCTTGCCTGGTCGCGTGCAGCGCGTATTCAATTGACACCAATGCCCAGGATTACTGGCAACAGGAGTTGAAATACTCCATCAAGGTTAAGCTGGATGATAAGAAACACACGCTCGATGCATACGAAACCATAGAGTACATCAACAATTCTCCGGATGAACTCACCTACATCTACATGCACCTGTGGCCAAATGCATATAAGGACCGGTCCACGGCGCTGGTTAAACAGAAGTTGGAGAATGGCGAGAAGAATCTTTACTATGCCAGTGAGGAGAGACGTGGTTACATTGATGGGCTGGACTTCAAGGTTGACGGGGAAAAAGTAAAGTGGGAGCTGGATCCTGAGCATATTGATATTTGCAAACTAACTCTCAATAAACCACTGAAGAGTGGTGGGAGGATCATTATTTCCACACCTTTTCATCTTAAGTTTCCGCGTGGGGTTTATTCGCGTTTAGGGCATATCGGTGAATCTTATCAAGTCACACAATGGTATCCCAAACCTGCGGTATACGATGCGAACGGGTGGCACCAAATGCCCTATTTAGACCAGGGAGAGTTCTATTCGGAATATGGAACTTATGATGTGTTCATAACGCTGCCACAGAATTATATGGTGGGGGCTACCGGTGACCTCATTGGAGGTGACCAGGAGAGAAATTGGCTGGAGATGAAGGTGGAAGAAACGAAGGAATATCTCAAGAATTCAGAGGGGCTCGCTCGTAATACAACGGCTGTGGGCATCGATGAACTGACCTTTCCTCCTTCTGCTTCAGATACCAAAACGCTTCACTACCGCCAATCCAATGTGCACGATTTTGGCTGGTTTGCGGATAAACGTTGGCATGTGCTTAAAGGCGAAGTAGAACTCCCTCACAGTAAGAGGAAGGTCTATACGTGGGTGATGTTCACAGATGAGGAGGCCCATCTATGGAAGGATGGAATTGAATATATGAACGATGCGGTTTACTATTATTCGCTATGGAATGGTGATTACCCTTACCAGCATGCCACCGCAGTTGATGGAGCATTAAGTGCAGGTGGAGGGATGGAATATCCCAATGTAACGGTTATAGGTACTTCGGGGAATGCCTTTGCACTGGAAACTGTCATTATGCATGAGGTGGGGCACAATTGGTTCTATGGGATTTTGGGTTCTAACGAACGCGACCACCCATGGATGGACGAAGGGCTCAACTCCTTCAACGAAAACAGGTATATTGAAACCAAGTACCCCGATCGAAAACTCATAGGGGCGCAAAGCAATTTTTTAAGTGGCAAGTTTCTTGACCTGGAGTCCTTTGACCATAAAGACTCCTATTATTTGGGATACTTGCTCAACGCCCGCCGAAGGCTTGATCAGCCCATTGAGTTTAAATCAGCTGAGTATTCGTACATCAATTACGGGACGGTAGTTTATGGGAAAACGGCGCTTGTTTTTGATTACCTAATGGCCTATTTGGGTAATGATGTTATGGACAACGCAATGCACGCATACTTTGATACCTGGAAATTCAAGCACCCTCAGCCGGAGGATTTGCGCAAAATTCTGGAAGAAGAAACAGGAAAGGACCTATCCTGGTTCTTTGACAATCTAATCAATGGAGTCGCGCTCATCGACTATAAAATAGTAAAAGCGAAAAACACAGGTTCTGAATATACCGTTACTGTGAGGAATGTTGCCAACACAAACGTGCCGTTTAGTATATCGGGAATTGTTGATGGAAAATCAACTAACACAACCTGGTACGAAGGCTTCGACAAGAAGACTGAGGTCACTTTCGCAGCTGGAGACTATGATGCCTTGAAGATTGACTGGTCTAAGGATATTCCAGAGGTGAATAGAAGAAACAACACCTACAAAACCGCAGGATTGTTTAAGAAAGTGGAACCGCTGAGATTGCAGCTGCTAACGAGTCTTGAGAATCCCAATAAGACCCAAATATTTTGGACACCGGTGATCGGATGGAATGAATATGATCATGCCATGCCTGGGCTCGCGGTGTACAATTCGGTAATGCCCGCAAGGCGATTGGAGTATGTATTCATGCCACTTTACAGCACTTCGACTCAGACGGTTCTGGGTTCTGCAAAACTGGGATATAACTGGTTCCCAAAGGGGGCACCTTTTCAGAACATTCGATTGACGGTGGGCGGAAGCAGGTACAGTAATGGCAATAACGCATTGCCTGCTTTGGGCGAAGGCATCTACGGGAAAAACCCCATACAAGCCAACAAACTCAAAACAGAGTTGGGCTTCACTTTGAGAAATAAAAGTGCAAGAACAAAAGTGGTGAATAAGCTGCTCCTCACGAGTTACGACGTTTGGTTTACCAATAGCGATGTTGGAGATGTAATACCCACCAAATCAGGTGCGGTCAGCGTGAACTACTTTCCTGAAGGGAACTATTATGTGAAAAGATTGGCCTTTGTCCACACCAATGGACGCACGCTCAATCCATACGATTTCACGGTGAGCGTTGAACAGGGACAAGTCCAAAGTGCAGAGCCGTTTGTAAAGGCTCAAGTGGAAGCAAACTACCAGGTCTCCTATCGCAGAGGCCGCGGATTGGATATCAGGTTATTTTCAGGTCGATTTCTCTACAATGACTTTCCCAACGTAGAACCTAAATTCGCCTTCGCCATGCATGGTAATAGAGACTATTTGTACGATCATGTCTTCCTCGGAAGGTCAGAAACCAGTGGCATGCTGGGTGCGCAGTTTGTTCGTAACGATGGTGGGTTTAAAAATCCGGTGGATATGGCCAATGCCTACACCTGGTTGACTGCTGTTAACTTTCAGACTTCAACAATACCTGGGATTCCCCTATCTGTATATGCTGACTTGGGCTGGTCTTCCAGCAGTGCCAAAGAACTGATTGTTGGCGTCGGAGTTGCAATCCCCGTAATTCCAAATATACTGGAGGTATATTTTCCTATTTATACGACGACCGGTATTGATGCAGTGTATAATAACAACATCGGGTTTGTTTTCAATATTGCGGCACTGAACCCATTTGAGTTGCTGAAAAATATACCTCACTGATGAAGATATATTTCGCATCTGATTTTCACCTTGGTATGCCGAATCTTGCAGAAAGCCGGCAGCGCGAAAAACTTATCGTTAAGTGGCTCGATGAGATCAGGGAGGATTGTACTGAACTGTATCTGATGGGAGACCTTTTCGACTTCTGGTTCGAATATAAAACGGTTGTACCTAAAGGATATGTGAGACTGCTCGGAAAAATCGCTGAGTACACAGACGCAGGCATCCCTGTTCATGTCTTCATAGGTAATCACGATATGTGGATGTTCGGTTATTTGGAAGAGGAGTTGGGTGTTGAAATCCACCGCAAAAATCTAATCAGGGAGTTCAGCGGCAAGACATTTTTTCTTGGACACGGGGATGGAATAGGGCCCGGGGATTATGGCTACAAGTTCATCAAGGCCGTATTTGCCAACAAGGTTTGTCAATGGCTATTTGCACGCATCCATCCCAACCTGGCTTTTGCGCTTGCTAATTTCTGGTCACGTAGGAGTAGGGTTGATACAAGAAACCTAAGATTCTTGGGAGAGGAGAATGAACACCAAATTATCTTTGCCAAGCAACAAATCAAAAAAACCCATTTTGATTACTTCATCTTTGGGCATAGGCATGTCCCTAATGACATCGCCTTATCAGATTCATCCAGGTACATTAACCTCGGCGACTGGATCATCAACAATACATACGCGGTATTTGATGGGGAGACGTTGCAGCTTAAAAAATACGAATAGTGGCAAAGAGAATACTGGCAATAGGCACCACGAATCAAAGGATTTCAATCAATAAACAATTGGTTGATTTTGCAAGTAGCTTGCTCAATGAATCAGAGTCTGAGCGCATTGACATGATTCCATATGACTTGCCAATATTCAGTGCAGACAGACATGATGAGGAGGGTGTCCCAGAGCAAGTCATTGGATTCAGGGGAATAATGAGTGAGTATGACGGATTCATCGTCTCGTTAGCTGAGCACAACGGTTCTTATACCGCCGTCTTCAAAAACCTGATAGATTGGATCTCCGTTTTGGAGGGTAAGGTTTGGCAGCAGAAGCCCGTTTTGTTATTGAGTACTTCTCCAGGACCTCGCGGAGCCTGCACCGTATTAGGCATAGCGGAAAATTACTTTCCACACATGGGCGCACGAGTCACAGGCAGCTTTTCACTGGCTTCCTTTCACGAGCATTTTGATGAAAAGGAAGGAATTACTGATAATGAAAAGCTTACTGAGCTCAAAGAAAAGATTGCTGAATTCGAATCAGCTGTTCTGGGTTCCTAATTAAGTTAACCGACCCTATTTATCAGATCTACCAGGCGATTTGAGTAGCCGGTCTCATTATCGTACCAGCCAACAATTTTTACAACCTTACCCAAAACAGATGTCAGTTGTGCATCGAAAATACATGAATGTACATTGCCCACTATATCGATTGAAACAATCGGGTCCTCTGTATACTCCAGTATTCCGCTTAAAGGCCCTTCAGCAGCCTTTTTAAAGGCCGCGTTGATTGATTCATTGGTAGCATCCGCTTTGAGCGTGCATGTTATATCCGTCAATGAACCATCGGGAACGGGAACCCTGATACCGCATCCTCCCAGATTTCCCTCCAGGTGAGGAAATATCTTGGTAATTGCCTTGGCTGCTCCTGTTGTAGTGGGTATCATTGACTGTGCGGCAGCCCGTGCGCGCCTTAAATCCTTATGAGGGGCATCGAGGAGACGCTGGTCTCCCGTATAAGCATGGATTGTGGTAATGAAGCCGTGGTCAACACCCCAATTGTCATCCAGTACTTTTATCATAGGTGCTGCACAGTTCGTCGTACATGATGCGTTGGAGATAATATGTTCACTACCATCCAGGATATCGTCATTAATGCCCATTACAACAGATTTGATATTCCCTGCTCCTGGAGGGGCTGAAATGATTACCTTTTTTGCACCGGCTGTGATGTGGCCTTTGGCAGCAGATTCGTCGCGAAACAGCCCGGTAGATTCCAGCACGGTATCAACACCCATCTCTTCCCACGGAAGCGCCGCAGGGTCTCTCTCACTTAAGGTCGCAAACGTATGCCCATTGACGATCAAGGCCTTACCGGAAGTTTCTATGCTTCCATCAAATAGCCCATGTATGCTGTCATACTTGAGCAAATGTGCCAGCGTAGCGGCATCGGTCAAATCATTAATGGCAACAATCTCAATACCTGGATCATTTATCATAGTACGGAAGGTAATTCTACCGATCCTTCCAAATCCGTTTATCGCAACTTTTATCTTTCCCATAACATTTTTATTTTGAACAAAACTAGAAAAACTTCATTAACGAGAGTTCGGGATAAGGAGAATATAGTTATGCTGATTTTCACAAGAATGACATTTGCATGGAACCTGCCTTTGCTGGCAGACAGATCCTGATGACACCGATCTATAGAGTATTGACGTAATTGTGAGCGGTTATATGCCAGAAACAATCGTATAGGCGAGGTACTTCATTCGGAGATGAAAAAAAGAATAAGAAGTCACTGAATCGTTGAATTTTACAAATGATCAATCTTCCCGGCATTTTTGAAACGTACAATCTAAATAATTAGGTTCTTGTATCAAACATCAAGGGTAAATAACTTTGTTATTGAAAGTTGATATTAATAACACTCATAACTGGCCAAAAGGTCATGCTGCGAACCTTTAAATGACTAAGTTGATTTTCATACTACGTGTCATGAAAAACATGAATGAAAAAAGAACAAAAAGTCGCTAAATCGTTAGATTTTCCAAATATCCCCAATCTTCTCAGATTTTTTGAAATGTACATTAGCAGATACGTTATTTTTGTTCAACTCATAGTTTGATTCTTGATCATAAATAGCATATTTTTGAACCGTTTATCGAAGCAACCCTATTATTACTATCACGTCTTTAGCATACGCATGCGGAAATTGACCTTATCGGTATTGGCCTGTTGGCTACTATTAGTAGCACCATTGCAGGCGCAGTTTATTACCTATTCTGAGACATTCACTACCGGGTTGTCTTATTGCCCGGGAGACCCTGAATATGACAATTGGGTTGCATTTAGAAAGCAACTCGATACGAATCTCATCGCCTTTGTCTCCGTTACGATTAAAGGGGATCTGGATCCTGTTGGTAAAACATGTACTGATCCGGCCATGGTCATGCAAATGGCTGGCTCCTTAAGGGATGGTGTTGCCGGTACCTGGATGTGTGGTGCGGAGGAGTTTAACGTTGGTGTTAGCTGCTTTGGAGGCTGTGCAGTAGCAGGGGATGACGTTGAGTTCAACGCTACTCCAGCTTCTTCATGTGCTTGTTCCAATCCGGGATACATACTGCGTCCTTGTATAGGTAACCAAAACTGGGGTGGGATAAACGGCCTTTCGTGTTCAGCCCCTACGCAGATTATGACGGTGGAATTTGAATATATCTCATATTGCACACCTACCTATACCAATAAATGCTCATCTGGCGATTATATTGATGGAGTCGTATTTACAGACATTAATAATACTGGCACAGGGTGTAATGGAAATACCGACAACTACATCTATTATCCTTCTATGGAAGCAAATATAGCTGGCGGGTTTTCATACCAAATATCACTGACACCTTCTTCTAGCTCAGCGCAGGGCTTTGGTGTTTGGATGGATTATAATTCGGATGATGATTTTGCAGATGCCGGTGAATTTGTTCTCGCTGTTGCTCCGGGTGTTGTTACGATTATTGACACTATCAATGTGCCACTGGCGGTGACGATTGGCAAGTCCCGAATGCGTGTGCGTTCATTTGGTGGCCTTACGCCAACAGCAGCGGACTCCTGTAGTACGGGAACGGACGGTGAGACAGAAGATTATGTATTGATGATCAGGGATCTTGTGGATGTTGGGGTAACATCTATCGATGCTCCCTTATCAGGTTGTGGATTAACTTCCACCGAGAGCATTACAGTGAGTGTAAGGAACGATGGGCTGGATCTGCAGGACACTATCCCTTTAGCCTATTCGGTCGATGGTGGCCCCATGGTCGTAGATACAATGTTTACTACCCTGGCTTCAGGAAGCACGGCGAGTTTTACCTTCAGCGCTACAGCTAACTTGTCAGCGAACGTCACATATACGCTGGATGCCTGGAGCATGTTGGCAGGTGATGCGGATATGACAAATGATAGTACAATGGGTTATTTGGTGGACAATCCCTTGGTCTGTTGCATCCCAACTTTCAGCGTCTTGTGTACGTCAGGTGATTTTATTGATGGAGTGGAGTTTGCGGGAATCATTAATACTGGTACTGGCTGCAACGGTAATCCCGATAACTATATCTTCTATAGCTCCCCTCCTGCATCTGTCACCCGAGGTAATACCTTCCCTATTACGCTTACCCCCGGAAGTACTTTTGCCCAGGGATTTGGTGTATGGATCGACTTTAACATAGATGGTGATTTCTCGGATGCGGGTGAGTTTGTTTTCTCTTCGCCTGCTAACATAAGTGCCGTAACGGGTAGTGTTGCAATTCCCTTAACCTCTTCTGTCGGTACAACAGCGATGAGGGTGCGTTGCATCTACTTTGCAGAACCTTTGGCGAGTGATGACTGCTCTCTTGCTACGTTTGGTGAAACAGAGGACTATGTCATTTATATTTCTGACCCCCAACCTGATGACGTAGGTGTGATAGCTATCAATACTCCGATTTCCGGATGTGGCCTGGAAGCGTCTGAGGTAATCAATGTTGATGTTAAGAACTTCGGACTGTTATCACAAGATACATTCCCCGTGTTCTACAATATTGATGGGGGAGCGCCTTTGGTTGACACCATTTTCGCAACGCTTGCCCCGGGAGCTACCACAAGTTTATCATTCTCTGCCACTGGTGATTTCTCTGCTCCGGGAACGTATGTGCTGGAAGCATGGACTGGACTTAGTGCTGACACCAATAATATAAACGATACAATTAAGAATTATCAAGTGGTCTCTGTGCTGGCTTCAATAAACTCATATCCATCTTTAGAGGATATGGAAACCTTTACCCCTGGATTCCCGGGAACACTGGCTAACGGGTGGACCAATGCTACAGGTGACGATATGGACTGGACGGTGAATACTGGTACCACTGGATCAACTGGAACAGGACCCAATGGTGATCACACCACGGGTACAGGCATCTATCTCTACACAGAAGCTTCTGGCTTTTCTAATATGACCGCAGAACTGCTCAGCCCCTGCATTGATCTTGACTCTGTATGCAGTCCTGTGCTTGAGGTATGGTATCACATGTTTGGACTAACCATGGGCAATTTGCTGGTGGAAGTCTTTGATGGAGCCAATTGGATCGCTATAGGTGGTATCGCTGGGCCACAGCAAACTCAAAATGCTGATCCGTGGTTCTTGCTTGAAATACCTGTGCCGTGTTCCGTTGGTGGCATTGTACAATTCAAATTTATAGGACAAACGGGCACCAGCTTCACTAGTGATATATGTATAGATGATATAGCTATAAGAGAAGGAGATCCCACTTCAGCTGAATTTTCGGCAGATACAGCTAGTTCCTGTACAGGATCGGCCATTTCATTTGTGGATAGCAATATGGCTTGTAAGTCGAGCTGGCTATGGGATTTTGGGGATGGGAATACTGATACGTCAGAAAGCCCGCTTCACGTGTACTCAGATACCGGAAAGTATACAGTATCCCTGATAGTTTCCAATGCCTGTGGGGCAGATACAGTGACCAAACCGGATTACTTCAATATTACAGTCGAAGGGCTGGTAAACGCAAACTGTATCCCATCAGTACTGGAGATGTTACCTTCAACACCATTTCTAACCCTACCGGAACATTGATAGAGGCCTATGCCGATTATAGCTGTGCATACTTTACCACTGTAATGTCTGGGTCAAGCCAGCTATTGGAAGTTGAGACCGGGCCCGTGTGGAAGCAGTCAGTTAGGGGTTGGATCGACTATGATAACGATGGTATATTTGATGTGTCTGAGCTAGTTATAAGTACTGACGATGCAGTTCAAACACATAGTGCTCAGTTCATAGTGCCTCAGGGTGTCGTGTTTGATACCATTCTGAGAATGAGAATCGCATCAGACTATTTTGCATTCACAGCGCCTGGTCCCTGTGATACATTGGGATTTGGGCAGGTAGAGGACTATGGTGTGATGATAATCGAAACCGCATTGCCTCCCGAAGCGACATACTCTTACGAATCAGTAGATGTTTGTACAGGCGAAGTTATGTTTACAGATGAATCCACGTTCTTCCCAACTTCATGGGTATGGAACTTCGGTGATGGGGTTATCGATTCAAGTGGACCTGTAGTAACCCATATCTATGCTCCGGGTACATATAACGTATCTTTAATAGTAACCAACCAATTTGGTGCGGATACTTTGAGTCAAACGATAGACATAGATCCTATTGTAGCGGGTATTACCGGGCCTGATACCATATATGAAGGCAATACAATACAGTTTGAAAGTAACAGCGGGGGAAATGGAGACACCTGGCTGTGGGACTTTGGTAATACAGGAGGATCGACCTGGGAAAACCCAACAACAACCTACGTTACTCCCGGAACATACACCGTGATACTTCAAGTGAGCAACTCAGTTACCAGTTGTATGGACAGTGCTACTTTCACAATAGTTGTGCTTGGTGACACCACTGGCATATCTACAGTATCTTACGTGTCACATATTGCAATTAGTCCGAACCCTACACATGACCGTATTAATATTGTTTTTGGAAACAACTATCGGGAAGAATACCAGATCTCGATTACTGATTTTATGGGCCGTGAAATATTTGAAGAAGTAATACAGGTTCACGGCGTGCATACGGAGGTATTTGACATGTTACGCGAAGCTTCTGGCGTGTACTTCGTAAGAATCACTAATAGTGCAGACCAGTTATTTGTAGAAAAACTTATCCTGGAATAGAACCTTGTCTGATGAAATGTTTTAATAAGAGTTCAATGAAAATAAACACATATATCACCATCGTCCTGTTGTTGTTTGGAAGCAACTTAGCCACTTATTCTCAAACACAGCAGGCAATTTTGGGATGGATTGATTTTGACAGTCCTCCAAATCTTTTCTCAGTTAGCCTTGCGGAGAATTTCAATACCACCCCAAATTATGGTACCAATATGTGGATAACCAACAACGATTATGATGGGCAGGGTCTATATATGGACACGCCACCACAGGATTCCACGTACGGAGGCATAGGACAGATCTCAAACCCAGGAGGAAACTACTTACACATACGCGATCTGGGCAGTGCAGCACAAAATTGTAATTATGACCCCAATGTGGCAACGGAGCGATGGACGGTAATGTCAAATGGCATCTGTACGCAAGGATATTCGAAGGTTTTCTTGAATTTTTGGTGGGTAGGATTGGGTTCTCCGGGGGATTACGGTGAAGTCTATTACAGTACTACAGGTGCTTCTGGGCCTTGGCTTCCTACCAATAAGTTGGATGCAGCACCTTGCGGAAATGCAGCGAGATATTGCGGTACAGATAGGTGGAAATTTGCGAGGGTGGAGAACGGTAACTTCATCAACAAGAACAACCTTTCTTTTGCCTGGAAGTGGACCAACGACGGAATCAACAGTGCAGACCAGCTGCCCTTTGGTATAGATGACATTATCATTGTTGGAGAGTACGATCAAAATATGCCTAGTTCTGATATTATAGCAATGTCTATTAGCCCTGATACCGTTTGTCATGAGGAGACCGTAGATAACTTCATGCAGTTTTTCTTTACCCTAACAGATTCCTTGTGCCCAGGTACTTATGCGATCATCCTTTCTGATTCCAATTGCGACTTTAATAATGCTACGGCGCTTGCAACATTTGGAACTGGAACGCTTCTTCCAAATATCAATTACGTAGTTTCGGGTACCATCCTCATTCCCACTTCGGTGCCTCCTGCAGATTGCTACTGTTTCCGTATAGACAGGCTTACTCCACCCGAGATTACAGGAATACCTGACACGGGGTGTTTTACGGTTATAGATACGTGTTCGGAAACAACCAGTATAGCAAGTACCCCGGCTGTGCTACAAGATCCTAATTATGATCCGGCGAATCCAGCTAATCCCGGGGGACTACCGGTGAATCAACAGGCAATATGCCTATATAGCGTAATAGATGTGAAGTTCTTCTCATTCGGTGCTTATAATCCCGCGAATAACTACGTGCTGGAATTATCGGACTCATCAGGCAGCTTCGCTGATCCTGAGGTGATAGGTGGGCCTATGCCGAGTACCCAAACCCATGACCCTGCGATATATCCACTGCAGTCTCCTGGCTCTATCAGCGGCACGATACCGGATTCGGTGAACGGGCAGCTACTGCCTGAAGGATGTAATTATTATCTTAGAGTGGTATCTACCGACCCACCGGGGATTGCTGAAGTCTGGGGGCCATTCTGTATTATGCACTGTGACATCAAAACCAATGATGGGGAAGATATCAGCGTATGTATCACGGATGGATGCCGGGCCACGTACACGGAAACAGTTCCTGTTAGTATTACCAATTCAATTGACTTCACCTATACCACTGCTACAGTTGAGGTATTTGTAGGTCTGGAGACGACTGACTCAACCTACTTCGATCAAAATACTTGCTCGTTTGTGGATACAATCTTGGTCGATAGTCTCTTCGAATATGATTATACAATTGACATCACAAGCTCTGGATTGGGAGCAATTGGAAGAACATGGATAGTGAATGGCGTTCCGATATTTCCAGCAGATACCGTGAACCCGTCATTGTATTTTGACTGCCAGGGCGTTTATAATATACAGCTTGTTACAAGCGATGGTTGTATCAATATTGTAGATAAGGATGTCGTGCTCGGCAATCTGGTGGCTGACTTCTCCTTCACTGTTGACTCTACAGTTGTGTCTTTTTCAGAGAATTCTCAGTCCTTGCCGTCTGATTCAGCGACATGGTTTTGGGAGTTTGGAGATGGGTGGACATCAAGTGACCCTAACCCGGTTCATGAATACTGGGATTGTTTTGGAAGCTGGGATGTTACGTTGACTATGACGGCTAAAAATTGCTGTACTTCGAAGAAGACCATGACGGTAAGAGCCGGGCATCTTCTGGCGGATTTCTCATACACCGTAGCAGGTAGTTCAGTGAGTTTTACAGATCTATCTGTCGGAATGCACGACTCGGACGTGGTCAAGAAGTCTTGGGTTTGGGACTTTGACGATGGAAATCTAAATACAATTTGGGGCGGAATTGACACGACATATGACGCTTCCTCTTGTAAGTTGGATACCGTAAACACCAAGCATACCATATATGATGATGGTGTCAATCCATTTGACCTTATAGAAGCACTCGCCTTAGGGGATACTATCAAAGGGGATATTCCGAATCACAGTTTTGCATCTTGTGGATATTACGATGTTTCTTTAACCGTGATTGATTCAGGTGACGTTTGCATTATTGTTCCCTACCAGATTAATTCCTTTGATCCATCATTGTTCTACGATACCTGTAATCAGTTCAGGGTGCAAATTCTATCACCGGGTGACCCTCCGATGTATCCACCGGCCATGACGATCATCAGCGAAGGCGAATTGGGATGGAGTCTCGACACCCAAAGTGGGGAAATAGAGCTTTGTGTTCCTGGATTCACCATGTACCAGGCTATGGGTTATCAAATGGGCATGTACTATATGCGCATAGTATCTACTGAGCAGGACGATGTAACCGCACCGTTGGATACAACAAATCTCTTAGGGTCACTTATCAGGTTCTCTGTAAGTGGTATATCAGGCCAGGTAGTCAGCTTTAATATAGTCGATCAAAATGGGCAGCCTGCTGATACGATTTGCGCTGCCTCAGACAATATTGGCCTGCAACTCATTAGCCCGCAGGTTCAGAGTTCTAACTATGTGGTAGAGTTTAATTACGAAAATCAGATTTATGGATATTTCCTCTGGAACCCTGATATTCACCCCTGGCCTAACATTACCTTCGCGCCATTTACTGATTGGCCAACTGGATCCTACTTCGTTACGATTCAAGAGGTTGAAAAAGGGTTTCCGGGTTTTGGTTTCTCTCAGGATGGCTACTGCGTGGGGCCGCAATCCGGGCCTGTGTATTTCTATATCCAGGGTCCACCGGATGTGACCATTGAAGGGGATAGAACGGTGTGTGTGGGGGATACTACAACGTACACCTCTAACTTTAGCGATACCATAAGGTATTGTTCGGAGAATTCGGAAATTATGCAGGCACCGTATATCTCAAGCACCTATTTTGACTGGACGTTCCTTGATAACTTTAACATTGGAACGGTGGTAAACCTTTCGAATAACGAAATTACCATTGCCTGGACGGGATTTGGCCCGGCGCAAATTGAACTCTCCGCATTGGGCAGCTGTGGCTCTGCCTCTAATTCAACTACAATTATTGTATCACCTACGGCGAATTTGATACTGAGTCCGTATCCGGATACCGTAGTGTGTGAAGGAGAATGGGTTACGTTAACGGCGAGCAATGATCAGTGGGTTTCCTATAATAACTTTTCCTGGATGGTAGATTGTGATACGTTGCAGCAAACCCTTGTAACAGCTAACACGGATACGTACACCTTTGAAGCAGACTCGGACATCACCTTTACGGTACATGTAGACAATGATGGATGTCCGGATATGGATACCATTACGGTATTTGTTGTAGCATTACCAGAATTGGAGACTATTGATGCTGAAATTTGTATCGGTGATACGACGCAATTGGATGCGTTTGCACCTGAAGCGACAGCCTATACGTGGACACCTTCGTTAGGCCTAAGCGACACTACTATTTCAGATCCTTTGGCCTATCCAACACTCACTACGGATTATGTGATAACGGTAGCCTATGACTCTATCTGTCCTGACCGGACGGATACAGCAACGGTAACGGTGAATTCAGCGTTAGCTGATGTGAACAATGACACCACGATATTTAGGGGTGATGAAGTGGTATTGTATGCTACGGGCGGGGTAACCTATACCTGGACACCATCTACCGGACTCAGTGATCCAAGTAGCCCTAACCCAATTGCCTCACCTGATACTACTACAACATATATGGTGGTTATTATTGATGCGGATGGCTGTATGGATAGTGTCAGTATCACCGTGGAAGTGATCTCATTCCTTTTTGAGCCTGAAGTACCTGATGCCTTCACGCCAAATGGGAGCGGCGTGAACGAGAATAACAACCTCTATGTCTTTGACGTGGGAGGACGGGAAGGTGACGCTGTAGAAACGATCGTATTTAAGATTTTCAATCGTTGGGGTGAGCTGATCTTTGAAGCTACTTCACGTGATGAGATCATCTATCCAAATGGTGGATGGGATGGAACTAACAGAAACAACGGCAAGGAAATGGAAGTTGGAGTTTATGTTTGGCTGCTGGAGGCACAGACGGTCAAAGGTGCGCAGATTGGGCCAATTTCTGGCAATGTTTCACTGCTCAAATAATTTGGTAAAAAGTATAACCGATTTCAATGAAGAACACTTTAGCATGTATCATAACTGTAGGAGCCCTCTTTCTAGGGTTCTCGGAGGTTGAGGCTCAGGATATTCATTTTTCGCAATTCTACTTCTCTCCGCTGACAATGAATCCTGCCCAAACGGGATTCTTCAATGGCAAACACAGAATTGCTTCGAATTATAAAACACAGTGGAAACGGGCTAGTGGGGGCTCGCCATATGTTACGTATTCCGGATCTTATGATGTGCACGTGTTTGATAAGCAGATGAAAGCGGCTGATATGACCGGGTTTGGCGTAATGGTGTTTTCCGATAAAGCCGGAACCGGTGACCTGCAAACTTCAGGTGCTACAGGTTCGTTGGCTTATCACAGGGATCTATTGGGAAATGGTAAGCAGCTCATGTCATTTGGGATTCAGGCGGGATTTACGCAGATGTCATTCGATCGTATGAAGCTAAGATTTGGAGATGAGATCCTGAGCGATATTCCGACGGGCTCAGGGCAGGAAGCCTTTGAATCTACAAGCTTGGCCTATATGGATGTGAATGCAGGGATACTTTACAACTACATCTACTCGGAAACGATAAAGGTCTTCTTAGGTGTTTCAACCTTCCATTTATCTCAACCACAGGTCAATTTTTTAACGACCGGTGAGTCTAATGTACTCTCGAATCGTACGGCGCTGCAATTTGGCGGGTCGTTTACAGTTACCAAGGAGTGGGATATTCTTCCCAGCGCCCTGTTTATGTTACAGAAGGCGTCAACTGAGACAAACATTGGATTGGCGGTGAGGTACAACACTTCAGAGAAAGCTGCATTGAGATTAGGCACTTGGTATCGTAGCTGGTCTAACGCTGATGCTGCCATTGTTATGGCAGGAATGGAATATTACAACCTCACTTTAGGGATCAGCTATGATGTAAATATCTCAACCTTGCGTGAAACAAGTAAGGGGCAGGGAAGTTTTGAAATAGCACTGATCTATGTTCTCGAATCGAGTAAGTCAATTGTTCAAGATGTCGCTTGTCCTCATTTTTAATGTTTGAAAAGTATATTATTAATTAATGAAAAGACCACACCATATATTGCTTATTTTGGGCTTGTTGATTTCAAGTCTCTCGGCAGAGGAATGCAGGGCCACACACATGATTGGTGGAGAGATCTATTACGAGTGTCTCAATCCAGCTATTGGATCTTACCTCTTTACCGTTAAACTATACAGGGATTGTTTTACCGGGGTTCCGCCATTTGACGATCCTATTTTTGTTTCTATCTATACCCGTGATACCTCAGGTAACTTCGTCCTCTATATTCAGATGGATATGGTATTGCCACCTTCTGACACGTTGGATAACAACACATATAATTATTGCCTGTATGCCCCACCCAATCTCTGTAATGAAGCGGCGGTTTATGAACAGATTTACATACTTCCCCCTGGAGAATACTACTTAACATATCAGCGCTGCTGTAGGAATCAGGGAATCTTAAATTTGGTCAACCCGCAAGGGGTAGGATATGGATTTGACATAGTGGTACCAGACACAAACCTGGCTGTTTGTAACAGCTCGCCTTATTACAATAATTATCCTCCGACCATTATTTGCCTGGATGCGCCGTTTGAATACGATCATTCAGCAACTGATCCAGATGGAGACTCCTTAGTATACTACCTATGTGCTCCAAACGATTATGACAATTTTGTTTTGGGAATTATTCCAAACCCCTCAGGTGATCCAAATACCAATTTCACTCCGCCTTATACTGCGCCTTACGATTCACTGTACCCTATTTGGGCACCAGTTGACTCATTTAAGATTGATCCGGTGACCGGTTTAATGACTGGAACACCTACTCAAGCAGGTAGATATGTCGTGGCGGTATGCTGCTCGGAATATAGGAACGGAGTGCTGCTATCTACTAATAGCCGAGACTTTCAGTTCAATATTGCCACCTGCCTGGAGGATCCCTTACTACAGTTCTCATATGAACCAGACCCCTGTGATAACTTAACATTGAACTTCACCTATGAAGGTAACACAGTGGCTTCTTATGGCTGGGACTTCGGTGTTGATTCACTTATTTCTGACACCAGTGACTTGGAGAACCCTTCTTATACTTATCCTGCTATAGGAACCTATCCGGTAACGCTGGTAGTGAATGAGGATTACTACTGCGCAGATACCTTGACGATCGACGTAACACCGCCAAATCCATTAAAGTCTGATTTCCTTTGGGCAAAGGTCTGCCCCTATTTGCCGGTAGATTTCCTGGATGCATCTGATACCAATGCCTACACTGGGCCAATTGTGAAATGGAAATGGCTTTTCGGGGATGGAGGGTTAGATTCGATGAACCAGAACACTGTACACACTTATAGTGGTTGGACAACTTACACAGCTAAGCTGATAATTACAACATCCAACGGATGTGTCGATACAGCTATAAAGATTGTTTCATTTTTTGACCTACCAGAAATAGATGCAGGAGAAGATGTTTACGTAACGGTAGGGCAGGACGCTGAATTGGAAGCAAACGGAGGGATAAGTTATTCCTGGACGCCAACCAGCTATCTGGATGATGCATATATTGCTGATCCGATCGCGTTGCCTCCTGATGACATTGAATATGTTGTTCTTGGAATGTCCCCAGACTCATGCTTGAGCCGGGATACCGTAAAGGTATTTGTCGAAGATCCTAAAGTGACGATTCCGAATGCATTTTCACCAAATGCAGATGGAGAGAATGATACGATATTTTTGCTTCATCTCGGTGTGCAAAAATTGCTCGAGTTTAAGATTTTTAATCGCTGGGGGCAGCTTGTTTTTGAAACAGCTGATCTAACCGAAGGTTGGGACGGTATGTTCAAGGGCGAACCACAGGAAATTGGGAATTATGCGTACTATTTCAAGGCAGAATCCATGTTTGGTAACCTCGTGGAGGGTTCCGGGGATATTGCGCTAATCAGATAAGTAAGTATATGCAAGTCCATCGCCGAATTATCACCACCCTTTTTCTATTTGCATCCGCGATAATGGTGCAAGATGCCATGGCTCAGGATGTCCATTTCTCTCAGTATCGCCAGGCGCCGCTAATGCTGAATGCGTCCAATACGGGAAATTTTGAAGGTGATTATCGTGCAGGTATTAACTACAGAAACCAGTGGTCCTCGTTTATCAAGCCATATGCAACCACTTCGGGGTTCTTCGACAAGTACTTCACAAAGGGATTGCTGGATAACGATAGTTGGGGTGCCGGCATGGTACTTTATTCAGACAAGGCAGGAACTGCAATATTCAGCACGCAAGCTGTATATGGTAATCTGGCATATCACTATAAGTTGGATGCTGATGGGAAGAAGCTTATAAGCATTGGGTTACAAGGTGGCGTAATTCAGAAAGGCATAAATTACGATGAGCTCAAATTTGGCAATCAGTACACCAGTGTTTTCTACAATGATGAGCTGAGCAGCAATGAGACTTTTGTCGAAACCAATATTGCCTATCCGGCTATTCATGCGGGGGTTGGCTACCAGATGGAGTATAACGACAAGCTAGACCTGAACGCTGGATTTTCAATGTTCAACCTCAATCAACCTTCAGAATCGTTCTTTGGTGTAGATGACAATGCTTTGAATACCAGAATGTCGCTTACCTTGGGCGCAGATTATATCTACAGTCCGCTAATTAGTATCCATCCCGGTGTGCTCTTCACAGGCCAGGCCAAGGCTTATGAGTACCTGATTGGTTCTGATGTAGGATATGTAGTTAAGGATGTTCCGCTTACCAACATCGTAGCGTACTTGGGCTTGTGGTATCGATCTACAGATGCACTGATCCTTGTGCCAGGCCTGGCTTATAATAACTATCGCGCTGCTCTAAGCTATGATATCAATATATCTTCGCTTAGCAACGCCAGTGGCGGTCGAGGAGCGATAGAGCTATCTGTAATTTACATATTCAATACGAATCCTAAGCTGGGTATTAAACGCTCAGTTCCTTGTAAGAGACTATGATATCACGTAAATCACATAAAGTGCAAGTTTTGATCGTGCTCCTGGTAGCCATGGTGGCTTGGGGTTGCGGAACAGGCATGCAGAGTGGAGCAGGCACAGGCTTGACATGGAAAAACAAGCTTAAAATCGCTGACAAATTTTACCAGGAAGGTTATTTCTACGATGCTACGCATTATTATGAAGAGGTGCTTGATGATCAGCCTGAGAATGTGGATGTAACCTATAAATTGGCAGAAGCCTATTTCTATTCAAGGGATTATAAAATGGCCAACCAGAACTACAAACTGGTAATGGAGAAGAACAAGGCCCTGTACCCCTTCTCGCACTACAAGTACGCACTTACTCTTAAGATGAATGGCAAATACCCAGAGGCAAAAACTGCATTTGCAGACTTTATCAAAACTTACCGGTCTTTTGATGCACCTCTTTATAAAAAGAAGGTTAAGAATGAGATCGCTGGCTGTGATTATGCGATAGAGGCGATGGAGAAACCGTTGAATGTGGTGGTCATTCACATGGGCAATGAGGTCAACGCTGCGTACACTGAATCGTCGCCAATGCCATTTGAAGGTAACAAGCTGATGTACGCTTCACTCAGGTCAGACACCATTATTCGGTCTGAGGAGTTGAAAGGTAAAGTGGGGCGATTCAAACTATATCAATCTATAAGAGATGGTAGGAGATGGGGAAAGGGTGAGCCGTTACCTGAAAATGTGAATTTTGCAAAAATGGACGTTGCCAATGGTGTTTTCACACCTGATGGATCGAAGTTGTTCTACACCCAATGTGAGCCCAATGATGCAGGGGCTCTTGTTTGTGCCATTTTTGTTTCAGATTATGCCAACGGTGAATGGTCTAAGGGCAAGAAGTTAAATGAGGAAATTAATTTGCAGGGCTATACAAATACGCATCCGGCGGTAGCTGAAGACAAGAAAAGAAAGTCACTGATCCTTTATTTTGTATCCGATCGTCCAGATGGCGAGGGAGGAAGAGATATTTGGTATTCGGAGATTACTTCAAAAGGTGAATATAAAAAACCCCGTAATGTTGGAAGGAAGGTCAATACGGTAGGTGATGAGATCACACCGTTTTTTAACACAACTTCACATGTTCTTTCATTCAGCTCTGACGGACATCCTTCAATGGGGGGATATGATATATTCTATACTTCAGGAAAGATGAGGAAATGGACCAAGCCTGAAAATGCTGGTTTTCCAATTAATTCACGGGTTGATGACATGTACTTCGTTGCTGATGCCTCTGAAGAAGGCGGTTATTTAGTCTCTAATAGGATAGGTACAATAGCGCTAAAGTCAGAAACTTGCTGCGATGATATCTTTCGATACTCCTGGGATAGAGGGTTGATACCGAAATTTGCTGTTGATAAATTCGCCTATGATGCGGATGACTCAACCATGACATCTCTCACTGATTATGACGTCAAGCTATATCAGGTAGATAAGGACTCGTCGGTGATTTTGATTAATGAGGCGCATATTACTACAGAGGCAGAGTATTTCTTCACGCTCAAGCAAAACAAGAACTACAAAATTGAAGCTACCAAGGAAGGGTACTTCCCCAATGAGGAGTGGGCAAATACGCTGGGCTTAACGAAGTCAGACACATTGCACCGATGGATCCCACTGAAAAAGCTGGAGCTGAATAAGATTATCGTTTTGAAGGATATCTATTATGACTTTGACAAGGCAACTCTCAGGGATGAGTCTAATCGGACCCTGGAGAAACTTGTTGATATCCTGAACATCAACCCAAGTATCGTGGTGGAGCTGGGCGCCCACACCGATAGCAAGGGTGAAGATGCTTACAATGAAAAGTTATCGCAGCGCAGGGCAGAAAGCGTTGTGAAGTATCTTAAGAAACACGGTATTCCCAAAGATCGATTGGTTGCCAAGGGCTACGGCGAAGGCACTCCCATTGCCGACAACACCAATCCGGATGGCACTGATAACCCGGAAGGCCGGCAGATGAACCGGCGTACCGAGATCAAGGTTGTTGGCAAGACTAAGGTTGTCATTAAAAAGAAAGACGCCACGCTGGACGATGCATTTAAAGATGCAGATAACGACGAGGAAAAATAGGCTCCTACAGCACGATTAGCCGCTTACTCAGTATCTCTTTTCCTGTTTCTGCTTTCAAGAGATAAATTTCTTGATATTCCTTTCAGATCCAGTGTACGAGGGGTGTCAACTTTTGGAGTGGCCACAAATTTCCTTAATACCTGTCTGCCATCCATGTGATCAACATGAATTTGAATATCGCCCTGATTGCCCTGATAAGTGAAATTTACCATGCAAGGATCATTGAAGTTCAGCGCCCAGGTGTACTGCAATGATAGTGGATATTCCATGCAGGCAGCTACATTAAACCGGAAATCCCTGCTATCTGTTGACAATAAAACACCGTTCCTGATATTCCGAAACGCACACGGCCGCTACAGATCTTCCGGCTTGATTAGCCATCCTGTAACCGGATCAATCTTGAAAGAGTCAGCAGGTGCCGGCTCGTGTTACCTGACTTGAACCGAATTTGGATCAACTGAAATTTCGTACTTTTTACCAGCTACCATTGTCAGCGAATTGATATCGAGATAAGTCAGATACCCATTCCTTCCTTCACATTCTGTAGCATGATGAGGTTTGGGGCCATCAGAGTTAAAGTTTCTATTAGCCACGATAAGTTGTTGATTGACTGCATTAATAGCCATACCATATGGTTGTGCGCCAGTATAGATAGTCTGAATTAAAGCATTGGATTGGCAATCGAGTACCGATACAGACCCTCTTTTACCCGCGAACGAAACAGTATCTTCTGTGTTAGCAATAAATAAATAATCGAAAGACGAGCTATAGGAAAACGACTGTGGATGTGTGCCCGCAGCAATGACTGCTATCAGGTTGTCCGTGCTTGTGTCCAATACACGAACCTCATTGGTACCAGGGCAAATGACAAAATACTTGCTTTGGTTGGGGTGAAGGAAGACAATCTTCGGATCATATTTTGAAATTGTGCTGGCAGGTTGGCCTGCTTCAAGAACCACGGTATCTATTGTAGCGTTTAACATATCACTGATATCCATTTTGTATAAAAAGTTCCCACTTTTGAATCCAATGAAAACAGCATCTGAATTGTCATTTACACTGACTCCCTGGGGAGATTGAAACAGCATTCCGCCGCCGTACATTTTGAGTAAGGATAAGTCGCTTAAGTCAACGATTGCAATCTGGCCATCAGCTTCTCCATTGACTACAAAAGCATACCTGGAATCCGCGGTGATACAAAGCGAATTCCACTCGCCAAATCCCAGGTAGAGGGAGCTTACAAAACTATCGTCGGACGTTCGAAATTTTTGAATAATATCTCCCTCCGAAAAGACGACATACCAGTATTCGCCATCAGGTGAAATTAGGATCTGGCTCGGAGATTCAATAAAAATGGAGTTCCCAACTTGCACGTATCGCATTATTAGATTTGTACTTAGTTCCATAACAGCCACCAGGTCGCAGCCTCTATTGGCAACGTAGTATTTTTTTCTATAGGGATCATCTGAAAACTTGATGAATCCATCCTTGTTAGGAGCACCCTCATTTATCCAATAGCGTAATTTGAGTACTTCCTGTCTGGAGAGGGGCTCTTGATTGTAAGGCATAACAGGCGTATTTGTTACCCCTAAATCTGCATAGGTATTGGTAAACAGGTAGATCTCACTCTGCCTGAATTGATAAGGAACAACCACTGCCCCAGACCTGTCCCCTAAAAACATATTGTTCCAGGAGCTCAAGGAAAGCCCTCCAGCTGCTTCCTTACTTTGGTCATCGTGACAGCCCGTAGAGGCACATTTGGTGAGAATAATGCTGGCAATATCAGCTGGGAACTCTTGTGTATCAGGCTCGGATTTGTCGTAAGTGCAACTCGGTATAAATGGGCCTAACGCAGCTAGCATCACTATATATGTTAGCTGTGATCTCAAAGGATCTGTTACGGGTTCTTTACCTTCTTAACTTGCTGATTACGAGTGTCTGCAATGTAGAGAGTATTATCAGCAGAAACATATATTCCATGAGGTTGATATAGGAGAGCTGAAGTAGCCATAGTGCCGTTAGGAGAAGATCCTTCTCCTCCAGTTCCTGCAACAGTAGAGATAATTCCCGATCCGTTTATCTTCCGCACAACGTTATTTTTGGCATCGGCAATGTATATAGATCCATCCGGGCCGATTGCAATATCTGTGGGCCAATAGAGAGTAGCAGCAGTAGCAGCCCCGCCATCACCAGAATACCCGACTGCGCCTGTACCAGCAATAGTCGTCACCTCTGCTGTAGCGATATCAATTTTTCGAATTCTGTTATTCTCCGTATCAGCCATAATGAGATGTGTTCCATCATTGGTCAAAGCAATTTTGCCGCCTGGGCCAGCATTAGATCCCGCTGGAAACGCAAACTGTGCTGTATTACCAATACCATCGGCATAGCCTGACGTACTACCCGCGAATGTTGTAATAATGTTCGATACAGCGTCCACTCTGCGGATGCATTGATTCCCTTGATCTGTAATAAAGATGTTACCCTGAGTGTCAAATACCAAGCTTGAAGGCAAATTTAGCTTCGCGGTATCTGCGGTTCCGCTATCACCTGCGAAACCTTGGCTGGTACCGATGGGCGAGGTGACCTGCCAGCTAGTTTGATCAATTTTTTTAATCTTCCAATTATGCCATGCTGATAGCCAATAGTCACCATTTGGTCCGATCTTAATTTCAGCAGGATGGTTTAAATTTATGGAGGTAGCTGGTCCAGTTGGATTGTCTCCAAGTAATCCTGAACCAATTATTCGGGAAATTGTGCCATCTGTTTCTATTCTACGCACACTGTGATTATTGAAATCAACGATCAAAATCCTTCCTTGTGAGTCTTCGACAATGTCCATTGGCCAATACAAGAACGCGATCCGTGCAGACTTACCTTCGCCGCTCCCTCCTGTTTCACCAGCCACGCCTGCAACGTCACATAAGATACCATCACCACCGCTGCAGTAATATGGATTCTCCAAATCATCCCATTCCAACTTCTTACAGCTGTTGCTAATTGCCAGAAAGAGTACAAGAATTACAATCTTTTCTAATAGGCTGTTCTTTTTCATAAAAGGTTATCTGATTTATTGTTGAACACAGGTAGTATAAGTGTCAAGAGTTTCATCATTGCCTCTTTCTTCGTAGTTTTTTTTGTTCTTTTTTCCGCAAAAGCTCTCAGATTCCAATAGCACATCAGTTGCCGTATCGCGCACCTCGCAATCGTAACATTTCCTGCACCCTTGACCAATTGACAGCACACTGCCTAATATGATGAGACATAGTACTTTCATAAGTGATTTCATAAGTAACTCCCGGGTTTGTATTCAAAACAATATACAACTAATTTGGTGATCGTAGTAATTGCTTAAATATACTGGCATCTTGCTCCATTGTTGACGGGCTACTGTTACGATTTCCTGAGCGCTACAAGATATACCTAATTGACAAAGGTGCGGTTAATGACAATCACGAGTGGACTCTACAGCACGATTAACCGCTTAGTCAGTATCTCTTTGCCTGTTTCTACTTTCAGGAGATAAATTCCTTTTGATACTCCATTGAGATTGAGCGTATATCTGTTTTTAGCGCTTGCGGAGACCATGTTTCTCTTTATTATTTGACGGCCATCCATATGGTAAACCTGGATTTCTAATTCTCCTTTATAGTCTTTCGCTCCAAAATTCAGCGTAAAGGTCCCAGAGCCGGGATTGGGATATGCTTGTAACTGTTGCGTTGCTCTCTGTTCTGATACTGATACAAAGGGACAACCAGAGATACTTAAGGAAACCTCAAAAGTATCCGGACAAACGGCTGCATTGACAATAAGTGAGACAGTATAGGTACCTGAATCCGGAAATATATAGCTGGGGTCTTCAAGACTACTAGTATCCGTACTGAGTGTATCGACGCCAAAGTCCCATGAATATGAGGCAACAGAATTTCCTCCATAAGTGAAGTTCATCATGCAAGGATCACTGGTATCAGCTGCCCACGAGAAATAGGTAAGTGGATCAGAGAGGCAAGCCGCTACATTGAATTGAAAATCCCTGCTATTAGTACATAGCAGCACTCCGTTACGGTATTCAGAGCAGCATACTGCCACAACATATCTGCCTGCTTGAGTAGGTGTTCCGGTCAGTAAACCGGTCACCGGATCAATCTTGAAGGAGTCCACCGCTGCTGTAATTGGGTAAAGGGAATCAAACGGACTGATGTAATTCATCGTCTCATTACTGCTTGGTGGTCCGGAGGGGTTAGGGACAAAACCCCAGGTAAGGTGATCGTAATCATTGGGAGCACAGAGGTAGTACACTAAAGAATCCCCATCGGGATCTGTAGCTGAATGATCGTACACAAATGGTTCATCAAGACAAAGAATCGTGGGCGGATAATTATTGTATGCTGGTGAGCTATTGCAAACAGCCAGGTTTGCGTCGGGAACCACAATATCAAATCCAAAGCCTACTGATTGCGGATTCGGAATATTCAATATTCCTTGAGTTCGGCAACAGCGCTGGTAAGTGAGGTGGTATGTTCCTGGTGGTAATATGAGTTGTGACTGGTAAACTGCCGCTTCAACACAAATATCAGGTGGAGCGGAAAAGCACGGATTGTAGGTATTGTTCTCTAGAGTATCACTAGGAGGCAATGACATGGCCATCATAGTGTACAAGGTGGTGTCATTTCCCAGAGAGTCACGTATGTAAATTGAAACAAAAATAGGATCGTCAAATGGCGGAACCCCGGTAAAGCAATCCCTGTATAGTTTGACAGTAAAGAGGTAAGAGCCAATAGCTGGATTGAGACACTCGTAATAGATATCCCCACCGATCACATGTGTGGAACACACCTGTTTTGCGAACAGCCCTGCCATCAGGCAGCATAACAAGATGATTTTCATCCGCATGTTGTAAACTTAAGCATTGTGCAGGATAGTGTCAAGAAGCGAGTTTAGCGGCGCAAAACTGATCAAATCATGCGTTTCCTCTGAACTACTGACAATTCCATGACATTTCTTGAGCCCTTTTCCCGGATTATTGCACCGATATTCCAGCGCTGCATATTGAATAGTCTCAAGATCATATCTCTTAACATTAAGAAAGCCTCGCCAGAGGACATTGGTAAGCTGTATGCTGAAGGGGATGCACTTGCCACCAAGCTGGCGCTTTTAAAGAATACCCTGGGTCTGCAGGAGCTGATGTACCTTTCTACATGCAACCGTACTGAATTCTTGATTAAAACCAACTCTGAGTTAGACGAGAATTACCTGAAGTCGGTCCTGCTTGCCTTCAATGATAATCTTGGGCAGGAAGAGATAGCGGATTTGGTCGGGAAGCTGGATGTTTACGAGGGATCAGATGCCATCTTGCACCTTACTAACGTCGCTTCATCGTTGGATTCCATGGTGGTGGGAGAGAGAGAGATCATTACGCAAGTGCGCAACGCCTATGACTTCTCTAAAGCACTGGGCCTGACGGGCGACTTGCTCAGACTGGTAGTCCGGCACAGCATTGTTACGGCAAAGAAAATATATTCAGGAACCGATATTGCAAAGCACCCGGTATCCGTAGTGTCACTGGCTTATCGCAAGCTTCGGGAGCTCAACATTGATATTGGATCCAGGTTGCTGATTATTGGTGCAGGCCAAACCAATACCGCGATGGCCAAATATCTCAAGAAGCATGGATTCAATAATTTGGTGGTATTCAACAGGACGCTTGCCAATGCTCAGCTACTTGCCGAGGAATTGAACGGGCAAGCATTTAGCTTAGCAGAACTTGGCGATAAGGGACAGGGTTTTGAAGTGATCATAACCTGTACGGGTGCCAGTGATTATATCATTACTGAAGAACTCTATGCGCAGATGCTCAATGGAGATACGGATAGAAAGCTGGTAATTGATCTGGCGGTCCCCGCGGATTTTGATCCGGAAATAGCACAGAACAGCAATATCAATCTCGTAGCCATTAACAATCTTAAAGACATTGCGGAAAGCAATCTCAAGCAACGAAAAGGAGAGCTGGTCCAATGCCAGGCAATTATAGATAATGCACTGCAAGAGTTTAAGAAGATCTATAAGCAGCGTCAGGTGGAGTTAGCCATGAGTGAAGTGCCGGATAAGGTCAAGGAAATCGTTAACACTGCAGTGAATACGGTATATGCCAAGGATGTAGAAAAGCTGGATACCGCAGCAAAAGAGACGCTCGACAAAGTCCTTAATTATGTAGAGCGAAAGTATATCTCCGTTCCCATGAAAATTGCGAAGGAAGTGTTGCTCGATAAGTCCTAGGCTGCCTTTCGGATAGCTTATTCATTTTTCATTATGGGCAAAAACCTAATCATCGGATCAAGAGGAAGTGACCTTGCACTTTGGCAGGCGAACTACATTCAGGATAAGCTTAGTGCTCTGAAGATCCCTGCGGAAATCAAGGTGATTAAAACGCAAGGTGACCTGGTACAGGACCTGAGCTTTGACAAGATGGAGGGCAAGGGTTTCTTTACAAAGGAGATAGAAGAGGCGCTGTTGAAAGGAGAAATTGACCTGGCCGTTCATTCTCATAAGGATCTCGAAACAGAACAGCCAAAAGGCCTGCAAATTGCGGCAGTTACCACTCGTGAGGAGCCCAACGATTTGATACTCATTAATAAAAATGCTGTTGACACCAAACGGCGTCTGGCATTAAAAGACGGTGCCACAGTAGGAACTTCATCTGCGCGAAGAAAGTCTTTTCTGAAAGGATTCAGAAAGGATGTCAAATTGAAGGACATGAGGGGCAACGTGCCAACCAGGATAGAAAAGCTTCAAAATGGAGAATACGATGCCATAGTCCTTGCTGCCGCTGGTGTAAATAGGCTGGATTTGGATCTCTCTGCATTCCACGTTGAGCTTCTGGACCCTACAGAATTCATTCCAGCTCCGGCTCAAGGGGTACTCGCCATACAGATCAGGGAAAAGGATAAGGGCCTGCAAAAACAACTGCAAGCCTTGAATGATGAAGAGACGGCTGCAGTGACAGAAATTGAAAGAAATATCCTGAACCAATTCCAGGGGGGATGCCAAACGCCCATTGGTGTTTATTGCAGGGCAAAGGAGGAGGAAGAGGGCTTCGAGGTGTGGACCGCAAAATCAGAGAGTTCAGATAAAGTGCCGAAGATGCTGTATACGGAGACACGCAATCCTAATAAGGTAGGAGAGCGATTGGTGCAGAGGTTTCAGGATATCGAAGGGACGAGTGTGTTTATTACGAGGGATATGCGGCGGGATGACGGCTTTGAGAATTTACTGGTAGGTAACGGCTTTGATGTGAATGGAAAATCGATGATTGAAACCAAGCGGGTAGCCGTGAGGAAAGATCTGGTAAGAGATGATTACACATGGGTGTTCTTCTCGAGTAAGCAGGCCATCTATCACTACCTGGGTCAATTTGATCCGCCTGAGGGTGTGAAGTATGGTGTGATAGGTAAAGCGACGGCGGCTGCCCTGCGCAAGAGAGGGTTAAGGGCCGACTTTATCGGCTATTCTACTGATACCCGGCTTACTGGTAAGCAGTTCGCCGCCTTGGTGGGATCAGAAATAGTTCTGTTTCCAATGGCCAGGGGAAGCAAGCGAGCTGTGCAGGAACAATTCGCGGTGAAGGGCCAGGTCATCAACCTGGTAGTGTATGAGACCGTAAGTCATGAAGATATCAAGGTGCCTATGAGCCATATTGTGGTCTTCACCAGTCCCTCGAATGTCATTTCATATCTTAAGAACAACCTGATCGGGCCGTCGCAGAGGGTCGTGGCTATGGGAAATGCGACGGGGAATGAACTCAATAATCACGGAGTCAGAGCATTTACACAGCCTTCGACTTTCAGCGATGCCGGACTGGCGCAGGCGGTCTTTGCGGCTTCTATTCAACCCAAAAAATCATGATGATTGAGAGACCAAGACGGCTTAGAGCAAATCCGATACTCAGAGAAATGGCAGCAGAGACGCGGTTGCATAAAGACATGTTCATCTATCCATATTTCGTGGTTCCGGGAAATGGGGTGGTGGAACCTATCGAAGCCATGCCCGGTATCAATCACTACTCCATTGATGAACTTCTGGAAGATGTGGAGGGGGGATTAAAGCTGGGGATTAACAAGATCTTGCTTTTTGGAGTAGGAGAGAAAAAAACAGAAGATGGCAGCTCTTGTTATCAGGAAGATTCAGTGGTGTGTACCGCCGTAAGAGCACTAAAAGCCAAGTTCGGGGCTGACCTGTACATTATTACAGATGTATGTGTTTGCGCATATACAGAGCATGGGCATTGTGGCATTCTCAGGGATGAGTATGTCCACAATGATTCTTCAGTTGAGCTGATTGCCAAAATGGCCCTTTCTCATGCACAGGCAGGTGCGGACATGGTGGCTCCAAGTGATATGATGGACGGTAGGGTGGGAGCCATTCGGGATTTGTTGGATGCAGAGGGGTTTGAGAATACACCCATCATGTCGTACGCTGTAAAATTTGCTTCTAATTACTACGGGCCGTTCCGGGAGGCAGCCGGCTCTGCTCCATCCCACGGTGATCGCAAGACCTATCAAATGGATTTTCGAAATGGCCGCGAGGCCTTAAGAGAGGCGGAACTGGATGAGCTGGAAGGTGCGGACATTATAATGGTGAAGCCGGCATTGGCTTACATGGATGTTATTTCGGATGTTGCAGAACACTCTTCCGTACCCGTGGCTTGTTACAATGTCTCAGGAGAATATTCCATGATTAAGGCCGCTGCAGAAAAGGGTATGGTGGATGAGCAAGGCATTGTGATGGAGACAATGTATGCTTTTGCTCGCGCAGGAGCTTCCATTATTATCTCTTATCATACCAGGGAGATCTTCGAGAAGGGCTGGCTGTAGAAGCTAGGAGAAAGCATTAATCCCCGTCACATCCATTCCCGTAATCAACAGGTGAATGTCATGCGTGCCTTCATAGGTCAGCACTGATTCCAGGTTCATGATATGGCGCATGATAGAGTATTCGCCGGTAATGCCCATGGCTCCATGCACTTGCCTGGCTTCCCTGGCCACATCACAGGCTATCTTCACATTGTTCCTCTTGGCCATGGATATCTGGGCCGGAGTTGCCTTTCCATCATTTCTCAAGGTTCCCAAACGCCATGCAAGTAATTGAGCTTTCGTGATCTCTGTGATCATCTCAGCTAACTTCTTTTGTATTAATTGAAAGCTGGCAATGGGCTTGCCAAATTGGGTGCGCTCCTTTGAATATCGCAGAGATGAATCATAGCAGTCCATGGCTGCACCGATCGCTCCCCAGGCAATACCGAAGCGTGCAGAATTCAAACAGCTCAATGGGCCTTTAAGTCCTCGTATATCCGGAAATAAGTTCTCCTTAGGGATTTTTACATCCTCAAATACGAGTTCTCCGGTGTTTGAAGCCCGCAACGACCATTTGCCGTGTATTTCAGGTGCGGAAAATCCTTGCATGTCTTTTTCAACCACCAAGCCGCGAATTTCTCCAGCTTCATCCTTTGCCCATACCACTGCAATATCAGCAGCGCTGGCGTTGGTGATCCACAACTTAGCACCGTTGAGCACTACGTGGTCACCTTTATCGACAATCTTGCTTTCCATGTTACTGGGGTCAGAGCCATGGTTGGGTTCCGTCAACCCAAAGCAACCCAACAAATCTCCATTGGCCAATCCAGGTAGCCATTTCATCTTCTGTTCTTCTGTTGCATATTCGTTTATAGGAAACATCACCAAAGAGCCCTGAACAGAAGCAACAGAGCGAATTCCAGAGTCTCCACGCTCTAATTCCTGCATCATCAAGCCATAGGAGATATAATCCAGGCCTCCTCCTCCGTACTTCTGCGGTATGGTAGGCCCGAAAACTCCCAGGTTTCCAAGCTCCTTCACCAAATGCTGAGGGAACGTTCCGTTTTGCGCATGCTCCTCAATAATGGGGGACACTTCTTTTTTTACCCACGCTCTTACCGAATCCCGGATCAATTTGTGCTCATCGGTGAGCAGCTCATCTATATTGTAATAATCTGGTGATTGGAAGTGATCTGTGGCCATAATATTAGGTATTACCTCGTTGATAACCTGTCTGCCGAAGGCATGACGCGGCAAAATTAGCTAAAAGATCAATACCATGTAAACAATGTGGATAGCTGAATGTCTTACATAACCATAACACACGGAATTTTCGTAGGTTTGCACGTTTCCATAGATATCATTCTTTGCTGAGATAATGATCGTAACTCAAAGGCTAAAAAAGGTCTGTGAGTAGGGCATGGAACTATTGGGTGAAGAACTCGCTCAGGTTGCACATTAATGAAACTTCCCAATTACATTATCGTATTCCCTTTATGGGAAATTCTGATTCGTTCGTTTCTGTGTAACTTATTGTGTTACAGAGCTGAGCTCGCTATGGCATGTGGTTGGAATAGTAACAATTATCTAAATATCTATAATTACAAGGATAAGATAAAATGATACCTAAATCAGCAACTTCCTTTATCAAACCAGGGATTGGGTCTGTATTCTTCGGACTGTGGTTTGTTACTTCATGTGCCTTTGATAAGGGCGAGGTCATTCTTCCAGTAACAATGGAGTATTGTGATTCTCTACAAGCTGCAGACTCAACCATCGTATCCTATACGTGTGATGTCCAACCGATTATAGATGCCTATTGTACATTGGCTTGTCATAAGCCTAATTCTGCGCAAGGAACGCCTCTTTTACACAGCTATGAACTTGTTGAGGTCGTAGCTGACGATGGAAGTCTAATGTGTTCGATCAATTGGGACGGTGCCTGTATTTTCATGCCGCCCACGCCTGGAACAAAAATTGATTCGGTTTACAGAGTTACAATTCAAGAATGGATTAACAACGGCAAGGCCGAGTAATAGACGCTTATGAAAAAAGCAGTAATTATTATCGGATTGACATTGTGTTTATATGGCTCAAGAGCTCAGGTTTTCATCTCCAGCAGCTCGAAAATATCTTTCTCCGCCGAAACGTCAATGGAGAATATAGAAGCGAAAAACGTGAAATCTTCTTCAATGCTCAATACTAAGGCCAACCAATTGGTCTTCCAAATTCCGATTAGGGCGTTCAAATTCGAAAAGAATCTGATGGAAGAGCATTTTAACGAGAATTATCTGGAGTCTGAAAAGTATCCCAAAGCAAGCTTCAATGGTAACATCAATGAAGATGTAGATCTTTCAAAGGACGGAACGTACGAGGTTACTGCAACTGGCAAATTACTCATCCACGGTGTTGAGAAGGAAAGGACATTGTCAGGAATAATTATAAAAAGAGGAAATGAAATCTCTGTGGCAGGTGAGTTCAAGATCATGCTGGCCGACCACCAGATCAAAATACCAAAGGTGGTTATTGCCAATATACCTGAAGAAATTGATGTGAAAGTATCGGTGGTGTACAAACCATATGAAAAAAAGAAGTGAACCTATGAATCTACGGAAACTCCTTGTTTGCAATGGTTTCGCCTTTGTGATTTTCCTGGCCTTACCAGGTATGAGCCTGGCTCAGGATGATTTGATGAGCATGCTGGAAGCCGCTGATTCTACTGAATCGGAGAGCGAAAACACCATAGCCACTTTTAAGACTACCAGGGTGATAAATGCCCAGACCACGGAGGTGTTAAAGGCCAAGAGCTTAATTTTCAATATCAATCACCGATTTGGCAATGTCACCACCGGCGGTCATGGTTTTTTTGGATTCGACGAAGCGAGTAACATTCGGTTCGCATTCCTCTATGCCCTAACGGATCAATGGATGATATGCATTGGTAGAAGTAAGGTTAACGAAGATATTGATGGAAATACGAAGTTTAAATTCATGAGCCAAACAATGGACAATAAGACTCCCATTTCGATGGCCTGGTACTCTAATATCGCGTTCACTCCACGGATATCTCCTCAGAATCCTGATGGAAGCGATAGATGGACCAAAGCTGCTCATAGGTTTTCCTATACTCATCAGCTAATTATTGCCAGAAAATTCAGCTCTTCGTTCTCATTCGAGATATTGCCAACATTGGTACATCGAAATTATGTGAACGACCTCACCAATGAGAGAAATGGCGGTGAAGAATCCAATGACCTGATCGCCCTGGGGTTTGCGACAAGATTGAAAGTGACGCAACGCATAGCGGTTGTTGCAGATTACTTTTACACCTTCTCCAAATTCCGCAGGTTCAATAGTGACTTTCCTTATAACGCTCCCCTGGGTATTGGAATAGAGATTGAAACAGGTGGTCATGTCTTTCACATTAATTTCACTAATTCATCAGGAATCATCGAAAATCAGTTCATTCCGAACACTCCTGATGCCTGGAATGATGGAGATATCAAACTGGGTTTTAATATATCCCGGGTCTTTTACCTATAACGGATTACTCGCAGAGGTGCTCCTAAATCATAAGCCCGCAACCTGCCTGCCGTTCGTAAATAGCAAATCAATATTGTGCCTTTAGATTCAAATGTTTACGGCTACACCTACGCGCCCGGTGTAGATTTTTCAGCTGGCCAATCACCTGATACACTCGTTTCAACCCAACATATTCTACAGCCTTCGCACGAAGAGGCAATTGACAAAGTAATGAGTTCGCCTGATTGGATATTGGGAGTACTGGTGCTTATATTATTAATACTGGCTTGGGTTCGGGTTTATCATCTAAAGCGCCTGAAACAGTTGTTGCAGGCATTTTTATATAAGCTGCATGTGTACACGATATTGCGTTCGAATGACTCCATGATAAAGCGAATAAGCTTGGGGTTGAATGCTATTTTTATCTTAAGTATGTCGTTGTTTTTATACCAGCTTATTGAGTATTACGATGTGTTCTTGCCATTGGCAGATACTATCAATTCCTTTTTATTGATTTTGCCAGTGGTGCTTTTGCTTTACCCGCTGAAGTCTCTTGTGTTACAGCTTGTCGGCTGGATCTTCAGTGACACTGAAAAATGTTCAGAGTATATCTTCCATGTGTTTCTTATCAATAAAATTTTAGGACTTTCTCTCATCCCAATAGTAGTACTGGCGACCTATCTCTCTTCTGGTCAGGAAGTGCTGCTGCAGGTAGGGGTCTCGCTGGTTGTACTTTTCTATGTTTACCGGTTATTTCGCGGTTATTTTATAGGAAGGGCCAATGCTAATCTTTCCCAGTTCTATATATTTTTATATCTTTGCACCCTCGAAATTTTACCGCTGATTATAATCACAAGATTTGTTTCGAGCGCACTGTAACGATTCATAGGATCATTGGTCCGTTATTAATAACCACCACATTATTTTTATTATGACAAAGGTTCTCTCTATTTTAGTGTCACAACCTCAGCCCGAATCAGAAAAATCCCCATATTACGGATTGGCACAAAAACTCAAGCTAAAAATTGACTTCAGGTCATTTATTCATGTTGAGGGCATCCCAGCTCAGGCCTTTAGAAAAGACCGCATCGCCCTTGAGGAATACAACTCCGTAATCTTCACTAGTAGAAATGCTGTAGATCATTACTTCCGTATGTGCGAAGAAATGAGAGTGCCGATCAGGGACTCTGTAAAGTACTTCTGCGTTTCGGAGGCTATTGGGTATTATCTTCAAAAGTATGTTGTGTACAGGAAAAGAAAGATCTTCAATGGTAAGCAGACATTTGGGGATTTAATAGCAGTCTTGAAAAAGCATAACGACGAAAAGTTCTTGTTGCCTTGTTCAGATATTTTGAAGAAAGAGATACCTAAAAAACTAGAAGCTAATGATTTGGAGTATAGTAAGGCGGTCATTTACAAAACGGTTTGCTCTGATCTTTCGGACCTGGCTAATGTTAACTATGATATGTTGGTGTTTTTTAGTCCGAGTGGAATAAAGTCTTTGTTTAAGAACTTTCCTGAATTCAAGCAAAACAATACCAGGATTGCAGCATTTGGCCCGACCACGGCTAAAGCAGTAGAAGATGCTGGGTTGACACTTAATGTCAGAGCACCTCTTCCGCATGCCCCTTCAATGTCAATGGCCATTGAAGATTACCTTAAGACTTCCAATAAAAGATAGTAAGGCTGGGGTAGCGCTTTAGAACCCACCTACCTTGCTTACTGGCAGGCACGTTGCTGGTGGTCCTTCTCAGGCATTCCAAGAACGATGGACCAATCTTTCAAAAAAGAGGAAAGACTTCATTCGAAGAAGATCATTGATCTACTCTTCGAAAAAGGAGCGTCTTTTGCCATTGACCCTATCAGAACAATTTGGCTGGAATCAGAACTTAACCCTGGTTGTCCCGTACAAGTACTCATTGCCGTTCCTAAGAAGAACATCTCGAAAGCCGTTCAAAGAAATAAGCTCAAGAGACGTATGCGGGAAGTATACCGTAAAAATAAAAGTCCCCTGCTGGAGGCTTTAAAACGAAAGGGTAATTCAATTTCACTGGCCTTGGTATATACAGGGAATGAGGTAATGGCTTACGCACATATTGAGGAGAAAATAATTTTATCTTTACAACGTTTATCAGATATGTATGAGGTGGATACTGACTAAGCTGTTTTTGGGGATTATCAGGTTGTACCAATTAATTATCTCTCCGTTATACGTTGCAACCTGTAGATTCAACCCAACCTGCTCAGTTTATGCACAGGAGGCACTTCGCAAACACGGGCCATTTAAAGGAACCTACCTATCGTTTAAAAGAATTTGTTCATGTCATCCCTGGGGAAGTCATGGATATGATCCGGTACCTTAATTGTAGATAAATTGCATGCTATGAAGAAAAAGTTTAAAGTATTAGCTGTCGTATTGGCGATGTCAGTCATTTCAATAGGGTCGGTTGGTTTCGTCGACAACTATTTTGAAATATCTAAGAACCTGGACATATTCGCCACCCTTTTTAGGGAATTGAATATGTACTACGTTGACGAAACTGACCCTGGAAAACTCATTGAAGAAGGGATCGAAGGCATGCTCTCTTCCCTGGATCCTTATACCACATATATTCCTGAGTCAGAGATGGAGGACCATCGTTTCGCCATTACCGGTAAATATGGTGGCATCGGAGCATTGATCCGCAAGAGAGGCGATAAAGTACTGATCGCGGAACCATATGAGGGTTACCCCGCGCATAAAGCGGGTTTATTGGCAGGTGATATCCTGCTGGAGGTGAATGGAAGTAAGATCGAAGGCAAGAACACCAGCCAGGTAAGCAAAGTACTAAAAGGACAGGCCGGAACGACGGTGAAGTTGTTAGTAGAACGCGAAGGTGAAAGCAAACCCTTGGAAGTGGTCCTTGAGCGTGCTGAGATTAAGATTAAACCAGTTCCATATTCGGGAATGGTCTCTGACAAGATCGGATATATTAAGCTCAACAACTTTACCAGCAAGGCATCCGGAGAGATTAAAAACGCATTCCTTGAGCTGAAAGATAACAACGAACTTGAAGGTCTTATCCTGGATCTGCGCTCTAATCCAGGTGGCCTGCTAAGAGAGTCTGTCAACCTGGTGAACCTATTCGTGGGCAAAGGGAAAACGATTGTTAGTACCAAAGGCAAAATGGAAGATTGGGACAAGGTACACAAAGCCTTGAATGCTCCAATTGATGCGGAAATTCCACTGGTGGTTCTTGTAAATAGCCATTCAGCATCGGCCTCTGAAATAGTATCAGGGGCACTGCAAGATCATGACCGTGCGGTTGTTATTGGACAAAAAACATTTGGTAAGGGCCTGGTGCAGCAGACGCTGAAGTTAACTTATAACTCTCAATTAAAGGTCACGACGGCTAAATACTATATTCCAAGCGGAAGGTGCATTCAAGCGTTAGACTACTCAAATCGAAACAATGATGGAAGCGTAGGGAAAGTGCCAGATAGCCTGATAACTGAGTTCAAAACCGGTAATGGACGTACTGTATATGATGGAGGGGGAATTGATCCAGATTTGATCACGGAAAGAAAGCCACCAATCAAGATTGTTGGCAAGCTGATTTCTAAGCTATTGATATTTGATTATTCGGTAAAGTATGCAAGGGAGCATAAGACGTTAGCTCCGCCACAAGAATTTGAAATATCTGATGAGGAATACGCAAACTTTGTGGCATTCCTTACTGACAAGGATTACACGTACACCACTGAGAGTGAAGAGCAGATGGAGAAGCTCAAGAAGATTGCCGAGAAAGAGTACTACTTTGAAGATGCCAAAGAGGAGTACCTGGCGCTAAAAGAGAAATTAACACATAAGGAAACAGATGATCTGGATAAGTTCAAGCCTGAGATTAAAGCGCGTTTGAAAAATCAGATTATTACCAGGTACTATTTCCAAAAAGGCCGTGTTCAAGGTGCTTTGAGCTCGGATGAGAATGTAAGTAAGGCTATTGAAGTATTATCTGATAAAGCTGCTTACAACGCCATACTTTCAGGCACAGCGGTCAGCGAGGTGAATCCACAAGAGAATAAGTAGTAACTTATACACTTTTATCGATCTCGGTGCGTTATTCTTGCTCACCTGGTACCCCAGCTAACATGTCCGCTCTTACCCCAATAAACCACACCAGGATTTATCTATTTGGCTTGATGGTCATGGCTGTGGCCTTGCCGACCAGCAATTTGCTGATGTCCCTTGCTCAAATAATTATTGGCACTAATTGGGTATTGGAAGGACAATACAAAGAGAAAATAAAGCGCTTTATCGCTAATAAACCAGCGTTAATATTCACATCTATGTTCGGCCTGCATCTTCTCGGGCTTCTTCATACAGCAAATTGGGAATATGCAGCGTGGGATCTAAGAAATAAAGTGCCCCTCTTTGTATTGCCGTTTCTTATTACCTCTTCAAATCCTTTATCAAGAAAGATAGTGGATAAAGTCTTTTCAGTTTTTTCGATTTCCATTTTAATTGCCACTATCATCTGTGCTGGAGAGCTCACTCCGATCAATAACTGGGTTCGAAACATGCTAGATTATCCCCCAACAGAAATCATGGATGCCCGTAACATCTCGCATTTTATTTCTCACATACGATTTGCGCTCATGATATGCCTGTCATTTTCTTGGTTGATGTTTCAGTTGTTACAAACTCAATTATCGCTAGTCAGGCGCATAGCCTTAATCGCTATTTCTATCTGGTTAGTGGTATTTCTGTTCCTGATGGAGTCGGTAACCGGATTGACCATTGTTATTGTGGTAGGGTTCAGCACACTGCTCTACCTGTCCGTGCAACAAGAAAGCAGAATAATAAGGGGCATTTCCATATTGTTGCTCGCATTGATTCCAGTCCTGACATATAGATACATGGCCAATATGGTCTCAGATTTTTATAAGGTCAAAGAGGAAAATGTAGCTGATCTTCCCAAGTATACAGCTTCTGGAATGCTCTATTTTCATGATCTGGATAACCAACAGTTAGAGAATGGGAATTATGTGTGGCGGTATGTTTGTCATTTAGAAATTGAGCCTGAGTGGGAGAAGCGCAGTGCAATACCTTTCAAGGGAAAAGACAAAGCCGGCCAATTTGTCGAGTATACGCTCTTTCGATATATGACCTCGAGGGGGTTACACAAGGACGCCGAAGGATTGGCCCGGATGAGTGATGCGGAGATAACAGCTGTGGAGAATGGAATAGCCAACGTAAGATTCACCGAGGTATCGAGTATTGAATCAAGAATATATGGCCTTATCTGGCAAATTGACGATTATCAAAATCAGGGAGAGCCAGGTGGTCATTCACTCTCACAACGCTGGGAATTCTGGAAAGCAGGGTTGAACCTTTTTAAAGCCAATCTGCTGATTGGAGTAGGAACCGGTGATGTCTATCAAGAGCTCCTGAAACAATATGAAACAGATGGCACATTGCTTATACCCGCCTACAGGAAACATCCGCATAACCAATACTTGTCCATCGGGATCGCCTTTGGATTGATAGGATTGTTGTGGTTTGCATTTGCACTGGTGTACCCACCTTATGCGAACCGTGGTCAATTGAGCTATGTTGCCCTTGTTTTTCTGGCGATAGTGCTTCTTTCCATGATCACGGAAGACACCTTGGAAACACAGGCGGGCGTCTCCTTTGTGGCGTTCTTCTATAGCTTGCTCTTCCTATCCCACTCTCCTACCGGCAGGTTGAAGTAATGCTTTCTCTGTTTGTCAATTGCCTTTGGAGCATTCGAGTAGATGAGTCAGTACTTCTTGTGGTGGAATAGCTGCAATACAAGCGCACTTTTCGTCATTTTTGCATTCACCACACTTCTTCTCTAGAACAAAATACTTAGCCTGAGTCCCTAACGGGGCCCATCTTACAGGATGAATCGGACGTCTGGGTGCGTAAATTCCAATCGCGTGCTTTCCCAGGGCCGATGCAATATGTAAAGGGCCAGTGCTGGCGGCAAGTAATCCATCTGCATGTCCAATAAAATTGATCAGTTCAGCCAAATCTAGTCTCCCTGAGAGATCTGTCAATTCAGGATTCTCGGAAAACAGATTGCCCCTTATAGCTGCTCCCTCTTCCTTGGTGCCGGTCAGAATGACGTTAAAAGTGTCCTGGGGCAATAGTTTTAAAAGCTGCACATAATTTTCTACACCCCATTCCCTTGCACTGCCCTTGGATCGGGGATGAATAATGAGGTTGAATCGAGAATCATCTAAAGCTGATGTGCCATCAGGCGTTAGAGGTTCCTCAGAGTGAAAGCCATAAAGTTCCGGTATGTCGTCCTTGCTCATTTCATCGGTAATACCCAGCGGTGACAGTAGCTTAACATTTAGCTGTGCTTCGTGAAGATCCGAATTCTTCCGGCCGAGATTGATCAGTTTGTTGCAGGTGTTGAGATGATAGACTCTATGCGAAGTGCCAATTCGAATGGGTATTTCTGCCTTCTTTGCTAATCTGGCAATTTCTTTAACCGGAAAGACATGTATAAATACATCCGCCTCCAGCTTTTCAAAGGCTCTTATCTGGTCCTTTGGCGAAAGGGCACTGAGATCATCCCAGCTGAGGCAGGTATCAACATGCTCACAATGCGCTATAATTGCCTGGGTGTAGTCCCTTCCCAGGAACGACACCTTGCATGTAGGAAAATGCCGCTTCAGCACTCCTGCGACTGGAAGGGTGAGTGTCACATCTCCGATACCATCAGTTCGACTGATTACAATGTGTTGATTATGTCTTCTATCCTCTGACATTCTTTTTCGTTCGAGTAATTGTCTATAGCTTCTGCTTGAGCCAATGTTCCCATTGAATCCATTTTATCAGCATCATCCAGCAACGAGATGACATTCACTGCAAAATCCCTTGCAGACGAGGGGTTATACAGCAATCCCAATTCTCCTGATTTCAATATTTCAACTGTCCCTCCAGAATTGGTGGCTACAATAGGCAGGCCCGCTGCCATTGCTTCGATGGTTACCATTCCATAGGTTTCTTTTTGAGAAGAGAGTGCGAAGATATCAATGCTGCGGTAAAAGTATAACACATCTTGCATGTATGGTCTAAAATGAACGTAATTTTCCAGTTTACACTGGGCGATCAACTCGTGCAGTGAATTCAAGAACGCATCCCCTTCATTCCTAGTACTTTCGCCTACCAGTAAAAGATGCACATCATTTCCGCCGTTGCGAATCTGTTCCAGTCCTTTGATTAGAATATTCTGCTGCTTTTTAGGCCCGAATCGGCCAATGTTTCCAACGAATAAAGGCTCTGGAGGGAGCTCAAGTTTTGCCCGAGCCTCTTCTTTTGATGGTGTCGTCTGTGCGAATTTACTGAGTTCCAATCCCAACGGTACTACATGAAGCCGTTCTGTAGAAAGCCTGGTATTTTGTTTTACCTTCTCTGCCATTGACGGCAGTGAAGAAAGCCATGCATCAATCTTGTTAAAACGCATGGTATGGATCACGTCTTTCTTGGAGACTCCCAATTCCATCGCTTGTTGGTAGACCAACTTGATTCTAGATCCAGATAAGGATTTGGCTATGCCCGCTACACTCAAGTCTCTATTGTCCCTCAACCACACGATGTCAACCCCGTCTCGCTTAAATGCCCTGCTCATCTTCGACGCTGCATAGAGATCAAAATATTTTCTGTTTCTCTTGATAGGCCGAATGGTTAAGCCCAGACGTTCACCTTCTTTGGCCATTTGACTGTTGCCAATCACGTAGAGAAGCGTCTCCCATCCACGAACGTGCATCCAGCTGGCCAGCCGCACCATGTGAAGCTCAAGCCCGCCAAAACTGGTTGAGCTGCAGTAGAATCCCAGTTTTTTGCCTCGATCACCCATTTCTTGACAGATAGCTGATCATCCGCTCCAAAGAGGGAATCCTCGGATGATACTCAGCAATCATAGTTTAAACCATTGTTTTATAAGATCACAAAGTACTAATTAAGATCACTTCGGCAATATTACATAACCTGGCCATGCATTTGAACATTTCGTGCGGTATTCCATCCTTCCAGGTACCCAAAGTGCATGAATGACTTGTAAGTGATGAATAAGGGCTATTGGGCAATGAGCATGGATTGAATTCATTACATTTATTCGTATTTGTGTTAGCTTTGCAAGGTTGTATCTGGTATATACATACGATCAACGCACTATTACTACCTGTCTTCAATGGAGAAACTCACTGTGATAATACCCTGTAAAGACGAGGCTGACAACATGGAAGAAGTGTTGGAGTCTGTGAAATGGGCAGATGAGATTTTGGTTGTCGATTCATTCAGCACAGATGACACCTTAGCGATCGCGAGAAAGTATACGGATAGGATATTGGAGCATGAATACGAGAATTCTGCAGCACAGAAGAATTGGGCCATTCCTCAGGCGACTCACAATTGGATATTGCTGGTTGATGCCGATGAAAGAGTAACACCAGAACTTCAAAAGGAAATTGAGGAAATGTTGAATGGGGGGCTTAAACACAAGGGATATTGGGTGCAGCGACAAAACTACTTCATGGGCAAGCACGTGAAGTACGGCGGCATGGCCGGCGATAAAGTGATCCGACTTTTTACCAAAGAGGCTAGATATGAGGATCGAAAAGTACACGCAGAGGTGATCATTGACGGAACTGTTGGAGAGCTAAAAGGTAAGCTTAAGCATAACTCCTATAAGAGCCTGGGACATTATCTCAGCAAGGTTCACCGCTATACCAGGTGGTCAGCAATGGACAAGAATGCCTCAACTGGAAGCATAGGCCTCTTTCACCTCATTATCAAGCCAGGCTTTAAGTTCTTTCAATTCTATATTTTAAAACGGGGATTCCTTGACGGGTTCGTGGGGCTTGTTCTGGCTTCGCTATCAGCTTATACCATTTTGCTCCGCTATATTCAAATGTGGGAGATAAGAAGAACAAATGATGGATCTTGATAACTTGATATCAGGTATTAATAGTGGGGACGTTAAGAGTCTGGCGCGAGCCATCTCCGTGGTAGAGAATGACGCCGATGGAGCACAAGAAGTCCTTGAGCAGCTTACCTCAAACGACGTTCCTGTAATAGGAGTTACTGGCCCTCCAGGGGCTGGAAAAAGTACTTTGATCAATGCGATGGTGCAAAAACTCGTGGATGATGATAAAAAGGTAGGCGTACTCTGCATAGATCCCACTTCACCGTTTAATTATGGCTCACTCCTGGCAGACAGGCTTAGAATGGGAGATCATTTCAATCAAAAGGGCGTATTCATAAGGTCACTGGCAACAAGAGGATCGTTAGGGGGGTTATCCGCTAAAACGATTGAGATTTCTGATGTAATGAGGTGCGCGGGATTTGATATTGTGATTGTGGAAACCGTTGGTGTGGGTCAGTCTGAAGTGGAAATAGCAGGTTTGGCAGATACCACGATTTTGGTTTTGGTTCCTGAGGGCGGGGATGAGATTCAGGCGCTGAAGTCTGGAGTAATGGAGATTGGTGATATTTTCGTAGTTAACAAATCTGATAGGGAAGGGGCAGATCGCTTCGTGAAAAATATTGAATCTACAGTTCACCAACGACCTGCTTCTAATTGGACTCCTAAGGTGCTCAAAGCAGTTGCTACCAGGGGAGCAGGTGTTGAAGAGATATTAAAAGAAGCTGAAAAGCATTTTTCGTCCGTGACAAATGAGAAAAAATCGTACTTATTGGCAGAAAAGGCCTTTCAGCTCATTCAGCACCATAAAATGACTGATGTCGATAAAACGGCACTTCAGACCACTATTTCTGCTGAAATGATCAGGGGAGACTTCAATTTTTACGTTTTCGTCAAGGAGCTTATTAACAAGTGAATAAGCATACTTTCGTCGAAAAACTTGTAAATTTGCATTCCATTTTCAATCTGGTTCGTACCTTTGCGCGAATCTAACAGGGGAAGACTATGCAAAAGGCAACGAGTACGAAGAGAGTAAAGTTTGTCAATATCAAAGGAACAGACTTTCTCACTACGCTGAAATCGAGGGTAGATCAATATTTTGAGGAGAACGGCATTTCCAGAAATGCCAATGGCTGGATGGTTGTAAAAACCATCGCGATGCTCACTATGCTCCTGGGCCCTTATGCTCTAATTCTCTTTCTTGAAATGCCGTTATGGACAATGTGGGTTTTGACGCTTATCATGGGAATGGGTAAGGCCGGAATTGGTTTGTCAATCATGCACGATGCCAACCACGGTAGTTATTCTACGAAAAGCTGGATAAATAGTATAATCGGTAAAACGATTAATCTGGTTGGAGGACATGTTATCACATGGCAAATTCAGCACAATGTATTGCACCATACTTACACAAATATTTATGGACATGATGAGGATGTAGACACAATTCCTTTGATGAGGTTTTCTCCAGATGCTCCTCTGAGACCTGCTAATAAATACCAGCATTTCTTCTGTATTCCTCTTTACGGATTGATGACATTTTTCTGGGCTCTACACAAGGACTATATTCAGTTGTTACGTTATCATAAGTTGGGACTTCTTAAGCGATCGAGAGGTACTTTAACCGGACAATTGATTGAACTTACTGTTACCAAGATCTTTTATTATATATACATGCTGGTCATACCGATGTTGCTCCTTGACATTTCTTTCGGGCAGTGGTTTATTGGATTTTTCAGTATGCATTTTGTTGCAGGTGTGGTATTGGCATTAATATTCCAGTTAGCTCATGTGCTTGAGAACACTGATTATCCAGTTCCGACGGAGAAATTGACTATTGAAAATGAATGGGCAATTCATCAGATGAAAACAACTTCAAATTTTGCTAAGGAGAATAGGATTCTCTCCTGGTATTGTGGAGGGTTGAACTATCAGGTTGAACACCATCTGTTCCCCAAGATTTGCCATGTACACTATAGATCTCTGTCGAATATTGTAAAACAGACCGCAGAAGAATTCTCTGTTCCTTACAATACTCACGGAACCTTTATGAATGCGCTTATGTCGCACTTCAGACATATGAAGGAACTTGGGAGACCTATTCCTGTGGCTGTGTAGTTGTCGCGATTTCCTTGTTCAATAAGCGTGTTAACAACGCTATTGCAGCGCCAATAGACTCAATTCTGTTTAGGGTCAACACCAATTTGTTTCTATCCTCTTTAAGGACGGAATCGTTGGGGTGATCCTGAATGTAGGACAGTACTTTGGTGAAGCTATCTGATTGATAGTATTCCGACTCCCGGTTGTAAACGAAATAACCGATGCCTCTACCCTGTTTGAGTACCAATTTTTCCATGCCAATTTCAGCACCTAACCATCGCAATTTCATGGTGTCTAGCAGGTCTTTCACCTGGTCGGGCACAGCTCCAAATCGATCCTCCATGCGCAGCTCATATTCCATGAGCGCCTCTTCATCATCCATTTCATTGAGCTCCTTATAAAGCCTGAGCCGCTCTGTGATTGAATTCACATAATAGTCGGGAATGAGGATCTCCATATCCGTTTCAATCTGGCAATCTTTGACATAGATCTTTGAACCTGTTTCTTCGGATTCTTCTTTCTTAAATACATCCTTGAACTCATTCTCCTTCAATTCCTGAACGGCCTCGTCCAATATTTTGTGGTAGGTCTCAAATCCCAACTCATTGATAAATCCGCTTTGTTCGGCTCCCAGCAAATTACCTGCACCACGGATGTCGAGGTCCTTCATGGCGATATTAAATCCGCTGCCCAACTCCGAAAACTCTTCCAGGGTCTGCAGCCGCTTTCTAGCTTCCCTTGTTAAGTTAGAGAGCGGAGGTGTAATTAGGTAACAAAAGGCCTTTTTATTGGTTCGGCCGACTCGGCCCCTCATCTGGTGAAGATCACTGAGGCCAAAGTTATGTGCGTTGTTGATGATGATGGTATTGGCGTTGGGAATGTCGAGGCCTGATTCAATAATGGTTGTGGCGACCAGCACATCAAAGGCCCCTTCCACGAACTTGAGCATGACGTTTTCAAGCTCTCGTCCCGCCATTTGTCCGTGTCCGATAGCTACTCGTATATCAGGACAAAGTTTCCGAATCAGATGTGCTATATCCTGAATGTTTTGGACGCGATTGTGGACGAAGAAAACCTGTCCGCCCCTGAATACTTCTTGATCAATCGCCTCCTTGATCAGAGCCTCATTGAACACAGCTAGCTCCGTTTGTATGGGATATCGATTGGGTGGGGGAGTGTTCATTATGGAAAGGTCACGCGCATTCATTAGAGAGAACTGCAAAGTCCTGGGTATTGGAGTGGCGGTGAGTGTCAATGTATCTATATGCACCCTAAGGTCTTTAAGCTTTTCCTTAGTGGCAACACCGAACTTTTGTTCCTCATCGATGATTAGCAAACCAATATCCTTGAACTTTACATCCTTGCTCACCAGGCGATGAGTACCAATAATTATATCAGTTTTACCCTCCTCTAATTTCTTCAGGGTTTCCTTTTGATTCTTTGCTGACTTGAAGCGGTTCAGGTAATCGATCTCAACCGGAAACTCCTTGAGTCGCTCTGAAAAGGTCCTAAAGTGTTGTGCGGTTAAGATGGTAGTTGGAACAAGGATTGCGACCTGCTTTCCATCTGTTGCGGCTTTAAATGCAGCTCGTATAGCAATCTCGGTCTTTCCAAATCCAACATCCCCGCATACCAACCTGTCCATTGGCACTGGCGACTCCATGTCATTTTTAGTGGCTTCAGAAGCTTTGAACTGATCTGGGGTGTCTTCATAAATGAAGGAAGCTTCAAGCTCTGTTTGCATGTATCCGTCAGGGCTGAATTGAAATCCTTTTTGTGCCTTTCGTTTTGCATAGAGCTTGATCAAGTCCTTAGCAATATCTTTAATCTTCTTCTTCGTCCGTTGTTTAAGGTTCTTCCACGTCCCGGATCCAAGTTTGTCAATACGTGGCTCAAAGCCCTCCCTCCCAGAATACTTTGATATGCGGTGTAAAGAGTGAATACTTACGTAGAGAATATCGCCTTCTTTGTAAACAAGGCGAATGGCCTCCTGGGGCTTTCCATTCACGTCAATCTTCTCCAGACCAGCGAATTTTCCTATACCATGGTCGATATGTACAACATAGTCACCCTTTTGTAAATTGTGAAACTCTTTGAGGGTAATGGAAGCTTTCTTAGAGAAGCTTGTTGCGAGCACAAACCGATGGTACCTGTTGAAAATCTGATGATCTGTGTAACATGTAAGTTTAACGCGATGGTCAATGAAGCCTTGATGCATGGACAGCATTACTGATGAAAATAGATTTTCGTCTTGTGATTTATCTTGTCCACCAGCGAGATCTTCAAAGATGTCATAGAGTCTCTTGATCTGTTTGGCATTTTCTGAGATGATAACATTGCTGTATTTTTTCATCTGGTGGGCTTCCAGGTTTTCTACCAACAGTTCAAAGTTCTTATTGAACACCGGTTGAGCAACAGATTCAAAGTCAATCTCAAGATCCGCTTCTCGGGATTTCTTGCCGCTGATTGAAATATGTGGGTACTTTGCCAGTGAATCAGTGTTCAGAAAGACATCATCAACGCTCTCCATGATAAGCTCGTAATTGTTGAACCAGATAGTTGTCTCATCAGGCACATAGCTGAGGAAGGAGTCGTTTCTAGCCAGGGCAGGTTGATTCTCATCTCCTTCAGCATTCAGGTTGGGAAGCAATGTGGCTGCATTGATCTTTTCGAATGAAACCTGGGAGTCAGTGTCAAAGGTGCGGATGGAAGCCAGCTGATCGCCTACAATTTCTATTCGGTATGGATGGTCATTGGAATATGAGAAGACATCTATTATTCCACCCCTTACCGAAAATTCTCCTGGTTCTCCAACGAAACTGCATCGTTCAAATCCCGCGGTAAAAAGCTCAGCGGTAAATTCGTCCAGATCCAGCTGTTGTCCTACTTTTACTCTTATTGACGCCGCCCTGAAAGTTCTCCTGGCGACAATTCCTTCGTCTAGGGCCTGCGGATAAGTCACACAAATGCCAATCGTTCTTCTGTTGGAAGATAGTGCATCAAGGCGTTCCAGGGCTTCTGTTCTTCTAAGAACACTGGCCTTGTCAATTTGATCCCTGGTAGATTCGTTTCGGTACGATGAAGGAAAGAAGAACACGTGCTTCTTTCCACTTAAAGCCTGCAAGTCGTTGTAGAAGTAAGCTGCCTCCTCTTTGTCTTGTAACACGAATAAATGAGCTCCTTTAGCCTGGGTAGTAACTAACGAAGCTATGATTGCCGCTTGTGACCCTGCAACATCCGTTAAATGTACCGTGGCTGTTTCGTAAGTTAAAAGTGCTTCCAGAACTTGATTGATGCGCTCATCATCATCGTAATAAGCCAGAAGCTCTGCAGGGTTCATCGGAGTTTGGAAATTATTAGTTCTGACCTCCTGTCCCGATAACTATCCGGGTTACCAGGAACACCAATTAACTCACGGTCTCAGCAGAATATTGTTTCATGAATTCTTCTGCTCGCTCAACCATCTCTGTAGAACCAATAAAAATAGGCACTCTTTGATGGAGTTCTTCGGGTTGAATGTCTAGAATTCTACTGAATCCATCTGTGGCCTTGCCACCTGCTTGCTCAACAATAAACGCCAACGGGTTGCATTCGTATAGCAGTCTCAATTTACCAGTAGGAGAGTCTGCGGTGGTAGGATAGATGAAGACACCTCCTTTGATCATATTTCTGTGAATGTCTGCGACCATTGATCCGATATATCTCAATGAATAAGGCCGATTAGTAGCTGCATCCGCCTTCTGGCAATACTTGATATATTGTCTAACTCCATCAGGAAAATGAACAAAATAGCCTTGATTAACGGAATAGATTCTACCGCCCTTTGGTATTTGCATCTTGGGATGTGAAAGGCAGAATTCACCAATTGAAGGATCCAGTGTAAATCCATTAACTCCTCTACCAGTTGTGTAAACAAGCATAGATGACGATCCATAGATAATATATCCGGCGGCAACCAATGCATTGCCTTTTTGAAGCATGTCTTCTAATTGCCCTTCGCCTGATAGGGAGACCCTTCGGTAAATAGCGAAAATGGTACCTGTGGAGACGTTTGAATCAATATTCGAAGAGCCATCAAGAGGGTCCATGCAAACTACGTATTTCCCACCTTCTTCGCCCTCAATGGCCAGGTTGATAATATCTTCATTTTCCTCAGAAGTGATCGCACAAACCTCGCCTCCAGCTTTAAGGGCTGCGATGAACTGCTTATTGGCAAAATCATCCAACTTCTGGACAGTTTCGCCCTGGACATTTTTTGTTCCTGTGGATCCGAGTATATCTACCAAGCCTGCCTTGTTGACCTCACGGTGAACAATCTTAGCTGCAATGGAAATGTCGCTCAACAATCTGGTAAGTTCGCCTTTTGCGTACTTAAAATCTGATTGCCTCTCAATGATGAATTCTGTGAGCGTTTTAACAATGTGCGAGTTGACTACCATAAATACTGAATTTTGCGGTGCAAATATCGGTTAATTATCTTGAATATAAAAGTAACTGCCCAGATGTATTTAGTTCTTGAGTTCAGCTATTGATTAGAAATTTTCAATGGTTTTCACTGACGATTGATGACAGAGCTTAGACAATGAATGATGACGTTGAGATATTGGATTTTCCATTCTGTTCATTCAACATTCAGCATCTAAAGTCAGGCGTCCAGCATCAATTTTTTACACATATCTTTGCACGTTCTGACTATATAAATTTGGGAATGGGAGTGTATATACGTAAAGCAGTGAAAAAAGATATGGTTTCGGTGCTCGATCTAATTACGGAGCTGGCTATATACGAGAAGCAAGAAGAACAGGTGCAGACTACCGTTCCGGACTTAGAACGGGATGCCTTTGGCAAAAATCCCTTGTTTCATGTGCTTTTGGCAGAGAAGGAGGGTGAATTGGCAGGCATGGTATTTTATTATTACGGTTATTCCACCTGGAAGGGCAAGATGCTATACATAGATGATATCGTGGTAACCGAGAGATTTAGAAGATTTGGTGTGGGACAGGCGTTATTTGATTATATGCGAGGTGAAGCCAGGAGGGAAAGTGCAAATCAGATTAGATTTCATGTTCTCAATTGGAATGAACCAGCGGTGAAGTTTTACAAGAAAAACGGTGTTGGATTCGATGATGAGTGGATCCAGTGCAAGCTGGAAAAAGAGAATATTTGAGATTTGCTGCTTGTTTGATAATTAGCATAATTAGAAATTAGAAATTCACCCATGAGGGTATTTAAATTCGGAGGTGCTTCAGTCAAAGATGCGGAAGCAGTGCGCAACGTGGGGAAAGTCATGGGACTTTACCCCAACGAGGAGATCGTTGTGGTCGTTTCAGCAATGGGCAAGACTACCAATGCACTTGAAAAAATCACCAAGGAGTACATGACTAAGGAGGGAGACCTCAAGAAGTCAATACAAGAGCTGAAGGATTATCATAATGACATTTTAGCCGATCTATTTCCAGATCAAGGCCATAAGATTTACAATGAGGTAAACAATGTGCTGGTCGAGCTTGAATGGATAATTGAGGATGAGCCTATTGACGATTTCGATTTTGAATATGATCAAATCGTCTCCCTGGGCGAAATGATCTCGACAAGAATTGTGAGTGCCTGGCTCATGGAGTCAGGTATTGAAAACACGTGGGTGGATGTTCGGGATCTCATCAAAACGGACAACACGTACCGGGAAGCTGTGGTAGAGTGGGAGTCTACAGAATCAGCAATAAAGAAGAAATTAAGTCCCGTGATGAAAGGGGAAGGCTCCTCCGTCGTTGTAACACAGGGTTTTGTAGGAGTCACCACCGAAAATTACAATACTACGCTGGGGCGGGAGGGTTCTGACTACACAGCCTCTATCCTGGGAAGTGTGTTGGGCGCTGAGGATGTTACCATTTGGAAGGATGTGCCAGGAGTGCTGAATGCCGACCCTAAGTGGTTTGAAAAGACGAAAAAACTGGAGGCAATGTCTTACCATGACGCCATTGAACTGGCATTCTTCGGTGCTACGGTAATTCATCCCAAGACCTTGAAGCCCTTGCAGAACAATGCCATTCCATTGTATGTTAAATCGTTTTTTGATCCTGAGAAGGAAGGGACGCTGATCACCGGAGTGAAGAAACTGCCGAAGGAGTTGGAGTTGGTGCCTTCCTTTATTTTCAAGGTGAATCAGGTATTGATATCTATTTTGCCAAGAGATTATTCATTTATCGTAGAAGAGAATTTGAGTGAAATATTCAAGCTCTTTGCAGATATAGGGGTAAAAATAAACTTGATGCAGCATGCAGCACTGAGCTTCTCGGTTTGTGTTGACGAAGATGGTGGAAAGATCCCTGATTTGGTGGAGGCACTTCAAAAGGACTACAAGGTACTTTACAACGAAGATGTTGAGCTTGTGACCATACGGGATTACGATCAGGCAACAATCGATCGCGTTATCTCCGGAAAAAAGATCTACGTTGAACAAAAGAGCAGACAGACCGCTCGATTTGTGGTTAAGGATGTAGGTTGAGCTCTCGGATTCGATCGGCCAGTATCATTGAGATCTTCTTATAGGATTCGAAGGACCACCCGGCGATATGGGGAGATAGCACCACGTTTTCCGACTTTACAAGATATTGAACGGGATGCCGGTACTTCCACACACCCTTCTTCATCAACCAGGCACCGAGCTTATTGATATCACGCCCTCGATTATTCGTCCACATACCCAGTCCTTTCAACCGCTCAAATGAAGCACTTTCATATTCCAGTACATCAAGACAGGCGCCCAACACTTTTCCGGATTTCAGATTGGCAACTAAATCTTCAGTACTCACAACTTTACCTCTGGAAGTATTGATTAAATAGATGTTTTTCTTGAAGCGACTAAAAAACTCATCATTTACCATAAAATGAGTTTCGTCTGTCAGGGGTAAATGCAATGAAACGATATCTGCTTCTTCATAGATCCGCTCCATTGTTGACTCAATGATGTTCTTATCAGAGAACCCCTTCTTGTACTTGTCATATCCTAATACTGTAACGTCAAAGCCGCTGAGTCTTTTAGCCACCTCGCCTCCCGTGAAGCCGCAACCAATAATTCCAAATGTTTTGCCCGTCAGCTCAACCCCACGATTGGATTCCCTGTGCCACAGTCCTCTTTTTACTTCTGAATCGGCGATATGCAATTTCTTAAATAGCGACAATATCATTCCCAGTACATGGTCTGCTACGGAGTCTTTGTTTCCTTCTGCCGCCCTGATGCAGGCAATGCCGTGGCTTTCGGCATATTCAACATCAATGCTTTCCATACCCGCCCCGGCTCTGGCTATGAACTTCAAGTTCCTGGCTTTATCCAAAATAGGCTTGTCTAAAGTAACCTTCGAGCGTATCACGACACCATGATAATCCGGTAATAGCTCTTCGAACGATTTGTCAGGAAAGTCGGTCAAATCTTCGCAGATGAAATTCATTGACACGAGCTCTTCCTTCAGGACAGGGTGTGTCCTGTCTATAAAAAGGACTTTCATCTGACCGTTATTTGGCTGCTCTACCATCCCACCGTGCTAAAAAGATAGGTACATATACCTCCCGATCATAAAGTACACTACCAGGCCGAGGATGTCGTTGAGCGTAGTGATAAAAGGGCCGGTTGCCAGGGCGGCGTCAATCTTGTATCGGTCCAGCAGCAAAGGTACCAGGGTGCCGAACAGACCGGCGATAATAATAACCGAGAGAAGTGCAACACTTACCGTAATACTCAATGCCAGGGAGTCTCCAAATATGAGATTATATCCGAGGATGATCGCTGAACAGATCAGGCCATTGATGAGCGCCACCCCGAATTCTTTCAGAAGCTTGGTGAAGATGTTCTCCATCCCCAGTGTATTATTCGCAAGCCCTTGTACAATGAGCGCCGAAGATTGTACACCCACATTACCTCCCATGGCGGCGATAAGTGGGATGAAGAAGGCCATCTCTGGGTAAATCTTAATATCATCTTCGTATATCCCAATAACCTTGGCTCCAAAGATGCCACCCACCAGGCCGATAAGAAGCCAAGGCAACCGTGCTTTAGACAAAATCCAAATCTTATCAGACGATTCAACATCGGCTGTAATACCAGATGCCATTTGATAGTCTTTCTCAGCTTCTTCCTTGATTACCTCTACCACGTCGTCAATGGTAATTCGCCCCTGTAAGACACCGTCTTCATCAACGACTGGCAGCACTACCAAATCGTATTTATCCATGATATTGCCAACTTCTTCCGCTTCTTCATCTGTCGTGACGGACTGCACCTCCTTGTCATATATATCAGAGATTATGGCGCCCGCTGGAGAGACCAGCATCTTACTCAGGGACAACAGTCCAAGTAGTTTGTGGTCATCATCTATTACATAAACCGCGTACACATCGTCAAACTCTTCAGCTTGCTTGCGCATTTCACGCAAACAATTGGTGATGGTCCAGTTCTGATTGACAACAACCATCTCCTTGGCCATCAATCCACCAGCTGTATCCTCATCATAGGTTAGCAGGTCAACGATATCATGTGCCTGCTCAGGGTCTTCCTCTTCTATTTTGGCAATTACCTTTTCTTGAATCTCTTCTGGAAGTTCTCCGATGACGTCAGCAGCATCATCTGAGTCAATGTTGTCAATGAGCTGATCTGCAATTTCATCTGACGAGAGCGCTTTTAAAAACCCCTCACGCACATCATCTTCCAACTCTACCAGTACATCAGCAGACTTTTCCTCCTCAATAAGTTCGAATATGAATTTGGCCTCATGCAGATTGACCTCATCGAGAATTTCTGCGATGTCAGCGGGATGCAGCTTTTCCAGCTCGGCCGTTAAAAACGCCTTGTCCGAGCGTGTAATGGCTTCCTTTAAGGAGGTGAGGTGCTCTTTGGTCAGTTCGAACTGCATCCTGTCTTAATTGTGCTGTTTTTACGGGAGTAAAATTGGGCGCAAAGCTACGATTTATCTAGCATATTGGTCAATGCTATGAAATCGTCTACGGACAGCTGTTCTGCCCTCATTTTAAGATAGTGAGAGTCAATCTCGATCGGCATACTGAGAGTTAGTTTCAAGGAATTTCTGAGGGTCTTTCTACGATGGTTAAAGCCGCCCTTAACCACTCTTCTAAACAACTGAGCATCGCAACCCAGGGATTCCCTGTCATTTCTCACCAATCTTATCACAGCTGATTCCACTTTCGGCGGTGGCTTGAACTTATCTGCTCCCACTGTAAAGAGGTACTCAATATCGAAATAGGCCTGTAACAGAACGCTCAATATTCCGTACTTCTTCGACCCAGGATCAGATGCCAGGCGTTCCGCAACTTCTTTCTGAAACATTCCAACAAGGAGGTTGACCTTTGGAAGATTATCAAGGACTTTAAAGAGGATCTGCGATGAAATATTATAAGGGAAGTTCCCAATGATTGCCAGGTTGGGATTGCCAAGACTGCTAAGGTCCAGTTTCAGGAAGTTGCCTGTGATCAAGTATTCATCTAGTTGAGGGAACTGTCCTTTTAAATAGTCGATCGACTCCTTGTCAATCTCAATAACATGCAATGATGACCATTCGAACTGCAGAAGTGGAGCAGTAAGTATACCCATGCCCGGGCCTATTTCAAGGACCGCCTGATCGCCTATCTTTTCTTGCAATGCAGCCACGATGCTTGAGGCAATTTCCTGATCCTTTAGGAAGTGTTGGCCCAGTCCTTTTTTTGCGCGAACTGACCTCATATTACCTCTTCCAGTATGGTTCGGTAGGCCACAAACTTGTCTTTGTACTTTTCCGTGTGTTCATGCTGCAAGCGCGGAGCATGATTTTCAAAATAGTCTTTTAGCTTATATTCTGACTCACATCTGTATTGGATAGAGTAGGTATGTCCTTCATCATCCGCCAGCACTTTCAGCATCATATTTGACTTAAATAAGCCACACTTCATTACCTCTGGTATATGGTCGGACTTCATCCATTGCAGCCATTCTTCATGGACTTCATCGTCAATATTGACCGTTACATTGTATATCAGCATCTGGAGCAGGATTAGGAAACTACAAGGTTGTTTCCAGATCGAAAACAATTTTGGTAATGTTTTCCATTTCACGAAAGTAGTAAATACCTCCCCACGCGTGCTCAACTTTACGATAGGTAGTTATCAGTCCTTCACGTCTGATGATAACCTTAGTGATCTTACGGTTGCTCCGTTCGGCGAATTCTACCTTTCTTTCATTCGGCAGACCCTTGTCAACCAAACGTGTTCGTTGTTCGGTTACCAATTTAGCTCTGGCTGCTGCTCTTTTCCTGGCGTCTGCAGCCGACTTCATTCTCGCCGCATGCCGTGCACTGGCCCCTCCCTCGCTGCTGGTTGACGAATTAATTAGAGCCGCTTTTGCCTTAACTTCGGCCTCTTGCTTAGCCTTTTCCGCTGTTCTTCTGGCATCCTCTGCAGCCTTTGCTTGTTTCGCAGCCTTCTTCTCGGCCTTCTCGACAGATTTGTCAACTAAGTTGTAATCGTACTCACTTGCACCTTTATTACGAGCTGCTTCTTCCTCTCTATCCCTGGCTTCTGTTGCCGTCCCGGCTGCATCTGCAGTCTTTTCTTCCTCCGACGATATTCTTCTTGCTTCGGCCTCAGCAGCCTTTTTTGAGGCCGCCTTTGCCTTGGATTCATCCGCAGCCTTCTTTCGAGCAGCTTTGTCTGCTGCTGATTTAGCATTGGCCTTATTCTTTTCATCTTCAGCTGCTTCTTTTGCCGCAGCATTTGCTGCCTTTTCCGCTGCCTGCACCTTGTCTTTTGTTTCTTCCCCTGCCTTTTTGCGTGCTGCTTCCTGGGCTGTGGTTTCAGCATCCGCCTTCTTTTTTGCTTGTTCTTCCGCTTTTTTCTTGCGGGCCTCTTCTGCCTTGGCCTGCTCGGCCGCTGTCTTGAGTGCTTTTGCCTCTTCTTGTGCCTTCTTTTTTGCTTCTTCCCCTGCCTTTTTGCGTGCTGCTTCCTGGGCTGTGGTTTCAGCATCTGCCTTCTTTTTTGCTTCTTCCTCTGCTTTTTTACGGGCTGTTACCTGAGCTGCGGCTTCAGCATCCGCCTTCTTTTTTGCTTCTTCCTCAGCTTTTTTCTTCCTTGCTTCTGCTGCCTT
>JYMV01041438.1_pt1 | contig 79172 bp, 100 predicted proteins | sample 338911 | NCBI WGS metagenome assembly JYMV01 (sample SAMN03354496, study PRJNA234377) | hydrothermal vent metagenome | biome: Deep sea; feature: Hydrothermal plumes at the Eastern Lau Spreading Center, Western Pacific Ocean; material: Seawater | place: Tonga | collected 2009 | depth 2000 m m | reverse complement strand
GCGTTCCGCCCGATGTTTCCACGGACGCGCCAGTTGTGTCGGTACGTCGAAATTAACAACCGAAGTGCTTGCGCGTGTGTCTATGGCCTGGTTAGCTCCACTTGGATTTATCGCGGACGAACTTTTGGGATGCTAATGCCACCACACCAGAAATTCGAAACTGGCGCGTGTGTGTTTGCTCCTGGGAGCTAGCTTCCTGGCATTGCCTTCGAGCCAGGCTCGAAGCTAGCAACCGAGGGAGCTAATGCCCCGCAAATCCGGAAAAAAATTGCTGGCGTGTTGACTTGCCACCACCCAACCTCGAAAATACATGAAGGGTGGTAACGGAAATTGGCGCCGGTGGAATTCCCGCGAATTTGACATCCGGATAGCGGTCATGCTCAAATTGGGCCATTGCATCCCCCTGGTTAGCTATATACGGGGCGTGTAGGCGATTCAAGGTATTACAAGGGGGCAAATTTTGAAACGTGGCTTAAACCGACTGTCAGAGCGGATTCTGTATAAGTCTTGACGTGTCAAGAGTAAGCCGGGGGAGCCAGGCGCCGATGTTAAACGAAAAAAGGCCCCAGTGCGTTAACACTGGGGCGGGGTAGTTTCGACTATCGCGGGGTTCACCCGTGATAGGGGGTTGTTAGCTTGCTTCTGCTTCTGCTGCTTCTGCTTCGATCGTCTTGATTGAAGTTAGATAGGCGGTGATACCTTCGATCCCTTCCTTGGTGAACATAACGGGTTTGAAGTTACCAACGGATGGCGCAGTCTCAACCCACGAACAAGCAGGAAACCCACTATCCCGGATCTCCTTGCGGATACGACTGTGAGCCTTCTCAAGTGTCTCATCATCCTTTTGCGGGATGATACCGGTAGCGATGGCGAAGTCCGCAAGGGACTGAGCGTTAACCCGGTTGTTACGTGCTTCGATAGGAGCAAGCAATCTTTCCGAACTGTTACGACGGTAAGATCACCATTCTTTAGAATAGTGAAGTCCCCGTCAGTGCTAACAGTGTCGAACAGATCACCCGTTGTTCGTACCTCACAAGTGAACAACGTTCCAAGGAGAATCTTAAGGGTAGCGTCAAGGCGTGACACCTTAGCTCCACGGAGATCGTCAATAGTGAATTCGGGGAGATACTTGATATATCGATGGGTCTTGTTTCCAACCTTGCAAGCTTCCACTTCACACCCAGCCCACAAGTCCTTGCTACGCGCAAACAAGACGCGAGTAAGAGCACCATTGCGCTTGATAGTGTCAACCTTTCCTGTCTTGGCGTTCTTCTTGCTATGGGTCGACTGAATGAACAACTTGTCAAGGGTGGCGATGGTACAAGCGGGAAAGTAAACCCGTAGCTTTTGAAACACCGTCTCTCCTGTCCATTCTCCTTGCTTGTCAAGCACGTCCACGTCCATCCCCATAAGGAAGCTATATTGTCCCTCAATCTGTTCTGATTGCGGAACGCTATCACCCAGAATGCGAGCGATAAGATAGGCGTCAACGTGTGAGGGTTGGGGGATCATGAGACGGATCTCCCGCGCAAGGTGTTGAGCGCAAGGGTTAAGGTTGCTTTCAAGTCGAACGGTGTTAGCGTCTTCAAGGGTCAGGGTAGGGGTATCGGTGACGGTGTTAGCGTCACCAGAGGTAATTACCTTTTCGGTGTTAGGTATTACGTTAGCTTGTTTGACTTTCATTGTGTCTTCTCTGGTTTGTGGGCCAAGTGGCGAAAGTAGTTTTGATTCTAACTTCGTGGTTCCCTTGGTTCCCGTATGGGCGGGTCCAGTCTGGAATTAGACTTTTCCCACACCTAAATTACCATAATCGGAATGGGGTTTGCTCATTTATTTTACACAATCGGTATCATAACCTACGGTACGGTAGGTTAGAGGGCGCAAATTACCCCATGAAAACACTGTACATCTGTTCAAAACAGGCTCGCAGTACATCGAATAGCCCCCATTGCAGTGTCAATACTTTGGGCGTTAGAATTGGGGTTTGCGGGGTAGCTTAGACGCCAATTTTGAACACTTGTACAGTGTCCGAAAATGGGGCTATTCGATGCACTGCGAACCAGGTCGGCTCGAAGGGGTGCTAACAGACCACAAAATAAACCGGACATGGCATGACCGGTTCAAACCGCGTGAATTTGTGAGCCTTGGCACTAACATCATTGAACGTCAAGAAAAGCGGACTCAAAATGTTAGCTTTTGGGGGCCAGCCAGCCTTCCCCCCGGATATTTTTTCTAAAATTACAGATCGAGTTACACTTACTGGATAACGTGTTAATATGGGTTGGGGGATTATCTTATGAGCAAGGTACATTACACATTTGGTGAAAGCCGCGAGATATATCGAGATGGTAATGGTTATCGTATGGAGCATTACCGGACTGCTTGTGGAGTTTGGATGCCGAATGAGGCTCATTACATGGTGTTTGCGAAGGATGATTGTGATTGCAAGCGATGTTTGGGAGTATTGGAGAGGTTGGAGCGTTCGGGAGTTAGCGAGCAGCGTTATGTTCGACGTAGGATGCGGAATGGTCGGGTGGGTGTATTTCTTCGTGATGGTAGCAGCGCCCCGTTGCCGGGTTCGGTTGTGGGTGGGGTTGGTGGTAGTGCCGGTAGTGGTGGAGCTGTAGGAGAGGTGATGACGAAGACACGAGGTGGTACGTTATGGAGGGAGCAAGATGATAAATAGTGTAGTGGCGTTATCTTCGCGTGTATTGCGTAACGTTATAGAGTTGGGTAGTGGTTTGTCGTATTGCGATGGTGGTTCGTGCCCTCCTATGTTGTATGTGGTGTCGGATAGTGGTGATTTGGTTGCGTATCATTTTGCGATGGAGAAGACGAAGTGGCCTTCGATAGTTCGCGGCATATCGTCTAAGATGGTTCGTGATGGTGTTCATCCGGTGGGTTGTTTTTTCATTTGCGAGACTTACATATTGGATTGCAGTGAGAGTGATGATTGGTATGGTAAGGCCGCGATGGCGTGGGCTATGGAGCATGGGCCGTTAAAGGGAAGTGCCTTTGATCATTTGTTGAAGGAGTATTTGTGTTCGTATACGGTTAGCGAGGCTGGGGACGCCTATCTTCAAAAGTCAGAGATAGATGTAGACAACGAGAATGATCGTCGTTTGTTTGGCGAGATAACGTGCATAAAGTTGGAGCATACGGATGGAAACATTCCGAAGACCTTGATGCAGTTGTTCGTTGGTGGCGAAGCGATAGATGAATAGGGGCATCTTGTTCAAGGTTGCGATATGGCGTGGCATATCTATCACAACGATGCTGTTAACTATCTGGATCTATACCGGAGACTTTTTCTCGGCTACTGGAATAACAGTGTTGGTTCAGATTGTGCAGACCATAGCTCATTTTATATTTGAGGTGTGGTGGGAGAACCATAAGCCGGGAAAGTAAGGGGAAAGCCGCTTTTGTGAGAGGTCTAGGTCGGAATGACCTATGTGTTGGAATGAATTCAGCGGCAAGTGAGTTTTAACCTACCCGAAACTTCCTGTCATGGTAGACATATCAAAAGCTACCCGATCATAGCAATCTGCAAGTCTATAGTGGTCGGCAGCAGAGCCCTCGTTCCACACAATTCGGCCCTTTTCTGGATTTACCACTCTAACAGGGGCTTTCATTTGATCAAGAAATCCCAAGACGCTAAAAACGTCGCTTGGAAATTGGTGCTTTTTGTCTCTTATCTCATCGAAAGTGGCGTCCATTATCTGTGTTCGGTCTACCGTTATGACCCTTTCTCGCCAATTCAGCTTCATTCCATAAGCCTGTTCGCCTACTCGTTGTGTGGGATAGAACCGGCACAACCAGATGTTTAGCCCTTTTAGTCTGCCCCAATCTCTGAGTTCTTGTGATTTTCTTATCTCTGGCATTGCGTCTATAACTACAGAGTCTACGTTGTAGCGTGTAATTATGTCTTTTAGCTCTCCAAACTTCCGCACAGTACAAACCAGAACAGTTTTGCGTCGAACTTCTCCCTCCTCATTCTTCACTGCGATAGAAACGACAACGTTAAGCAGTGTTCCAACATCTATACCTATGCTAACAATTTCTTTTTTATATTCTGGCCCACCACCGTAGTCTAATGTGTAAGTTTCACAGCAATTGCCAAGCATCTCCGATGAGATCCTTGCTCCGCTATGTTCAAAGCCAGTGCCAAGCACAGATGTATAAAACGTCGATAGTTTGTTTATGTCTGACTGAGCAGCTATCCACTCTTGGTATAGATTTGTTAGGTTTTGCGACAATATATCCAATCTTGAAAGGGTATAGCCGCGCCTATCTCTTGTCGGATACACTTGTACCCACTGACCTTCCGTTTGTCTTGGGAAAAGTCCGTGGCATTTAGAGCAGACGGGTTCTATTTTGCCCTTATAACTTTCTACTTTTGTCCATCGTAAGGCATCAATGGCTTCTTTGTCTCTTGGTATCCATAGACCGTCATCGTTTTTCTGTACGATATTTACGTCCCATTGAAGTGTCTGCCAATGATTGCACTTTGGACACTTTGTAAACCAATGAGATTGGTCACTTTTATCGAATAGTTCACAGATTCCTCTGTTTGGCAGCGTTGGGTTTCCGAGTCTATACATTCGTGGGTCTTTAGAGGCCCTGATTCGGTCCTTTGCCTTTGATAGATTCGCTTGTTCGCACTGGTCTATCTCGTCTACTATCATAGTATCTGCTGAGAATTCGACAAAATCACCTGTAGTATTTGAGCCCAGGAACAAAAGGGAGCCACTGCCAAATCTTTTCATTCGGTTGTTCCCAAGGTCTGTTTCCTTTGGAAGCATTGAACGATACTTTGAAGAACCGCTTAGTATTTTGTTTATCCGTTGCTTTACAAATCTGTCTCTAACAGAGAATGTTGGGAGAATATAGGCAACAATTTTACCTTCCCACCCAGCATGGTTGAGGGCGAGGATTATAAAGAGTTCGGAAAGCCCTGTTTGTACTGCTTTCCTTATGTCTGCCCCCTGTAGATTTGGTATCTCGGCATACAGTGGAGCCAGGTATGGCATATCCCTAAACGACATAGGCAAACCACGGGTATTCCTGTGGTGTAGCATGGCTTGGCCTATAACCGGATATTTGTCGATTACGTTTGCTAAACTACTGTGGTAGTTGTCAATCATTCTTCTTTTTTCTCTATTTCTTTTTCGGTTTCAAAAACTTCTATGTCTTCTTGCTCTTCGAGCCCTATCTTTTCATCAGCCGAAGATTCGTCATCTTTTAGTTGCTCATCGCTTACAGTATCATCATACACATCTTCCGTATCGGCAGTAATAGTTGCTATATTCCCGGTATATTCATGTGTTAGTTTGTCTGCGCCTAATACCGGCTTGAGTCCTAGTGTTTCTCTAACTTCATTTCGCGTCATAACACCGCTTTTAACGTATAGTTGATGCGTTGTAGCCAAGTTCCTTTGGTCTTCTGGAGTAAGTCTTTTTTCTCTGTCGAATTTAAACTCTATTAAGTTCGTTATCTCTGTATTTTGTACAAGAGATGTAAGAATTTGCCCATTTATTTTCCCTTGTAGCAGCTCTAAGATTGGAGTAACCAAGTGCGACGAGGCAACGTCCATCTGAACAACAGCGGTAGCTCGTGGTATAGATTCAGTCATACCCATTTCTACGGGCATAACTCCAAAAGCCCTGTAGATAGCTCGCCTAATCTGGTCGATAATCTCAATCATAGAGACATCTTTAGGGGTTCGTTTGAGTTCAATCCATTTCGCGCCTATCCCTGTGGGATCTGGTGTGGTCATAACTCTTATCTTATGGTCCTGACCCTTCAATCTTTGCATATCAGCACGTGCTTCTTCGGCAGCGCGACCCGCAATACCAGCTAGCACAAGTATCCCTGGCGGTATCTCGTCTGCATCCAGACTTATCATTGCGTGTTCATTCGCTCTCAACATAGCTATTACTTCGTTGATTATTGATTCTATAATGGGGTTTCCGCGTGGTTCCGCTGTATTCTTGAACAAACTAAGAAACATTATTTGGTTAGGCTTGAATGTAGGAAAATCTTGTGGAGAAGTTGACTCTCTTATTGTTCCGTACATGCCATCTTGGTATATATTTTGGGAGTATTCTTTGATTCTGCCAAACTCATCTACTTGTGGAAAGATGGTTGATCCTCTTAATGGAACCAATTCTTGAAGAACGCCATTCTTCCCGTATGCTAATTCAAGCACCCCGGCATCCATAACCAATGTATCGGTTAAAAGTGCGGTCATCACTTCTTGCCACGTGTCCCCATTTTTGTTCGGCTGTTGTAAAAAGCGTGTCACCTGATCGCAAACCTTCAATAATCCCTCATACCGTTCATCTTGTGGGGAAATGTTAGGTAAAACCATCCAATCGAACGTGGCAACCCTACGAACTATGGAGTCAACGCTTGCGCGAACGTCGCTACACTTCAAGTAAACGGTCCATAGCTCTTCATCGGACAGTACCCGTTCATTTGAACGGGTATACGAGCCACCCATAGATGGGATGGACGTTTGAGAGAATACTTCATTATTGAAGTGAAGGCCCTTTCGTTTTCTTGCTATATAGTTGCTAGAAGACCAAGAGCCCGGCTGTACGGTGTCAATTTTCTTAGTTATACTTAGGGATTCTGTGACAAATTTCATTATCGCGCCTTTAACAAGATGTTGCGTTAGCTTTTACACTTAAAATAATAATATGCTATAGACATTTCTAATGTTAGTGTTTTGCTACATATTGTTTGGGTTAATGTACGGTTTTGACGATTCAGGGTGTTTGGTATAAACATATGTATGGGTTTTGCTGTAAGGTATCTGTATGAAAAATAACAAAAATGAAGAGGCGTTTGACGGTTTTGTTTGTCAATCTTCTAAGACAGATGTGAACGGGGGAACCGTTCATAGACTTAAAGGAAGATTTAGGACGAACTATCATATAAAACAACTTAATTCATTCGCAGATTCCGAGATAGACGTTGGTAATGTCGGCAATGTTGGTACGGTTTACGCTATCGAAGGCATAGCAAGTAGCACTTCTGTTGACCATTATGGAACTGAAATGTCAATTGGTGCCCTAAATAATATGTGTAACCAAATTAAAGCGGGTATCCCAATCCTTCCGAGACACAATAGTTTTGCGTCTGGAGGAATAGCGGAATGGGATGAGGTAATTGGACGCACAATAGATGCAGAGATTAGGGCCGAGGCAGTTAAAAAGGGAAAAGGAAGCGATAACTTTGTTTTAGTTGTTCGTTCCCAATTGTACGCAGATGACAAGCGTTCTAAGGAATTAGTAAAACGCCTTGATCGTGGCGAGCCAATTGGTCAGTCTATTGGTGGTTGGTTTGAAGATATAACGGTCTTGGAAAATGAAGGTGGCGAGATAGAGCGCATTATTATCCAAGATGTAACCCTTGACCATGTTGCAATTACAAGAGCCCCTGCAAATCCCGACAGTAGTGGATTGGCTAATATGTCAATACGTAGTATTATTGATCAAGCTATCAAAAACAACACGGGGGATGATGAGGTTATGCCTAAAACTGTAGAAACAACTGTTCTTGATAAGACAGAGGAAGTTGTCGAGGTCATCGAGAGAGCAAAAGATGAAGAAGACAACGAATATTACAGCTTGAAAGAAGAACATGCAAAGCTGAAAAAAGCGTTTGATCTTCTTGAAGAAGAATATGCCACTCTTAAAGTGTCTAAGGAAGAGAAGTCAGTAGAAGCCAGCACCGAAGAGAGAACGATTACGGGGTTTGCTGATTTGCCACTCGCTGCGGAAGATGTTCCGTGGGATTGGAACACTACAGCGCAAGATGAGGTCTTGGGGAAAGGGTTGGATAATTGGGACCGTTATAAGAGAGCCCATCTTTATTTAGATCCGGAGAAAGCACAGGACTCCAAGTCAGCCTATAAACTTCCATTTGCCAGAATGATAAATGGGGAACTTAGGGTTGTATTTCGTGGTGTCGTTGCGGCTATGGCTGCTTTAAATGGAGCCAGGGGCGGTGTAGATATGCCCGACAACGAGAAACCAAAAGCACACGCCCACCTTGTTAAATACTATGAAAAATTTGGCAAGGACGCACCAGAACTTAAATCAATTTCCGATACGGAAAATAACCCAAACACTAAATCTTCTGCTGAGAATGAAAATGTCGATAGCAGAACCAGACATGGAGAAGACATGACTGAAAATGAAATGAAGGCGATTGCTGAAATCGTTACTCGATCAGTTCTTGAAGCTCTACCAAAGGCATCTGCATCGACAGAGGCCCCAAGTGAGCCTGAGAAAACTGAAATCAAAGAACCCGAAGATGTAACTATGTTGCGTGATCGGCTTTCAAAAGCGGAAGGAATGATAACAAAGCTTATGTCGGAACCAGTACGCACTGGAATTCATTCTCGACATATTGGCTCTGGCCCTCTGGCTCGGCATGAATTTAGCCGCAGTATTGACGCTGCTCGGAAAAGTGGTAGCACGGCTCTGGCTACTGTAATCGAAGAGAACGTTGAACAGTTGCTTGGAGAAAAGCAAGTATCGCACTCAAAACTTGTAGACCTACTCGGTGCTGGACTTCGTTCCGCAGAAGCTGACGGTTTGCTATCTACTAAACAAATGAGCTGGAACTAAGGGGAATACAATGTCACAATGGTCACCTACTGAGGCAACCCGTCAAGCATTTGAACGGGCGACTCAAATTACAGTTAGTTCTGACGGAACAACACTCCTTCAGAAATTTATTAACCGCACTGTTCAGCAGCTAACGCTTCGCGAGTTCGGCCTTCAGGCTGTTCTTGATCGTCGTCGTGGCACTGGTAATGCAGAGTATATCAATCAACGAACTGCCGGACAATCTGGTGGGGCGTGGGTCTTGGACACTACTGCTTCTAGCACCTATGATGAAGTTGGTGAATACGCTCAAATTAACTTCGACTATAAAACGTTGGTCACACAAGGTAACGTTACCCGCAAAATTCAAGCCACTGGTCGGAGCTATACCGATATTTTGGCTCTTGAAATGGCAATGAAGGCAGAAGATTTTGCTAACGCCATGGAAAAAGCGCTGGTTCTGGGTCAAGGAAATGCTGCTGCCTCTGCCAACATAGATACCACCCAGGCAATCAATGGATTTATGACACAGATCCAAGGTGCCCAATTGATCAACAATAACACTGGCGCTACACCTGCTGCTCTAAACCTCTCGAACTTGGATAGAGCTATTGATGCTGTCAAGGGTTCTGGTAGGCGTAGTGACTTGGTGATTTGTGGGTCGCTTAAAGGACTTCGATCTATCAATGGGGCTCTTCAAGCGACACAACAGTTTGTTAACGAGACTGAAATTGCTGCTGGATTTCGTGTAAGAACTTATGATGGAATTCCTATTGTTGGCTCTACTGCAATTCCAGATACCATTGCACTGAACCCTGCTGGTGCCCTCATTCAGTCTTATACTAGTGGAACTGGAACGTCTATCTTGGTCCTTAACAAGAGATACGCCTATATAAGTGAGCTTACCCCAATGACAGTTATGCCATTGGCTAAGACTGACAGTCAGTTTGATAAGTTCGATATGTTTTGGGATGGGGCTCTTTGCATCTCAAATACATTCGGTGCTTCTATGCTTACGAACGTCTTGTAATCAACCTAAGTTTCAGATAATCGGAACACTATGTTGGGGGGCTGCATTTGCGGCCCCCTTTTTTATTTGATACAGTGTAAAATAATTACAGAGGTGAATAAATGACGACTGCACTCGGCACGGACCCAAAGTTCCTTAAAGACAATTTCAAGTTTGCGATGCGAAGGTATGACATTGACCCACAGGTTGGTCAGTCGTTTTATTGTTATACAGATAGTTGTCACAGCCAACCAATCAGTGTTGATGGGGTAATGGCAGCAACAATCTTTCTTAAAAATAAATCCGCTGTAGAAAGGGCGTCTAAATTAGGATGGACAGAAGCGACGAAAGACGTTTTCAGGTCAATCTTGAATAAGAGAAAGCCAGGAAGACCACGGAAAAGTCAAACAAAGGACTAATGAATAATGCCATACGTCTTCACCGATAAAGACCGCATTAAACGCATGATGGGGATACCAACTGTCGTCACAAGGAATGATGCTGCCATAGAAGATTTGCAGGGTGCTGTGGAACAGATGGTGTTGGATGAATTGGGCTTAACTTCTTCTGGTGTGATTGCTTATTCTGAAAAGATAGATGTAACTGCGGGTGGAATGAGCGAGGTGGCCTTGACGTACAGACCTGTTGCATCCATTACCGCTCTAACAATCTCTGGTTCGCTAATGTCGGCTACTGGATATGAGCTTGATTCAGGTCTTGGCATAATAAAGTTGAAGCCCCTTTCCGCTCTCTTTTCAACTGGTCGCGGTATTGTAGAAGTGGATTACACCGCTGGTTTTTCTTCGGTTCCAGAAGATGTTATTTATGCTGGCAATCTAATAGCGACAAGTCTCTTCAATCAACAGTCTTCTGCGGGTATTAAGGAGCAAAGGATTGGGGATTACATGGTGAAATTTGACGGGGCCACCGGAAGCACCATACCTTTAATAGCGCAACGCATTTTAAATAAACATAGGCGAGTATTCGCTAGAGGATTGGGTGGATAGAATGACTTATCATCTTAAAAAGAGATACCATGGTGGTAGAACCCAATGGATACTTCCTATGGGCGTAGTGATACAATGCACTATTGATAATGGATTTTTGGTATGCTCTACTGATGACGTTAATGTCTACACGTTCGTTACCAGACGTTTAAAGTTCAAAGAGTATACCCCTGTCAGGCCAACAACTGCCGTTAAGAAGACGCCTCCACGAACAATGGTAAAGGCAACACCGACTGCAACACCGTCACAGGCAACGATAAAAGCAGCAGCTAAGAAAGTAGCCAACAAAAAGCTGTCTACTAAAAGTTCTTATACGAAGAAAAGCCATTCAAACAGATAGTCTTTTTACACATTACCTCTTTTGAGTTAGTATGGTGTACTATCCAGTAGCAACTACTTGTCCAGGTCTGGGCATACCTTCCGATATGCTCTTGGTATAAGTTTGGTGGGCATCCAGAAGAACTATTGCCCAAAGAAACAATAGATTGGTATCTTAAACTCGAAAATCAGGTGTGGTTACTAAAATGAAAATAGGTATTGTATATGTATCAGACAGATATGGGTCTTTCCCAAGAAACGCTGTGCCGATTGACCATGAGATTGTGAACACCATAGCGGAGAAGACAGACGGAAGCATAGAGCCGTATGTTTATGTGGTTCACTGCAAGGATTTGAAGAGTATATATTCTCGGCTTATGTCTTGCATGAGCCAGATAGAGCATTTTTCTAAGCAGTTTGATAAGACATACTGTGTTATTTGCTCTGGTTTGAACGAGATATTGTGCGGTGTGGACCGACTTTGGGCGTCACGGTTTATAGATACCGTTGTTAGATGCTCGGAATTTATGGGGTTGGAGACAATACTTGTATATCCATCGTGTGAAAAGCGCATGAAAAAGCAAGTCTATGATAATTTGTGTTTTTTACAGCGGTCATTGGATGTTGTTTTACAAAACAATCTTATAGATAAAGTAGAGACTCAAATTCGCTTTACTGACGGTCAGTTAACAGACTCTACTGCTTCAAATATCTCTTCTTCTTTGGCTGAATATCTAATTGGCGAGCTTGGTGTAAGCGTTAAAAGAGCAGGGACTAAGCGTCGTATCGTTGTAGATGTAAATAACAAGAGAAAGCCAACTATCGTGCAGTTGGAAGAGGTAAAGCCACAAAAGCCGGAAAAGATACCCAACGCCAATGAAGCGCAAATTGCTTATGGCGCATCAAGAACTCGCAAAAGGAGAAGGATAACTAAATCTCCTGAAGTTATAGTATTTGGTAGATGACTATGATTGGAGGTTGCCATGATGATGAGTGTATTGAGAAACAGGGTAGATATTACCCGTCAAACTCAGCTTCTTTTTGATGTTCAGGCTGCTGCCTCTTCTATTTCGGTGACAAGGAATCCAAGCAATTCCTCTGTGGTACAGGTCAAACTAAATCAAGCCTCTACAGGGGTTCTAACTGTTAACGGGACCAAGAATTTGTCTGGTATAACGGACACCATATCCTTTTCTTCTTCCTCTCTTGGCATTACAGTAAAAGACTTTGATACTGTCACCAGTATTGCTTGTGATGCAACGCTTGTATCGTCCGGATCTACTATTGAAGTGAAGTATTTTGGAAAGGGCGGTGGCTCTGCAAGTAGCGAATATGCTGTTGTTTCTGGTTGGCCTTGTTTTATAAACCGGCCCCTTGGTAATTCTATAAGCACACAAGACTATCGGGTTGACTCTTTTGGCTCTTTCCAGACGGAGAAACCCCTTATTTTTATGGCTTATGATGAATCTTTTACTCCAGCCGTATCAGATTTTATTGTTGATGCAGACACAAATGAAAAGTATTTCGTGCTTGGTGTTCAGTACATTCAATACTCTGTTGGGTACGAAAACTACTGGCGAATTATTATGGAGATGAGATAATTTATCTATATGTGGCTAATCCCACTATAGATAAGCTGGTATAATTTATTTGTTTGTGGGTATCGTATGGAAATAATGGATTTACTATTAGACCACGGCTCGCTTGGTGTCTTTGCGGCTTTTTTAATCTGGTTGTATACCTCTATGCAAAAGAGGATGGATTTATTGGTTGAGAGTTTTCAGAAGCAATTGGTTGAGATTAGAAAGGAGTATAAAGAAGACGTTACCGACATGCGGAACCGATATGACGAGGTGATTGAAGGGCTAAATAAAGATAGTTTGGATTTAAGATCGAATATATCAACTGAAATAAGGGCTATAGGAACAAGAATAGACGGGGTGGACAATAATGTGGAGATTATGTCGTTGTCTCAGTCTGAGAGTATAAGTGCTGTTGTGGATATATCGAAGGTATCTTCATCTATTAAAGAAGAATTGGACGGCACGACAAAAAAGGTTGAGCAGTGTTTATCAATAATGAACGAGATGAAAGAGAATGAACGATTACGCAATCTTGCAAAACAGGCACTCACTAATACGTGATAGAGAAATGGAGAACGAATCTATTTTAACCGTCGCATTGGCTTGTGTTGCAGCACTTGGATCTAATAAGGCGTGGGATTTTTGGAAAGATAGCCTTAGATTGAAACAGAGACAAATCGACATAGAGCGCACGGAGATATTGGTTTACAGAGATGACTTGCGAGAAGAAATACAGAGGCTTCGTGGTGAAATTACAGGCATTTATGAAGACAGAATGAGGCTTCAAGAACAATTGGTGGACCTGAAAGAACAATTGGCTATTTTCAAGGCACGTATAGAATCATTAGAAAAAGAAAACAGAAGATTACGCAAGACTTCATAATTACTTTTTTGTGCTTATACATTATACATATTAAGTTATTATCGAACCTTAAAACAGCGCATGACGCCAGGGGCAAATATGTCAGACCAATATAAACACTTGGTTATCATTCCAACATTGGCCTTAGAAAGCACTCTAATGAGAACATTTGGGGCTTTCTATAAATATTCTGAGTCGAATACATTATTTGTAGTGAGTGTAAATCCACACAAGATGGAAGACGCAAAGAAGAACATAGAGGCCCTTAAAGGACTAATTGGCGCACAAGCATTATTGAGTCCCAAGGAAAACGTAACGATTGAATATGTATGGTCAGACGAACCAATTGGTTTTGGTGCCGCTGTAAACAAAGGGTATGAATTCGCGAAAGAGAACTACGGTATTCCAGAATATATCACTATTGCGAATGACGACCTGCATGTAACGCCCGGTTGGATGGAGAGTTTGGCTTCTTCTTTGGAAACAAAAGAAGTTTACACATACTCTCTCTTAGAAACAAAAAAGGCCCCATTTCCAGTAGAAGAGATCGGTAAGATTGGCATTACAGGCCCACTGTCTCCTGGGGCATATGGGGAAAGTGGTTTATTTGGAAGGGACTTCGAGTGGGTGAAGTCTGAAATAATTCGATTGGGCATACAGGCGTTTTCTACAGATTGGAGGGAGTTGCATGGCAATAGAACCATCCTACAGAATATAGTTTATGGCTTTTGTATTATGTTGAAGCGTGATTGTGCTGAAGACCTTGCCCAGAATACAGGGGTTGAAAACCAGTATTATGGTCCTTTCGATGATGTTTCGTTTCCGGTTGGTGGGTATGAAGACAATGATTTATGCCTAAGAGCCCAAGAGATGGGGTGGCGTTCTTCCTTGTCTTTCCATACTGTCATTGGTCACATGATGCATCAAACCCTTAAAGAGATATTTCCTGGTCAATACCACGGCACAAAAAATCTAATCCGGTACATGCTCAAGTGGGAAGAATACACTCAAAGTGAAAAGAATGTAATTGCTGCATATAGAGTTTCTATAAAGAATATAAACGAACTTATACAATTGGAGATGAGCGTTACTCGTGTGTCTCAGCTTGTGGATGGCATATCTTTTGTTCTTACGAATAATCCGGCAGACGCATTGTCCTCATACGACAATCCAATGTATGGCTCTCTATCCGATGAGAACAAGGCGATTTTCGATAGCTGTAAAGAAGAACAAGACTCTACTGCCAGGGCCAAACTGCTGGAAGAATGGATTTTAAGAATCGCTAAAAGCAACAACCCTGAATTTAAGGTTCGTTGCGCTCCTTGGGGCGGTGACTTTAACGAAAGAGATGAGCGCAATTTATCGTACCAGATAGCGCATGAAATGGACGCTGACTATATCTTTTCGGTAGATGGCGATGAGGTTCCAGAAGACAGGATTAGTAAATATACCTTTAGGAGAACCATCCACCACCCAGATCCAGATAAGACTTGCGGTAATGTGTCATTCCTAAATCATTGGGAGAACACAAATCTAATCCGAACAGATTATCCATTTGCAAATGGCTATACGTCTGCAATGGCTGGCCCAAGGATTTGGAGGGTTATTAAGAAGTTCCCTCAGAAAGTATTTGCTGGCACTGACATAGGTTTGCATTGCGGAAACTGTCCAGAACACAGCAAGGTAAAAAGGTACGACACAAGCATTAGAATGAGGCATTTATCTCATGTTCGTTCTGTTGATCGAGCCGACAAGTTTAAATTCTACCAAGATTTAGACAAGGAAAAAAACCCAAAGCTTGTGGGCTTGGATGGGAATTACAGTCATATCGTCAGGCAAGAGAATGTCCCGGTTTCTGTTTACAATCCAAGGAACGGTATTGCAGCGTACATGTTGGCATATGAAGATGAGATAATCCCGCATATTGGACGATGGTTTATAGAGCTTTACGGGATCTGCGATAGGTTGGCTCTTGTATGGACAGGCAAGTGGGAAGAGGAAGATATGGAGTGGGCTAAAGATGATAATCATGCTTCTTGGCCTACAGAAGAAGAATGGAGCAAAAAGTATAAGACCGGCCCATCATGGAATTTGGCTCAACTTATGAGGTTATTCAGGGTGGAGGTCATACATAAAGAGCTTGCTGTCATTGAAGGAGGTCTTGGCGCGTGTAGGAATGCAGCTATAGATCACTTTAGGCAAACAAACAAAGGCACAATTGGATGGGTACTATCAATGGACCCTGATGAGATTGTGCCACAAGATCAACCTCCATTCACTGCTGCTGTCAAACGGATGGCAGAGGTTAACGATGTGTGGGGATGGATGTTTAGATTTACCAATCCTACAAATGCTGGAGACAAGAAAGAGTCAAGAAGCGAAACGATACGAATGGTAAAATTGGATGATGTTGGGCTTGTAAAAGTAGAAGGCTCAGTGCATGAGGGGTATGAAAAAGCTTTCAATAGACTAATGGATATGGGGATTTTCCCCAATGTTCAATATGCTCCGTTTATCACTGTGAATACCGGCCTAATGCGGAAACCAAAAGATATGGCACACAAGTTAGGAAAATACAATTCAATGTTGTTCAATGAATTGAAGAAGAATCCCTTGGATTGTGGGTCTTGGGTTGCTTTGGGTCTTCAATGTGTGAATGATGGTCAAATGGCTAAGGCAGAAACTTGTTATGAAAGAGCCTGTATGTGTGCTGGAACAGCCTTTTTGCCATACAAAGAATATGCTTACCATCTTGGTAGGAAGTCGAATCTGATGTTTAAACATACATTTGAAAGGCTCGGTCCAGGCCACCCGTTTCATAAAGTCTGTTTTGAACTTATTGAGAAGTTAGAGTCAGTATTTCCTCTTCAATCAATCATAGATACCGGAGAATTCAGACCGACGATAGAACAAGACCTTCCTGATTTTCCTTATGATAGAATAGAAGTAGATGAGAAGGGTACGTTTTTTGTAAAGCCAATTGAGATAGAAGATGCCGAAGATAGAGTTGAGAATAAATGTATCGGGGCTAAGTGATCAGCTTCGCAAGTCTAAAAGAGGTGTAAATCTTGCTGTTGTTCTTGCTCTAAGGGCTACAACAAAAAGGCTTCTACAGTATTCGGTTGAAGCGTCTTCCAGAACAGATATATCGGAAATGCGACTACGGTATCTTAACCACCCATACGCCACAAAGTGGGCTGGAGGCTTTCCTTTACCCGGAAATTTAGAGCCACACATGGTTCATAAAAGAAAGGGTGTTTTTCTAAAGTATCTTGGTTTTGACGTTAACAGTCTTACATTAGAAGGTCGGGTTGGGCCTACTTCTGGGATCCCGAAATCAAGGCTGTATGTTTGGGAAGGCACCAAGATAATGGTTGCGCGTGATCCGGTTCGTGGAGAGGCCACTAAACCTGTCGTACAACAAAAGCTAGCTTCGGTATTTGAAAAGACTCTTATACGGCATATTAAGCGTCAGGGAAGGGGATAATGTCAAACGAGATAGAGATAGTAGACCAGTTAATTCGTATGCAATTGCTTCTTGATCCGAACATAAACTCTGTTGTGGAAGATCGTATTTATACTGATCACTTCATGGATTACGATATACCTACAGTTAAGATGCCATTGATTATCATAGAAAACCGTAGCGGTAGAGCCAATTACGCCATGTGTAGTCAGAATATTGAGATCCAGATATACACATATAGCCGTATTTCTGCCTCTCAAAGCAAGTCGGTTTATGACCTGGCATACAAGTCTCTTAATTGTGTACGACTTTCGCATACTGGAATTAGCATGAAGGGATACATGTATGAGACTGAGCGACCCTTTGGTCTTTTTAATGATGCGATGAAGTGTTGGGCTGTTAGAGGGATATATAGAGCCGTTACTGTTGGTTAATATGTCTGAACGAAAATCCATAGAAAGATTAGAGCGACAAATTCAAGCAATAGAGTCAGAGCTTGCAACGATAATCCAAATGGCTGTTCTTTCTCAGCAAAATACAGATGGCAATCAAGAACTTGATGGCACTGATGCATTACATACCAATGATGTGATATGGAATTGTGAGAAGTGCAGCTTTAGGCTTGGGATATACGATACAGAGGGCGATGAATTGAGAATAAGATACAAAGATTTTTATGCTTACTGGACTGCTGGCGTTGGCGGCAAGCTAAAAATTATTTGTCGTTCTTGTTCACATGTTAATGTTGTACGATATACTAAAGAAAATCCTTTATAAATTTGAAATGAAATCTTTTTTGGGAGAAGATCATGGCTCTTAATCTACCAAGCGGAACTACCAATGACATTAGTTTCGGACCTGCCACCTTAAAGATGGCCTTATTCACTGGAAGCGGGACTTCTCCGAATGGATTAACTCCCACCGTTGATGTTGGATTTATTGGTGACGATGGCGTATCCCTTGAGATGGTTTCAGAGAAGAAACAGATCATGCAAGGAAATCCTCGTCAGGTAGTCTACACTTTTCAACAACAACAAATGGTAAACATCACCTTTACCTCTATTGAATGGGATTTTCTTCGGTTCAAGATGGCATTAGGTTCTGGTATCAATGATGAAGATGAACTCTTGTATGGAGCCGGGTCATCAGAGCCTCCTGGTTGGGATATACCCGCTCTTGCCACTGGCGAAGCGTTTTGGTTTGGCGGAGATCCTACGAATGTTGATATTTCAATGAGTATACGTCACCAAATGGGAGTTACAGGCGATACTCTCAACTGTTATGTTTGGAAATGTCAGTCAACTACCGGGTTTACTGCTCCGTTTGGTCAAGATGAACACTCATTTGGGTTTGGATTTACTGCCCTTGGTGTTACAAAATCTTGGGATGGTCTAGCATTGTCTGACCATCAAAGCTTAATCCGTATCGACAGATATACTAAGATTTAGAATCTTGGGCTGAGATGCTGTAATTTGCTACATCAGTTATCTAAGGGGCTATTTAGCCCCTATCTTTTTGTCCCAATCTGTTGTGGGATACCCATATTCTTCCCACCATTTACCGAGAAGACCATACGGCCCAAACCCGGCATCTTCGGTATAGTCATGGCGGCTCTTTCGTGGTTGTTGTGGGCATCTGTTTTTTGTTACCAGTGATCCCATCTTAACTACCTCTTCGTCTTGGTCAGTACACCGTAGCTGAAAGTATCCAAACGGCATTAGGGACGCACTAGGCATAAGCCAGAGATGATACTGGTTAGCGGTATCCAGTAGCCGTAGATGAGAGGGGAATAGTTCTGCTCCTTCACATAATGTGCCAGCGATACAATCTTTTATAAGCTGCTTTTCCCTCCAAGATCCGATGGTCTTTCCATCTCTACGCCTATAACTTAGTAGACCAAAGTGGAATGGTCGTACATCTTCCACCGGAGGCTGAACATAAAAGGAGACACGGTAAACAGAGCTTTGAAAGTATCTGAGTGTGTCCCAATCCCATGTTGTTAGGTCCATCCGTTCGCGCAGTTCTGGTGGCAATAGCTCGCCCTTACCGTGTGGTTCGTACTCCTTGAAGTCACACGTTGTAGTTACCCCCCTTTTTTTCCGGCTAATGTTTTTTATCATGGCTGTCTCGTTTGTGGTTTGTTTATAAAATTTAAAAGACCAACAGGCTACATGAAGCAAACCTGCTGGCCTTTATGGATAGACCTCATTACGTTTAGCTTTCGCAAACTCCGTATCCAACTGGAGTCTTTGGGGAAGGTAAGGCTGTTAAGCCTTGCATAGACACCATATGATGAGGCGACCAATCGCTGGCTCTATTCACGGAAATATTTATCAATTTATAGGGCTTGCTTGGTCGCAGTCTTTGATAACTTCATCTATGTTCGTTATCTTTGTTAGGTCGGCAAGCTGTCGTGCTGACAAATTTGTTTTTACTTCTTCTATGCGAAGTTGCAGATATGTATTCACCAAGCGCAATGTTTCGTTTAGGCGCTCTGCTAATCTCACATAGCGCATAGAATTAAGGGGATGAGTCATTGTTAACCTCATGGTTTTGGATGATGCTGTTATGACAGCTATCAGCAGTTCTATCTACATGTGTTGCTGGCTCAATTACTATCTCGTAGTTGCAGCCATATTTCTCTATGGATTTAGAAAGAGTTTGGTGCGCTTCTTTAATCTCCAAAGGACCAATCCTTTTCCGGAGACTGTATGGAACGCCCCATTTGTTTCTAATTCTTACGCAGACAAAAAATCTATCGGGACTTTGTATTATCTTTCCTACTTCATACATTGGATACACCAAAGTATTCGGTCTTTAAGTCTTCGGGTTTTTCTTTAAAGGGGAGAATAGATGTGAGCATTATATCGTATTCTTCTAAATATAATTCAACATGGTGTCCGCTACTGCCAGAGCTATTGCAAAATTCAACCTTACTTGCAAGATTGAACTTGCTAACTATATCTGTGAACACTTTTTCAAATACATGGATATTTATATATCCACTACGCCTGTTCACTCCATGCCCAAATGATAGTGACATTGCAAATTTGTCTTCATAGCCAAGGAGCCCTAGTCCTTTTATCTTGGTTAATATTTGGTTTAAGTCTTTAAATATTTCTGAATAATTCCGGTCCATTGCTTATTCCCCTTTCAGTGTTAAAAAAGTTTTGTATTGTTTGTTGGCTTGGTTTAGACCGTTGATAAGGAGCATTTCCAAAGCATCTTGACCTGTTTTCCACTCGGCTGTTGGAATTCTTATCCCCTCTACTACGTCTATTACTTTATAGGTTCTATATATTCCCAACGGGATCAAGCCACTTATTGACCGTTTTACGATTGTTGCTGCCTTGGAATTCGGAGCAGGTATACTTCCGTTCGGGTCATGGTTTACCACTTTCTCGCAAATTTGTAGCCCAGCAACGTATATTCCACCTGTTTCCTTGTGGCGTTTGAATCCCATGCCGAAGTATGGGGCTGGAGCATAAATTGACTCTTTAACCCCCCAATTATCGGTCATTTGGGATTTCATTTTGTCGTGTTGTGCCTCTATTAACGAATCACAATCTTCCCGTTTTACAAATATGCCTTCAGCGTCCAATTTGTCCATTAAAAGGTCATAAAATCTATCGCTATAAATAATGTCGCAAGAGGTTTTTAATACCTCTCTGTATCGGAAACCTACGTCGATTGCAGATATAACTCTGTGTCTTCCGTATGCTTTCCGGTTTGGTCTTCTGCCACGTACAGCCCCTTTGAGCGTGGACGTAATAGTTACGAGGTCCATTGTTCTTCCCTGGTTATGAGTATGATTAATTACACTTCTGGTTACTCATATAGTATAACATATTGAATCGGGTTCGGGGGGTCTTTTCCGTTCTTTTTTTGTTTACTATCGGTGTAATTTGTAGGTTTTTTGGTATCCGTTATGATAAGGTAATATAAAATTATTACCCAAAAATACGCATGACGTAGGAGTAAACAATGACAGATCCAGAAGTGGCACACGCCTCTGAACCAGAAATCCCAAAAGAAGAAGTAGAAGAAGTAGAAGAACAACTGACAATAGCCGATGCTGGTTATACGCTTCAAAACGTGTTGAAAACATTGATACCTGATGATGAAATCGAGGTTCAAGATGTATTAGGCGGAAAGCACATGGTAAGGACAGTCGCCAGCGCACGTGTTCAGATAAAAGTGCTAAGACAGTTTGAAAAATTGAAGTCTCTTAGCTTTACGGAGATGCCATTTGCGAATGACGCTTCTTCTATGTTTGATTTGATTATGTCGGTTGCTGATAATGATGATGTGCTAAGGGTGATCTCCAATTGCTTTTCGGTGTCTCAACCACTTTTAATCGCCAGCGTAAAGAAGAAGGCGACTGAACAAGGCTTTCCTTTTGAGGACAGTGATTTGGCAGCAGCAGACCTATTTCCACTAGAGGAGATGATAGCCGCCATAATCCCTTTGTTTATACGGCTGGCGAGAAAGGCGAGCCAAGCAGTGAAATCAATAACAGCGAACATGTAACAGAAGAAGAAAAAGTTGAGTCGTTGGAGCGTTCATTAGGAACGTTGCTTTCTTGTGGTTTAAGTTTTGAACAAATACTTGATATGAGCTTTGACCAGATTGGCTTGGCTTCAAGAGCCGCAATGCGTCACAAGCTCTCGATGATAGAGATGGTAATGGACCCTGTTGCCTCTGCATTTGGAGCTAAAAAACCACCAAAGACCAGAAAATCCAATAAGGGAGTTAGTAAGGAGCAAAAGAAGGCGGAATTATTGGCTAAATTAAGTAAGGTCTATGGAAATGTTCCTGTCGTTAATGGGTGATACATGGCTGTTATAAATATTGCTGATCTTGGCATCTCTATTAAGGTTGACGCCACTGAGGTATCACAAAGCTTTGATAAGCTTCTTGATCTAATGAAGAAGCAAAAGAGAGAAGAGAATAAGCTTGAAAAGGGCAGGGAAAAGAGGGCAAGGCGCGACAAAAAACGCAGGGACAAGAAACTACAGGCACACAGAAAAGAACTTGCAGAAGTAAAGCTAACAAATGAAAAACTCTTAGAAGCGTATAAAGGTACGGTTTTAAAAGAAATACAACTGGATAAAGAGGCCAGGGCAGCGAAAAGGGCTATTAAGAGTAAGGAGGAACGAGATTCTAAGGCAGCAGATAAGAAAAACTTAGCGTCACAAAAAGCTACAGCAGAAGCGTGGGAAAGCTACTCGAAGAAGCTCAAAGCAGAACATATAAAACGCGCTAAGGCAGCAGACAAGAAAGTATTAGCGTCACAAAAAGCTACGGCAGAAGCGCTGGAAAGCATTTGGGACGGGCTCGAAAAAGACCGGATAGCCGGAATTAAAAAGCTGGAAAGAGTAAAGGATGCAAATCGCAAGAAAGAAAAGGCCAACGAAACGGCCCTAAATGAGTTTTGGTCGAGGCTAGAAAAAGACCGGCTAGCCGGAATTAAAAAGCGAGTAAGAGTAGAAAAGGCGGCACGAAATCGTAGAGAACGAGAAGAAAAGGCTACATCGAAGAAAATAGCTGCTATTCATAAACGTGAAGCAGCAGCGAAGAAAAGAGCCATGGAAGACTTCCACGGTTCTGTGAAATCCTTACATTCGTTTATGATGGGACCACTTGTAATGGCCTTCCAGGTTGCTGCGTTTGCGGCAGCAGCACTAGGCGTTGCTGTATTGAAAGTTGGTTCTGATTTTGAGAAATCAATCATCACACTTGCTTCGATACGTGGAATTAATTTGGGCACTTCCGAAGGCATCCAACAGATGCAAGATATGGAGGACACAGCGCGACAACTCGGTAGGACCACCCTTTTTACGGCTACTGAGGCTGCTGATGCCATGCAAGCGTTGGCGCGAGCTGGTATGGATGCTAACTCTATTTTGGAAGTGTCTGGTGATGCTCTTAACTTTGCTGGTGCTAATGCAACGTCAATGTCGAATGCTACTCAGCTACTTGCAGCAACAATGGCTCAGTTCAACCTGACTTCCGATAAGTCTACTGAGGTTGTAGATACATTTACCGGGGCACTACAAAACTCTCTTTTAGATGTTGAAAGTTTAACTATTGCTATGAGATACGGGGGTTCGGTTGGTGCTGCGCTTGGAATGAGCCTGAAAGATACAACTACAGCGTTAGCGTTGTTTAGAGACCTGGGACTTGAAGGCTCCATCGCGGGTACACAGTTTAGACAGGCAATGTTGGCACTATCTCGACCAACAGCAAGAGCCCAAGAAGCGTTGGAAAAATACGGCATTACAATGGAAGAGGTAAACCCTGTTTCCAATTCTTTTGCTGAGATAATGACAACGATTGGAAAGGCTAACATGAAGATGGGAGACATTGTTAGTCTTGTCTCAAAGAGAGCTGCTGGTAGTATCGCTCAAATTTCCAAGGAGTTTGCTACTGCCTCTGAAGAGTCCAATAGTTTCAATATGATAATGGTCGAAATTGATAAGGGGATCGCAGAAGGACTTACTAAAAGAACATATGAACAGCAGATAACGGCTGTAAGCAACAGAGCCCTTATCTTGCGTTCTGCCTTTGAAGAGCTTTTAATAACTGTTTTTGAACTAATGAACGAAGGCGGTAGTGGAGACCAATCAAATCTTGGCGACTTCATAGGTGGACTTAAAGTTATCATAGATAGAACCGCTGAAGCTTTTAGAGGAATGAAACTTGTAATCGGAACTCAACTCACATTGTTGTTTTCTGATATGACAAAAAGCTCGGAGGATTTTGCAGATCAATTTGCTGCGGGTGCAACTTCTATGGTTGCTGCGCTACTTGAATTTGTACGGTTTGTATATCAAGCGAGAGATGCAATTAAGTTTTTAGGGAAATCTCTGCTGTTTGTGTTTGTATCTTCAAGCATATTAGCAGGGGTTGCTTCGCTGATAACAGTCGTAGATAAGCTATCAAAAGCATTTATAGCGGCTAGAGTGGCTGCTGATGGTACTGCTTCCGCGATGGTACGACTTAGAGCAGCCATGTTAGGCCCATTGGGAATTGTTGCAGCCATAGTTGCCACTATCGCTGCTTGGGTCATGTATGAAACCGCTGCTGATAATGCTGCATTGGCTGGCGCAAGGGCTCTTGGTGGAGCTAAGGCCATACAGAAAATTCAGGAGGATGATGCGGAAACATATCGTAAGCAGGGTGTAAAAATTGAGAAAGTCCAGAACAAAACTCTGGTGAATTTGAAGAAAGAATTAGAGTCGCGGCATAAACTTGGAGGTGTTCTTAGAAATGAACTCGATACGTTATCTACACTTACAGCAGAACAGATAGCGAACGGTTTATCAAAGGGCCATCTGACTAAAATAATTCATAAAGGAAAAATTGCTGTTTTGTCTTGGTCTGCTGCTCAGAGATTACTTCAAGAGGGTATGGCTGACGGTCTTAAAATACAAGAGAATGCTTCAAAGAGAAGTAAGTTTTTTGCTGGTACTATTGAAACTCTTACTGCTAGACAAGAGATGTATCATAAGACAATAAAGGAGGTCGCTGCCGCTGAACATAAGTATGGCGAGAACAATAGAACCACCCACGCTGCAATGATCGCATCCTTTAAATCATTAAATACGGAGCGTATGCGGCTGGGGATGAAAGCATTTGACTTACCTAGTGAACACGCTGACCTCAAAGACCTATATACAATAATACAAAGAAATGCGGCAGCAGTTGACGCACAGCTTGAAGTAAACCGAAAGCATCTACGTGGATATGAACAGGGAGCAAAGACAGCGGGACAGCAAGTAAAAAATCAAATCCACGCAGAAAAAAAGCTGGGTGAACTCCGAGATAAAAACATAGGTCCTGGGGCAACAAGAAAACAAGAACAGGCTCTTAAAAAGTCAACCAAGGCCCTTTCCCAATACAACAAGGAGTTAGCGAGAAGAGTCGAACTCGCTCTTGCTCTAAACGAGGCAGAGAGAGCGGCAATAGCATTTAGGCACAAGATAGAAGACGCGCCTATTGGGATTGTTCAAGAGTTAGGTGGTGGGCATGAGGCCGCCTTGCTCGCGGGTCTGTCAGGAGAAGCGAAAATACTAATCGCAGAGTATAACGAAAATGTAAAAGCTGTACGCAAAGACCTATCCGATACATTTGCTGGAATGACAGACAGTGAAGAGACTAAAATAAAAAAGTCATATGATCAGAGAATTATTGATCTAAATGCAATGAACGAGAAGCAGATAGGTCTAATGACTGAGCTAGAAAAGGAGATGAAGAAGATTGATTTAAGTCCTGATTTAAGTGATCTTGAAGAACACATTAGTCATCTTGAAAAAGAGATAGCATCATCAAAGAAAACCGTAAGGACGCTTGCTGGTACTAAGGCCTCAAGAGAGGTTTTAGCGTTGCAACTTGAAAGGTTAGAAGGAGAGAAAAAGATAGCAAAGGAAGAAGCAAATCTTGCGAAAGAGAACGCACTAAACGAAATAGAGGGCGAAAGGAAAAAGCAAGAACAGATAACTAAGGAAATTGTTCTTGCTGCTGCTATACGCGATGAAGAGCTTTTACGATTGGAAGAGGAGCTTGTTAAGAAAATAAAAGCGGTAAATGAGAACGCTTCTAAAAGCGAATTGGAAATTCTCGATGAGACACACCGCAAAAGCATGGAGAAAACAAAGGAGGACTATAAAAGGAAAGAAACCCTTTACCTTGTAGCCGCGCTGAATCTCGAACAGTGGGAAGAAAGGGCACGGCTTGAAGAACAGATTTTAGAAGACCTGTACAATGTAGAGTTGCAATACATTAAAAAAGTTCAGCGTCTTACCACCTTAGAAACGAACATAAGGTCTGCGTCCTTCAAAGAGAAGATAGGTGCGTTTAGACAGTATTATGAAAAATTAACTGAAGTGAATGAAGAGTTTGAGACTAGGGAGAAGACGACTAGGGGCATAAAAGACGAAGAAAAAAAGAAAGCTGCAATTAAGTTTTTAGAAAACCTCAGAGATATTGACTCCCAAGCAGCTATGGGTGACCTGCTAACGTCCGTGTTGCCACAAGGGATTGTAGATATTGGAAAAGCAGCACAATCGGCAGGGGCTGGCCTACGTGGGTTGGTTGATATTATTGAGTTAGCTAAAAACAGTGTATCGGGTCTTAGTAGCGCGTGGAAAGAATCGGGTTTTCGTAATGCGTGGAAAGAATCGGGTCTTCGTAGTGCCTGGAAAGATTGGAAACGTGGGATTGGTGAATTTGCCACTAAAGGGACAGATACAGCAACGGGTTTGAAGAAGTTAGGCCCATTATTTAAGTCGCTTGGAAAGGATGGTGCTGTGGCTCTTGCGGGTCTTGCTGGCCCACTTGCAGTTATTGCTGCTGGTGTTCTTGCTATAGGAGTGGTAGCAGCTAAAGTTATTGGTGGCATGATACGGCTAACAGTTAAGATTGTAAAAGTAGCAATAGCCGGAATAAAGAAGGTCGTGGGCGTCTTTAAATCGTCTTTGTCATTTATGACGGGTGGCCTTGATTTAAATCCATTGTCAATGATTAAAGGAATTGCAGCGAGTGTGGCGTCTGAACGTCAAAAGCAAATAGACGAAGCAAGTAAATTATTCGAGGAAGGAGAGATAAGCGCAGCAGACCGTGAACGTCGCATAGGTGAGGCTCGTTCTGCCTCCTTTACACGTGAAACAGCGAAAAAAGGGGTTGGAGCAAAGATAGAGGCTGCAACAGACTTCGCAACGTCACTTGTCGCGGTAACCCCAGCCGTTTTGGACGCTTTAATAGCTGGACTGCCCAAGTTATTTGCAGCCGTTAGTTCTGCGGCACCAAAGGTCCTCTCTTCTCTGGCTACTGGACTTCCGAATTTCTTTAGAACAGCAATTGAAGGTGCTGGTGGCGTTATAGATGCAGTTGCAACTGCGCTTCCTACTATTGTTAAGACGTTTGTAAGTAGTATATCTTCCAACTCTGGAAGGATAGCTGACGCAATACGCTCAATAATAAGCAATCTCCATATATTAAAAAGAGTAGTTGAGGGGTCTTCTGACGTATTGAACCAGATTAGTGGCCCAATGCAGAAGCTAATAAAAAGCTTAATAGATGCGGTTTCAGAACTCCTGACCGCAACAATGGAGAGGGTGGTTAGCTCTTCTGCCTTTGAAGCCGTAATGGATATTTTTGGCAATATTCTCCAAGGCATACTGGAGGCAACTCTTGGTAGCGAAACGTTTAGGAAGGCTGTGTTTGGAGTAGCCGTTCATATGGCAGAGGTATTTGGTAAAGCGATTCTAAGCATGTTTCCGCTTATAGAGAAGCTAAAGGAGAAACAAGCCGAAGCTGATGCTTGGGATGAGGAGCATCCTTCTGAGGATAAATCTGTTTCAGAGTGGTGGGAGGACTCAAGGCTCAAGCCATCAAATTGGTCTATGTTTAACGATACACCTGCTCCTATACGGGTTGGGCAAGAGGGCTTAATGGCTTCATTTGCTGCTGGAGACTACATTATAGCTGCACAGCAACCATCTGAACTGATACGCCAATCGCTTATGGCTGCAACCAATAGTATTGGGTCATATGCTACTAGTCTTTCTGCTGCTGCTGCTGGGCCACCTGTTGTTCCACCAACATATGGTGGGTCTGCCCCGATAGATATAGCTATTATAGCGGAAGGACGGTTGTTAGATGCTGTTCAGATAACAGCAATGAAGAGGGGACATGCCCCAGAAATGACAAAAAGGCTAAGACGAGCAAGCGGTGTAACCGTTGGCTACAGTAGAGGCCGTTTCAATAAATTTGCGAGTTAATAATGCCACTATTTTCGTCAAATAATGTTACTCAGTTCTTTATTCTTCCAGACCCACTGCTAACGGAAGCAGAGGTGATGACTTCGGCAAATGCTCCTTTAGCGGTTCCAACCAAGCCAGCATTGATTTCACCCAGCATAACGCCAGCAAGCACGAATTTAGGCAACAACTCAGCTTTTGCTATGGGAGTACCAACACAGTCTACAGAGTATGATTTAAGAGCACAAACAAGCGGTTCGTTGGGAGAAGCAACTTGGACGTGGAAAGACAAGACCAAGAGCGACGATAACTACTATGGTCAGCACGATATACGGTATCGCCATGACTTTTCAGACCCGTTTGATAGTGGGGCAGCAAGTTTTCAAATGAATTCGCTGGCTGCTGTATACAATCCCAAATTGAAAAAAGAATACTTATACACATATAAGAACTTGGCTTCAACGCGCTATCCTACTGGATCTATTCAGACGCGATACCGAAATGCAGGGGCGTCTAATTACGAACAGTCTTGGACAACAGCAAGCAATTGGCAGATAAGAACATCGTCAAAACAGTTATCACAACATAAATTGCCATATCACGGTATTGATGTTTGCGTAATGCCTGACGGTACGTTCAGAATGGCAATCATAAGCAATAATGACATAACTATTTTTTCTTCTGAAGACGGATTGGAGTGGACAGCAATTTGCGATAGGGTCACATCAAGATTTCTTGGTAGAAAAGCTGCTGGACTTGACGAGATAAGGCTTGTATCAAGCGGTTACTACTTGCGAATTGTGTGTGTTGAGTATGTATCGGCTAATACAGCAAGAGAAGTCAAAGACCCGTCATCTAAAAATACAGAAACAGTAGCTGGACGAGAAGATGTTACCGTAGCTTCTACTCCGTTTGGTAGCAGGTCTGATTTGGAGTTTATTGACTCTTGGTATCTATTGGGGTTGGTTAGTATTGATGGTGGATCCAGTTGGGGTCTAACAAATCAATTTGATATAGTTCCGGGCACAGTTGATTTTAATGGCCCAAAGTGGTCGTTCGATGTTTCATCGGCAGACGATAGCGGAACCTTTGTTCTAATGGTTAAGCCAGATGTTGATGTATGGTTTGAGAGAACAGAATCAGCAGATCCAAATCCATTTTTAGAAGATTATGATAGCTATATAAATCTTAGCCAAAATGGGATTATGGCCTATACCGGGTATATGGCTACCGGATCAGGTGCTTTTCAGGGTCAAGAAAATCTAAACATACATCATCGTGGTTCGTGGGGGTCGGAGAAGCCCTTTATGTGCAAAACCGATGCTCATTTAGTCATTTATTATTCTCATCTATGTCAGAGGAATAATTATTTGAATGTTGAGAATACCAGTGATGCCATAGAATATAATATGGAGAGGATACCGTTAGGATCTAACCTCCAAGAAGTAAACTGGACAGCACTTGGGTCAGTAGACAGTAGCGACACGGAGTTCGGAATTACTGGGTTTAACTGTGCTATACGCCATTTACCGGCTGTTGGAAAACTCTTTTGGGCTGGTGGATCTCTCTCTTTCTTTCATAAGGCATACGATAGAAACACCGGCATAAATTCAAACTTAGCTCTTATTTTTTATTACAAGATGGGTGGATGGTCAATAGCTCCTGTACGGTCATTTAATGCTGGTAACTATCCTGACTCTTTTCTAATGGGTAAGAAGTCTTTAGATGAATTAAATCCTTGGCAACCAAAAGGCGCTATTTTCGCTCCTTATTGGGACATAACAATTGGCTCACCGGCTGAGAACAATACTCCAACCAACTCTTCCCTTAATACTCCTTTTAAGAGAAGCATTAGATATTGCACACAAAATCTAACTACCGAAAGCTTGAAATTAGCTAATATTGCATACAATGTTGAAACATATGCAGCATATACATTCCAAGATCCGGGGGTTGGTGCATACCCTTTCAGAAATGGATCTACATGGAACAACAACACAGTTTGGTCCCCTTCTGCCGGTATATGTCAGTATGATTATGACGCGAGCGTCAGTGCTGTTAATCCACTTGGGATCTATAGAAACCAGGCCACGCCAGATGTTAATTGGTGCTTTGTACCAGATAATGCGGGGACAATAAGTCCGTATAATTCTGGTTATTGGTGGAGTACGGCACCGCCACCAGATGTAAGTATCCCAGCAACTAATGGGCATGGCTCTTGTATAGTATGGACCTCAAAAATCCGTCGTGAAAATACATCTTCTGTAGTTCAAAATACTACACTGATTGCTGGGATTAGTCTCAATAGTTTTATGTTAGATTCTATGAGTATATGGGAACCGCCAGTAACGACACCACCATACTTTAAGGGCGCACTAGTTAGATGTAGTGTTCGACTTAGAAAAAGCTATGCAATAATTTGGGATGAAAGACAGAACATAGCATTAGCTACTATAAGCCCAAGCACTGATTTCTTTAAAGACAGCTTTGTTGAATTTAGGTGGGGATGGTATCCATTATCCGTTCAAGGCGTTTGGTCGGCAACTAAGGCCAATCCCAATATTAGAACTGCGTGTCTTTTAATGGCTCGGAAAAAGGGAACAGAGACTTGGTACTCTACTCCAATGGTTTACCCAAAGTCATCAACTACAACATCAGATAGCGATTATGTTGCTCCATCTTTTGTTAATTCCACTACAACAAATCCGTGGCACCAAGCAGTTTCATTCGGATTATTTCCACACACACCGACTGTTGCTCCTAGCGGCCCTACTGTTATTGAATTCCAAAACTTCGGTGTTCATAGGTCGAATGATTTAACTTCCTCTGCCTTGATGTGTCAGCTACATAGTGATTTTAGCGGTATCGCAACAAGCCCATGGAAGTATGTGGAACGTAAAGATGTTCCACGCGGAAAGCTAATGACAGGAGAACCTGTATTAATGAACGATAAGATAGAGATTGTGTGGGGAGGAACAGGTGGAATGGATGGAGACTCTTACTCTGCCTCAAATGCCTTTTCATATAGTTCTAAAAATGCTGTCGCTTTTGCTTCTCCAAGAACCATGTTTAGATCAGAGACCTCTCCTTCAAGTGTAGTGTTGGATTTTAAAGCACCAAATGACAAGGTATTTAGTCATCGGTGTGTTGCTTTATTCAATACAAACATTCGTAGGGGGACAGTTTCCTATCGTTCTACTGCTGCTACTGTGATTACAACATCTAAAGATTTTGATGCAACAATCATTACTGGTCGTGTTTCCAGTGTAACGGAAGGAGTTTGGGTCATTGATTATTTTGGTGCCGGATATGCTGGTACTGAAAACGAGGACATTGTTCGTGGTGGGTCATTATCTTCTTCCGATAAAAGATCGTTCTACTTAGAAATAACAAATACGGCAGATACCTTTTATTATCCAACAAATGCTGTGTTTAAGATTGATAATCATATTGGATCCGACTCTTTCACGTTTGAAGCACCAGATGTAAGTAAGATTTCTCAAGCATCTATGGTTGGAACTTCAGTTGCGATTTTTGCAGACCGTTCTGTAGTTGAATTTGATAATATGGTTCATTTGCCTATCTTTAGGTTGGCATCTACTACGCCTTATACATATGAAGGGCATGTGCGAATAGGAACCATTGTAGGTGGTCAGAAGTTTGACTTTAATGTTCCTCTTGATTGGGCATATTCAGACGAGGAGACCCCTAACCAAACAGAATTCACCACCCGTAGTGGGGTTTACTGGTGCTACAACGAAGGGCCACCAAATCGAGAGTTAACCCTCAGTATCGTTGGCGATGTGAGTGAAGAGGAAAGACTTAAAATAAGAGATTCGTTGAGAAGTTTATCTAGCTATTCTAAAAGGCCAATTGTGTTCTTCAATGGTTTTACGAAGGAAAGGACGGACAATCTAATTTTATCTAAGTATAACGGCTCTACTTCTCTGGATAATGAAGGTTGGTACTATGATCAACGCAATCTTCAATGGAAACCAATTGGCAATATGTCCATTAGCTTACAGGAAGTTGTTTAATGACGGTTACTAGTGCTGGTGGGGTCTATAGTTTTAGAGACTTGCGATCTATTGTGTTTAATCGTGTTTTTTCAGTAAATGTCATCAATTCTTATTGGTTAGATATTATAACGAAAGACCCCGGCATGACCAATGTTGTCATGACTATGGATTTTGTTTTCGGGAACGGTCATAGAATTTCAGTCGCAACCGATAGCATTTCAACGATAGATAAGAACTCAAAAAGTCACTATTATGCGCCTAAGCTCATAGCAGAGCCAACCATAAGCTCTTCCTACACATTGGGTTCTGGTGCTGCATCTCAGCGTTCTTTTGTTGTTAGTATTGATGCCAGGACGCTTGATCCAATGGCGGTTGTTCTTGGTGGTGATTTAATAACTGGGTTTGCTGAGATAAGTTTGCAAATACCAGATGGAGAATATGAGTCTCGTTACGTTTTGTTGAAAGGAGATATGTCTGGTGGTGTGGTCTTTGGCACAAGTGATGAGCCATTGGAATTTGATGTTATTGATCCAAAGATAACATTTGATAAGATCCAGCCACAATACATCTGTGACGAAAATTCCTTCGGAAATTATACTAAAGGAGCATCAATACCAGAAGATTCCATTGGGTTTAGATTCCCAATTGTAATGGACAGAAATACTTCTGGTGTGCCATGTATTGGTGTTCTTAGAGAAGACCTATCAACTGGCTCGTATCAACATAAATTTGTTGTTTGTTTAGGGCACCAACATCGAGTAACGACTGTTTTTGTTGATGGAGAAGAGCTTCCACAGGTTCTCAATATCGTAACTGTTAGTGATGCTTTCTCGGCTAATGGAATAAAGTATCTGGAAGTTAGCATTCTAAACCAAAGCCATAGCTACTACAAAGATGTATCGGTCTACGTTTATGTTGAACGCTCTGATGGGTCAGAGAGAATTGTTATTGAATTAATAGAAGATATTATACGGACAATGACTTTATATGGCCCTGTTGGTGTAGACGAGAACCTTTTTTCAAGAGCCAAGACGAAATGTCCGACATTACTGGCACAATTGCTGATAAACGCCAGCGGAGAGAACGATATAGCTACAGCGATAGATTATATCGAGTCCACAATATGTAGTAGTTTTCCAATGATTAGTATGGCCTACAGTGGTCGTGGTTATGGGCCTGTATTTACAAATAGAAGTAGCCCTGTGTATGTTGAGGAACTGATAGTTGGACAAAATCTCTTGTATGATAGGGCCTCTTCCGTACAAGAGTCCTCTAAAGAAGACATTTACAATTCATATGTTCTGAAATATTCATTTAACGGTATTACCAATAACCATGAAAAGATTATAACGGTCAATTCATCGAACAATGTGTTTTGCAAAATTTCAGAAAGCCGATTGGGTCTTAGAGAAAGAGAACCGTTAGAAAGTGTGATTATCCATGATGATGCTACCGCCCAATACGTTGCTGATTGGCTGGCATCTCATTTTAGTCTTCCATCTTATTATGTAGAATACGAAGGATCTCCGGCATTGATGTTTATGGTTCAATTGGGAGATAATGTAAAGATTACTGACGAAAAATTAGGTCTTTCCGAGATTAAATCCACAATAGAGAAGATTGAGTATCAACGTGGTAGGCTTGTTATAGGTTTGAGGATGTGGTTGTTGTATGACCGTATAGCATAGGATTATAAGATGGCACTTACACAAGATAGAGAGGATTACACGGCAGCAGAACTAAACTCTGTGTTTGATGGCCTGAAAGACAGTTTAAAACAAGTGCTTCCTCCTGATATACGAAATCCTGATGGTGGAACGTCATTCGATTCATTGTCTCTTGTAGAGTACGATTCGTTGTCTTCTACAATCGTAGATCCGGCAACAACTATGGAAGCGTTAATGTTTCTTGCAAACGATAGAACAAATGGCGAAGGCTCGTTTATTCTTCGTAAGTCCACCCCAATGGGTCGGGTTGAGGACTTTACATTGATTAGGGACGATTATGAGTGGTTGGTGCTTGTTACTGATTCTTATACCTCAAAGGTGGACATAGCGACTTCTACGACACCACTTACACTTGCTGCATGGTCTAAAAGGTTTAGCATGAATAGCTCTAACAGCCAACAGGATCGGGTGGCACAGGCAAGAACATACGCCATTACCACTGGAACTCCAGTTTTTGAGAGCGTGAAGATAGTTAGCAATAGTGGTTTGGGGTGGAGAACATCTAATAACCAAGGGGTTGAATTCTTCAATAGTACAAAAGGCTATACAGAATGGTATGCCGGAACCGCTACAACGATCTCGTACAGCAATTTCATACAAGAGAATATAAGCGGATCCCCAGAAGCCAGTGTTGAGAATTGGTATGCTGGCACAAGCGTGGAATGGACCGTCGCATCCAATAAGCTACAAGAACCTCAGACAATAGTTCCCATGGGTATTGAAGGCTTTGGCGGAGATTTATGGTCAGAAGGCGTAGCTCCAAGTATTCCTGGCTCTGTTACTGCGAATTGTAGTATTGAAACGGAGAACCTTAGCGCACAAGCCGATGGAATAGCCACTTCGTTTACAACAACGCAGAGTTTTAGAGCCGATTGCCCAATACATGTATATTGGAACGGTGTACGCCAGAGTTCTTCTGGAGCTTCGCCAGAGATCATAATAAATAATAACACCACTTTTACGACCACCTTTTTACCGGCTTTTGGAGATGAATTGCTCGTGGACTACCAAGAGCTTGTCTAACAACAAGTTGTTGAGATTCTACATATTGAGTGGGCATGACGATTATATGTGATAATAATTCATTGAATGAATGATTTACACCGGGGAATACCATGGCTATTCAACTTAGCACCTTCCAGATTAAGAATAATGCAGTCACTCAGGCTTTAATTGCCTCCAATGCAGTAGGATCAGCCGAACTGGCAGATGATGCCGTTGTTGCTGATGCTATTGCCACTGGCGCTGTAACTTCAACGAAGCTTGCGAATGGCGCAGTTGTCGCTGCTGGTATTGCTAATAATGCCGTTGGCACTCTTGCAATCAATAACCTAGCTGTCACAGGTGGTAAGATCGCAAATCTTACAATCACAGCTACGCAGATTGCGAATAATACAATCACATCCACGCAGCTTGCGAATAAGACAGTTACAGCCGGACAGATAGCAGATAATACAGTCACATCTGCGCAGATAGCAGCTACTACGATCACAGCAACCGAACTTGCCACTGGTGCTGTAACTTCAACGAAGCTTGGTGCTGGCGCGGTTATCGCTGCTAGTATTGCTAGTAGTGCGGTTGGCACCGATGCTATCAATAACTTAGCTGTCACATCAGCAAAGATCGCAAACCTTACAATCACAGCCGGTCAGATTGCGAATACTACAATTACAGACACTCAGATCGCTAATACTACAATAACAGCAGCAAAGATTGCAAATGCTACAATCACAGCCACCCAGATTGCAAACACTACAATAACAGCAGCAAAGATTGTAAATGCTACAATCACAAACGTTCAACTCGCTACTGGAGCGGTTACATCAACTCAGATAGCCGCTGGCGCGGTTCTTGCTGCTGGCATTGGCACTGGTGCTGTTGGTACTTCCGAACTAGCAGCAAACTGTGTTACTGGTGGAGAATTAGCCGATAACTGTGTAACGGCAGATAGGATTAGTGGTAGTGCTGTTACAGCGGGAAAGATTGCCACTGCTGCTATCACTTCCGGAAACCTGAACATTTCTGGTCAGAATTGGGATCTCTCTGGGGCAACATACCTTCGTTCCCCAACTCCCTCCGCATCTCCTAATGATAATGATGTTGCAACAGTCGGATATGTGGCTTCACTACTTACTGGAGTACACTGGAAAGATTCAGTGAAATGTGCAACTGCTGCCGTGTTACCGGCAAATACCTACGCTAACGGAGCCAGTGGGGTTGGAGCGACCATTACAGCCAATGCAAGTGGAACACTTACAATTGATGCTGTTACTGCTTTTGTCGCTGGAACAACTCGTGTATTGATTAAGAATGAAACTGCTGGTAACGCTCTAAGAAACGGTATTTATGTAGTTACCAATGCTGGCGCGGTGGGTGCTGCGTTTATTTTGACACGAGCCACCGATTTCGATACCTCCGCTAAGATTATCGGTGGGGCTGTTTTCGTTCGTGAAGGAACAGCCGGTGCAGATCAGGGCTTCATCTCAACTAATGATAGCACTGTAACTGTTGGTACAACTGCCATGGGATTCTCTCAGTTTACTGGTGGAAGTAGTCTCGCAGATGGGTCTGTTAGCACAGCCAAACTGGCTAATAATGCTGTCACTTATGTCAAGATGGGAATTAAAAGAAAGCAAGAGGCAACGGTGGGTAATGCTAATCTCGCATATGCACTTCTTACGGATACTGTAGATGTTAATAGTGTGATGGCGTTCGTGAACGGTGTTTTCTGCAAGCTGGTTGCTTCTGGTCCGGTAGATTCCTCAGAATATACTGTTGCAAGTTCCCTTGGCACTACAACTGTTACATTTGGCGGATCTGGTGGTGATCTAAATACGGAAGTCTTACTGTTCGTGTATGACATTGTTAAAACATAATTATTAAAATGAAATGATGGTCGTTGTTTACCTTAAAGGTGGTTCAGCCATAGTGTGCCAGGGGTATTCTAAATGCCCTACAACAGATATGCTACGCTTGGATCTTCCGTATGGTGTGGTTGATAATATTGTTCCCAATACTACTGCTAAGTACATTCTGATATGGTCGGAATGCGTAGACAAGATTTATGTTGGGGAAAAAACAAATCCAAAAGCCGGGAAGAAAAAGGGGAAGGATAGCAAACATTGAGATTGGCGTGTGTGAATTGGAAAACAAAAGGATATACTTTCAAATAAAGTTTGGAGTCTAAAATGGCTAAGAGCAATTGGCATGGTATTGGTGGATGGGGAACCATAGATGACCCAACTGGTGTCCTGACCGGCAAGGTTCTGGTGGGTAGCTCCGGAGTTTCGGCAACGAATGAAGACTACCTGTCCACTTATCTAAATACCTCTACAGCTTGGGCTAAAGACCATTACTCGGTTCAGATTGAATATGCTTGGCCTTCTAATACCGCTTTGTTTACTGCTGGAAATCTATCGCTTATGGCTAGAACGCATACGTTCACAAGTTCCAGTGCTGGCTTGAATAGTGCCAAGTATGGGTACTTTGGAGGGTTTGATAATTCTGACGCTTCGTTTAAGATTGTTAGAAGGATTGATGACGTAGATTTAACTATTGCTGCTTCTTCTATCTCTTCTGATGCTACTTCGGTTGGCTCTAAGCACACCATGGAATTCCGCTGTTATGGAACAACCCAAGTCACACTGCAATTATTGATTGATGAAGAAGTGGTCATAAATACTGGTGACACTACAGCGGAGAGGCTTGTAACTGGTCAGCCCGGTATGCATATTGAAAGCGGGACTACATATATTGATAACTTTACAACGTATGAATACACCGCAACGGGTGAGTCTCCCGCATTGTGGGCACCCGGAGACTTTACTGGAACACTTGCTGCTTGGTGGAGAGCTGATGCCGCAAATGTAACTACAGTGTCTGTAGATGGTAAAGATCGTGTTTCTGCTTGGACGGATAATACAGCCTATAGTAATGATCTTTCTCAAGCCGTTCCTGGTTCTAGGCCAGAATACATTTCAAATGCGGTAAACTCATTACCGGCTATTGAATTTGATGGTTTAGCTTCCTTTCTTACGGCTATTGATTCCACTTCACTTGACCTTAATTCCACTGGTCTTAGCGTTTTATGGGTGGCAAAGAACGACGCATGGGCTTCTCCTGGCTCAGTAGCACCGTTAAGAAGTGGGATAGTATGGAAAGGAGACAGTTATGAGGCTTCGATCTATGATAATGGGGGTGTCAATGATGAATGTTTGCAATACAGATGGGGAACAGGGGGTAGTGATAAAGAGACAAGTAGTGATAACGCCACTTCTCTTGGCACATTCCAACTTCAAGGAATTGTCACCAATAAAGATAGTACCGTAACAGCACAGAAGTTTGGATTTTGGCGTAATGGTAGTCAATACGGTAATTTTACAACCGCTCCCGTTGGGGCAGATAATGCAGATGCGTTGTATATGGGGATTGGTAGCTCAACAACGAGATTTGAGGGACGAATTGCGGAGGTTATACTTGTTCGTGGTGAATTGTCTATACCAGATAGGCAGAAGTTTGAAGGATACTTGGCTTGGCGATACGGACTTCAGGGGCTATTGCAACCCACACACCCTTATAAAAGTCAGGCACCAACTGTTTAAATTGTCGCCAAATATATTCTATCGGAAGTAAATTATCTTACTGAATTGGCTTGATTTGTAACACAGACCGTGTAATAATGTGCTATACTATGTCTGTACGAGTCTAGTTTTTTTTAGGAGTTAGAATGTCGTCGATAGCTACAAATGAAGAGGAAAAAGCTCCTTATTATGGCACGAAGAACAATGATTTGCCCCGTAAGGACTTGTTTAGAGAACTGCGGAAAAGATGGCAATTCAAAACAGGAAGAACTGCCTCTGCTTTGGCTGAAATTTTAGAGATTACACCGCAAGCTTGCGCTGCTTACGCAAATAATAGCCCGACAGGTCGCTCTGCCCCGTTATGGGCCATTATCAGACTATGCTATGAGTTAGACCTGGCTCTTGCCATTCATGGCGATGGCGTTGTGTGTATTCCAGTAGATTCACTTCAAGACATACTTGACGGGGAAAACGAACAATAAAACCAAAGGACCACAATGAACCACGATAGATTTAGCTTCCTTACACCGGATGATGTGAGGAAGGTCATGTTTTTTATAGATGTTTGCAAGCCATCAGCGCAAATCGGGCATCGTCCCGGCTATACACCCAAGATTCCGCCACCTAAAAAGCAGAAAGTCAAACAATGGTTGGCACGATTTACACAAGTAATGGAAAAGAACCCCCATGTTTTCAAAAACAGTGAGGATGAATTCTTGTTCTTTCTGGGTCTTCATAAGACAGGAATTATATCTGAGTTTGAACTTAGGAGTGAGCTTATACGTTCCGCAAGAAGTGACTTGATAACTACAAGGATTAAAGGAACTGTTTGTCCATGCTGTGACCAACATGTGAAGGAATACAGAAGGTCACTAAGCAGCAATAGTGCCAAATTTCTCGGCTCATTAACTAAGAAGTATATGGAGAATATAATGGGCCATGTTGATGATAATGATGGCTGGATTCACTACAAAGACTGTGAATTCTCTTCAAGGGACTACCCGGCTCTAGCTTGGTGGGGATTGGCTGTTACCAACCGCGATAAAACCAGGAAAAAGCGCATGACAGGGCTATGGAAACCAACGGAATTGGGTTTGGACTTTATAAGTGGAAAGGTCAAAGTTTATAAGCATCTATTCACTTATAACGGTGACGTTACAAGGATTGACCAATCTTCTGTTATGATCTCGTTCGCAGATGTTTGTGGAAACCATTTTGATTACGAAGAGCTAATGAATTCTTATAAAGAATATGTTCTGTATACCAATTTTGTTCCAGTTCAGCCGCTTGAGAATAGTGGGGATAACAGATGAAGATAGCCGACATTCTCATAGGAGAAAAAGTAAAGAGAAGTGCCGAATGGATAAAGGAGATCAAAGAGGACGCTTATCTAAAAATCGAAGAAGAAACAGAGACAGGCGCAGTAGAGAAAATAGACGGAGATCATATAGTTGTTCTTTGGTCCTTTACTGGTCTGAGTTGGGAAGATCCAGAAGATTTGATAGCTATGAAGAAGAGATAGATGATAGCTAAACGAATAAAACTAAGCAATGCGATTCATGCAGAATTCGACTTCTTAGAGAATAAAGAACTGCTATTCGTACTATACGATGTAAATCTTACAATCTATAAGTGTATTGGCTCAAATGGAGGAATGGTTATCTCAGAGCCACGAACGCTGCATGTCGGATTAGATTATGGTGCCACAAATTGGATTAACTATAATTTTATGAAAACATGGGTAGAGAAAATGAATTCTGAAGCAGACGGTTCTTTTGTTCTTCTTGTTTCTATGAGGGGAAGTTCCTTTGAATTGGAAAAGTTTTTTGAAGACAATGGAGGAACAACAACTCTTAAAGAGATCAGGGAGTTTGAGGCCAATAAAAATATCCGTAAATGGGAAAATGCACCTGACCCAAATCCTGACATTGTTTATATAGGAAAATAGAAATGTGATTAAAGTTGGCGGTGGTTTATGGTAATCGACAACAGACCTTGGCTGCATTATCTTTTCTTCGGCTACTGTAAAACGGAGAAAACTATGCCTATACCTGCTATTCTTCAAAAATCTAAAGACCTTGGACACACTGTATTTGAAACAGGGGTGTGGAATTTAAACCTCATCGGTGTTCGCTCTCAGGACAATATATCAAATACTTATAACGATAGTTTGCATGTTGTTTGTAAGGATGAGATTGGGAATTGGATAGATATATGCTTCCAAATTACCACTGACCCCGGTTTATATCATTTACAAAACCCAAGCAGAATAGAAGGCACAGCTATACTCGTTCCTGGTCAGTATCGCGGGGTATGGAAAATAGACAAACATAGAGGTCGCTATGATGCTTTATGCCAACGTAATGGGAAGGTTAAGGTCTATAGGGATTCTAACAGAGACAATGTGTTGGATATGGATGCCAGTAGCGTATCTGAGGGATGGTTCGGAATAAACATTCATAGGTCCAATTCTCGTAGGGAGTCTACCGTAGTAGAAAAGTGGTCAGCAGGTTGCCAAGTATTTGCTCATCCAAAGGAGTTTGATGTTTTTATGTCTTTCTGTAGGCTTTCGGCATCACTTTATGGAAATAGCTTTTCGTATACATTGATTGAAGAATGAAAAAGTACCAAGTCATTTATGTGGACCCACCATGGGATTACAAAGGACAAAAACAACATAACGGTGAAGGTGGGATAGATACCGGAGGAGCTATCTCTCATTATTCGACCATAAAGCTCAAAGACCTTAAACGTCTTAATGTTACTTCTATCTGTGACGATGATTGTTTGCTATTCATGTGGACAACTAACCCGCATTTAGACCAAGCGGTAGACCTTATGAGGTCTTGGGGTTTCAAGTGGGCTACAGTCGGTTTTGTGTGGGATAAAGTAAGAGTAAACCCAGGATTTTACACAATGTCTCAGTGCGAACTCTGTTTGCTGGGTAAAAGGGGGCGTATTCCGCAACCAAGAGGCATAAGGAACGCAAGGCAGTATGTATACTCAAAGCGCACAAAACACAGCCAGAAGCCGGAAGAAGTACGTCAAAGGATAGAGGATATGTTCCCTGTTCAAAACAAAATAGAATTGTTCGCAAGAAGAAGAGTTGATGGTTGGGATTGTTGGGGTGATGAAGTCATTTCGGATGTAAGTTTGGATATAGTATGAAAGTAGATTTAGAAAAAATAGCAGAGGTTAATATGACTTGGTGGGGATGGATTTTGATTGGTACTATTGTTGGTGGCGGTGGAACGGCTGGCACATTCATGGCCTTGAATAGAAGGCCCGACATTGTACCTGTAGTGATAGTTCCTGATAACAAAGTAGCCGAGGAACAAATAGCTGTTCAGAAACAGCTTACAAACATAGACTTATTGGAAATACCTTGTTCTATGGAATATATAGACAAACACGAAGATGGTTTGTGTAGAGAAATGTTTTGCCGTATGACCACAAGAGGCATTGATAGCAAGACTTCTGGTCAAGAGTGTGAGTCTATAGGAAATATTTTGAATTCAGTTGTGATACTTAAAGCATGTGAAGGGAGTGAAGACTGTGAGCGAATCTTTGAAAAACGGAAATAATGATAAATGGTTGGATGAGATCAAGAAAACGCCTTTAGGCTCCAAGAAATTCTTGGCAGCAATGATTTGGAACATCGGCTGGTTGGGTTTGATTTGGTTCGGAATACGAAAGGGTATTGACGCCAATGTTCTATCTGCAATGGTTTATGCCGCTGGTACAGTACAGGCGTTGTACTTGGGGGGTCAATCTGCCGTGGATGCTTTTGTACGGGCAGCAATGGCGAAAAGCGGGTTTATCCAAAAAGACGAACAAAGTTCTTGATTTTGATAATAATTATGATACTATCCAAATACAGCCAAGACGTTCAACTTCCTAGGATTGTGCCGCTTGGCTTATAATACTGGTTTTATGGTTGTGTAAAGTTTTTACTTTACCCCTGAAGGGAGGGATTGGTTCCCCTCCCTTCTTCAGTTATAGAGTTATAATTAATTAATTAAATTAATGATGTTTGTGTGGCTATTTCCTCGAAATGTTGTTATCTTATTTGTATAATAAATATCCTGATTTGAGTAATAAAATTATTCTATAACTTGAGAACCAATTGAAATTAATAGTAAATCGGTACGAAAAAAGTGAACGAGTCTCACAATTGGGCCAAGCTATGGTCTTTAGTCAGACGGAAAGGTCCGTGTTTGGGTGTAACCGACTATGGACATATAAATACGTTCAAGAATTCAATACTAAAGGTATGTCCAAACCACGGGCTTATGGAATAATTTGGCACTCCTGGCTTGAATATCTACTCTTTAGATTTGGTTCAAATTTACAGTTTGACAGGGTAAAAAAAGAGATGGACTGTGGTGTTCATATGAAATTCATCTCTGACGAACTCAGTAAGTATGATTTGAATGACTATGAATACGAAGATTTCCACCAAGAGATTCAACAACGAATGGCAAACTCCACCGAGGGTTGGGTTGCAAGTTGGAACAAGCATATATCTGGTAAATATACACTTATAGCCATCGAACAAGAATTAATTGCACCTGTTTTTGATTTACAAGGCGACCATTTTGTAAGCAACGAGAGATTTATAGAAGAAGAAATCAAGGGTGTAAAACAATATAGGTTGGCAAAAGTAGGGGAAATTCACGATTCTTTTGAGATGCAAATGCCGTGGTATAAAATAGGGAAAGCTGACGCTATTCTTATGGATAATGACAACGGCTATTTATGGATAATTGACCACAAAACAACCTCTTCTCTTTCGACATACAGGAACAAGCTCTCTTACGATTTACAACTTCCATCATATTGTCGCTTATTACAGTATGAACTGGAGCATGGTTGTTTTAGCTCTTTAAAATGCGAGCGGGTTGCTGGATACTTGTGGGATATATGTAGTTCAAAAATACCGAACCCACCAAAACCGCTAAAGTCTGGAAAGCTTAGTACAGCAAGGCTTGGTCCTTCTTGGCAATTCAAGAAAGCGGTAATAGAAAATGATCTTGATTTTTCTGACTATGAAGAACACTACCGTGAATGTAAAGAACAGAAGGACAGCGATTACTTTGGAATAGAATACGGATGGATAACGGAAGAAGACATAGAAAGAACTACAGTTGAAGACTACGCGGTAGCAAAAAAGCTATCAGAAAAGCGGAATGAACTAGTCAGGATAAATCCACATTCAAAAAGACAGTTTGATTTTGCTTCTTTACGTCATCCATTGTGTGACAGATGGGGAAAGTGCCAATTCGGTGCTAATTGCATTGCTAACACTCCTTTAGAGGTCATACAGTATCCACAGCTTCCCACTATGAGGTGGGTTATCAACAACCAAACATAAAACCAATGGAGCATTATGCCACCAAAAAATAACAAGAAACGACCAAAGGACGATTCAAACCATAAGCCAGAAACAAAACCTATCATCGTAGTTAAGGCTGCTAATGCTTTCCGAGATAAGCAAGCCAAAGCAAAGATACTTGTAATAGGCGATTCTGGATCAGGTAAGACATTTCTTGCTGCGGGTTCTAAAAACCCTTTAATAATCTTAACTGAGGCGAACGGTGCTGTTAGTGCTGTTCATTCAAATAAGGACGCTTTAATAATCACTTGCACTACAGCGAATGATCTACGCAATATTCTTATGCAAGTTCAATCTGGAAGTCTAAAAGATTCTGATGGAATAGAGCATATGTTCGATACTTTGGTCATTGATTCTTTAACTGAGGTACAGCGTTTAATTAAAACTGAAATTCTTGAAGCCAAAGGCGAAGACAATCCTGAGTTTAGAATTCAAGATTGGGGCAGATTAGCTGACAGAATGAGAAGACTAATTCGATGGATACGTGATGTTCCAGCCCATGTTGTCTGTACGTGCCTATCTGAAGTTACCACTGGTGGTGATGATGTTAGATATGTCGGACCAATGTTTGAAGGAAAGAAAACAGGCAACGAAGTTATGCAATTCTTCTCGGCTGTTGGATTCCTATATAGAACAAGAGCTAAGAACCCAGAAGACGTAGCAATTAGAAAGTTAATGTTCGATGGGCCTGAGAATTATATGTGTAAGCCTTGTTTCGGATTGGAGTCAGTAATAACCAATCCCAACATGGAAGAGATAATAGATAGAGTAATAACCAGTATAAATATAGAAACCGAAACCGTGGAGAAAGAAAATGAAAGTCAATCCGAATGATTGGAAAACAGATGGCGATAATGAGCAAATCAAACGAATTATACACGAAGGGCGTAAAATCCTATCCCCAATAGCGATTGGGTTTAAGGAGTCCTTTGAGAAGAACGTGTTGGAGATAACTTATGTTGTCGTTGAGGATTTAGAGGACAGTAACGATGTGGGTATAATCCATTCTGATAAATTCTACCTTACTGAAAATGCTACCTGGAAAATTGGAAAGTTTGCGGCTGCAATGGGATGTGAGATACCGTTTGATCCAGAGAGGATGGAAGATATTATTTCTATCGTTCGCGAAGGAAAGGTTTTCAAAGGCACATTTGCCGAAAGAACTTACAACGAAAAAACATATCTGAACATTAAATATTACAATGTTGCACGGTCATCAAAAGTCACAGACCAACAAAAGGAAGTGATAGCTAAGGCTGTAGTTAGCATCCAGAAGATGATTGATAAAAGAATTGAATATGGCGATATTTATCACAAAATCAAGTTCTTAAATTCATTTGATGAGCAAGTCCAACCACACGATGATAAAAATATCGGTGGGGAAGAAACAAATGAGTCTTGGGAAGAATTGCCATTCTAATGAAATTTATATAGGCATAGACCCCGCTAATAACGGATCAGCGGTGGTGCTAATCAACGGCACTGCCGCTATATCCGTTCTGTGGAATAAGAGAGTAAGAAAAAAGAAACGTGTTTGGAAAGTGTCAATCGTAAGAATGATAAAGCGAACAGAACAATTGATTATAGTAGATCGCCCTTCAAAAATAGGGTCTGTAATTGCACACTTGCCAGAGCTAGAAAAAACTCCATTCAAACTCGCTTGTGAAGATATATATATCCGTGCCGGATCAGGAAGAACTGCTCTTCACTTGGCTAGATTCACAGGTGCTTTGCTTGGAGGAATAGAACTTTACCATGATGTTGATGTAAGATTTGTTCCTGTAATGACTTGGAGAAAAGATGTTCTTGGAGTCAATAGAAGAATAAAACGGGAAGAGGCTAAAAGATTATCTCTTGAAATAATGCCTAAACTATTGCCGCATCTTGGCATAGCCCTATACCAACAAGGAAGACAGGACCATATCTCTGACGCTGCTGGCGTTGCTTTGTGGTCTAAAAGAGAAGAAACAGACGAACAACAACCATATAAACCAGAACCGGAGTTACTAAGTGGAGAACTTAACGAGGCAAGTTAGAGAAATTTTCAATCAATGGAAGTCATTAAGAAAAAAATGTGGGTATGACCCATCATTGAGAATGACCGCAAAAATAGAACAAAAGATACTTCGTGCTGTAAAGAAGTTCGGAAAGGATAGGGTTCTATTAGTTATAAAGTATATCTCTGAGTCAGAAGACAACTACTCACAATTTATGCGTGGTTCTTCTGGGGTGTCGTATACAACGTTAGACAATTTGTTTAGAGAACGGAAGTTCGATGACAAATATGACAGAGCAGTGAATTGGCAGAAACATAATAAGGCTTCGGAAATAAGCGAAGTATATATACCTTATATGATTGTTGAGGCTAATGATGACTGCGTTTGAGATTATGAACAAGGCTGGTATAGTTAAGATTGGGCCTAAAATTGGCCTAAAATCAGGAAAGGCCGGAAGTTGGGGTCCATGCCCAAAATGTCGTGCAATGAAAAGAGGAAGTGAGGATGGCAGATTCCCAATTGGAGTAACGTCCAATGGTAGTGGCTGGTGTTGTCATGTTTGTAAATCACACGGAAGCATGACGGACTTAGTGTCGTGTAAGGTTGTTGGAAACCTATACAGGTCTTCTGGGCCAGGTCAGAAGAAAAAGGTACTAAATTGGGCGCTAGAGAATGGATTTTCTTTAGAAAAGGCAAAAGAGAAGATTGTAACGATAGACGGTTTGCTTGATAATACGGTAAGAAAAGAGTTTACATCTCCACCCGACCCGTCAGGTTCAAGCATCTTTCGCTGGGATGAAAAATTGCCAGATATTTATGCTGGTAACTTATTTAGCAATGAAGGAAAACCTGTACTTGACTATCTAATAGAGACTAGGCGTATAAGTGAAAGCGTTATTCGTGATGCTAATTTAGGATATATGAAGTCAAGGGGAAAGAATTGGCTCGTTATACCGTTGAAGGACCGATTTGGGAAGATAGTTAACATGAGGTTTAGGTCTGTACCTCCAGATATGAAAACCTATAGAGTCTGTCCTTCAAGGCCAATGCCTTTATACGGCTTCGATCAGTTATCGGAAGATAAAAGTAAGTTTGTAATAGTGACAGAAGGAGAACTTGATGTATTGGCTCTTAGGACGTATGGATACGGTTCTACAGTGGTTTCTGGCACAACTGGAGCGAGCGCAAACTGGTGTACCCAATGGCTCGATTCTATGGAGCCTTATCAGGGGTTCTATCTCTGGTATGACAACGATAAAGCAGGTGATGAAGGGTCTGAGAAATTGGCCTCTAAACTTGGGAAATTTCGTTGTTTCCGCATAAGAAGTAAGCAGTATAATGACCCTGGCGAAGCATTACAACAAAAGGCAAAAGCATCCACAATAGGAGACATATTATCGAACTATGAGGATTACTTTGAGGCAACACTTCGCAATGTTGATAGCTATAGCGATGACATAGAAGAACTCATAAAAAATCCACAGAGTCTTGCTGGTTTGCCTATGGGAAGTCAAAAGTTGGATGCCATATTTGGAGGTATCAGACCCGGCTTATGGGTGGTTACGGGGGATACTGGACACGGTAAAACCACATGGGCTACATGGTTGATGTGGGAACAGGCATTACGTGGTGTTCCGGTTCTGCTTACATCGTTTGAACAAAGGCCAATAGGAACAGTGCAGAAATTATTGCGCCATCAATTAGGCAATGACTTCACAAGACATTCCGAGGCACAAAGGCGTATTGCGTGTGAAGAACTTGGCAAGTTGCCCATTATGATTTTAGACCACTATGGAGAACTCGATGTTGAGAAGGTAATTTCAACTATCCGATATTCTGTTCGCAGACACGATCTAAAGATAGCTTTAATAGATCACCTTGGGTTCTTAACGAAACCAGAAAGCAATATGGATGAGAGGTTAGCTATAGAAAGTACAGTCAGACGATTGGCTACTATTGCTATCAATGACAATATAACGATTGTTCTCGTTTGCCATCCTAATAATCTGTCCGTTAGTCAGCAACGCAGGGTGAAGATAACTGACCTAAAGGGAGCAAGTGCGATTAGACAAGATGCTCACGTTGGGATTGTTGTTCAGCGACTGCCTATAAAAAGCGAAGACTCTAAACCATCAACAGTTGTATACCTTGATAAAGTTAGAAGTGAGTTTGGAAAGGCTGGCTCTCACTGTGTAATGGCTTTTGATCCATTGGCCTGTATCTATGCTGATAGTTGGAATTTAACGCCAGCCGGTAAGAGAAACGCAAGGGTCGTTATACCAAAGTAGGGTGGCACATGAAGTATGAAATCATAAAAGACTGTTTGTTCAACAACAAAGGGAAGTATCTTACAATCAAGAAAGGATCTTTATACACTGTGGTTCCTTCATCATCGCTTGATGATGCTATGAAACTGTGCATTGATGAGACTATGCGACATAGTATACATACAGAGAGATGGATAGTATTAGATGCAGAAGGACAGCATCGAATGTTTTGTATTGGGAAGGATTGTACGGCTGTATACCCAAAAAGTGGATAAAAAATAATAAGTAGTTATACTAATTCAGTAAGTCATGGAGGTCACTATTGGCTACCAACGCTATAATTAGGATAGACCTGTTGAATTTGGAACAGTCTATAAACCAACCACAGCTTTTGTCTTTATTAGAAAAGAAATGGATGATAATTTCATCTGTCCCTGTTTCCGATAATGATACCCCTTACCTTTTATTGATTATGTCTCCACCTCCCGAAGAAGAAAATTCTGATTATTTGTTCTATCCCAGGATAATACTTGTATTTCTATTCGTGTTGATCTCGGAATTAGCATATATGATAATTAGAAACTTGTGAGGTTTAAAGATGGAATATGCCGAAGTTGAAGTTGATTTACTTGTCTATGATCCGCAAAACCCAAGAAAACACAATGAACAAAACTATGCAGCTATACGAGATAGCATTGAAGATCATGGGCAGGTAGAGCCGTTAATTGTTCAGAAAACAACCCAAATGGTTATTGCTGGGAATGCAAGGCTAAAGGTTTTAAAGGAACTCGGATACGAAACAACAAATATAGTTTATTTGGACGTATCCGATGAGGTAGCAAGAAAATTATCTATTAGGCTCAATCGTTCTGGAGAACTGTCCGGATGGGATGAGGCTATGCTTGCACACCACTTAGAAGAGTTAGCCAAACTTGCAGATTTTGATCCAACGATGCTTGGCTTCACTGGTAGTGAAATGGATGATTTGATCAATTCCTTTGGGGGAATAGACGACTCCTTAGACTTCTTTGCTCCTCCCGATGAAAAGTATAGTGGCAATGATGCCAATGCTGGTGCTGGTGGAAGAACAGAAAATTCTACCGTTACTAATGTCTGGGATTCTGGAGATGAAGACGCAATTGCCGAAGATGTAATCACGATAGATAATCCAACTATTTCTACTTCCAGAATGATTCAGCTTATATTTGAAAACGAGAAGTGCCAAAAATTCAAGATGGCTTGTAAGTCGTTATCATACGCATATGACACGGATAATATGCCAGATACAGTTTATGAAGCGGTAATGGCAGAGTACAAGCGTCTTGGTGGTGATGATAATGAAAACAATGAAGATAGTGGTAAGGTCGAAAGTATCGGCTGAAAAGATAGAGCCTTGGAAATCTACCCATCCAAGACCTAACCATTATGGTCTAATAATAGACGGCAATTGTGATGTATATAGCAGCAATGGTATACCCATTATACTTATGAGGCGTGGATGTTTCACTGACGAAGAACTGGAAGAAGTGAGAAAGCCATATAGGGAATTTATGAGATACCCATCAGATGCAAGGGCGGCATATGCCGGATACAAGCAAAGTCGGGTAATCAAAAAGGATGGCACATTATCTAAATCAGAGAGATCATTAGATGAAAATGGCAGAATGGTCTCCGTCTACAGCTCTATAGGTGGATTTTATGAGAGCGTTGGAGGTCGCTTCCCATATTGTAGAGCAACAACGTATACACGCGACCACCCAGAGGAATGGGCAAAAATTGCCAAACACTTGCGGAAGTGTTCGCGGATCTATAAGTCTTTGCTGCCAAACTTCCATGAGATACAAACAGAATTTGCAAACAAAGCTCATCCAGCTTGGGTAGTACCTGGCACACCATTTTCAACAATCTCCGTCAATAATACGGTGTGTGCTGCTTATCATCAAGACAGTGGCGACCTTAAAGAAGGTTTTGGTTGCATGTTTGCCATGAGACACGGAGATTATTCTGGATTTGAATTGGTCCTTCCAGAATTTAGCTTGGCTGTAAATATGCGGCATGGCGATTTTATACTTTTTAACCCTGCTGTATGGCACGGCAATATTCCTCCAAAAGCCGAAGGAAAAAAGAATAAGGATTGGTATCGAGTTAGCGTAGTTATGTATCTTAGAAACCGTATCCTTGGCTGCTTATCCCCAGAAGAGGAGCTTAAAAGGGCCAAGAAATACAACACCAGAAAGCTGGAGTCATTGTGATAGGAGTTTGGGTTGTTGGTTCTCCTGGTTGTGGAAAAACAACCATGCTAAGAAACTATATTGACCCATTCGATACAGAGTTTGTAGTTAAGCCAAAGTGGACCCTTACAAACAACATCATACTGTCTGGTCATTACTTGGGGAAGACGTTCGATGGTGGCGATACCGTTCCATACAATGCCTTCAAAGAGTCTTTGCAGTATTGGAGTAGCTTTCTTCTGGCTAATGAAAAATACTCTGTCACCATATTTGATGGCGATAGGTTCTCTACAAAATACTGTCTTGAATATGTTAATGAATTCGCTGACGGGTGCTTTTGTATATTGATAGATTTGCCAAATGATGTTCTTGTGGAACGTAGGAAAGAACGTGGGTCCAATCAAAATGCAAATTGGTTAAAGGGAAGGGAGACAAAGGCAAAGAACTTTTTTAACATGTTTAAGAATAGAGACCGTTTGATTTTAGATGGCAAGCAAAGCCCCAAAGCCCTTTCAGAGATAGTAATAGATTGGATCAATACAAATGCCAGAACTATTGTTGAAACCGAATGATCATCAAATAGGGGCAGCAAAAAACAATATCCGAAAACTGCTCAACTCCCCAATAGGCGAACCAAAGAAAGTAGTTGTAATTCTTACGGCCTCAAGGAGTGGGAGTAGTTGTTTATTCGATGTATTGAGCAGAAGCCCAAGTGTAGTGAGCCTACAAGGCGAGATAGAGCCTTATTTAAAGCTAACTGGCAATGCTGTGAATGAGGATTACTTGTGCGGGAACAGACTAGATAAAATTGATAATATATTAGAATTGAAAACGCTTGTGCGCGGAGAACTTTGTCACAAGCATATTAGTGTAGAGTCTCATCTTATAAATTCTATACACATAAGAAAGATACTACAATGGCCTGGCAAGGATACGGCAAGATTTGAAGATGTAGACCAAAGTTGGTACGATGGAAAATTGGAAGACCGCGAAGCACAAAAACACAAGGTGATACTGGAAGAACCGCCATTTGTCATGCCAACAGCATGTTCTTATCCATTGTCTTTAAGTGGCAAGGTCATCATCTTTAAAACACCGCAAAATGTGTATAGGCCAAGCTTATTTAAAGAACTATTCCCCGTTAGCGAGATTCAATATATACATCTCAAACGTTCTTTTGCGGCTACTGTTAATGGACTTATGGATGGATGGTTGCACAAAAGGGCCTTTTTTGCTTACAAGGTCGGAGGGCTTAATATTAAGAATTACAATTATTATAATTGGTGGTGTTTTGACCTTTACCCAGGCTGGTATGACGACAAAAACAAAAGGCTGATCGAGGTTTGTTTGAACCAGTGGGCAAACGCACATTCGATGGCACTTAAATATAATATATCATTATCTTATAAGTTTGAAGAAGTTGTAGCCCATCCCCAAAGAATGATTCATACGATTTGCAGGGACATTGGTATAGAGCCCCCGCATCCGATTGATCTTAAACTCACTATGGCAACAAGTTCCCCTAAGAAGTATAGATGGCACAAAAGAAAAGAGGAAATACTACTTTTCGCAAAAAAAGAAAGAATACGAACGATTATGAAACAGCTTTTATATCCGATGACTTCAAATGATTGGACATAAAAAGCGTGCATTTATTACAAACGAAACAGGGAACCTGTTTACGGTGTTGGTCAATCGCCCAACCAATCTGAAATTTCATGCAGAAGTGTTTTCGCATACACGTATGACTCTATCTTCACGTACATCTTTGCCTCCGCCATCTTTGCCTCCGCCATCTTGGATTAAGCTTCCAAACCATGACACATTACTGACGGAATTCGATTCTTTAACTTCCAAGCTACGGGGTCTGGGAGTAGAGGTTTTGGATATAAATGAGGCTTGTAGTGGTAAAAGCATTGACTCAATGTTTGTTCGCGATATGGCGAAAATAGTTGGTGATGTGATTTATGTTACACGCTCTGGGTTAGCCCATAGGAGTAGTGAAGCTGACTATATTATGAAGTGGTTTCGGTGTAATTATTCTTCTCCAATGAAACTGATGATTGGTTTTGTTGAGGCTTCTGACATCTTAATAATGAATGATGGCTCCTTTAGTGTTGCTTGTGGTGGCAGAAGCCAGAAAAAGGCAATTGAATTCTGGTCCCATGAGACACGATGTATAGTGCAGTATGTTGATAAGTTCGGCCCATCTATTCCACAACATTTACTTGGTGGAAACCGCATTGTTGGGACACGATTATTTACCAGAAGTGATACAGAGAATTTTAAGTGGTCGGGTGAGATTATACATCTAAAACCGAGCAAGGAGGTCAACGAGAAACTATCCATGAATTGGATTACACTTTCGCCAAACTCTGTTTTGATGCCAGATGACTGTCCTGAAACCGAGTCTATATTAGAAGACAATGGAATAGTAGTTTATAAAAGCAAAATGAACGAGATAAGGAAATTAGGGGGTGGTTTTGCTTGTCTAACTCTTCCAATATGTAGAGAACCAATGGGAAAAGAATGATAACTACCATAAATCCAGACAGCGTAAAAAAGTCGGATACGTGGTTTTACTTTAACGACTTTGCGAGAAAGCAGTTGAAAACAAAGGACTATGATCCGTTCCATGGTCTTTTAATAGAGGTACAGAAAGGGCTGGATCCAGAACAGGCAGTGTGGTTATCATTTCTTTATATGGCCTTCTATAATCCGGCTTCTGCCTATTATACGTTCCTCCGCTACCCTTATCCAACACGTATACCAGAGGACTACGATAAGCTTCATATAGGCAAACAGCGCAGAAATCTTATAACAACCAGTGTTACGAAACATATAAATAGCTTGGTTGAATTATCTAAGAACGGTGGTGCTAAAGAATATCTTACGAAGGACTTTACCAATTCCAAAGAAGACAATTGGAAAACACTTCTTAACAATCTGAGAACTGTGTGGGGTAATGGCAGATGGGCTGCTTATACATCTGCCGATATGTTTCATAAGGTTAACGTTTTCGATGTAATACCATCCACCATGGAAATAGACGAAGCCTCTGGCCCAAGGAGGGGAGTATGCGACATTACTGGTATGGCAAACTCATCGCCAAGCGTTGTTTTGGAAGAATATGCCAGATGGATACATAAACAGCTATCAATGAGTGTAGTTGAGTACCCAGAATACGCAAGATTAGGCGTAGATATGGCAATAACAGAGAGTTTGCTGTGTGACTTCCATGGATTGAAGAAAGGAAGATACTACGTGGGTCGAGACATAGACCGTATGCACATGAGGATACAAAAGGTGGTGTCTCAGACAGGTGAAAGCTTTGGTGTGCTTTACAGGGCAAGACAGGCTGTATTTGGCAGAGAATACTTGTCAGAATTAAATGGAAGGATTGTTGGCATAGACCTTGATAGGTGCAAACTATTCAGAGATTTTGGAATAATAGCCGACTACGCAGACAACTTCTTCTAAACAATCTATAAACCAGTGATATTTTATGGCCCAGAAAATTCTACGCTCCGCCCCACTTCAGCCTCTAAAGGCATGGGTGTATTTCACCTATAAATATAATAAGCCAAGTTCGCGTAGGCCATCGCCTGGGCGTTGAGCATTTATGGTTAAACCAAATACTCTATAAGGAATGAAAATGAAAAAGGAAAAAAAGGTAACTCAGGCGGAGATCGCGCAGAAGGAAGAACCCAAACATAAGCCGGAAAAGCAATCAGGGGAGATACAAAGAGATTGGAGACTTCCATGGGAACCAGCATGGCGACCAGGACTGAAAGTTAAGTGGGAGTAATATGAGTTGGTCCGAGGATAAACTGTTCAGTAGCAAAAAACAAGATTGGGGAACTCCGTGGTCTTTCTTTAATAAGATCAATGATGAATTCAATTTTGTATTGGACGCTGCTGCCTCTGCTGAGAACCATAAATGTGTTCTATACCTGACCCGGAATGCTTTGAGTTTGCCATGGCATAAAATTTCTCGCGGAGAGGCAGTGTGGCTCAACCCTCCTTACGGGAGAGAAGTGGGCAAATGGATTGAGAAATCGTATTGGGAGAGTACCAAAGGCTGTACGGTGGTTTGCTTGACATTTGCCCGTACAGACACCAAGTGGTGGCACGATTGGGCTATGAGGGCGGCTGAAATTAGGCTTGTGAGGGGACGTATCAAATTTCAAAAGGCACCAAATTCAGCACCGGCTCCTTCTTGTCTATTGATCTTCGATGAAAAAAGAAGAACACCTCGCTTCTCTGCGATGGAGAGGTAACCTAAGTTTTGATAATAGCCGCTGCTCCGTTGCTCGCTTCTGACCAATCCAACAGTTTCCATTCGCCCTCTTGTATTTCTTCTGTCAAAGCCGCTGTGTAGCTATGGCCTTGTGTCATTAGAGCAAAGTTATATGGCTCTCCGTTGGCATATTCAAGAGTATAATGTTGGTTGTTTCTATTCTTAAAGGTTTCAACATCATGTAAAACAACAACACCATCTTTCTTCATTGCTCTTTTTAATTCTATAAGTTCTAACTTTAGAGTGGTGTAATTGTGGTCAGTGTCAACACTAGCGAATTCAATAGAGCCATCAGCAAATGATTTGAGAGCGTTAAACGATAGTGCTTGTATCCATTTTAGTTCGCCTTTCTTAACGAAAGGAGAGAGCTTATCGGGCATCTTATTATCACTTATAGTGATGACTTTGCCCATCGTGAGTAACTGTAAAGTATTGGCTCCATTAAGCCCACCAAGTTCTACAATTGTCGATGGTTTATATCGTGACAATATATTCTTAACGTTTAAATTTTTATGGAAGTGTTGATGCATCTCTTCTCCTTAAAAGACCTGACTCTTGTATTCGCTTACCAATCCACCTACTACATGCCGGAACAACTGAGTTCCCTAACGCTCTAAGTCTGTCCACCCTATCGGAAATCCCATCATCTCTTCGACAAAGCGGGGGTTCAATCGGAAATCCTTTCCAATTGTCGTCTTTGTTCGTCCCGCCATCTTCGCGGCTTCTATATTTAAGCTGCTGTGCCTTTCCCATTGGGCTACACCGCCCGGTGTGTTTTTGCAATCGTTCGTTGTTGGTGTCGGCAATAGCGCACGAAAGTTCTGATGCCCTTGGTGTTTCATCATTGAAGGAGAGGTCATATTCAGTGCTGGTGTCGGTGTAGGCAACAAAGAATATGCGTTCTCGTTCGTGTGGCGCGTTGAACGGGGGATCACTTGCTCGTAAATCAATCCATTCGCAAGAGTACCCGATTTGGGCAAGGGAATGTAGTAACTCCCATCCCCCGCCATCGGAAAAAGTGATAGCTGAGACATTCTCAATGACGACGATTCGGGGTCGTAGCTCGCTAACAACCCGCCACATTTCCCACCAAAGACTCGATTTGGCACCGTCATTTATCCCCTCTCTTTTCCCGGCTATTGAAATATCTTGGCACGGAAAGCCACCACAAATAATGTCTACAGGCTCTAAGTTATGTTTTCCTACCTTCTTTACATCGTTATAGATTTTTGACTTGGGCCAGTGCCGCTTTAGCACCTGGCGACAAAATTCGTTCGACTCGACTTGCCAAATAGTTATAGAGTTTTGAATACCATACTCTAACCCAAGCTCAATCCCCCCAATACCAGAAAACAATGAGCCAATTCTTATCGTCCTTTCCATATTATTGATGCAGTTTGTGTAACACTATATTCTCTGTGCTTTGGGCTCGTTTTTTCTTCATATTATACGTGTGTCTCGCCCTGTCCTTTCTACATTCGTGGGAACAATACTTCCTTCCTTGTTTCTTTCTGCCATGACCTCCTTCAAATCCACGCTTACATTTTTCCCAACCACATAACGATACTTTGAATTTGGCATCTCTTTCTTCAAATGTCGGCCTCTTACATGGGCAAGTTATATACCAACATTCAGTAGCATTAGCCGGAAGAGAGATGCTGGGGAGATGATTTGTGCAAATCCATGTGTTCATGCTCCTCCAATATGGTTCTGTCTTTGACCTAAAGCAATCCTTCTTCAACATAGAAAAATACGTCCTCTTTGTTGTAAACATTAACCCCATAGCGTAGGAATCTTCTGTTCTTTAGTTCTATGACATTCTTAGAGCCATCAACAGTAAAATACTTGCCGCACTCTGTCTCTGTATATATCTCAGGTATCCCTTTTTTGATAGGCTCTTCTGAATAAAAAAAAGCCTTATCCTTGGGGAATAATAAGATAAGGCCCTTTGACTTGGCTTCAATACAATGAGTAACTAAGAAAATCCTACTTAGGAAATCCATCTTCTTTTGTTTTAAGACTCTCATTCTTTTCATTCACTGCCGCCAAAAATACTTCTAAGTAGTGAATAGCTCTATCAAGTTGAGTTGAGTAATATATATCAGGCTTCAACGCCTGATCATATCGTAACTCTTTGAGTATAAGTAGAGGTTTCCTTAGTTCAGAAACATCAATCTCAGCATCATCTTTTATAGGATTTAGGCATTCGCCAAACACTAAACATTTATAGGCGTCTTCACAGACTTCTCCGCATCTGCCAGTAATGAAAATTTCGTTAGGGTTTCTCATTATACATCTCCGTTCGTTTTTCACCATACGGAAGTAATGTGTCAGATTTGCCGTCTTCATTCCAGAACAGGTGGCGTACCTCCATACCATGCAAGATTGGAGGGGCTCCATTAAGATATGCAATTACCGACTGTTTATCAGTAGGTATCTTACATTCAGAAACGACTACCTCTGTGGTCTTTGTCTGAGCAGAATTCATTGCACCTTCCTTGGTGGCATGAAATTCATTTGTCCAGACAATTCGGAATCCAGTTGGCGACCATCGGTCAGACTCTTCATAACGCACTTGATAGCACTTCATCATTCACCTCCTTTAATTCAATCTGCATGGGTCTAATGCTGGTATTTCTTCCAAAGCTTCTCTTTCGATTGCTTCCTTTATGTCTTCGTTGTCAACTAAGGAGCTATTTTGATCTAAGGCTTCAAATGAATTGTCCATGGTCACCGTTATGGGCAATTTCTGGTCTTTAACCTTGACCACCCAACGGCACCTACATTCACAATCGTTATGAATCATCAGAAACTCAACTACATGAATGCCACTTGGGTCAATTATCTTTAATAACTTTTTACTTGGTCCTTGATTTCTACCGCGTGAATCCTTTTCAAGTGCTAAGAATTGTTTCGTGTTTGCTAATCTAATTCTCATTTTATTCTCCTACTGGTTTGAAAGCTCATCTATAAATGAGCCTATGGTTTGATTGTCATCTGATAATGGGTCTGTTTGCATTGTATTTAGATCAAGTCATCCAACAAAAATGACTCTATAGTTTTAGGTATTTCATTTCCATCCATATCAAATACCGAAAGTGAATCACTTTGCATATCAATTAGCAATTCGGTCAATCTTCCGAGTTCCCTCTCACTAAATGTCGAAAGCAATAAGTCTCTAAGATCGTCTACAGCATTAAGATAATTTGTTATTCTTTGGTTTGGTCGTACCCCATCGAAACCGTCATAATTATCAGCACTTGTAGCTTGTACTTTTTGTATGGCTTTAACTAATGATTGTGTATCGTTCATGGTTGTATCCTTAGCAAGCCCATTCTCTTGCAGTTATACCGTTCCCACACTCAGGACAGACTTGTGTTCCATCAGGTTCTATCGTAGGCGTGTTACCATCGGTAAATTGCATCCAATTACAGTGCCGACCTTCTTTTTTTACCTGTTCAATGTGCTTGCATGTTGCTTTTTTATCGAACTTGTATGAAGGGCAAGTACAACTATATCCATGAGAATAATCATGTTCTTTGTGACCGGACGATCCGTATCTTACGGTATAGGCGTTTCCATTGCTTCCCTTTACCTCTGTTGAAAAGCCTTCGGTTGAGTTACATTGGTAATATGTATGGTATGTAAAATCATGCATCTTGTTTTCCTACTGGTTTGATTGTTTATTGTTGTCTTCTTAGCAAGCCCATTGTCTTTTGGTTACATCGCTTCCACACTCAGGACACAAGTGTGTTCCATCAGGTTCTACGGTAGGTTGCCCTCCGTCGAGAAACTGCATCCAAGTACAGTGCCTCCCTTCTTTTCGTGCTTGTTCAATATGCTTGCATAGTGCTGTTTTGGTGGATTTATAGACAGGACACGTACAGCTATACCCATGAGAGCAGTCATGTTCTTTGTGGTTGGATGCTACGTATCTTACCGTGTAGGTATTTCCATTGCTCCCCTTTACCTCTGTTGAAAACCCCTCAGTAGAGTCGCATTGATAGTATGTGTAATAGGTGTAATAGGTGAAATCAGTCATTCTCGCACCAAGTTTTGTGGGGCTCTCTGAGGAGGCGCAGTATTTCTTCCGGGGATTCCGTGAAGAATATATGCTTTTCACCGAGGCACAGGATCGTGTTTCCGTCGATATGTTTACTGATCCAGTCAACCCGGCTTGGGTTAATCCACATCTCGTTTCCATTTTTATCCGTTACTTTAACCATGTCATATCTCCTTTTGATCCTATAAATCTGTGGCTTGTCCTCTTCACATCATCGCCTGTCATTTTCTTTCTCCTTCCTCTCTGCTTCTGCCTTTCGGTAAGCTTCATAGTCTTGTGCATTCTTTTCAAATTCTTCGTAAGTAGTGGAGCCTATCCATCGCCTTCCTTGGTCTTCGCACCATCTTTGAAATGTCTTCATGTCTATCTTCCTTTGGTTTTATGGTTGCTGATAGGTTTGGAGTTTAGGCATCACCCCTCCACGTTTTAAGGAATTCCTTCTCCGTCTTTTTGGGCATATACCCATCGGCAGAAGCGCCCCTCTTTAAGATGAGAATTAATGCGGTTCGTAGTTCATTACAGGAGTAGCATTCTTTTTGAGTTAGAACCCCACTGTTTGATCCTTTAAGTGGGATCAGAAGTGCTAAGAGAAGTTTTCGGCTACCCTCATCTTTAACCAATTGGTCTGCTATATTAAAGATAGCTTTACGCTCCCTATATCGAGCTTTCTGTTTTGATTTTTTCATTTCTGTCTTCCTTCGGGTTTATGGTTGTTTAGTTGCAGTCGTCAGATTTATCTGGATACAATCCGTTCTTTTCGTCTCTGCGTGTCGTTTCTTCACAGAATGAACAATTGCTACCAATTGGGATTGAGTTCTGACACAACGGACAGAGTTCATAGTCTTCAAATCCTGTTAGCTCGCAGTCCTCTTGTTCTTCTGGATCCATAGGCAGACCGTATACGTCTGGTTCAGAGTGATACTCGCCTATCTCCATGTAAATATTGGAAACGAGTTTATCCATGTTGCTCTGACCGTCAGCCATTCCATCACGGATCATTTCCGCAAGGTTGGCAAAAAGTAAATCAATCGGTTTCATGTTGTCTTCCTTCTAGTTGGTTTGTGGTTGTCTGTGCGGGTATTACTTGTGCGTGTATTCCTTGTGCGTGTAAACTCTATTAGTTATTGTATTGGTTCCTATGAACTTGAATAACAAATCTTATACCCATAGCTTTGTTAGTTCTTTCGTAATCCTTCATTCTACCAAGTGGCTTTCTATTTGTCGGCCTTGGCGACGGTAGCGCATCCCGTTTAGGGAGCAGTCTCTCATAATACCATCACCACTTAAATCTATAGGCACCAAACCCATAAACATGACGGTGACACCATGAGTATTTCTCCGGCTATTGTAATTTGTGTCCATGATTAGTATTCGGTTGGTAGCAATACCGTAGTACAAGGACGTTCCGCAATACCTTTTGCTTCATTAGGAGTTACACGTTCTGTGATAACGTATATCTTTATTTTATTATCAGTTCGGAATAACCCCGTTCCGAAGGGGTCGGGAATTGGTGATCCATAAGCAAGATAATAGATTGACATTAAGCGTTCCCCGCTTCTTAAATGCTTTTCATTTTGATTTCTATCCTCATTGGTCAAAGTTCCCCATTCTCCGCGATGGTGTTTGCCAATAGATATATTAATTTGCTCCTTGAAATCATCATCTGCTTCTATCAACACACCTATTCCACATGTAACTACAACTTGACCAAGGCCAAACTTAGGGTTGTGGTTAGTAATTCTGGTTTCGGTTCTTTCTATCATGGTTGCTTCCTTATAATCTTGAAATAACTGTCCTTATAGGGTTGTCCGTTCTCTCAATAACGCCACCGTCTATACCGGCTAATCTATTAAGAAGTTCATCTGCCTCGTCTTCTAATACTTGTTCCCAATCCTCATCATCCCACTCAATAAAAGCATCTTTATCCCCATCCAAATAAGCCATATCGGCCTCATCGTAATCTTCGTACCGTTCCGCTGGTTTACTGCCATATTCCTCAGAAGAAAAAGCAACAGACGAAAAATAGAGAGTCACACCGTTTGAGTCCTCTATACGCAAGCCATAATCAACATCACCCTTGGTCACGGTCAAAATAAAACCATCCTTAGTGGCATAAACGCTCATAGCGAGAGCACACGTTTGGATAATTCTTTCATAGCTTCCATAAGGTAAGGCCACGCTAAGTGTGAAACCACTATCTCTGTACAGGAGTGCTGTGTTATGCTTGGTGAAGATAAGGTATGGGGTGGCTTTGGTGGATGCTTGCGCTTGCTATGTCTACACCTAAATACCACACACTTTTGCGGTAATGCTTTACCTATCTTCCATCCCCGCATTGGTTGACCATAATCATTATCTTTTCTTTTAACGTGACTTCTTTTCCAACCGGCTCTAACCAACGAGTTTTCTACTTCGTTAAGTATAATCTCTCTCGCCTTCTTCGAGTCTAATATAGATAGCTCCGGAAGAACCAATAAGAAAGATTCTCTGGTTATCTCGTTTGCAAAATTGAATGAATGGGAAGACATAGCTCCGGGCTTAGGTTTGTCTTCTTTGAACCTTTCGTTGTTTATAAATATATTCCCCAATTCAATGAGGTTGTTAAGTTGGCTCTGGTCTACCCAGCCGCTAACATCGTCGGTATGGCTCCCGTAGTCTATTGTCACCTTGAAAAGATATGGTTCTACTGGATGGTTCAATACTTTTACTTCTGGTTCGGTTGTGTTCATTTTACTTCCTTTATAGGCTATGCCAATAGGTGTGTGCTGCGTCAGTTCCAACACATGTTCGCTTTTTTGTTTTAAATGTGTCGCTAACACCAAATCTCCTGACTGAGTTCAAGCTGCTTCCTGGGTTAGCGGCTTCAAAACTAAGAACATGTGCTACTTCGCGGCCCTTAATCCCGGCTATGAAGATAGCGGCTACCATTTTGACGTTAGCCTTCTTCTTCTTTACGGTTTTGGTCTTTGTGAAGAGCTTAACGTCGAATAAATAACCAAGATTGGCGTTTTCAATATACCACTGTGGACCGAATATCCATAAACATGATCCTGTGCTTTCATTCAAAAGACCATGAATCTTATTGTCCGATGGGCAAGCTATTAGCGTTTTTTGTTCTTTATCTTTCTTCTGTGTGGATTTTAGATGCTTTACCAGTTCTTTATACTCATCCTTCTCTGAGTGAAACTCTATAAGGTCATCTATGTTGAAATTCCATGTCTTAGGTCTTGTCTTGTGCTGTGGTATCTTATGCTTCGTGTGATACTCATCAGCTATCTTAAATATATCGAAGTTCATAGGTCTTCCTCTTCCCAAGGATTGAATTTTCTGTATATCTCTTGACAAACATATCCAATTAAGAACATGAAGCCAATCAATAGGGCCATTCTGCCTACGTCTTCAAAAAGAATGTCTTCCATTACAATTGACTCCTTCGTTCGCGAACCATTTGAACCAACTTAGTGTGGAAGTCTTTCAAATCCTTATCAAGCGAACAAGTTATCGTAACGATAGCGTATTTATCTGCTGAAACTATCTCAGACTCCGCACCAATCTCCATAGATACTAAATCTACAGTGTGTGGTGGTCTTTTTATATCGAACTCCAAGTGTTCTACTATCTTTTCCACCATCTCATCTTCTGTAAGCCCACCGCCATTACCCATATCTCGGTAATAGATTACGGTTTCGTTGCTAACCAGATTGCATACGTCGAGGTCTTGTTCCATAGCTACTTCTATGCAGCTACTATCCCAATCAGCTTCCTCATATTCTCTGCTATGGTTGGGGTTTTCTTCGTAAAAGAAAGCTAAGGCTTCATCCACCTCTTCTACAGGTATCCATAGCTCTTCTGAGAGGGCTATGTCTTTCGTTCGTTTGGGCATCACCTCTTCATTGGCAATAACCCTGCTACATTCAAAGCATATAATATGGTTAGGAGAGATGCTTTCGTCTATTTCAAATGACGCATAGTCGCTGAATTCGTGCTTGCCGTGGTCACACCACAACATGCCCACCTTCTTTTCGGCTAATGTTTTATCTATTGTTGTTGGTCGCATTGGTTTTCCTTCTGGTTTGTTGGTTAGTTATCTATCGTTCGCTTTGCCTATCAGTTCGCCTATAGCTCCAATACCCTGTTCAATATTACTGGTATCAACTATTACGCTGTGATTGAAAACCTTACAGAATTCATCTGGTATATCGTTACCTCTAAGGCTTGGGTCTACAAGTATTCCCCAAAAGCGTACTCCGTTTTCTTCTTTTATTTCGTTAGCTTTCTCACTTGTACTTGTGGAGATATGGCAATCTCCATCAGTTAGCATGATTATATCTGGGCCACTGTCTTTATCGCAGCCATCCCAAGCTGAGTTAGCCATTGCCCATACAAGTGCGGAATCAAAGGACGTACCACCACTACAACCACGCGATAATAGCTTTTCAATAAGCGTTATACAATCGGTTGTTTTAACGTTCGCAAAGTTACTATTACCAACGTTGCAATACCCTGTATCTCCATTATACGAATAGATAGCTTTGACACTGTAATTGAAGTCAGCGAAGATAACTGTTCGCTTTTCTTTATAGCAGCTACTTAGTATGGCAGCAGCCATACCCTGAGTGAATTCATTACGACGCCCCCGCATACTACTGGAAGCATCGAGCATGACCACCAACGGACCTTTCCCCTTAGTGTCTTCTCCTTCCATTTCATATTGAAGCAATTCTGACCTTATGAAGCGATTGTAGAATATGTCCTCTGTCTCTGGATCAGCTAAGTTTCCTATCTCGCTATTAAGAACGAATGGAAGATCGTTTCCTGTCTCCACTCCAACAACTTTCTCTTTAGCCATTTTTGACATTAAAGGAACACCGGAGCTAACTATCTCCATACGACCCGCCATGTCCATAATGGCGCGGAAGCGTTTGTCGTTAAGAAGTCTTTTGGCTATCTCCATTCGTTTAGCGGAATCTTCTCCGTTAAGAATATCTCCGTCCTCCATTCCTGGGATGGTAGACATACAGGACATAGCATCCTCAAAGTCTTCATTGATTTCCTTTACTTTCTTAAAGACCTTAGAGCGCAGTTTATCTTTTGACCTCTCCCTTTCCTTCTCACGTTGCTTCTGGCGTTCTTTCTTATCTTCTTGTTGCTTGCTATCTTCTTTGGGCTTTCCTTTTCCATCTGGAGCGTCTTCGCCTTCTCCGCTATCATCGCCTTCGCCACCTCCTCCACCCGGAGGGCCGTTAGGATCAGGTGGTTGTTCTTCATTCTCTTCTTCCTTTTGTTGCCTTCGCAGTTCGCTTATAGACTCTTTCCCTTCATGCAAGAGTTGAGCAGTCGCAAGTGCTGAGAAGTCAGCGTCACCCTTCACGGTGTATTTCAGGTCTTTGAATGAAGTTAGTTCATTTATTACACCCATTGCGTCTTTTGCCCATTGTTCCCCGTCATCATCGCCTACCGGGTCAGGGTTCTCTAACATCTGGTTGAACAGTTCTTTGCCAAACTGTTCTGCATGGGTTCTGGGAGTCTCCTGGCTATAAGTATCTGGGTTGTTAGTTGGATCAGAGTAGTCTTCGCCACTCTCTATACAATCAACAAACCCGTCAACCGCCTCCGATAACTGTGAGTTTCCACGGTAAGCACATCTCACACTAAACCTAAAATTACTCATTCGGCTAGTTTGATAAGCTAGGTTTGGGTCTTTATCTTTTTTAACTCTCAATAGCTGTGTTGGTTTATACATAATTACCTCCTAAGACCGTTGCGCTTCTTGCCATAAACAAGGAACCGGAAATGATCTTTGATCTCTTCAACTTGGGTTTTAATCCTATCTGTGATCACTATTATCTGCTTATCTGTAGCATCTAACCTCTGTGAATCATCATATAGGTCTTCTATTCCTCCTTTAATCTTCTTCCATTCGTTCAAGTCTGTTACGCCAGAGCTTTTCATCTCAATGTGCTGTTGATAGATACCATCAGCTAACGCCTTGACTTCCGTGGCTTTGTTCATCTCGGAGTTACATAGTTTGTTGATGATTTGAGAGACCACATTTTTCTGCTCTTGTGTAGACCATAGAACGTGGCGTAAAATACCACAATCACTATCAATCGCTTTCGTTCTACCGTTAACTGCGGCTTCTGCTCTGAGAATTGGCGGAATGTTTCGCCAACGTCGGTCAGATACCACTATCCTACGTTCACTTAGCTCTTGTCGAATGTCATGGAGAACTTGTCTTAGACCACTAAGGTCTACATTATCTGCGCGTTCACGGATTAAGAGAATATCGCTCCACTTAATGGTCGATGTAGTCTTTCCAATGTCCTTATCAAATAGTAGCCTATCCCAGTTCTTATCTTGTACGATATAGCCGGTTTCGACACGAAACATCCACCTATCACACAATGCGGCAAGTTCTGGGCTCTTTAGGTATCCGTTACTGGCTCCAACTACTATCTCTAACGGTGCTTTCTTTCGCGTACCGTCACCTACATCGTACTTTCTTTCATTCATCATTGTAAGCAATGAGTTTTGGGTTCCAGAGTTACCCTTTTCCCACTCATCCAAGAACGCGAAGATCGCCTCTGGTAACTTCCCAGCCACGCGCCTCACCTGGAGGTCGTCTTCCTTTAGCTTCTTCAAGGAGAAGTGTCCCAGAAGCTCATCAGGGGTAGTGTAGCGGTTTATCAAATACTGGAAGAAGCCCATAGGAAGGTCTTTTTCATCCAACATTGCTTGGCTTATAACTTCTACCAACAATGACTTCGATGTTCCCGGTGGACCTATAAGCCACACGTTGTGCTTCGATATAAGTCCAATGAGTATTGCTCTAACTTCGTCTTCCATCTCTAAGAAGGCGTCATTAAGAGCGTCTTGAAAGCCATTGTATCTCTGTATGGCTTTATCTATATCCTCACCCTTATTGGGTTGAGAGGTTGTAGCTATCGCTAAGGGTTCCATGGTTTTATCCGGTTTTGGTTGGTTGGTTGATTGGGAAAAATATCCCGGTTGAAAAATGTCTGTGCGTGGAACTTCTATTTAGTTCTACATATTGTATAAATAGCATTATAGTAAATCATAGTTAAAGCGGGGGATATATACCTCCCCCAAGGTGTGGATCAATTAAGATCAGAACAAGCAAATTTACGGGCTCTGTTTACAAGAGAACAGAACTCAAGGTCTTCCGGTCTTTCTGTTAAGGATTCTTTATCAAACTCATGAAAATACTCATCTAAGCTGCGAAATTCCTTTTTATCTATAAACTTCATAAAGTTTAATCCGTTCGACCCTACCCAGTTTTTAACTTTTGGCGTTACAAACTTGGTGAACTGTCTACCAAAGGATCCCAGCCAAATAGGCCCATCCTTATTAAACAATACACCTACCGTCACTTCTTCAACGCTCTCTTCTATTAAGAATGGACCCGCCTCCATTTTGCCATACCTTATAGCCTTTACATAAAGATCCGGAGTTTCTTCTAATAGTTCTCCGGTTGATCCTTTGTCCATAATCATAACATAATCGGCTGTTTCCACACCAATCAGAAAGGCTGCGAAGTGTAGCTTTCCCATTAGCCGGAAAGAAGAGTCATGGTGTAAGTTATCTGGGTCGTCAACCAAACATAGGTCGTATGTAGCGGGAGTGCTTACAAAAGCAATGTTTGTTGGCGAGCTATTGTCGGTGTTAACACCACACAGCCACCTAAACGTACCTCTGGAAACATCAATAACATCTTCCTCGGTTCTTATTTGAACGCCAGTATTAATCTTTGCGAAGTGGTCTATTTTCATCTCAAATCTCCTTACAATCTTGAACCATAATCAAATTATTGCCTTCGCCATCAAGATCATCAAGGGCGAACATGTAATGGTCAAGCTTCATCAAACATTGGTGGTCAGCCTCGCTAAAGCCCGGAATATCTTTACGGGACACTATGAAAGTGCATCCGTTAGACGTTACTTCGTCAGCGTTTGAAGGGTTCAGAAAGGCTTGCCAAGCTACCAACTGCTCAGGAGTGTAGAGGTTATTCTTTCCATCTATTATATCGTCAGCTTTGTCCTTTACTAACTCTATTGCCTTAATTAAGTCTTCCGTTTCGACTTCTAACGTAACCCTTACTTCTTCGGCTAATGAGAGTAGTTCGGCTAACTCTTCCAGTACCCTATCCTGGCTCCGTTGTTGAATGTTATCCTTGCCTTCCCATACCTTCAGTGCTTCCTTAACCTTGGTGATGTTCTTTTCTATCTCTTCCCTTGCATCTATCTGTACCGTTTCCTTGGTATCCTGGTCGTTCATAAGTGTTAACGACTTAAATCGGATACCGAGCAACCGACATAGCACTTTAAGGCTCACAACCTTGTCTGTGTACTTCTTACTGATGAAGTAAAGACCACGCGCCATTGGGATCCGCCTCGCTCGCTCCGTAGTTGGCTTTATGATGGTGGTGTATATGTCGTTTCCGGTTAGTGTTGACTTTTCATTATGGTAGATAGCTTCAAACTCCGAGCCTTCCGGGGTTATCGCTCCAATAATCTGTCCATAGTCAGGGTTTGGTGTAGTCTTTGTTCCTTTGTCGTTGTTAACGTACACGGTGTTGGTCAACTTCCACGGTCTTTTGGGGTTTTCATTATCTCTTTCGAGTATAGCTACCTCAACTTGGTCGTTACCTCCGCTTTTGACAATTTCTGCTTTACGGGGAACATCTTTCTTCGTGTTCTTTCGATTGAAGTTGTCCTTAGCTCGCAGAGCCGCTGTCCTTGCCGGAATTTCTCCTATATCGTCAATCAAGTCTTGGTCTATACCTCCCTTGATAGCAGCGTCTTTAACCGTGTCTGGCATCCATCTCCCGGTAGTTATCCAGCAAACAGTATGACCTAAGCCATAGTCTCGCTCTATAGTTCCAGAAACGGTATCTTCGCTTACGACTAACTTAGGTCTTGGTGGCGTTGTATCCGGTTTTGGTCGAACCGGAGTTATCTGATTGGTTGTGGTCATGGTTTCTCCCATGGTGTTAGTGATACAGACTTAACTGCATCGAGTGAAAGTGGTTCTAAACTGGTAAATATATAAATCATGTTAAAATGGGGGAGTGGTTAGATCCCAAGATCACATCAAGTTGTTACCGACAATAGTGATACTTAATACTGTATGTTCGGCTATTGTCTCCTTCACCATATGTTACGTTATATGGCTCACAAGGTATCTTTCTACCCAAATCGTAGCCCTTATCTTCGCTTGGCTTTCCCTTAATAAAGTAAGAGCGTCCTTTTTCCCAGTTTATGAGGGTAAAGTCTCCCCATCCAAGTGGATGGATAAGCGATATGGCAGGTTGTTTATAGCCATTTATGAATAGCCACTCTAAGATACCCATTATCTCACTAAGGTCATCGTCAGCCATTCCATATTCATAGGTTTCAAATTGGTTAATTAGAACATTTTCTGTGAAGCTAAGAATGTAGTTTTTATCTTCAAAACAGTCATAGTTCATAAGAGCTATTACCTCTTCCGGTACTTCTGCTAACCGTTGTAGTCCGTTATTTATGGCCTCAGAACACTTAGGCTCACGTTCCCTTAGTTTTTCTGGCTGTTCTTTCTGTTGACTTCTCATGGTTTCCCCCTTGTTGGTTGGTTGGTAAAGTAAAGTATAAATCATGTTAAAAGGAGGTTGGTTAAGTCTCCGTACCTGTAGATGCTACGGGTTTACAAGAGTAAACTCCCTACCGCTGACAATGGCTCCTTCCATAACCATGTTAACGTGACGGGTTGTGGAGGTACTTCGCGACGTACCGCCATTCTTGGAAGTGTAGTTATAAACTACAAGACCTTTTCCTTTCCATTCAGCTATGACTAAATGACCGTATGATCTTACGGCCTTACCATCACTGACAAGGTTGCAACCCCTGTCTGGTTGTGACTTTAAGAATGATTGTACTACTGCTCTATGATTGCTCATGGTTAGCTCCGTTGGTTTGGTTTGTGGTTGTAAAGTCCTTAACAATAAATGCTTCTATAAGTTCGTCGGCCTCTAGTTCAAGCATCTCAGACCAATCGCTATCTTCCCAAGGAACGATAGCATTTTCATCTCCATTTTCTAACGCTTCTTCCGCTTCTTCCATGTCATCATAATCTTCGCTTGGTTTGCTACCATAGCTTTCGTGGCTGAGAACATGGGGATTGCTAAACAACTCTTCCCCATCTTTTGTTATGGTTAGACCGTAGTCCATGTATAAAGAACTATACACAGTCAATGTGTGTCCGTCGTTGGTGGTAAAGTAGGTCATGGTTATCTTCCTTGGTTTGGGTTGTGAGTGTAAAGCATAAATAGAATTAAAAGGGGTTTTTAACCTAACCCCAAAGGTATAATCTTAGCTTAGTGTATTACCCAATGTGGTCATGATCTCACATGGACCTAAGACCCATGGAGTCTCTGAAAACCCCCACAACGGAGGATACTCTTCTGAGTATTCACTACCTTTCCGGCTCCAAGACTTAACCTCGCTCTTGGGTAGGGCGTCTTTACACTTAGGTGGCTTATCTTCTGTATATGGGCAAGCATATATCTCTACCCACCAGTTATTATCAAAGCCTTGTAACCATTCGTCTACCGGGAATCCCGTAAGACGACTTCCGTGAAAGCTTCCTGTTATTACTTCGCTGTCACTATAGGGAAACGACTTGTAGTAGTTAGTGTAATACTCGTTGGTGTTATCCAACAAGCTTTGCTTAGGTGCTGGCTCATGTGGCGTGGCTCTCTCCAGTTCACCTATGTATTCGTCAGCTTCCGCTAACGCTATTGCAAACGCCTTTAGCGTATACAAGTCCATAGCTACCGGACACCCTGGCGTTAGGTCTATCGCTTTTTTAATGGCGCTCTCTATGTGAGCTATTATCTCTTGTCGCTGCTTCCTTGCAACGGACAGTGGTACTCTTGGTCCCATGGTTATCTTCCTTTGGTTGGTTGTTAGTTGGTAAAATGGTAAATAAATCATCTGAAAATAGAAGGATGGTTATCAAACCTACTCCTTCGGTAAAGCTTTTCTTATCTTAATTCCAAACGGACTTTATGATCTTCCATTTGCCGTTCGACTTTTCCCACACGTTACCACGAAACAGGTTTATACCCATAGCATAATAAGGGTTGGTGGTGTGGATTGCCTTAAACCGCGCTCCACTTCGTAATACTCCAGTAACTTTGTAGTTTTTCATAGCTTCCTTCCTTCGTTTGTGATTGGTAGTGGTAATCATTGGTTCTTCCTTCCGGTTTGTGTGTGAGTCTTCTTTTGCTTGTGCAGCACAACTATAATTATAGTTACACCCACAATGCTTATCTGTTTGGTTGGTCTTCTTTTCTATATCCATCGAACCACTTTCCAAATTCCTTGGTGTGAGCTACCGATTCTTCCGACTTAGCAGTTGTACTGCTCGTTTCTGGATCGCTACAGTGGTCCTTAGCTTCTTCAAGACTAAGCCCTTCTTTTATTGTTGCTTGTCTAACAAAACGTTCTTGGTAAAAGCGTACTATTTTGTAGTTATTCATATCATCCCCTTGGCTGGTTGTTGGTAAAGCATAAATAGTCTAAAAATAGGGCGACATAGCCACCCTTTGGTAGTTAGAACTGAGCCTATTCGCTTGGGACAATATAGGTAATAGTTACGTTGTCGTGGATCGTTCCATCCCTATCTGTCTCTTTCCCTAACTCCCAATCCAGAATGCTCTCGCTTTTTGCTTTACCAAAGTTATTGATAAACAAGCGATGACTTCTGGTTAGGTCATTGTCGTCAAGAAAACTAGCAAACAATGGCCCATAATCAATCTTTCGCTCGTTGTTTGTTAGCAATGGCAAGCTATCCAGATACACTTTCATATAGCGGATCTGTCTACTTTTAACTTTCAGGACACTTAGCAGTAGGCTGTGTTCCCTATAGTCTAAAGTTCTTTTATCTGTTCTTAATGTTAAAGCTCTCATGGTCTTCCTTGGTTGGTTGTTAGTTGGTAAAGTTGAGTAGATGAAAATCATCCTAAAATAGGGGAGTTATCCCCTTGGTATAAATGCAGTACAGCTAAACACGAGCTACTGGCGAATATAGGGTAGTCGTTCTGGTACAACCTCACCCAAACTATTTAATTCATCACGCCAGCCAACATACTTGTACTTTGTTGCCCGAAAGACCATATTATCTTCGTCGCTATCTTCGATAACATCACCGAAAAGCCTACAGAAGTGGTTTGGGTCTATATAGGTATCGCTTGTCCAGATCGTAAGACCTAACTGCTCGAAGCCAACAGCCCGTGAAGGTAAAAAAGAAGGAAGTATTTTGATAAAAACACGCTTACTTCCATCTCCGTTAACTTCTGTCGTGTATAAAACTACCTTATGATAGTCGTTAGCACCTACCGAGAGAGTGATAGGTATCATCTTCATTCGGTTAGCCACAGGAGCGCGTAGCTCCTGGTATTCTTCCGGTGTTATCTTCCGGAATGTAGCCGAATCTGGAGCCGGTTCATCATAGCTCCAGAACAGTTCTGTTAGGTGTAGTCCCATGGTTCTATCCTCTGGTTTGGGTTGTATAGTAAAGTATAAATCATCTTAAAATAGGAGTAGCGCAACCCGCTATCCCCCTGGAGAGCTAGCTTTCATCTTCCACGGAATCTTCATCATATCCGTAAGCTGACTCGATCTTTTCTGAACATAGATCACAGTGGATCTCGCTTTCCCAATTGACGGCCTCTGTCCGGTGAGCGACATAGTTAGCATCGTCGAAGCTACATTCTTCCGCGCAATCCGCGCAATGGACATTGTTGTGTTCTCCCGTGTAAAACAGGGGATAGCCCCCCTCAAATGAATACTTTCTGAGGCTATGAACTATAGTTGTTTGCAACGGGATTGGTTTATTCATTGGTTCCTTCCGTGTTTAGGCGTTCAAGTATATTGACGAAAAGTCCGTATAAGATCAGCCCACCGCCAAGTAGTATAAGATAGAAAAGGTTAGTCATTTGGTTCCTTCCGGGTTGGTTGTTAGTAAAGTATAAATAGAATTAAAAGACGGGAGCCAACCGCCAAATGGCTAAACAGGCTAAATACCTCTCCCGATGCTAACGTCCGTACTGAGGGCGTTTCTAAACACCCGACGGTTAGCTTCTTCTTCTAAGGAGATAGCACCCCAGAAAGCTTCGGGAACTTCTGGGAGGTTAGCCCGATCCGCCTCCATTTTTTCTATGTTCTCTTTCGAGAAGTATGGGCTACCATTATTGTCCTTAAACGTCCGGTAAGACATAGGAACCTCCAAGTTACCATAGGCCCAATCGGACCATGTAATATCATAGGGGAGTTCATCCGGTGTCATCCGGATCACAAGCAGCTTGGCTGACTTAGCCACCCGCTTGGCTTTAACATCGGCCTCGTACTTGCTCTTAGAGGGTTTGTTGAGCATCGTCCATAGCTGCTCTATGGCGTTAACCATAGCTGTATCTTCCGTTGTCTCTGTATCTTCCATCATCCACCTCCTAATTGTATTTGCGTAATGATTGTTACTGTCTTGTTTGCTTCGTTTGGCCCTTGAAGGAACCAGTATGACATTTTGCTAACTTCTGTTCGTCCAAAAAGACTAACAAAAACCCTGTTAGCCTTTGTTATGTTCCGGAACACCGGATTGTAGTATGTGTCGTCTGGCCCTGTGTTTCCTTCACAAAAGCTAGCTCGACCCCACAGAGAGGAAAGCATCCCTTCATCGTTTAAGTCCATCCACGGATGGATAGAGTTAAGCTGTGTTTTTTTGTATACATCAACCACCTGAAGAGCTTCGTGTTCTTCGTCGGTTAAGTTCTTGGTGATCTCCACCTCATGTGGAGTGGACGGTAGCCTCACCGCCCTGTGGTTATTCCTATATATTACTGAGCTATAGTCATCCATGGTTTTATCCTTCCGTTGGTTAGTGCTACCTTTCGGTAGCGGGTTGTGTAAAGTATGTATAAATCATGTTAAAAGGCGGTAGCTAACCGCCAAGCAAAACTATGTACCGTAGCAAGCAAAATCGCTCTCATTTACGGTACGTCGTACCATAGCTCTGAGTTCTAACTCTTCCACTATGGGCCACTCGCCTTTGAAGATGCTAAGAAGAACTAGCAGTTCTTCCGTCTTGAACCTTTCACAGTTATCATCTTTATTGTATGACTCAATAAGCTCTTTAATTTCAGTAGGTGTCATGGTTGGGTTCCTTCCATTGTCGGGGGTTATAGGTAAAGTATAAATAGAGTGAAAATAGGGCTACGGGTTAGCCCTGGCGAGATGGGTAAAGCGAAAACTATTCCGCAGTTGGCTTATCTAGTTCGGTAACAACCTTTCCATTCCGAGAGATAATGTGGATTTTGGAGTGGAAACCTTTCCAAATCCATACCTTTGCAAGTAGATGGGCTCTTGCTCCTGTGGTTTTGAGCTTTCGGTTTTCCATGTTTTCAGTGTATACAACATTATTTTCTCCGGTTTGTGGTTAGCAGTAAAGATAAATAGAGTGAAAATGGGGCTACTGGTTAGCCCTGGCTGGACGGGTAAAGCGAAAACTACTCAGCGATAAGTTTCGCAAACTCATCTTTGAAAGCCTCCCGCAACTTAAACAATTCTACGCCAACAAAATCATCTGAGCAAAATGCTCGCGCTTTTGTCTGGTCCGAAGGAACCATAAAGCGAAACTCTAGTATCTCAAACTCAAACAATCCACGCTCCGCCCTTACCCGTCTATTATGGTCGATAACAAGACAAGAGCTTGTTGGACTAATACTCTCGGCCTTAACCATATTGTCAAGAAAGCTATCTAAACTTTCTTTCCGGCTATTGCTGATGGATTCAATCATCCAATTGCCTTCCTCTGTTTTCCTTGCCCACATCCCACGTAGCTTCTGACGAAGCACCTCCCCTACGTTAATTTCGTTAGTTAGGGTTATCGGGCCGTTCCAGAAGGCTGTTCCCTTTTGGTTCCTGTCGTATCTCTGTCCATTAAGAGCTAAAGCCCACGGTTGGTGGTTAGTGATAATCATTGGTTCCTTCCATTGGTTTGTGGTTAGTAAAGTATAAATAGAGTTAAAATAGGGGCCGACTAGCACCCCGGAAACTTAGCAGTACTACGCCAGAAAGTTTTCTTCTCTCTTTTTATCGCTCATCTGGAAAGGGTAGCTATTGATCCCCCCATCCATATCGCAAACCAAGTTTGGAATGCGATACTCTATCTCTACCTCTACCACGAACAGTCTCCTGTTACCGTAGGACAATGCTACCCACTCTTCCTTGGTTAACTCTTGACCATTCGACTTATAGATAGCTACCTTTGTGGTAACTGACCGCGACAAGCCGTATCCTAACACCGACGGAAAGGCTTTCTGCTTATCTCGCTTCTCTTTCACAATCCCAATCGACCAGCTACCCGGCAAAGCCGAGCCTATGTCGCGGTACTCTACTATTGTCTCTTCTCGTCCAGCAAACATAGCGTTTATACGCGCTATAAGCCGGTTGTTTTCGTTAACTTGTTCCATGGTTGGTTCCTTCTGTTGGTTAGGGTGAGTAAAGTAAATCATGTTAAAAGGTGGGGCTATCACTAGCCCCGTAAAACTATCTTGGCTGTGGGTAAGCCTTCATAAACTTGTTGATCGAGGAAGTCCTAGATCGGCTACCTCCACACATAAGAAGATTAGCTCTATCCCTAAGTTCACATCTGGTTTGCTTGGGTAGAGTTAGCCAACCCTCGGAGCTAACCTCCGTATAGTTGCTCATTGCCTTCCCTGAGTTAGCCGTAGACTTCGCAAGGAAGCAAACCCCAAGCATCTCCTGATGGGGTCGGCCCCACTCACCATACCGGCTAACTACCGGCTTCAAGTAGTAGGTGATACCGCCTACTGTCATTAAGTAATTGGGCTTATTGTCCTTCGCTTGGCTTCGACCTAACTTCTTTTTTTCTCTCCTTTCCTTCTTGATTTGGATAATACGGTCATTGAGATCGAATGGGTTAGCTTGTTCCATGGTTAGGTTCCTCTATGGTTGGGTGGTTAACTTTGAAAAGGGTGCTATCGAATAGTTTCGACAAATAAAATTTCAACAATCCCTCATGCTTATTATACCCGATGCGTAACCAAAATGGGAGATATTCTTACTGCCAATCCCACATTTTGCCGATTCCGTTAAGAAAGATCGAAAAGCCAGGGCCAAACCTAACAATTCTACATAAGCCAGAAAAAACCCTATCATTTTCAACAAATCGTAATTCACCCGCACAAAACACACCTACTACAGCTCACAACTCAACACCAAACTACCCTAAACAAACAACCACAAGGATTTTCTAACAAATCACAACACCCTGCCAAAATCAACCGCAACCATATAAGGGAATTAGGGCTAAATACAAAAAACACTCCCGCAAACACAACTTCCCCAACAAATACCCGTCTATTCTAACCAGCTCTGTTAGGGCTACCATTAACCACTTACTAACTGACTTATCAACGAAAGAACAACCTAACACTGTACCTCTACCAAATTACAACACGTTCACATGTTAGTAATTTATGGGCTATTTTAAGGGAAAGGTATAGAATTCACGAACATCATGAGTAGAATTACAAATTGTATGGGGGAATTAGCATGAAAAACAAGGTAAAAAAGCATAAACCCGTTCGTTCTATGGGGCCATTGACACGCCAACCGCGCGAGTCGGAAAGGGCTCACCGCGCCATGTTATTGTGGGCGATGCAAGCACCTAAGCTACGGAATCAACGGGCTGTTGGACGGGCTTTGGACAGAGCGGCTACGACTATAAGGGAATTCAAGGTTCGGTGGAGTTGGGATACTCGTTGTCAGAGCGGAACAGTAGAGTCTCAGGCACAAGCACTTTACAGAGAGCTGTACTTCGACAAGTATGGCATCTCTGAGATCGAGGCTGTAAAGAAGAACATCATGGCTCCGTTAACAGCGATCTCTCCGTTGTCTCAGGGCGTAGCTGATGAGGTAGAGCGAAGCATCCGTGAGTCCAGACCGGATGAAGGAACGATATTCACCGCTGAGATGAAGCGCAAGCATTTGATGTTACTTGATGCCGCTATTGGGTATGTAGCCCAGGGGATAAAAGATAAGGAGATTCGTAGGACTCTTAGGGACTTGCCCTTGTTACTTCAGTTGCGTTCTGAGCTATCGGATGGTGATAGTGGTAAGCATGGCGGTAAGCTGCTTGTTGAGTCGGTTAGGGTCAGTGATGCTAAGGCTCGTGGCGAAGATATAGTTGAAGCTATGTATGAAGATGTTTGCGAGTTGCAAGCTGTACTTGGTGCCATTCGATCTAAGGATAAGGACATTGATGTTTCTGGGTTGCGTGAGGTGATTGATGTATGACACTAACACCCCAATTATGGACGAAGTAAAAGTAAAGAGAAAGGACACGTGCCTCCAGATAGCTGGACAAGACGAGGTGCTACGTGAGTACACTCTTGGTGGTCCCACCTGTGGCAGAAACATTCAGATGATCTTGGACATTCCCACTTTAGAACTACTGTTAGAAGTAGCAAAAGCCAGCGTAGATACGAAAGCTACTATCTTTGGTGCTGGTATAACGATTAAGGTTCGTCGGGATAACAGAGGGAACATTTACGAAACGCTTCACATCGTTGGGCATCAGCCAAAAGCCAGAAGGCCAGGAGTATCGCTATCGTTACCAAGTGGTCCGGCTCAGTCTCTTGTTAACGGTTGGAAGAAAAGGTGGTAGGGTGATCTTTCCCGCCACGGTTTTCCACTAGCCGTAAAAATTTCCTATCAAATTTCCGCTCCATGGGGTTGTAGTGAAAACAAGCTACTTCCCCTTCTTCTTTGGTGGTGCTAATTATTTTTAATTGTAAAATGAATTTGCGTGATTCTTGATTCATTGTTAGTACCATTGGTAGATTCTTTAACGTTTCTTAATTACAATTATATCTGTACTTGATAGTGATAATTGATAGTAATAATTGATAATTACAATTGATAGTAATTGATAGTAATAATTGATAATTATATGTCGATTTAAGGATTTTACAGCGCCTGTGCAGAGAGACCGTAGATACACTACTGATCATATTGCTTGTGCATAAAAGAGATATATACTCCTTGTGCCTGTGCGCGGAAACTCCATATCTGTTTGTAAGTTATTAGTATTAATTAATTATGTATCTATTAGCGCTTTATAGATAGCGCTTATAAGGGCTCTCTTCTTCGGCTGGTGTGTTCTTTAGTGTTCAGGGTAGGGTAGACTGGCTTGCCAAGGTGTAAGATAGCTCTAAGGGCGAATACGGCTGTATTGGCTATAATATATATTAATCTATATAAACAATGACTACATCCGGCTGAGGCCGGATACATAATATCGGGGTCAGTTCAAAACTCTATAAGAACAAAACGGCAAGCATAGTATGGATAACATCTACGGCTTATGTAAAAAACAGGGCGCGTCGGCCCTGCTATGTTTATACCTATAGCTCCAGTTCGCTATTCCACAGAACTTATAATCTATACAGGACGATAAACTGTATATGTATATATATAATTACTCCTACATTGGATATGCTTAGAGCATTGGGTCGTTAATGCCTCTGGGCAATTAATTTGTCACAGGAGCCACAAGCCTTTATGATTTGCTCCAGCCCAAGCGAAGGTTGAGTGTATGGACTGCCCAAGGTGTGGACAGAGATGGCGAGTGTTAAACACAGCATCGAAGGACGACGATTCACGCCAGCACCTACGGTTAATTGGTAAGACATTGTTATCCTGGTATTCAGACGAGTTTGTAGTTCGACATAGACGCTGTGGCGCGTGTAAGCACGAAGCTATAACAGTAGAGATTGAAGCGCGAGACCTAATTAAGATATGTGCGTTCCGCCCGATGTTTCCACGGACGCGCCAGTTGTGTCGGTACGTCGAAATTAACAACCGAAGTGCTTGCGCGTGTGTCTATGGCCTGGCTAACTTCTTTTGGATTTATCGCGGACGAACTTTTGGGTTGCTAATGCCACCACACCAGAAATCCGAAGTTGGCGCGTGTGTGTTGGCTCCTGGGAGCTAGCTTCCTGGCATTGCCTTCGAGCCGGGCTCGAAGCTAGCAACCGAGGGAGCTAATGCCCCGCAAATCCGGAAAAAAAAGCGGTGGCGTGTTGACTTGCCACCACCTAACCTCGAAAATACATGAGGGGTGCTAACGTGGATCGGGTGTGGAGCTTCTCGCGTGGCGTGTAGCTACCCCGCGATCCATGGCGATGGTATCCACCACAAACCGCCATGGTGTAGGCCAGCCCCACCACAGCCACAGCCCGAATATCATAGGGGTACAGGGTAGGGTAGGGTTTGAAAGTCGCCCACAGGCCACCTGGCGAGCTTCCTCTTGACATGTCAACAGTGGTGGAGCGCGCCAGGCGTGGGCGTTAAGCAAAAAAAAGCCCCACTGCGTTAACAGTGGGGCGGGTTGTTTCGATTATCGCAAACGGCAAGCATGGGGCTCACCCGCGATAGGGGATTGTTAGCTTGCTTCCTGCTCTGCTTCTGCTTTCGCTTTCGCTTCTGCTTTCGCTTCTGCTGCTTCCTCAATGGTCTTGATTGAATCAAGATAGGCGGTAATACCCTCAACTCCTTCCTTGGTGAACATGACGGGTTTGAAGTTGCCCACAGAAGGAGCAGTCTCAACCCATGAGCAAGCAGGGAATCCGCTATCTCGGATCTCCTTGCGGATACGGCTATGGGCCTTCTCCAATGTTTCGCCATCCTTCTGTGGGATAATCCCGGTTGAGATAGCAAAGTCCGCAAGGGACTGAGCGTTAACCCGGTTGTTACGTGCTTCGATAGGCTTTCCGAACTGTTACGACGGTAAGATCACCATTCTTTAGAATAGTGAAGTCCCCGTCAGTGCTAACAGTGTCGAACAGATCACCCGTTGTACGAACATCACAAGTGAACAGCGTACCAAGTAGGATCTTGAGGGTAGCGTCAAGGCGTGACACCTTAGCGCCACGGAGATCGTCAATGGTGAACTCAGGGAGATACTTGATGTACTTGTGGGTCTTGTTCCCTACCTTAGTACTTTCCACCGTCAGATCCTTGTTACGCGCGATCAAAACACGCGCTAACGCGCCATTCCGTTTAACGGTGTCAACCTTTCCCGTCTTAGCATTCTTCTTATTATGGGTCGATTGGATAAACAACTTGTCAAGTGTCGCGACGGTACAAGCGGGGAAGTAAACCCGTAGCTTCTGGAATACAGTCTCTCCTGTCCATTCTCCTTGCTCGTCAAGGATATCGACATCCATCCCCATGAGGAAGGAGTATTGCCCTTCGATCCATTCGGAATCAGGAACGCTACCATTGAGAAGGCGCTCAATGAGATAGGCGTCAACGTGGGTGGGTTGGGGGATCATCTTTCGGAGCAACCCCGCAAGGTGTTGAGCGCAAGGGTTGAGGTTGCTCTCAAGTCGAACGGTGTTAACGTCTTCAAGGGTGAGGGGTTGGGTACGTTGTGTCTCATTGACGGTGGTAGCGTCATCATTGACGGTGGTAGCGTCGGTTGTGGCGGTGTCGCTACCCTTGGCGACGGTGGTAGCGTCGGGGGTTGCGTTGTCGGTGGTAGCAGTTTGGTTAACTGCTTTCGGGGCGGTAACTACCTTTTCGGTTTTGGTGGTTACCTTTTGGGTTGTTTTGGTTTTCATTGTGTCTTCTCTGGTTTGCGGGTCAAGTGGCGATGATAGCTTTACTAACTTCGTAGTTCCACTTGGATCCCTTATGGTTCGAATAGCCCCTTAATTGGAACTATCCACACCCAAATTACCATATTCGGTAGGGGTTAGCTCGTTTATCTTACACAATCGGTACAACGTCGAAAGTCATAACCTACGGTACGGTAGGTTAGAGGGCGCAAATTACCCCATGAAAACACTGTACATCTGTTCAAAACAGGCTCGCAGTACATCGAATA
>JYMV01046547.1_pt1 | contig 79669 bp, 71 predicted proteins | sample 338911 | NCBI WGS metagenome assembly JYMV01 (sample SAMN03354496, study PRJNA234377) | hydrothermal vent metagenome | biome: Deep sea; feature: Hydrothermal plumes at the Eastern Lau Spreading Center, Western Pacific Ocean; material: Seawater | place: Tonga | collected 2009 | depth 2000 m m | reverse complement strand
TTGATTAAAGATTCGACACCTTTATCAAAACGGGTAACTCTCATCTTTTCAAGAAGAAGTGTCAGATTAAGTCGAGACTAATTCAATTTAAAGCAACGGTATAGTTCCTGATACTCATGGCTCAAGTGTATGTTCTTTCAATATTTGCTGTTCTGCTTCTAAAATATACTCTTCAGCTCTCCGCCATGGCAGCCTACGGCCAGCATTTTTCATTAGAGTTAATGAGGTCCTCGCTTCGTCCGCTGTAATAAGCTGTAGTATTACAAGTTGTTTTAAGAGCCACACTGTGCCCATGACAACAACAGCTTCATTTTCTGCTGCGGCTCGTAAATCTTTGTCTCCAGTAAGAAGTGGGCACTGATGATGTTTCGCCAACGCAAGCGCAAAACAATCATTGCGGCTAGGTTTTCGATATTGCTCAACAAGCGCTACGCTATAACTTACTAACTCTCCCTCAAGCTCATCAAGTCTCAAACCCAGCTCAATTAAATGGTTGTGTTCTTGTTCTAGTTCTTCGTAAAACAAGATATCGGGGATGGAGAAGTTATAAGGAAGTTGGAACATTTGTGGCAGCAGTTCCCCTTCTTCCATATCAATTAGGATGTTTGCGTCACTAATTAGTAATTGCATCAGCCATTCCTAGCTTACGTTCTTTGTGGAATGCTGAAAGTGGCATTTTTAAAAATTCAGCAGCTTTTGATTCTGTGATGTAATCTTCCGCTAACGCTCGATAGACGAGCTGTTTGTAAAGAAATGTTGTTTCTTGAGGGTAGGCGGTGCCTGGTTCCCGTGTACGCCACTTGAGCTTATTGAATTTCATGTAATATTGCTTTTGCAAAGATGATGAAATTACGTTTGCCTGACCCGCACGAACCAAAATGCCCATCATACTAATGCCAAACTCTTGCTTAAGCATAAATAGCTCACGCGGCTCAAGAGCCTGCCGATATGTGCCAAGGTGTTGTTTGATTGCTATCAAAGGTAGTAAAAAGGCACCTGCAAAGTGGTTGCATGCTTTCTCTTCGTCAATAGTATCAGGTAACCGACCGTGCAATACTAAATGACCTAGCTCATGAGCTAGTGTAAACCGCTGTCGATCTCCAGGCTGTGTTGTTGATACAACAATAACTGGTGACTCGTTGATCTGTCCGGCTAATCCATCAAACTTATTACCTATATTGACGTCGGTACAGATAACCATAATGCCTCGAGATTCAAGGCAATCGATCATATCAGGAATAGGGTTAAGACCTAACTGCCACTCTTTCCGCATTTGTTCAGCAATAGATTCAATTGCTTCTTCAGAATCAACTGTCTCGGGTAAATTACCTGGTAGAGTAAATTTACTTATCGGACGGACAGAATCTGGAAAAAGGTCTAGCAATTCAGTCCATAATTCAGCTTGATCTAGAACATCGCCATTTATACGGTCGAGAGTTTTCTGTGGGGTATTAGAACGTTTTCGGTACTCAACATGTCCCAACTCCACTTTTGTTGGTCGAAAAAAGTATTCTGAGCGGACTCCTAAAGTCTTTGCGAGTTTATAAAGCTTCCCTGATGACGGCATTGCTTCGCCATGTTCGTATTTCTTAATAGCATTAGCAGATACACCAATTGCAATGCCCAGAGCGTTCATAGACATACCTGCAGCTTTACGTGCTCGCATCAAACGTTCTGAAAACATAGTCAATCTCCAAGTGGTTTATAAATTTTATTATTTCCACTAAATTATAAACCATGGGTGAGTTGATGTCGATGTTTTAACTAGGCCGCAATTAGTGGACTTGTGCTAATTCCTCTAATGAGACCTACGAGTCTATGGCTTATCACCATCGGTTTTTATCGCTATTTGAATTAAAGAGAAAAGATATATCTAACTTGGCCAATTAATACCTTATATGACTTTCTGTGGTGCCCCAGTAAAGAAAATTGCTATTCCAGGCAAGGCTGTTCATGCACGGCAGAGCATCAGAGTTAAGATACTTTGGTACATCACTTTGTCCTAAAAGAAGTAAATCAAGCCAATGCTTCGTTATGAGTGATAAACCACAATAATCTTAATATGACTGTGCAGCGTGCTTAATAGAGCACATTTTGATAATGGAATTGATGTTCTAGGTCACTTTTTGTCGATTATCATTAATTCGTAGTTGTGTAATTCAAATTTATAAGGGTGCTTACTAATCCTGAGCTCAGGATTTACTTCTAAATAATGGTGTAAGGGTATGATTAATAACCTTATATTACTTGAGTTGGTTGTTATTCCTAATTGTTCTGCTTTTTTATTTATTTTTTATGCAGATCGCTGTCGTTTTTTCTAATTCCTCCGTGAGCGGCAATTTCGTGTCGCTGATAGTCAGTCAATTTGTTACGGAGATTAAAATGAGTTTATTAAATGAAGATAAAATTTACGATCTAATCGATCTTATAAATGATTCACACTGCGATTTTGCAGAAAGTGTTACAACCCTTTACATCAATCAGGCTTATAGTGTTATTGGCTTCCCAAACTTCAAGAGTTTCTGTACTGAAACCTTTCCGAGTATAAGTTACTCAATGCTGTTTGAACACGCAAAAGCAGGTGAGATAGCTTTAAGCTTATCTCTACCTGTTGGTAAGTATTCCAATTCATCACTACTAGCAATGCGCAAACTTCATGTTGATGTAAGGTATCGAGTATGGCGTAAGGTCTGTGAAAATCTGAAAATAAAATCTAAGCCCTCACCGGAAAGCGTCACAAAGAAATTTGTTGAACAATGTATTAGCGAAACTGTTGATGCCCCCAAAAGTGGGCCAACTAAGGATGTTGACTTCTCTCGGTTGAAAGAAGCGCTAACGGTCAAAGATGAAAAAGCAATTGCAAAAATAATATTTACGCTAATTGACGACGAAGAGCTAGTGCAAGCGCTAATTGAAGACCTCGAGAATTGCCTCATAGAACTGGAAGAATCAGAGGAGGAACTTTAATATGCGCGGAAATACAATCAATGTAGACATAGACGCCCTAAACATCTTAGTGACCGGGCTATCAAATGAAAACTTGGCCCAATTTGAGCAATCTTTGTTCAAATGTGTGGAAAAGCTTTCGTTCAAGAACCATTGTTCACCATACGCCATCATGAAGCGCTCTAGAAGTTACCAGCAGAGTGTAATTCTGCCGCTGTGCAAAGAATTTCAATATGGAAAGATAAACACTGAAACACCTTGTTTAGTTATAAGCACTGGTTACAGATACTCTATCGATGAAAAGCTTCTAATTCAGTTGAAAGGTTTTCCGCTAACCAGATATCACTATGACGTTGCTCGTTTCTGGTTTAAATATCTCACCCGAAAATGTAATAAGAGGCAAGGCTTTACTCCCTTGTTCAGTATATCAATGTTTCATCTAGCGACTGATTTCTTTCGCCCGCTTGGGTCAATTGGCGTTGAGCTACGCGGAAGCAAAAAAAGTGCGTTTTATGTTGAAAATGGATCACTAACAGGAGTAGGTATCGGAAGTTTGCGGTCCACAGTTAGAGTCACAGCGTACAGCCGAAACGAAAAACTCTTGAGGTCTGGCAGACCGAGTGCACCCAGTCTAAACAAGCCTTGCACCCGCATCGAGAAGAAAGTAAAACTGAAGAATGCAACCTGTTGGGAGGAGCTGATTTCACTAGTTGATAAGCATATAGCTCTCGACAATTTGTTTATCTACGACCTCGATAAGTTATGTACATCGACTCAGTTAGACTTCAGATTACTAAACTGTATTAAGAACTTAGGTGCTCATCAAGTTATTGCTGCTCAGCAAAGTGATAATGAGCGGAGAAAGCTGAGAAGGTTGATGGCTCGTCATCGAATAGATATTCATTCCGGGGAATTCAGCTGGGATTATGGACCTTCTATCAAGTACCTCAAGCACTTTTGCAGCCCTTTTCGTAAGTGGGTTAGTAATAGGGGGCGATGTACCCAAAAGGAGTTCGTTGAAACCTTCTTGAAGCAATAACAACAAACCATTAAAGCTAAGGTGCCTGCGTACCTTAGCTTCACTAAACTGGTACAAAACAGCCGTATTACCTTTCACCAACCCTCGCTATCATATATTTAGCTTTTCACAGCAATCCTATTTTATTTCAATACTTTTAAACTAAATATCGGAGCATTTTATGAATGCAGCATGCCCCTATGCGCTGTATTTAGGTCGACTTGCGCCTAATAGTCAGCGCTCTATTGCTTCACAGCTCAATAGTATCGCTGATTTGTTACGTTGGCCCGAAAAAAAGCGTGAGATGATGTACCACAAGATAGACTTTCAGCAAGCTAGCCATATCAAAGCATTACTAATTGCTAATGGCTGGTCAGCACGGTCTATAAACAGAGCAATGACAGCAATACGCAGTATTGTAAGCGTGGCTGTTATGTCAGGTCTTGCGCCTGAAATGCAATTAGTTCAGCTCCGCGCTATCAGCAAAGTGAGCCACGGCGCGCATGACGGTAAGCCGCTTTCGGTTAAGCAGGTTCAAACGCTATTCGTACATTTAAAACAAAATACGTCCGTACTCGGTATCCGTAATTGTGCTGTATTGGCAACACTACTAGGAACGGGGCTGCGCAGAAGTGAACTAGTCGCGTTATCACTTCAAGACTACATAGCAGGCTCGGCGTTTATCGTGAGAAAAGGGAAGGGGAACAAGAGCCGTACCGTTCACTTGCCGGAGTGGGCGCAGCACGCCTTAAACGAATGGCTAGTGCTACGTGGTAAACAAGAAGGTTATTTGTTTCATAGAGTAGCGAGAGGCGGGAACATTCAACACGATACTCACTTGTCTTCATGTGCTGTTTATTCACTAATTCGTAAATCATTGTCTGCCATTGGCATCGAGGGCGTGTCACCGCACGACCTTCGGCGTACTTTCATCACACGTTTACTCGAGCAGAATGTCGATTTAAATACCGTTCGACAAATGGCTGGGCATGCAGATATCAGTACCACGATAATGTATGACAAACGCAGTGAAAAGGTCATGCAACAAGCTGCCTCCTTACTTTCCTACAAGCTGTGAGGTCTATATGTCTCATAAAGTGTTAAGAAAGTCTGGTGAGCTGCATTATCTTGCGTGTGAGTGGAGCAAGCGGTTACTTCGATACTTGCCATCAGTTGATACCGATGTACTCAGTAAAAGCCTAGCGTCTAACCTACGCGGGAGCAGTGTTTCAAGCGTACCGTTTTTCAAAGACAGAAATGAAAGCGTCAACTATAAAGCATGCTTAACTATAAGTGATAGGCAACCTAAGGCTACCAAAATGTTTCTAGACAACTGTAATTTCATCAGAAGCCTAATGGATTTGCCGAAACAAACCGATTTGCTTGTTCAGTTCACCTTGCTCTCACAAGTAAATCAGTGGTTAAGGGCGTTAGCTTCATCCGTGCATTTACAAGCTAGCCATTTGTCTCTTAATGAAATTATTAAAGACATTACAGGCGTTAATGACGAGCAGTTTACTCATGCTACAGCGCGATTGAATCAATATGGTTTCTTACCGGATGTGGATTTTTTATCGTATGATTTTGGCGAAATGCCTAAGGTGCTTATCCGTAAGTTACTTACTGAAAAAATAACCTCTAGAGAGATGCTGGTCGAGCCGCTGCTTCACCCGTCTCCTAACGCTGCATTTGGGCTCAAGGATTTTCCGCATGTCAATACAGAGCTTTTAACGCGATACTTAAATGCTGCTACGCAAGCTAGAAGAGTGGGTACAAGTGTATTGCTGTACGGTGACTCTGGAACTGGCAAAACGGAATTATCTCGCGCACTAGCGAAACGTTGTGGCAGAACGCTTTATGAAATCCGCTCTACGGCACTAGCAAGCAAATATGCTGATGATGAATTTAACAGCCGTTTCCCTAACAAGGACAGGCTTCGTTATCTTTCGTTACTTAACTCATTACTCACTAATAAATCTAACGCTATGTTGTTAGTCGACGAGTGTGAGGGCTTATTTGAAAATGTTGATAGCCAGTACAGTAAAGAGCACCTCCCTTGTATTTGGATAACTAATTATGTGCAGAGTCTTGAAGTCAGCTTTATCAGAAGGTTCAAACTCGCCGTTCATGTACCGTCATTGAAGCCTGAAGAAATAGAAAGCGTTACGCGCTCTTATTTTCGCGGGTTGGGTTTGTCTCTTGCTGCTCGAAAGCAAATTAGTCAGGTAGAGAATATCACGCCTGCGATAGTGGCAAATGCAACTCACATTGCGCATACCATCAAAGCGAAGAACGTCGATGCAGAGGCTGTGGTAAACGATGTCGTCGAGTACTCTCTCAGAGCGACAGAGCAGTGGCAAGACAAGCTCAACTACAAGGGCGAAATTCCGTTTGATGTAAGCTACCTCAACATCAAGCAACCACAAGTCTACCTTGATGATATTACTTATGCGCTGAAACACAATCTACCTAGTCGAACGTTAATCTCTGGTCCTTCAGGAACAGGGAAAACCGCCTATGCGCATTATCTTGCTGAGTTAAACAATAGGAAGCTCTTGCGGATTAAATGCTCGGACGTATTAAGTAAATGGGTGGGTGAAAGCGAACGGAAAATTGCTGAACTCTTCCAGCGCGCACACACAGAAGAGCAGGTTATCCTTCTTGATGAAGTTGACAGCTTACTCAGTGCTCGTGAAGGTCTAAATGCTCAACATGAACTTCAGTTCGTTAACGAGTTTCTAACGCAAATAGAGTGTTTCACGCAGCCCTTGTTTGCTGCTACAAACTTTGCCACCAAACTAGATAAAGCGGTATTGCGTCGTTTCGACTTCAAGCTTGATTGTCAGTACTTAACTTCAGTGCAAGTGCTAGAGCTGTATAAACAGGTAACAAGAGTTAAAAGGCTAAGCGAGTCAGAAAGTGAAACGCTGCTTCAACTGAAATGCCTTACTCCAGGTGACTTTGCCATCTTAGCGCGCCGCACCAAGTTTCGCCCTAACGCATCAATTCGAGATTTTGCCATCAACTTATTGGCAGATGAAAACCAACGTAAGCAAGCAAAACCCCAGCCGGGCTTTATTCGCCCTCACTAACCTATAGAGGTAAACACTATGTCTACATCCGTATTGAGTTCGCTCAAGGTCATCGCTCGCCCTAAAATTGAGCCTAAGCCTCCCGTTATCGGTAAGCGTTTAAAGCTTATTGAGAGACTAGAGCAACAGAAAGAGATGGCGCAATGCCTTATCGACAACAAACGTTTTGAGGCGTTCAAGGAAAAGAAAGTTAAGAACCCTGAAACAGGTGAAATCACCATTCAGCGCAGACCCACCACTGTTCGACCGTGGTATTACGATAGCGACGAATACTACTATCTTGAAATAAAAGTAGGTAATAAACCTATTGAGCTTCAAAAAGGTAAACCTGCGATAGATGTTGGCGATAAAGCCAAGCTACCTGAGATTATCGATACCGTTATACAGGCGATTGAAAAAGGTGAGCTTGATAGCGCTCTACTCAAACCAGCTGTTCCTAAAAAGACAGGGGCTAAAAGCTAATAAAGGCAGAACCACTGAAAGGGTGATAATTAGTATCGCCCTTTCTCTTTCCATGGTTCAGCAGTCAAAAGCTAAATGGCAAACCATCACGCTTTGCTTCTGTAAGCAAATTAACGCTGCCTATACAACTAAATTAGCTTTCTACGCGACTGGCTTCGACAAAAAGCCAACCTATTTCAAATTAACATCAAGGAACTAAACTATGCGCATTCTTAGCGAAGGGTTAGCTTTGCCTGTTACCCACAAGTTTACTAACGCAATTACGATTATGCTCAATGAAAAGGGTATTTCGGGTGATAGTGTGACTATCAACTTTCGTGACCCGACTTACTCGACCGAGAACGGAGGTTTTCATCCTGTCGAAATTAGACTGGAACGGCAAAATAATGCTTGGCATCTTTGCTACATCACAGACTTTGCTTACGTAGGGAGTGGTCCTTATGCAGAGTTAGCAAAAGACCTCGACTTTGATTTTCAGGCTGGCGTATTTCAAAACCTTTTCGGTGTTTTTCCTATCGAACAGGCAACCGATATGTATCAGATATGGGAAGGTAATTTTCTGCATTACTGGCAAGTTTTAAAGGTTTTTTTTATTCAAATCTCCAGCGACTAAACCGGCCAAGTCAAAAACTGTAAAGCGTAATTAATAATTAACGCCATTGTTTACAGGAGATTAAAATGGCCAGAGGCTTAGATGTTATTAATCGAGTAGGCAATTCCAGACGAGCGGCTTGTGTTGTATTTATAGGTCGTAACCCCGGGGTATATTTATCTTGGAAGGAAACTGAAGAGCAAGTACGTCAGTTTTCGGGGAATGATTATAAAGGTTTTGACAGTTTAGAAGAGGCTCGCGAAACGTTTGAGAACTATCAAAACGGCAAAGGCGTTCGCTTAACACTGAGAACCGATTCAAAGGATGAACAACCTAAACGCAAAACGGTAAAAAGGCGGCAAGCTGTGAAAATAGATGATCTGCCGCCTTGGGAACTTGATTAAGGCGTTGCAATCTTGGGGCGATAGAAGATCCCATGTGTCGCCCCTTTACCTTTCAACTTTGTCATTTCGAATATAGCTGACAGGCCAGCAACCACGCCGGTTACTTTGGCAGAACCATAAGTACGAGGATCAAAATCCGGTTTTGTGCGTTTTAAGAAGCTTCCCGCCGGACCAACGTTTACCCAACCATCATCGTTCTGATATAGCTCCCATGCTTTCAATAAAACCGGGATAAGTTCTTCTGCGCCATTGGTGGAAATCGCGTTGTCAGCCTTTGGTGTATCGGTATTAGATACCGGCTCAGCACCTAAGTTTTCAGTGAAGATGAAATCATCACAGGCATTCCGAAACGATACCGGTGTTTTCTTCTCTCCTACACCAAACACAAACTTTTCCGATTCCCTCAACCGCGAGGCCAGTTTGGTAAAGTCACTATCACTTGAAACCAATGCAAAGGCATCAATGCGGTCGGAATACAGTAAGTCCATGGCATCAATAATCATCGATGCATCGGTGGAGTTCTTACCGGTGGTATAGGCAAATTGTTGAATTGGCTGGATCGCCAGTTCATTAAGCGGCTTCTTCCAGTTCTTCAAGGTATCGGCAGACCAATCACCGTAAGCCCGTTTTATTAGCACATGGCCATGTGCTGATATCTCATCCAATATGGGCGATAGCTTGGCTAACTGTGCATTATCCGCATCAATCAGTACGGCCACTTTCTTATGAACATCCAGGTCTTTCATCTCTATCCTTACTTATTCGGTATAACGGCATTTAGGAAAAGTAGAACACCCCAAAAACGTAGTACCGGCATTAGGACCGCGTTTCGCCGTTCTTTCTACTAACTCACCAGAACATTTTGGGCACACCTTGGGTTTTTCAATAGTGACCTGAGGTGAAACCTGCACATCGTTTACCAATGCCAATAGTTTTGGTCCATCAATTAGCTCTATAGGCTTACCTGCGGCAAAGTCGATAGCCTGTTGGGTAAAGGTGCCAGAACTGATGATGATAAAGTGGTTAGCCTGATGTGCAGTCAGCACACCAAACATTTCTCGCACCACATTCACGCCAACCTTTTGTGTTTTCCACTGTTTGCATTGCACCAAGGTAAGCTGGCCGTCCTTTCGAAGCTCTAAATCAATACCGCCATCGGCACCATAACCGCCTTCTGTTACTCGGTATCCCTGCCTGCGATAGGCTTCGGCAACCAATTCTTCAAAGTTACGCCAGTGCAAATCACGCACGGTTTGGATATTACGCTGGGTATCTAGTTGTATTGCCTTACGACGAGTATTCAAAAACGCAAAGGGGGCAGCAAGTAATATCAGGCCAGCAATATAAGGTGCGGGAATGACGAAGGCTTTAAACACCATGGCGGCAATTTGGTTATCGGTTTGAATAGATGGCAACACATGCGCCATCATCACATAGGCCGTGGCGGATACGAGTACTGATACCCACCAGGGTAACTCTACCAGTAGATCAATAAAGGTGGTTTTGTTTCTTGGCATTCACAAACATCCTTGTGTTAACTACCTAAAGTGTACTCTCTTGCTATAAAGAATAGGGTATATATCTCTATCGTGTAGTATTAAGCTAAAGCATCCCACCGCAACGAAAAATAAAGTGTGTTTCACTAAGCAAGGAGGCGATAAATGGACATGTATATTGGCATTGATGTGGCCTGCGCAAAGGATAAATACCTGCCTCTGGTAATGTGCTACTGGGAAAACGAACGGTTAATACCACTTCCTCTCGCCAGCTCCCCTATCAAGCCACCAAAAGGTTTGGGGAATGCGCTAACACTGCATGACGAAGTTAACGAGGCTTTTGCAGAAGATGTTGCCCAGTGTATCGAAGCCATATGTTGTGGCTTTAAACTTAATCCAGTTCGAATTGGTATTGATTCGCCCCTCTATCCTAGAGATAACAACCAGCCAAGACGATTAGCCGAACAAGCATTAGATAGGGCAGGGATTAGTTGTTACACAACACCATCGGCCAACGATTTTGTTGAAATAAAAGCAAAGGGTTTAGCCCACTTAAAGCAAGGCAAACCTATACAAAACCTACCGCATTCAATGCAAATATTCATGCTATTGGGATTTGCCCTGAATAAACGCCTTAGCCAAATCGCACCGTGTATTGAAGTATATCCCCACGCCACGGTTAAACGGCTCGGTGTCGCCAATATTCACAAATCCAAAGGTAATCAAGCAGAGCAACAGTTAGCCGCCATAGGTCAACATACCGGTTGGCCACAAACCGAAGAAGACTGGCAAACCGTTAACACCATTTGCCGTGGCCCTATGCATGATAAGGTGGATGCCTACAGCGCCACTTGGGTAGCAAGCTTGCCAGAAGAAAAACGTATTTATTTTGGTGAGCCAGATAAAAACGATGCCATATGGATACCAAACGTAAAACCGACAGAAGACACAGCCATACCGCTAATAACCAAAGTAACCAATTCTAAGTCAGTACAAAAGCCTACTAATGGAGACCATCAAAAGCTTTGCCCAGCATGCGGTAACCATATCTTTAAACGCTGGCCGTTTGGTTGGGATGCCCATGCCGCGCATAAATGTACTGGGTTAGAAGAGGTCGACGAAACAGCACGAAAGGCCGAATTTAAACGGAAGTTTATGTAAGTAGCCCAATGCATACACTTTACAACCATATCAAAATAAACCACACTAGACTAAAGTGTAGTAACGACAGCAGGGACGATGCTCGAATCCATTAGTTTTGCGCAAAAACAACGCCTTGCCTATATCGACTTTTGCCTATTGTTCAAAGGCTCGATATACCGACAGGATTTAATCAATCGCTTTCAGGTAGGCTTGTCGGCGGGGTCGCGTGATTTCAGTATTTATAAAGAACTTGCGCCAAACAACCTTTCTTACGACTCACGGGAAAAACGGTATTTTCAAACGCCGGAGTTTAAACCTGTATTTGAGCATGATGCCAGCCGCACGCTAACCAAACTTGCTAACGACATTTCCGATGGGTTTGATGCCATTGGTGATATCCATTTTCCGGTAGAAGCACCATCCAGTTTAAACATTCCTGATATTTTTATAGTGGCAAGGTTGGTTCAAGCCATTCTAAACAACAAAGCCGCAAGTGTTATTTATACTTCACTCTCAAGCGGCTCTGGTGCCAGAGAGTTAGTACCACATTCTATAGTTGATAATGGCCTTCGCTGGCACGTTCGAGCCTATGATCGTAAAAGTCAGAGTTTCAGAGACTTCGTGCTAACACGGATCAGTAAGGTAACGATAAAAGAAACGCCAATCGCAGAAGAGAGCGCAGAAGCTGATTTAGAATGGCAGCGCCTTATTCCACTGCAACTCGTGCCGCACCCAAAGAATGTTGAGTTCCCCACCGCAATAGAAATGGATTACGGCATGGACAACCAACAGCTACTAATTGAGGTGAGAGCAGCAATGGCTGGCTACTTATTGAGGCGTTGGAATGTGGACTGTACTGAACGTGGAACGCTAATAGGAGCTGAATATCAGTTGTGGCTTCAAAATAGGTTTACGCTGAATAACGTACAGAATTTGGCAATTGCACCGGGTTACAATGATGGGGTTAAGAAATGATACTCCATTGCACAAAAAAACTTTACGCCAAACTACCAGATAAGGTAAAAGCTACAGAACAACCTGCGACTGCTATAGGTATTCAGGCGCAGTGGCTCAACTGGCATGCTAACTTCATTACCATTCAGCGTAGGCAGTGTGTGGTCGCGGTGCATGATGCGACTCGTTTTACCCTATTCATTCCATGCCTGACCAAGAAAGACTTCGCAAACCTCGATTGGCATTTCAACGATGTGTTTATTAACGCCTTGCTGAAATGCGATATGCTGCCTGAGCTCGTTAATGCCGCAGCGACGAACTACCAACCACTTACGTTCGATACAACCTGTGATCGTTCGGTACAAGGTACGATGAATCAGGTAGCGCAGGACATTGATTACGGGTTGTATTACAAGAGCACCTCGGTAGCAGATATCAGCCCTTACCGATACAGCGCAGACTTAAGCCACAGGCCCTGCGGTGTGAAAGGTCAGAAAGATTACATTTGGCCAGATAGAGAAATGGCAAAGCTACTAAAAACTTTAGATACAAAAAATAACAATGCTGCAGAAATACTGCACTAAACAAGGAAGAGATGTATGTCAGCAGTAAAAAAACTAAACATCGTCGATATAGAAAACGGGCTTGAAGAGCTTGCGAATAGGAATTTATCACCGGCAGAGTATGGGAAAGAACTTATTGCCTTGTTCAGTTCTTCAGCAACGCTTAAACGGTTGGGTACAAGTAAGGCAAATACTTCTGAATTTGAAAATGGGCTGTTGTGGCGTGAAAAAATTCATTATGTCCCATGCGCTCTAGGACAACTTAATTCAACTGTCGACGCGGTTAAAAAGTCCGATAAAACACTCAAAGCCAAAGTCAAACTGGTAGTGGTTAACGATGGATCTCACATTCTTGTTTACGATAGAAAGTATGATGAGTTAACAGACTGTACAATCGAGAAGATTAAGGATGAACCTCAACTGTTTTTGCCATTGGCTGGACAAGAGGGTTTTCGTCGTGAAGAAGAAAGTGAAGTCGACATTAAGGCAACAGGTAAACTTGCTAAAGTCTACGACGCGCTTATTGAGAGAAATCCAGAGTGGTTAGAAGGTGAGAAACGCCATGCACTTAACCACTTTATGACGCAGATAATCTTCTGTTTGTTTGCTGAAGATACCGGCATTTTTCCAAAAGATATTTTTACGAAAGCACTAAAAAACCGAGCTAGTAATAATGGAGAGCATGCAACACAAGTAATTACCGAAGTATTTAGTGTCTTAGATCTAGATGACCTTAATCGTAAGAATATCCCGCCTTGGCTTGCTGAGTTTCCTTATGTTAACGGCGGGCTCTTCAGCGGAGAAGCTCTTGTTCCAGTGTTTACCCCAAAAGCCTATAGATATTTACTAGAGGCAGCGTCGCTTGATTGGAAGCACATAAACCCGGATATTCTTGGTTCGAGTATTCAGGCCATTGTTGATCCAAAAATGCGTGGGAATTTGGGTATGCATTACACCTCAGTGCCCAATATTCTTAAAACGTTAGAGCCACTTTTCTTAAACGAACTTCGAGAAGTGCTTTTCAAAGCACGTCATTCTAAGAAACAGATAAATGAATTTTTAGAACGTCTATCCAAGATCGTAGTCTTTGATCCGGCCTGTGGTAGTGGAAACTTTCTCGTTATTGCATATCGAGAACTGAGAAAGCTAGAACTTCAGGCACTTGATGCCCTTAGAGATATTGAGGGGGGAGCGTCCTTAGCATTTGGATTTAACTCGGTTATTTCTCTCTCGAATTTTTTTGGTATCGAGTATGCTGACTTCGCAGCTGAAACAGCGAAGTTAGCGTTATGGATTGCTGAATATCAACAAAACGCAAGATTTGCGGCTGCATTCAAGTCTGAAATTCCAGCTTTACCACTAAGAGAGTCTGGCAACATTATCTGCTCAAACGCGCTAAGAACTGACTGGGATAGATTCTGCGATTTTTCTGATGAGATAGAAATTCACGTAGCCAGCAACCCGCCTTATTTGGGCGCAAGGGATATGGACAAAAGTCAAAAAGAGGACCTTAAGCTTGTATTCTCTAATGTGTTAACTGGCTTTAATAATCTGGATTACGTGTCAGCTTGGTTTTGGAAGTGCAAGGAGTTTTGCGAGGGTAAAAATAGAGACTTCGCTCTAGTTTCTACAAAAACATTGGTGCAAGGAATTCACATAAGTAAGCTTTGGAAGTACTTATTAGATGGAAACCTTGAAATTTCTTTTGCCTACAGATCTTTTGAATGGTCAAACAATGCAGCAGATAAAGCTGGAGTAACCTGCGTAATCGTAGGGATGAGCAATAAAAATAACAAAGACAAGGTTCTGTTTGACAAAGATGAAGCAGAGTACGTTGACAATATAAACCCATATCTTTTGGGTATGCCAAATTATTTTGTAAAGGATGAGCCAAAACCCATAAACGGAATGCCTGCGATTTTTTTTGGAAATATGCCTAATGATGGCGGAAGTCTATTGCTTGGTGAAGAAGACAAAAAAGACATAGTTGCAAAGTATCCTGAAGCAGAGCAATACATAAAAAGATTACTTGGTTCGTATGAACTGATTAACAATGTTAGACGATATTGCATATGGGTGGAGGATGAAGACTTAGTAAATGCAATGAGGATTCCTCCAATTGCTGAGCGAATTGAGAAGTGTCGAGAAAGCAGAGCAAGCAGCACTAGAAAAGCGACTCAAAAACTAGCAGAGACACCACATCGTTTTGGTGAAGTGCGTCAATATCCGTGCGACTCACTCATTGCTATTCCAAGCATAAGCTCATCAAATAGAGACTACCTTCCAGTGGATATACTCACAAACGGTGAAATAATTTCAAATAAAAACTTCGGAATTCACAATGGTGAGCTCTGGATGTTTTCGATTATAGCTTCTAGATTATTTTTGCTTTGGGTTTCGACCGTATGTGTGAGACTGAGAAATGATTTTAGTTTATCAAACACATTGGGGTGGAATACGTTCCCTGTCACTGATTTGTCAGAAGAGCAGAAGCTTAAACTGTCTGAAACAGGTCGGGGCATATTACTAGCTAGGGAAAGCCATTTCCCTAAGTCAATTGCAGATATGTACAACAGGGAAAGCTTTCCAACAGATCTCAAAGAGGCTCATGCTCGAAATGATTCTCTGTTGGAAAGTTTCTATGAAGGTGCTCCTTTTTGTTCTGATCGAAGTAGGCTTCTACAACTATTCGAAAGCTATTCCAAGATGACTAAGGACGGTGGAAAGTGAAAAACGCAACAGCAGTAAGAATCGATCTTGAAGAAATCCGTAAACCTATTGAATCAGACCCCATGGGTATGCGCCCGATGCAGCGAAGAGTATTTGACAAACGCGAAGCGCAATACCTACTTATAAAGTCACCTCCTGCTTCTGGTAAGTCGCGCGCACTAATGTTTCTTGGGTTGGACAAGCTGGAAAACCAAGGCTGCAAAAAGGTGATTGTTGCCGTTCCCGAAGTTTCGATAGGCTCAAGCTTTGCTGATACAGATTTAGTCAGTCATGGTTTTTTTGCGAACTGGACTGTAAAACCTGAATGGGATTTATGTAGCCCAGGTGCAGACCATGGAGCTGGGGCCAGAAGCAAAGTTAAGAAGTTATTGGCTTTTCTTGAGAGTGATGATGTCGCTTTAGTATGCACTCATGCAACGTTACGGTTTGCATTCCAAGAAGCCGGTGAAGAAGTATTCGACGACTGTGTTCTTGCTATCGACGAATTTCACCACTCCAGTTCCAGTGAAGAAAGCAAGTTGGGAGAGTTGCTTCGTTGTGTATTACAGCGAGATACAGCTCATGTGATCGCTATGACCGGAAGTTATTTCCGGGGCGATGATATGGCTATCATGTCTGTTGAAGACGAAGCGCGGTTTACCCACGTGTCTTATACATACTGGGAACAGATGGCCGCCTACAAACACCTGAAAACGCTTAAGATCAACTACAGTTTTTACAGTGCGCTGGACGGAAGCTATCTTCAGGCGCTGCCAAAAGTGTTCGATCTGTCCAAGAAAACAATCATTCATATTCCGCACCGCATGAGTCCCGAGACGGCTGGCAGCAAGCATGACGAAGTCGATGCGATAATCGATATCATCGGCGACATGCAAGACGTTGAGGAAGAAACGAACTTCTATCCAGTTATAACAAATGATGGTCGTACATTGATTGTTGCCAATCTTGTAGAGGATGACCCAGAGTTCAGGAGTAAGCTGCAAGAGTCTTTACGTGACAAAAAACAACAAGAGCGAGTCGACGTAATCATTGCATTAGGTATGGCAAAAGAGGGATTCGACTGGCCTCCAGCTGAACATGCAATTACTGTAGGTTACAGAGGTTCGTTGACCGAGATAATTCAGATTATAGGTCGAGTCACCCGTGACCATGAAGGCAAACCAACGGCAACATTTACAAACTTAATAGCAGAGCCTCGAGCTGACGACGAGTTGGTAGTGAACGCAGTCAACCAAATGCTCAAAGCAATCTCTGTATCACTGGCAATGGAGCAGGCACTTGCGCCTAAGTTCAAGTTCGTTCCAAAGTCGAGCGATGATTCTGTTGGTAAGGGTGAACAAGACCCGAACACTGGCGAAATTGTTATTGGCGTGAAAGATCTCAAAGAACCTAAGTCAGAAAGAGCCAAACAGATTATCGAGCAAGAAATGGATGAGCTGGTTGCAGCCGTTTGCCAGAACTCTGATGTCATTAAGGCGATGGCTAATGAAGATATGCCGGGAGAACTCGTTCAGGATGTATATGTTCGTCGGGTAATCGAAGAAAAATATCCAAATGAATCTGAAGAAGACGTTGAAGCGATAAGGCAACGGGTAGCAGCAACGATGGCGATGGCGTCTGTTGGAAACAATGAAGATGCTCCAGATGATGAAGATGAGCAACAGACTGGGAGTAGCAGTTTCGTTGGACTTGTTCGCAAGTTCATAAACATTAATGACCTATCAGTTGACCTGATTGACAGTGTTAATCCATTCGGCCACGCCTATGAAGTGCTTAGTAAGGGACTAACTTCTGAACTGCTGCAGAAAGTTCATGGTGTTGCCTCAACACAAAAAATAAAGATGACTGAAGAAGAGGCTTTAGCTCTGTGGCCGAGAATTCAGGAATTCGCACGTGACAATGGACGCCCACCTAGTTTTGAAAGTGACATTGCACTAGAGCGTAGATTAGGTGAGGCGTTGGAATGGCTCAAAAATAAGAAACGTGAACAGATGAGAGCTTAAGGATATAAGTATGGCTAAACGGACATTAGACGACGTATTTAACGATGATCCATTGGGGTTGCTTGAAGTTTCAGTGACAAAGTCGAAAAGGCTTAGTCATTATGCAATCTACTATGAAACATTTGAAGAGCTCAAAAGCTTTATTGAGAACAATGGTAGTGAGCCGGATATTGAAGCTAGTAATATTCATGAGGCGAAGCTTGCCGCAAGGTTGTCCAAGCTTCGTTCAACGCCAGAAGCTCTTGAGGCTTTGGCTCCTTTTGATACAGAAGGCTTATTAGGCAATAAGCCTACAGGTGAAAAAAAAACTGAATTAACAATCGATGATGTCCTGTCGAGTGACTTACTTGCCGATGATGACGATATTTTTAATCTAAAGCACGTTACTGTCGGAACAAAAAGTCAGACTGCCAGTGCCGACATGGCAACACGCAAAAAATGCATGGATTTTGATTCGTTTAAGCCTTTGTTCGTGAAAATTCAAAAGGAACTTGATGATGGTACATTAGAGACAACAGGTATCAAAGGTATCGCTGAGATACAAAAAGGTCAGGCATTTATCTTGTCTGGACTAATCGCTTATGTGGCTGAAATGGGCGAAAAACACGAACGTCGTAAAGGGCATCACAATGCGCGTATGCGCGTAATTTATTCAAATGGTATGGAAAGTAACTTGTTACTTCGATCATTCGGTGCCGCACTCTACAAAGACAAATCAGCCAGAGCAATAGTCCCAAAAGATTCAGGACCGCTATTTGTTGAAGAGGACTCCCCACTTTACAAAACAGGCATCGTTTACGTATTGCGCTCAAAATCTGAAGAACCTTCTGTAGCCAAACATCGAGATTACCTCCATAAAATTGGCGTGACGACCTCAGATGTTAAGAAAAGAGTTGCGAACGCTTCCAAGGATGCCACTTACCTCCTTGCCGACGTTGAGGTCGTTGCCGAGTTCACGCTGTACAATATGAACCTTCAGGCCACCGAAAAGTTACTTCACGCATTTTTCAGAGAAGCTCAAGCAGACATCCAGATCCCCGACCGTTTTGGCAACATGGTAAAGCCTAAAGAGTGGTTCTTTTTACCCTTAGGAATAATAAAGGATGCAATTAAGTGTATTCAACAAGGAGAGCTGTTAGCGTATAAATATGACCCCAAAAAAATAATGTTGGTAAAAAATAAAGCCGGCTCCACAGATTAGATGTTTGAAACCATGTAAGAGGTAATTATGAAGGTACGAGTAAAGGGATTTGAAATGAAGTTTTCAAACAATGTGGAAATAGCAGACGTTTACCATTTAATAGAGTCAAATGCGAACAAAACCATAGAACACTATGACGACAAATATTATCTACTTACAACCCTCAAAGACAACTACATCGTAGGCCTTATTCTTAGATTTAAAGAAGATAAGAGTTCGCTAATTACACAAACTAAAGGCGGCAAGTTATTAGTAAAAAAGGAGAAGCTGGATGAGGATTCGGATCAAACAGCAGCGACTATTTTTTGTATTAATCCAGACAGCCTTAAAGGTTTGTTTTATGACCACATTGGCTCTGTATCTAAGGCGTTTATATTTAAACTATGGAAAGAAGCAAACGATAAAGCAAAAAAGTCGCTTGTAAAAACAAAAGAGTTAGAGCTTTCTCAGCTTGATGAGAAGAAAAAGAAGACAGCATTAAAGAAAGCTAAAACAATTTACAGTGGTAATTTTACTGCAAAAATTCTAAGTACCCCCGCAACAATCGATAATCTGATAGATCAGTTTGACGTAATATCCGAAGTTATATTTACCTCTTCTGAGGCTTTGCCGGGATCAAATTCCTCGGCTAATGTATCGAGATTTATAAGTTATGACAAAAGACATACAAAGTTTTCTAACCTCAACTCCAACCTATTACTGATTAAAGACTATGTTAAGAATCTCTGGAGCTCAAAAAAGAGCAAAGAAGATGCTCTGAAGTTAAGAGGTGTTTTAGAAAGCTCAGGTGAGGATAAGTGGTTGTATGTTGGCGATAATATCGATGAATTCGGTTTGGTTACTTTTGATAGATATGTAGAGTTGCTTCCTGATGACGACTGGAACGACTATCTCAGTTGTGGAGCATTATTACAACTCCTTAAAATCGTGAAGAAAAACACCGTTATGTTTGGGCATCAACCAAGCTCATGTAGCTGGCGCAAGGTAAGTGCTCAAAGCTTAGCTGAAGAGAATTAAAAATGTGTTTTTGGGAATTAATAGTCCAATATCATACAGATATACGCACGTCTTTATTTGTCAGTGGAGTAACGATCGGTAGCTTTCTGTTTACTATGAAATCTACAATCATAAAAACCTTAAAAGACGACATATTTGATACTGAACATTACCAGAAAGACTTGGTGCAAAAGATTGTTCATTCAAAAAAAGCCAAAGCTCCGAAATACTACGGCTCTCTAAGTAAGTTCTCGTCAGTTCTATTTTGGGCAATTACTTTGTCTTTTATCAGTTCGCTATCACAAATTACGCTTGGCTTTATTGACAATGTAATTGTTCGAACAAGCTGTCTGTTGATAGCTTTGGTTTCGTGGGCATTACTTGCCTATGCAGTATTTTTAGTCAGAGCTAACTGGAGTCTTGCTATCACCTTTCAAGAAAAGGAGAAAGAGCGCAGTTTGCAGCAGGCAATTGAGAAATTTGAGAATGAATCAAAGATAAAATAAAGTCACAAAAAAACCGACTCAAAGGTCGGTTTAATTGCTAAATCATCTTGCAAAGAATGGTACCAGAGGCCGGACTTGAACCGGCACAGTATTGCTACCGGCGGATTTTGAATCCGCTGCGTCTACCAATTTCGCCACTCTGGCATCAAATTTTGATGTTTGCAAAGTATAGAAACTTTGCAAATCTTTGCAAGCGCCATCTGAAAATAAAAATATTACTTAACAGTTGGTTAGCTTTCTTTTACACAATACACAGTGTATTTTGAATCCGTCATGTCTACCAATTCCATCACACTGGCATTGTGTATGGTTATCAACGTGGTGTTGATGCATGGCATTATAGCGATGCGGCGCGCCTATACAACAACTTTTTAAGCTTTTTGTGATTAAGTGCCGAAAGATTGTTCAAAAGCGTATTTTGCTTTATCTATTTCTTATTAATCAACAGAACGCACACTTTTACCAACGCTGAAGCGTCCAATTAATCGCTACTACCGCGATTACTGACGATGTAATTGGCATTATGGCTTTTGAATATAACCTTACGTTTCTAAGTAAGATAAGTAAGGGCAATAGCAGCGTAACTATGGCAAGTTGACCCAGCTCTACCCCTATATTAAAAGCGAATACATTCATTACCAAGCTGCCCGACTGGGCATTAAGGTCGCCAAACACGCTCGCAAATCCCATTCCATGGAGTAGGCCGAACCCAAAGGTAATAAACCCTAAACGCATGATCACTGGGTACACGTTATTAAGCGCAGTTATAGCCACTGATATAGCAATGCCTAGCTCAACAATACGGCTATTTAGCGTAATAAAATCCAGTGCTGTGGCAGTTAATGTAATCGAGTGCGCTAACGTAAACGTGCTTACTAATATCACCGTACTTTTTATAATGTGCCTTTTGCTTTGCTCTTTAACCCAGCGCTTATTTTCCCTGTAAAGATTAACGGTGAGCAACGTAGCAACCAAAAATAGTATATGGTCTAGTCCAATGAAAATGTGCCAAATTCCCTGATAAACCATCTCCCCAAACTGCGAAATCCAGCTGTTTCCTGTAGCAGAAGCAGTGATAAAAGAGCGTTCATCGCTTAGTACATAAACACTTGTGTGATCGTTTAACGTTACCGTTGTGAGTAGCTTGTGGGTGGGGAAATCGCTAACTATGCCAGTGTATTGTATCGATACTTCGTTTACATATACGCAGTTTACCGACAGCGGGTATACCAGTAATGACTCTGCAGATATATCTCGTATAGAAGGGGGAGCAATACTAACCGTACATCGCGTTTCGCTATCTCGAATCACTAGGTGGTTTTGGATATAGTCGTTTGCCATAGTGTGGCTTCTGTTGACTTCACCCCAGGTCAAATTACCGTCATTATTACTATCTAGCCCTGCTGCTTGTCCTATATCTTCAGGCTTTAGCAAAAGCTCGCCAGACAAAGTGTTATTTGAATCGTTTTTAAGCGTTAAGTAGCCGTTACTCAGTTCGTGTGAATGCGTGAAAACGCTGAAGGCGGCGAAGATGAAAAATGTGATAAATCTAATCATGACTCGTTTACTGAAGGGGTTGAGAACATTAGGCATTGGTCGATACTTCATTAGCCTGTCGAGCGCGCTCTAGAAGGTTTTTGTCATCTAATGACTGTGCGTATTGCCAGTTAATTTCGGCAAATCTAAGCGCCAGTGGGTAATTGGGCTCAATCTCTAAAAAGTAAGTGGCGACCTGTGCGGCGTGAGAACTGTCTTCTCGCCACACTCGAATTTCCATGTTCTTAGCAAGTTGAGTTTGTACTTCAGAGCGCACAATACCTTGCGCTCGTTCCGCAATTGCCCATTTAAGTAGCAAGCCATCGTCGGCTGTCAATATATCGGGTACGGAGTTGCTAAACCCAGAACTCACTGCCTTATAGTTATTCAACGCAAAATGTGCGTCGGCCCAAACTAACATTGCGCTTATAGGTAGCTTTTCGAATTCTGTTTGTGACAAGTGCTCGAGCGCGGCTTCAGCGTTACCAAGTTGAAGCGACATGTCTGCGAGTACTTCATAAAACCACTGGCGCTCCGCAGGCCTCACTGTACTCGTGTAGGTCTCAAAAGCGCTAAGCTTTTTTAAAAATTTTACGTCTTTATTTTGTGAAAAATCAGCGTTAACCATACACGTGAAAGCGATTAAAAAACTTGTTTGCCCTACCAGCTTTTCACAGTTTTCTTTCGCCTTTTTAGTGTTACCTTGCTGAACGTTTATATCTGCCAACAATAACTGTGCAGCAGGAGAGCGAAAGCGGGCTATTTGATTGAGATGTTGCTTGGCTTGTTCGAACTTATGAATGCCTTGAAGTAGTCGAGCTTCTAAAACAACTAAACGCTCTTTTTGACCTGCGTTCAACGAATCGAATTTTTGTCGCATTATGTTCGTGAACCTAACAATACGCTCTCTCTCATCACCTTTTGCTTGAAGGTATCTACTTGAAGTTAAAATTTTTTCCGCTTCGTCGATACTTGCTATGGATAGCTGTTGAGGCTGCCACGTTGCGATGACGGTATCATAATTGAGTTTTTCAGACTGAGCAGATACCGAACAGACTGTTAGGGCTGACAATACGCTCATTATAGGGAGTATGAGAGTACTGCTTCTCATCAACTTCATCTGAACTTCCTTTATAAAAGCCGTCCTTGGCTTTACGGTTGACACTGTGTACTGACCGTTCGTTATTGACCAATCAATAAATCATCGAACGTGGTGTCGTCAGCATCTTGGGTGAACTCGCGCCCGTTAATTGGCAGCGGTTCATCGGTCGGTGCTTGATTAAAGGCATCACGGGTATAGCTAGAGAGCGATACCTGCTGTGCCTCAATCGTAACGCTAACGGTGGCCGTAACTTCTGGATTTACGCCGTCAGAAACGGTGAAGGTGAAGCTATCGCTACCCGTTACCTGAGCGTTAGGTGTGTACGTAAAGCTGCTATCAGCATTAACTTCTGCATTACCTAACGTACCGTTTTCACCAAGCCCGAAGGTGAGTGCATCACCATCGGCATCGGTTGCTGTCAACGTGCCATCAAACGCAATATCTGCTTGCGTCGTTAGCATTTCATCAACGGCTACGGGCGCTACATTTTCTTCTGGCGCTTGATAATCGTTATCGTCATCACTATCGAAACAACCAGTTAGCGCTAGTACCAATCCAGAAATGACCCACAACTTATGTTTCTGCAAAGGGGCTTGACCCGACTTAACAAACGCGGGTGCATTTGGATTCTTGTTAAATAACCTAATCTTCATAGACATGATGGATCTCCTTATTCAGAGCCAGCAAGTGGTGTTTTTAGGTAAGGAAACGATGAATCAATCATGCTTGCATCTACAGGTGCACCATCAGTGAAAGGTACATTACCTACGCTGGCGTCCTCTGGTGTACAAAGGCCAAGGTCTGTATCTTCACCTGCTACCGGGATGGGATAGCACAAACGGCCCATAACAACGCGAAGGGCAATATCAACCACGTCATCACCTGGGCGGCGACCGTTAGGGAAACCCGCTAAGTCATCGCCTGCCACACCGAATGCTGACTGTGATTCGGCTGGTGTTGCTGGGATCCCAGTGTTTAGGCGCAGCATTTCTGATGCTGTTACAGTTGCTTGCTGGTTAACGCCTGGGAAACCTGTAAGGAACGCTGTTACTAAGTCCATACGCGGGAAGTTAGTCGGCGCAAGGGGCTCAATATCCGTACCCAGCGTAGTATTCACTGCATCTTTAAACAGAATGTTCAGTAGTTCTGGTAAAGAAGGGTGGGTTACATAATCAGCGAATTGACCGTCTGCACTTGGATGAGAAGTAGAGAATTTGTCTTTATCGCCAATACCGATAACAAGCTCATTTACTAGCGGGCTACCTAAACGAGACACTTGAGTCATCGCACCACCATTAGTCTCAGGTTTCGCAAAGGTGGCATCTGGGTTTAGGATACGCGCTTGCGGCAAGCTTGCCGTGGTCCAGCTACCAATTACGCCATTACCTTCACCGGTAACACACGCCTTGGGTACTTCAATAGATAACGCTGTCACGTTTTTATCGGCTAAGTCATCATTCATGGCACTTTGCGTTATACCGCCAGGAAAACCTTCACTATCGCCTGCGCCCGGTGCGCTATCGCCCTCAACAGGTACATAATTTACCAAGTCGAATGTTTTGCCTAAGTTAACAACGAAGGGGTCTTTACGCTGACCAACAAATACTTTGGCCATGTCATCGCACCCAGGGATGCTGAACGAATAAATAAAGCTTTCAGCATAGCGTGCGTATTCCGCTTCACTGGTAAAGGTTTTATTACCAATGTAATCAAGCGGCTTTTTAAACATATCACCCATGGCGGGAGTAAGAGTAGTGCGCGTGCCTGTCTGCATGTCGCCACTTACCATAGTAAGGCTGTACATTTCTGAGAAGTTTGCTGCGCTTGAATCGTCTGCGCTGATTCCGCCTACATTTTTAAGCGGTACTTTCACCATTTTCTGTTCGCCTTCAGGGCCTATAGGCAAGGCGATACCTTCGTTATCGGCAGCAAGCATATTGTTAAACTTAAAAACAAAGCTTAAGTCTTCAACCGCGTCGCCATCACTATCAATATGAATGGCGTAGTGCGCATTCGGGTCCATTGCAAAGTAGTTAGGGCCACCATAAGCATCTTGCAGTGGAATATAGTTTGCTATGAAAGTCACATAATCTTCACGGCCTTGTTCATAGCTATTGAAAGCATAAAAGTCGGTGCTATCTAACGCTGGGTGGCGAGTGATATTCGGTGCTTCTCGGTGACTTGACGCTATTGCGCCAGCAGTTACGGCTGCACATGTCACGGCGACAGCCAGTGACAAAGTTTTGCGTTTGAATTGGATCATGTCGAGTCTCTCTGTTTTTTTATGAGTTCAAGAGACCAAACGACTGAGGTTTCACCTTAGATGCAAAAATATTTAAAAAATTAAAATAAAGTTTTAATGAAAAGTAAAAGGCCACGTTTCGTGGCCTTTTGGTGTGCCGCTTAGTGCGTAAAATTACACGGAAACAATCGGCGCTATATATAGCACTTCCGTTGGTGCGCCTGTTACCGAGCCGCCTGGTGCTTCTAAGCTCACTGCTAACGCCGCGATACTTTGATCTTGCAAGATATCTGGTGTCGCGCGCGTGTCGCCATTAACTTCAGGCATCAAACCGAGGGAAATTGGCGCTTCGCCGTTTGCCGGCACCATCCACAGCTCATAGTCTTTGTCTGCTAACGCCACAAATGCATCGGTGACCTTAACATTCATTGTCGTGTCAGAAACTTCTATTACCCACAATGGCGTGTTATCAGCATTATTGACTACGGCAATATGGGAAACCTCTGGGGTAGGCACAGGTTGCATCATGAAAAGCAATACGGCTAACACCAAGGCAGCAGCTGTGGATATGAATGATAAGTTCTTCCAGCGTTTCTGCTTTTCTTTTTCAAGATCAACTACATTGTCGCTACTTGGTTTTGCGTTAGTCGTTTGATCGACAAACTCTGTATCATTGGCCGCCTTGTGGCCAAGTTTCACTTGTATGCTCTCCCAAACGCTGTCAGGTGGTGTCACCGGAGGCAAGGTTTCAGCAAATCCAGTAAGGTATTGTTCCCATTGTGCGGTTGCATCGCTAACAGCCTGATACTGCATCATTAACTTTTGATAGCGCGTACGCGCTTTGCCGCGCAGCGTTCCAACTACATATTCAGCGGCGAGGGCGTTTAATCGCTCTTCTTTTAAATAATTCATAGTGATAGGCACCTCTGCAAGCTTTGCAAGCCTCGTCTTATCCAGCTTTTAATGGTTCCAAGTGGTGACGCCAAGTGAGTTACCACCTCTTGATGCGACATACCATTCACATAGGCTAAATGGATAGCCTGACGCTGCGGTCCATCAAGTTCATCTAAACAAGAGGCCAACTTTGCTTGCTCTGCCTCTAACTTTATTGATTGTGTGGTTTCCATACCTGACGGTGCGTCATCATTTAATTCGACTTCATTTCTTACGTTGTGATAGCGGATTAAATCGAGCGCACGATAGCGAGCTATACTGACCATCCAGGTAAGTACCGTACCTTTGCCTCGTTGATAATTACCGGCGTTATGCCAAATTTTTATATAGGCGTCTTGTGTGGCTTCGTCAGCGAGTTCAGGGCGTTTCAAAAGCCTCAAAGCAACAGCGTAGAGCTGTGGACTTGTTATCTTATAAAGCTCTGCGAACGCTTTTTTGTCGCCGTCTGCGGTTTTACACAGCAGAGGAAACAGAGTTTCGTGTTCCATTGTTGCTCCTATTTTTATCGTTGTAGTGCGGCCATTTGTTTATTGCTTTAACTGTTTGGCGGCTACTTCTTAAAGTAGCATGTTTTATATACAACTGCCTGAATGGTTACCTAATCATTAGACAGACCCCCAAACAGTAAAGTGTTTATGTATTAATACTTTATTGAAAAGGTAAGGCGAACATTTCTTGGCTCTACAGGGTGATAATGCAAATCCTCAATCCCTTCCTCTGGCTCTCCGGGCAGCCTAGATGCGTAAAAATAATCAATATCGTGATCGTCACTGTCTAGGGCATTGAGTACTTCTAGCGTTACATCCCAAGTTGGCTGGCGATAGGCAACTTGAGCATTAATTAAGAATGTTGATGGCGGTGAAATTTCATCGAAACTTTCTACGGTGCGAGAGCTTAAGTAGCGGCCTCGTAGGGTATAGCTGACCCCTAGTTGGTTACTTCTTTGATAGTAGGTTAGCCCTGCACTCACCACACCTGGCACGGTGCCATCAATGTGACGGCCTTCGCCTTCAACGCTGTCGCTAAATCGTGCCTTGGTCCACGCAGCTTCAATGTCTGTTGTTAGGTGATGGCTTATCCAGTAGTAGGCACTCACTTCAATGCCGTGTCTCTCGGAGGGGCGACTGGCTTCAGTAAAGCCTGCATCACCAACATATACCAGCTCGCTATCAAGCTCTAGGCGCCACAGGGCAGCAGACAGGTTATAGGTTTTGTTATCGGTATAGTTAACGCCCGCTTCATAGCCAAGGCTCTTTACCAATAAGGGAGCTGCTTCGGTAGCGTCACCACTTACCGGGTCTATATTAATGGTGGCTCCTCGCGCATCGTTAGAGTGAAAGCCCTGCCCAATGTTGGCAAATGCGGTGAGTTGGTCTGATACACTGTACTTCAAGCCTGCTTTAAGGGTAAATAAACCGTCACTTTCGCTTCCTGAATTAGCACCAAGACTGCTGGTAACGTCCACATCTAAGTAATCGTATCGACCACCTAATGACAGGCTTAATGCGTCACTCAATACAATGTTTGACTGAGCAAAAAGTGCATAGCTGTTGCTGTTAATCTCGTCTTCTCGGATAGTGCCAAAGCGGGTTAAGTTTTGGGTGCGATACAAACCCACGTTTTCAATATCGTCGAAACGCCACTGGCCGCCTAAGGTAATACTGCTTCCATCCGTAAGCGCCAAGGGAAGGGTAGTGAATATTTCACCACCGTAAATTTTTCGGTCGTCGGCCTGTTCGAATTGATCGCCAGTCGCAGGGTTATCAAGAAAGTAAGTAAAGTTAGAAAAAAGGCTTAGCGTTGTATCTATGGCATACAGTGAAGCATTCCATGTATCACTCGTATAGTTTGCGGAGAGACTATAGCGAGACGAATCACCGCCAACTTGGGTGTCGATAGAGCCAAGACGGTCTATTAAGCCGCTTTCAATAGCGCGCTCAGGTACCTGGTCTGCACCGTTCCAGCTATTATCGTAGGCCATTCCTGTAATGGCGAGTTGACCGTCTAACAAAGGCGTAATATAACGAATATGGGCGTTTTTCTTTTTTACGTCTTCGTCTACGTCAGTCCACGGGCCGTCATAGGTTTGATATTCCAGCGCTGCAATAACGCGGCTCTCTCCTGCTTCAAAGTGATTTAATGCAACAGCGCGCTTGAACCCATATTCTCCTAAGCCTAAGAACAATTGGTTTTGCTCAAGTGAATCTCTTAAATTGAAGAACGCCCCGCCAGCGCTAGAAAAATCGCCGATATTGGCATAATAGGTGCCTTTGAAGTAGCTTAGATTGTCGATAAATTCGGGGATAATAAAGTTAAGGTCACTGTAGCCTTGGCCATGTCCGTGGCTTCGCATGTTCACCGGCATACCGTCTACACTCACCGTAAAATCCGTGCCATGGTCGAGGTTAAAACCGCGCAGGAAGTACTGGTTGGCTTTTCCCGAACCGCTGTGTTGGGTCACCATCATGCCTGGGATGAATTCGAGTATTTCACCGGCGCGTAACATTGGGCGTTCAATCAAGGTGTCACCAGATACCCATCCCTGCGAAGCCGAGATAAACTCTCCGTCTTTTACAGATGAGTCACCACGTACTCGAATATGCTCAATATCACCTTCGGGGTCGTCTAACGCCATTGCAGCGCCTATACCGAGCGAAAATGAGCTAGCGAGAAGTGTTGTTACCAGAGTTTTTGCTGTCACCGTATTTACGTCCATTATCCGTTTGTAATAGCAATAACGATTAACAATGGTTAATGGATGCAAAAAGGTAGAAATCATTTTTCTTTGCTTATTGCACTATTAAATGCCGTTAACTAAGGCTTATGTTGTTTAAGCTATCTGGTGCTTGTGTCAAAATAAACGCTATTGTTAATGAAGTGAAGAGATGCCCGTGGCGAGACACGACAGAAAAGCCAAGAAGAAGTCCCCATCATCAAACCCTCTAAAAACGAAGGATGATAAAAACACGCCCAACTCAGAATCAGACAGTTCATCACTTGAGCGAGCGGGGTTTGTGCGACGCTTGTTGGCAATGATTTACGATACACTCGTGGCTACTGCTGTAGGGATGTGTGCGGCCATGGTCATGATCGTAACGCTGGTGGTAATGCTGAAAAATGGCGCGCTTGACCTACAAGGCTATGCTGAACCTGCCGATCTGATTCAGGCCTCTTTTGGTTATAAGCTGCTTATTCAAACGTGGGTGGGCTTGTGGATAGCTGGGTTTTTCTTGTGGTTCTGGCGCAGGGGCGGGCAAACCCTAGGCATGCGTGCATGGCGTTTGCGAATTTACAGCACGGTTGAAGAGCCAATGACCTGGCCGCGCTTGTTCATTCGCCTAATAGCATCGTTAGGTGGTTTAGGCACCTTACTTGTTTTGTTTGATTTTAAAAATAAACAATCACTGCAAGACCGACTGGCAAAGACCGAAGTGCTGAAGTTGACCAAAGAAGCGAACGACCACAAGAGCTGGTAAAGGTGCTTTGTAAGGCGCTAAAAAATCGCAAAAAAAAAGAGGCTGTAATGCCTCTTTTTTTTATTAGTTTTTACTGTTGAGTGAGATGAATGCTGATAGGTGATCAACGCCTCAACATTACCCCTGCAATGGCCGCGAACAGCAAGCTTGGTAGCAAAGCCCCTAAGAACGGAGGCAGCTGATAGACTAAACTCACTGGCCCAAATACTTCGTTAAGAATAAAGAAACCGAAGCCTGTCAGTACGCCCATGATCACGCGAGCGCCCATTGTAACGCTACGCAGCGGGCCAAAGATGAACGACAATGCCATTAACAGCATTACGCCTACCGAAATAGGTTGGAATACCTTGCGCCACAAGGCGAGTTGATAACGAGAAGGGTCTTGATCGTTATTTTCTAGGTAGTTCACGTAATCCAGCAGCCCAGTAATAGATAAAGCCTCTGGCTTAACCGCAACAATGCCTAATTTGTCTGGTGTCAGTGTTGAATTCCAACGCATGCGGTTATTTTCATCTACCGTAACATTCGTTTCAGTAAACTTGGTTACTTCAACGTCGCTTAGCCACCAACCGTCGCCGTCGAAGGCCCCATTTTTAGCGTGAGTAATACTCTCTAGCGACAAGTCAGGGTTAAAGCTAAATATGCTCACATCTTTGAGAGAGTCTTGGCTTAACACCTGACCTATGCTTACAAATCGGTCGCCATCTTTTGCCCACACCAGCTTATCGGAAGAAAATAAACTACCGCCTGAAATAGCTTCAGTTCTTATCTGTTTTGCCTTGGTTTCGCTGTAAGGAGTGACCCACTCACCAACAGCCATCACTAATAAGATCATTACAAGGGTCGACTTCATGGCTGAGTTTATGATGTTCCAGCGGCTCATACCTGCGGCCTGCATCACTACCAATTCGCTATTGCTAGCCAGTACGCCCATACCAATAAGGCCGCCTAGCAAGGTTGCCATAGGGAAGAACTGCTCTAAGTCGCGAGGCAAGCTTAGCAATACGTAGATAAAAGCGACCAGCATGTCATAGTCGCCTTCGCCAATTTTTCGCAGCTGTTCTACAAATTTAATAAGCGCGCTTAAGCCAATAAGTACACTAAGCGTAACGGTAATAGTGCCTAACAGCGTGCGGGCGATATATAAATCGAGGATCTTAAACATCTACTTTTTCCCCAATATCCAAGCGCGCAGCTCTGTGCCGGTTTTTCTGTCTCGCACAATCAACATGACACCAATGATCAGCATGATGGTGTGCACCCACCATAAGCCAAGCTGAGGTGGCATTTTGCCGTCTTCTAACACTCGTCTACTTGCCAGTAGCAACAAGAAGTATCCCAAGTAAAGCAGGATGGCAGGGAACATTTTACCAAAGCGGCCCTGACGCGGGTCGACTGCGCTTAGCGGCACAGCAATCAGTACTAAAAATGGAATGGAAAGCGGTATGGCAATACGCCACTGAAGCTCGGCTCTGGCTTCAATACTGTCGTCTTCCCAAAGTTCGTTAGTAGGCAGTACGCTTACCTTACGACGAGTTTCGTCAGCAGGTTTATCGGCAATCTGAATTTGGTATTCGTCAAATTCTACTTTGCGGAAAGCCTTTTCAGATTGCTTTCCTTCGTACTGTACCCCTTCTTTCAATACAAGGTTTCGCGTGCCGTCAGGGTTATTAGCCACTTCACCAGTTTGCGCATACACAACGCGCACGTCGCCTTCGCTATCGTCTGTTTGATTTTGCGATAAAAACACACGTTGTAGCTTATCGTTATTGTCTACATCGTGAACAAAAATAACCGCTTTTTCGTTACCGGTTTGCTGGAATCTACCTGGCATTAGCGCCGATATTCCCGCCTCATTTCTGGCTTTTTCTCGCAGCTGATACTCGTTCTCTGCAGCCAATGGCGCGAAATAAAGGGTAATTGCGCCTGTGACTATCATGATAAGTACAGACAAGAACAGCATTACCCGCGTTACATACCATTCACTGATACCACAGGCTCGCATTACGGTCATTTCACTGTCTACATACAGCCTGCCATGTGCCAGCATAATGCCCAAATAGGCGCTGATAGGCAGCACTAATGAAGAGAGGATAGGGGCATATAAACCTAGGAAGCCAAGCACTAGCCCAGCGGGAATATCACCGTCCGAGGCGTCGCCCAAAACGCGCACAAATCGCAAGGTGACAAAAATTGCCATTAAAATAAAGAAAATCGCTAACTGAGATTTCAGCGTTTCCTTAAGTAAATAGCGGAATATCAGCATCTCAGCCCTTCCGGAAAATTAGGAATTTTAGTGAAAGAAAGCACAATTTTGTTTAAACTTACCGTTTTTACAAGTTTTGCCTGCAATCATAAACCGTTTGCATGGTGTTTTGACGCAAATTTAACCTATATTCAATAGGTCTTTAAGCGTGAATTGCAGCGAACTAAAAAGTTATGCTGCGTATTAAAACATAAAGCAGCGCGAAACGTTACGTGATTTTAGTCATCGTGCAAACCATAAACGACGAAAAGCGAGGTGATATCGTGGAGTTTAGTGTAAAAAGTGGCAGTCCTGAAAAGCAACGCAGCGCATGTATTGTTGTGGGTGTCTTCGAGCCGCGCCGCCTAACGGCAGTGGCTGAACAGCTAGACGAAATCAGTGAAGGTTATATCAGCAACTTGTTACGCCGCGGCGACCTTGAAGGTAAAGCCGGCCAAATGTTGTTGCTACACAACGTGCCAAATGTACTAAGCGAGCGCGTGCTTCTAGTCGGTTGTGGTAAAGAGCGCGAATTAGACGAGCGTCAATACAAAAACATTATTGCCAAAACCATTCAAACATTGAATGAAACAGGCTCAATGGAAGCGGTATGTTTCCTTACCGAGCTTCACGTTAAAGGTCGCGATACCTACTGGAAAGTACGTCAGGCAGTAGAAGCAACTGAAGACACGCTTTACACCTTTATGCAGCTTAAAACCAAGAAAGGTGAGCCACGTCGCCCACTGCGTAAAATTGTATTTAACGTACCTACACGCCGTGAACTTACCGTTGGTGAACGTGCAGTTGAGCATGGTTTAGCGGTTGCTCGTGGTGCGAAAGTGACCAAAGATGTGGCTAACATGCCGCCAAACATCTGTAACCCAGCGTACCTATGGCAGCAGGCGCAAGAGCTTGCCAGCCAGTACGACAGCGTCACTGCTGAAGTCGTTGATGAAACCCAAATGGCAGAGCTTGGTATGCAAGCGTATTTGGCTGTTGGTCGTGGCTCAGACAACGAAAGCATGATGAGTATTATGCATCACCGCGGTGGTCCAGCTGATCAAGCGCCAATTGTGCTTGTAGGTAAAGGCCTTACTTTCGATTCAGGCGGTATTTCAATTAAGCCAGGCGAAGCCATGGATGAAATGAAGTACGACATGGGTGGTGCTGCAGGCGTACTGGGTACTATGCACACTATCGCGGCGCTGAATCTGCCCATTAACGTTATTGGTGTATTGGCAGGCTGTGAAAACATGCCAGATGGCAAAGCGTACCGTCCGGGTGACATACTAACGACCATGTCAGGTCAAACCGTTGAAGTACTAAACACTGATGCCGAAGGCCGTTTGGTACTGTGCGACGCGTTAACCTATGTAGAGCGCTTCGACCCAGAGCTAGTGATTGACGTAGCCACGCTAACTGGGGCAGCGATTATTGCACTTGGTCACCATGCAACAGCTGTAATGAGCACGCACAACCCGCTTGCTCACGAACTACTTAATGCGTCAGAGCAAAGCTCAGATCGCGCATGGCGTTTACCACTATGGGACGATTACCAAGAGCAGCTTGAAAGCCCGTTTGCCGACATGACGAACCTAGGTGGTCGCCCAGCAGGGTCAATTACGGCGGGTTGTTTCTTGTCGCGCTTCACTAAGAAATACAACTGGGCTCACCTTGATATTGCCGGTACGGCATGGCGCAGTGGTAAGAACAAAGGTGCAACAGGCCGTCCAGTGCCTATGCTGTCTCAGTTCTTAATGAACCGCGCTGATATCAAGTTAGAGGACTAATCATTCATGCCACAAGTGATATTTTATCAACTTACCAGCAATGACAATGGCGTGGCAGGCCGCGCCAGCGAAGTTATTGCATCAGCGTTTGCCAATAAGCAAAAGATTAGCGTGCTGTGCGATACACAGGCGCAGGCTGAAGAAGTTGATGAATTGTTGTGGCAGCTGCCGGCTGACCGCTTTGTGCCTCATAACCTTTATGGTGAAGGGCCGCAATCAGGTACGCCGGTGGAAATTTGTTGGCGGCCAGAGCAGGTAGCCAGACGACAAATGGTGGTTAATGTGGGGTCCGGTATGGTGCCTTCACCCAACCAGCATCGTCAAATCATCGACTTTGTACCCGTGGACGAGAACGCCAAACAGGCCGCGCGGGTAAGATACAAAAACTATCAGCAAGCTGGATGCAATATGCAGTTTAAATCTGCATAAGTCATTCGCGTTTAGCTTCAATTTGAGAGTGTGTAATGGATAAAACCTTCGAACCGCAGTCCATCGAGCAGCAATGCTACAAGTCATGGGAAGAGGCGGGTTTATTTAAAGCTTCAGGTAGCGGCGACCCTTATTGTATTTTGCTTCCGCCACCAAACGTTACCGGTAGCCTTCACATGGGCCATGGTTTCCAGCAAACCATTATGGACGCCTTAACCCGTTATCACCGCATGAAGGGCGACAATACGCTATGGCAAGTGGGTACTGACCACGCCGGTATTGCTACCCAAATGGTGGTAGAACGCCAACTTAACGCTGAAGGCAAGACGCGCCACGATTTAGGTCGCGAAGACTTCATCAAGAAAGTGTGGGAATGGAAAGAGCACAGCGGCGGAACGATCACCGGTCAAATGCGCCGTCTAGGTACGTCTCCTGACTGGTCTCGCGAAGTGTTCACCATGGACGAAGACCTGTCTAAAGCCGTAACTGAAGTATTCGTTAAGCTACACGAAGAAGGCCTTATTTACCGTGGTAAGCGTTTGGTTAACTGGGATCCAGTGCTTCACACTGCAGTATCTGATCTTGAAGTACTGAACGAAGAAGAAGACGGCCACATGTGGCACATGCGCTACCCACTTGCAGATGGTAGCGGTGAGCTAGTGGTTGCGACAACGCGCCCTGAAACCATGCTAGGTGATACCGCCGTTGCGGTACACCCAGATGACGAGCGTTACCAAGGCTTTATCGGCAAAGAGATTAAGCTACCGATTACTGGCCGTTTAATTCCGGTTATCGCCGATGACTATGTCGATCAAGAATTCGGTACAGGCTGCGTTAAAATTACGCCTGCTCACGACTTCAACGACTACGATATGGGTAAGCGTCATAACTTGCCTATGATCAACATTCTTACCGACGATGCGAAAATTAATGATGATGCGCCAGAAGCGTATCGCGGTTTAGATCGCTTCGACGCCCGTAAGCAAATTGTTGCTGATTTAGACGAACAAGGCGCATTGGTTAAGATTGAGCCGCACAAGCTTAAAGTGCCGCGCGGCGACAGAACGGGTGCGGTAATTGAACCATACCTAACCGACCAGTGGTATGTAGCCGTTGAGTCTCTTGCTAAGCCTGCAATTGAAGCGGTTGAAAGCGGCGAAATCCGTTTTGTGCCAGAGAACTGGAACAAGACTTACTACCAGTGGATGCACAACATTCAAGACTGGTGTATTTCACGTCAGCTGTGGTGGGGACACCGCATTCCTGCGTGGTACGATGAAAACGGCAACGTTTTTGTTGGCCGTACCGAGGAAGAAGTACGTGAAAAACACGGCCTTGGCAGTGACGTAACCCTTTCACAAGACGATGATGTACTAGATACCTGGTTCTCAAGTGCACTATGGCCGTTTGCGACCATGGGCTGGCCAGAAGAAACGTCAGATCTAGAAACCTTCGTGCCGTCTTCAGTGCTAGTTACAGGCTTTGACATCATCTTCTTCTGGGTTGCCAGAATGATCATGATGACCAAGAAGTTCACGGGCAAGATTCCGTTTAAAGACATCTACATTACTGGTCTTATCCGCGATGAGAATGGCGATAAAATGTCAAAGTCGAAGGGCAACGTGCTCGACCCAATCGACTTGATTGACGGTATTGATATTGAGTCGCTAGTCACTAAACGCACCGCGGGCATGATGCAGCCTCAGCTTGCTGAAAAGATTGCCAAGCGTACCCGTAAACAGTTCCCTGATGGTATTCAGGCCTACGGTACAGACGCATTGCGCTTTACCTTTGCGGCTATGGCGTCAACCAGCCGCGATATCAACTTTGATATGGCCCGTGTTGAAGGCTACCGCAACTTCTGTAACAAAATTTGGAATGCATCGCGTTTCGTATTGATGAACACAGAAGAACACGATACAGGTCGTGACGGCGGCGAGATGGTGCTTAGCATGGCCGATCGCTGGATTTGGGCTAAGTTCCAACAAACGCTGGTCGAGTTCGAAAAAGCGCTTGAAGACTACCGTTTCGACATTGCTGCGCAAACCGTTTACGAGTTCACTTGGAACCAGTTCTGTGACTGGTATCTAGAACTTACCAAACCTGTGCTTAACAATGACGCCAGCACCGAAGCTGAAAAGCGTGGTACCCGTCATACGCTTATTAACGTGCTTGAAAGCTTGCTTCGCTTGTTGCACCCGCTTATGCCATTTATCACCGACACTATTTGGCAGCGCGTTGTGCCACTAAGTGCACTTAAAGTGGAAGAGGGCGCAAGCATTATGGTTCAGGCATTCCCTGAAGTTGATGCAGCGAAACAAGATGACAAAGTACTTGCTGATATCGAGTGGGTGAAGAAGTTTATCGTGGGTATTCGTAATATCCGTGGTGAAATGGATATCTCGCCAAACAAACCGCTTAATGCGCTACTTAAAAACGTAAGCGACGAAGACGCGCGTCGTCTTGATGCGGCTAAGGCATTCCTAGATAAGCTTTCCAAGCTTGAAACCGTGACTATATTGAAAGACGGTGAAGAAGCGCCAGCCAGCGCGACAGCGCTTGTGGGTGAGATGGAAATTCTTATCCCGATGGCAGGGCTTATCGACAAAGACGCAGAGCTTGCTCGTATTACTAAAGCCATGGAGAAAATCGAGAAAGATGTATCTCGTACTCGCGGCAAATTGGGTAATGAGAAATTCGTAAGTAATGCGCCAGAAGCAGTAATTGAAAAGGAACGCGCTAAGTTGGAAGAGGGTGAAAAAGCCCTAGCCAAACTCAAAGAGCAGTTCGAGACCATTAAAGCGCTTTAGGTGCAGCCCCTAGAACGGGGTTTATCGATACAAATTAGAAGGGTTACCGAAAGGTAGCCCTTTTTTATTAGCGATTTAACAGGCCCTAAACATAGCGCGTTTGTTCGAAAGCCGTTCCTGCATTCTCACACTTCGCTAGGAAGCTTGCCAGCGCCTATTGAGTGGGTAACTATTTACGCGAACTGGTATACGAACCTATCTTTACGTTGGCGTTTAGAGCTGTTTGCCTAAGTACTGTTTTAACATGCCTATCAATGATTTTTGCTTTATTGGCTTGGTGAGGTAGTCGTTCATACCGGCGTCTATCGCGCTTTGTTTATCTTCCTTCATTGCATTGGCCGAAAGGCCGATAATAGGTACGCCAGTAAAGCCTTTTTCGCGGAGTTGTTTGGTTGCCTCATAACCGTCCATCACCGGCATTTGTACATCCATCAATATTAGGTCGTACTGCGGGGCATTTTCTACTTTTTGCACGGCTTGCTTGCCGTCTTCTGCAATATCGAAAGTAAGCCCAAGATTGGTAAGCATTTCTCCGGTGACGAGTTGATTTATATTATTGTCTTCTACTAAAAGCACGTGGCCTTCTAGTGATGTTGCTTCCGCTTCTTCACTAAAATGATGTCCATCATAACTTGCATCTTTAGATATCACCTGATGAACAAAACGCTCAAATTGCGCAGGTGTGAATGGATGCATGATAAGTGGGCCTTTCCATAGCGTGTCATATTTAGCTTGTAGCGCGCTGCCTGCACTTTCCATTACCAGACCTACCGACTTCCCTTTTTCTAGCAAGGTGTTTAACCAAGCAATATTCTGTCTGAATTCACTGAACTCATGGATATCTACAATGATATGTTCAGGTAAAGCGGCGGTATTTTTGGCATCTTCTATTGATAGCGTTGATTTAGTTGGCAGCTGTATCTGGTTGCAATAAGCCGCAGGCAGCAATGCTGCTTCAGTAACATAAAGGCTATCAACAGGTAGCTGGGGTGTTTGTTCAAGCACGCCAGGTTGGTTTTTAAATGCTTTCAGCGGCAGTTCAACTTCAAACGTACTGCCTTTTCCCATAGTAGAAGTGGCATCAAGGCGGCCGTTCATAAGTTCAGTAAGCTGGCTTACAATCGCAAGGCCAAGGCCGGTACCGCCGTATTTTCTATTGGTTGAACCGTCTGCTTGAGTGAAAGGCTTAAATATTCTATCTAGCTGGGCTGCACTCATACCTATGCCTGAATCGGTGATTCGCATGGTAAGGTTTAACACGTTCCCTTTTTCGTTCATGTTGCCGTCAAACTCAATATCTATACGCCCTTGCTCGGTGAACTTCACAGCATTGTTGCCTATATTCATAATTATTTGGGCAATACGCAGTGGGTCGCCAATTACTTGCGGAGGTATCTTTGGATTTACCGTAAAGTGCACCGATAAGTTCTTTTCTTTTGCGCGTAGTGCAATGACTGCAATGAGGTTGTCGAACAGTGAATGCAAAGAAAAGCTCACTTCCTCAATCTTCAATTTACCCGCTTCAATTTTTGAGAAGTCGAGAATATCGTTAATTACGCTCAGTAATATTTGCCCAGAATACGCTGCCTTGTCGAGATACCCTTTAACAGTAGTGGACAGCTCTTGCTGTTGCGCCAGTTCTATTAGCCCGATAATGCCATTCATCGGCGTGCGGATTTCATGACTCATATTGGCTAAAAACATACTCTTTGACGCGGTTGCTTGCTCCGCTTTTATTTTCGCCTCAGTAATCGCTTTATTTAAGCTTTCAAGCTGAGAGTTCATGGTTCTTGCTTCATCTAGCAGTTTTTCTGTCTCTCGGTTTTTATCACTAAAAACAAGCGCCGCTTTTGCTAGCTTGCCAATCTCATCTTTTCGGCTGCTGCCAGGAATATTGGAAATTTGTACGCCTTGGGCAAGTTTGTTGAAAACTTGAGTGATAGAGCGGATAGGGCCCAATATGCGAAACATGGCAAACAGCGCTGCTGAGAGGGCGAGTAGAATGGCAACAAGAGAAAATAACTCTCCGTTACGCTGTGTGCTTTCAGCCAGTGTGTAGGTGCGTTGAGTCGCAATTTCAGAGTCTGTGGTTACTTTTTTGGCCAGCTCACCGCTTAAATAGAGAAATTCATTGGCAGACCCCGCCATGACTACGTTAACCAAGAATAAATTACCTTGGGTTATCTGGGTTAGCTTAACGAAATCGGCTTTAATTTTTTCCGACAATCGCTCCACTCTTTCCTGAAGGGATGTATTTTTCGTTAGCGTTAATTTTCGTAGTGAATCTGCGGCTTCGTTGAATGCTCGAATAAAACCCATGTCGGGTTTCATCAGATACTTCAACATCGCATTTTCTGCCCGAATAAGAAGCGTCTTTGCCTGTTCCTCAGAGGCAGCAGAGATATCTCCGTTTGTTTTAGCGTCACTCAGTATCTTTTCCAGTAACGTAATATCAGATAGGGTGCCTCTTGCTATGAGGTTATCCCTTTCAGAACGCGCATCGACAACTTGAGTAAAATTCTCCTGATAGGCGTTAAGGTGCTCCTTCATTCTTGAAAGGATATGGTTGTCTTCCTGTATTTCCTTGTCTTCGTCTACCAGGGCTAACTTGTCGAGTTTGGTGTTAATAGTCACCATGAGTCGACTGAAGCGAGTAATGGCTGATTTACTCGCGTTCTCTTTGAATATGAGCACGTTGCGCTGTAAGTCCACCACATCCCGTTCAAGTTCCTTAACAAGTGCAACATCAACTACTGCCTTTGACGCTGATGCCACGCCTTTGTTTAGGACTTCTTGGTTTTCTCTAGCAATAAACCCCTGTGCCAATATAAGCGCTATAAGAGCGAGTAGCACGGTGATAAGCTGAATTCGAATTGACGATAACATGTGAACTAAAAAAGCCTTATTTCATTAACGTTATGGGTTTTTACTTAACGCAACATTATGCAGTGATGAATTCGTACCACTTCTGCAAACTGTATTCGTAGGTTGGCATAACGGTATTCCATACGGCAACATTACTAAAACGCTCTTCATAACTCCCACCAGTGCGCTGGGCGCCTTGTCTAACACTAATATTTCCGTCGGGCCCTTTTAGCGGCTCTGATGCTACTTGCCCTTTGTACCAGTAATTCCATTCGGCGTCTGAAAGATATTGAGCTGAACGTTTAGGGTTGGAAATATAGTAGCCTTGTCTGGCAATAAATGCGCCAGGCCACCCCGACAGCCACCAATTCATATACTCATAAGCCACGTCCTTTATTCTACCTTGTGTGGCAGAGGACATGCACATTACACCGTGCCATCCGCGGTAGCCTTCTTTCGGTGCTGCAAACGTAACCGGAATATCTTGACCGTTCAGCGCAGAGACCGCAGGCGAGAACATGCTTTCGATTGCAAGCCGTCCACTTTTCATGAACTCAACTGACTCAGGGACCGAGGTCCAGAACCCATTGAAATGGTTTAACTGAGTCAACTCTATAAGTAAGCTAAACAAATCATCAAGTTCATACTCGGTCATGGCACCGATATCTTGGAATTGAATGAACCCTTTAGCTTGTGCGGCAAGTGCTAAATCGAAAAGTCCGATAGTGGGGTCGTTAACTATGCCCACTTTTCCTGAATAGCGACTGTCTAAAAGCCAGCCCCAGCTTTCTTCTTGCCCTTGCAGTTCGTTGGGTAACTTTGATGTGTCATAGCCAAAAGAGTCAACATTGTGCACATAAGGTAAAAAACTAATTGTGTCAGTATGGTTGGCGCCTAGTGTGCCGTCGTCCTGAACATTAATAATTTTATGCGGTGCGTCGCCAGCGCCCATTCGCGCGTTCTCGGTAAGCTTTCCGGTTTTGCTTAAATCGTTTATTTCTTCCCAATACTGAAGGCGTTTCTTCTCTATGGGCTGAATAGCATGAGCGCGCCACAATACATTAATGCTATTAGACCACTGCTCATAAAGGTCGAATGACGTGGGGTTCATCGACGCCTTTTGAAGAACGGTTGCACTGCCACCTGGCTCGAACTCAATATTAATGCCTAAGTCTTCCATGGCGCGCTGACGAATGGCTTCTTGAAGCGTGACATGGGTGCCTAATACGCGCAGCGTCGGTTTTTCTTTTCCGATTGAAAAAGGGGTAATGCCCGCAGTAAGACCAAAGGCGAGACCGCCCTTTAACAAGGTACGGCGCTGGAAAGAAGAAGCGACGTTTTTATCTGAGTTTGAAGGCATTAACGTACGTCCATAGTAAACGATGACCCTCCATTATTCTGGCATCTATTTCATAGAGTTACCAAAAAATGTTACCCCATAGTTAAAAATAAAATGTTGCTTTGACATATTTGGTAACACATCAAAATTAGCGAGTAGTTAAATTTTGTATTATAAAGATATCAAAATGATATCAAAGGTGAGTGGTATGAAAGAAAAGAAAGGGTTTTCGGTAAACGGTTATTTGATGATCTGTGTTTTGCTAGTCGCACAGGTTGCTACGTTTTTCTATGCAGTGTCGGGTAACCCCGAAGCTGGTGTAATTCTAAGCGTTTTAGTGGGAAGTTTGTGGTTGGGCTATTTCATGGTGCAACCCAACCAAGCTAAGGTCATGACGTTTTTCGGCAGCTATGTAGGTACTGTCTCTGATGTTGGATTACGCTGGACAATTCCTTTGTTCCGTAGAGCTAATATTTCTCTGCGCATAAGAAACTTTGAAAGTGCCAGAATTAAAGTTAACGACAATCAAGGAAACCCCATTGAAATCGCCTCTATTGTCGTGTGGAAAGTGAGCGATACTGCTGAAGCAATGTTTGACGTAGACGATTACGAAAGTTTTGTGCGAATTCAAAGTGAGTCCGCGATCCGCAATATGGCAAGTAGCTTTCCTTACGATCCACGTGACGACGAGCAAGCGGAAGTCGCACTTCGTAGCCACCCAATAGAGATATCAGCGCGTTTACAAGAAGAGATCCAAGCTCGCCTTGCGAAAGCTGGGATCACAATTTTGGAGTCTCGTATCAGCCACCTTGCCTACGCGCAAGAAATCGCAAGCGCCATGCTACAGCGTCAACAAGCATCAGCTATTGTGGCTGCCCGGAAGCAAATTGTAGATGGTGCTGTGGGAACGGTAGAAATGGCACTTCAGCGATTAAATGAAAAGGGTGTAGTAGAGCTTGATGAAGAGCGTAAAGCGACGATGATCAGTAATTTATTAGTTGTGCTGTGTGGTGATAAGTCGACGCAACCGGTTATTAATACAGGTACAATCTACTAGCTCGTTTTTTTAATTTAAGTTTGAAATTGTAGTGCCGCAGCAATGCACTGCGGCACATAAGGTTTGTAATTTTGGCAAAGAAAAAAGCGTATCCACTTAGGATAAATGAAAATGTACTTGCCGCCATGGAGCGATGGGCTGCCGATGACTTGCGCAGTGTAAATGCGCAAATAGAGTATGTATTAAGACAAGCGCTAGTGAAGCAGGGAAGAGTGAAGCTGGTAGAAAAAGTGGTAGTAGAGGTTGAAGGTATTGAGCCGCCTGACGGGGGAGAAAACTAAGCAACGTGGCTGGACAGCCAAATCGATGCTGAGCTGATAAGCTAACGATTTAGGTTATTAAAGGTGAGCCGTAGTGAACAATATGCTCATGTAGCGTTACCACGAATCAATATTAGCTTTTACGTAACATGATGAGGTTTAGAATGAGACTCTGTGCCAGCTCTACCATCTTCACAGGGTTCTAACCCTTCGTTATCGATATCGTCATAACATTCGCACTCTATGGTATTGCGACCTTTATTTTTGGCTCTATAAAGGGCTTCATCTGCATCGCAAAGTAGTTGCTTTATGCTTACCTCTTTTAAGTCGCTTACATATACCGCTCCCAAACTAAGGGTAACTTGTCTTCCTTTCAACGGAGGATGGGTTTCATGGAGAATGCTGACTTTCTCGCGAAATCTGTCTAATAGTTGGCGAGGGGAGACTGGACTTGTTAGTACCATACAGAACGCAAACTCTTCGCCACCTATGCGCCCAATGGCATCTTCTTGACGAAAAATTGCTGCATTGTCTGAGCAACGATGGTTAATACGTCATCGCCAAATCCATGGCCATAACTATCATTAATAGCCTTAAAGTGATCTACATCGGCGATGCCAATCAACATTGCATATCCATTGCGTTTTGCGAAGTTTAAAGACTTTGCAAATGCGTCTAGAAATGCCCGTCTATTTGGAATGTTCGTGAGCGCGTCATAATATGCCAGTTTCTCTAATTTATGATTGGCTGAACGAAGCTCGCTGGTTCGATGGTTAACCAGGCTTTCTAAGTTCTGCTTTATTTTCTTAAGTTCTGAATTGCGCTTATCTAGCTGTTCAGATTGGAACTTCATTTCGCTAACGTTACGCTGAACAGCTGCAAAATGGGTTACTTCACCGAATTCATTGGTAAGCGGGAATATGTTCATTTGAACCCAGAAAGGTGTGCCAGACTTCGTATAATTTAAAAGTGTTTCGGTACATGGGCGTTGATCAATAAGTGACTGCCGAATACGCAGCGTAGAGGCTTTGTCGGTTAGGGCACCTTGAAAAATGCGAGGTGTCTCACCCAATAACTCCTCAAGACTATATTCAGTATGTTTACACAATGCTTCATTTGCATAGATGATTTTAGGAGAAAGCGGGGCATCGATATTCTGAGCTTCCGTTACCAAAATCATATCTTGTGAATGTTGAACAATATCTTTGTAAGAGAAATCACTAATCTTTGCCGTGATATCAGTGAAATAAACCACTACAAAAGACGGTGAACTGCCATTGACCTTGTACTTTTCGGGATATGCGTTGACATTAAACCACGTTATTTTATCGGTATCTTTATTTATCGTTCCCAATATTCGGTTATTTATAGCGGTGCTAGTAGCAAGCACCTGGGCAATGGGAAGTTCGTGGTAAGGTATTTTTCTGTTTTGCATGTCAATGAACTCCCAGGAGTCCACGTCTAAGCTTTTCTCTTTAAGTTTATCTATACTCAATCTAAGCAGCGTTAACGCAGCGGGATTGGCATACTCTACAACGCCAGTAGCATTGTGAATGACTACGCCAATTTGCGTATTTTCTAATAGATTGAACAAGTTAACATTGTCGATGCTCATTGCACTACACCAATTGAAAGCGTCAGTATGTACTGTTTTCCTTGGTACATTGGCGAATCAACGTTAATTGGAAAAGAAGGTTTATATCATATAATAGACTTTAGTATAAAAAATAGCCAAAAGCTGCAGATGCATGCAGCTTTTAGCTGATTAACTTTCCAAGATAGTTAGCAGTGTCGGCGTCTAACAGTTCGTCTAACAAGTACAATGCCACCTAATAGACACAGTGGGAGTAAAGACCATGCTCCGCCATGCTCTTCTACTATGACTACCGTATCTTCAACCACATATTCATTATTTTCACTTTCAAGGGGAAGATAGGCGAGTGCACTGTCATCATAGGCATCGGTATACGCCACAAGCATTTCGGTATCTGCATCATAAAGCTCTAATAGAATGTCGTACTCACCCGGCGGATAGCCAGAAACTAATGTGCTTTCAATGGTAAAGGTATCTGTTGAGTCTTCTGAGTAAATGTAAAATTCAGACGACACGTGAATAGACTCGTACACGTCGTTTTTGCCCAAATACAAGACCGCGTATACTGGCGCGCGAGTGAAAATGGTGTCGGCGTCAAACTCAATCGAAAACGTAGAGTGATAACCATCGTAATCAATGTCTTGCTCAAGCGTTACCCAGCTTTCATAAATCCAAAACTCATTAATACTGCTGACTACGATATCGCTAGAGGACTTACTCACGGCTAAATGCTGTTGATGCTTACCCGCCTTGGCAAGGGACTGTTGATCAGTCTCAACGTCATCAACAGATTGAGAGATTGTTTCTTCGCTTGTCAATGCACCTGAGGTTTTAGGCAGCAGCGATTCAGCTGCAACAAATGGTTTGTTGTAACGGTATTCGTTAGAGGTAACGTTTTTGTTTTGTGCGCTATTTTCGGTACTGGCATGCACAGGTGACATAAGCGCAAGCTGTAATGTTGCAATAGCAGAATATGTAGTAAGTGAGAAAAGTAGCTTTTTCATCTGTCCATCCTTTTCCAATCGATAATGACAGTGTCATTGTTGACGGAAAAAGATGAACAAAAGCTGAAGGGGAACTTAACGCCTTCTCAGTTAAATAGGTGAGGGAGCCTAAGCGATCAGTCGTCGAAGTAGTGATCTTCTTCTTCGTATTCACCTTCTTCACGCGGCTCGAAGTAAGTACCCCAACCGTCGTAGGTTACATCATGCTTGTCGGCAATTTTAAGCAAGGTGTCAGAGTCCGCATTAAGCTTTTCAATATCTAGCTTTCGCTCTGCAACTGCGTCGAAGCAGAAAATGGTTTCGCCATCATCAAGAATAAGCTCTTCTGCGTCGGTGACTTCAAAACCAGCTTTAAACGCATCAACAGCTGCCTTTTCTAGCACGTCGAAGTCAGTGCTGGCGAAGTGGTGCTCAATGGTATAGTCGGCATCGGCTTGGCTGCCGTCTTCTAGAAGGGCATCAATAGTTTCTTGGTTAAACTCGTACCACTCTTCTCTTTCATCGAACTGGGTCATAATAAACACTCGTTAGCAATTTTGACGCAAGTTTACCTGCTTTTTTCCAGTTCATCGACCTGTGTATTAAGCGCATCAAACTTTTGTTTCATTTCATCGTTAAAATGCACCATCCATTCTTTAATTGTCTTGTCTTCGCTCAAAGCCTGAGGGGCAGCTATATCAATAAGCACAATGCCGTTATTCCAACGGTTCCATTTTACTTTATTGTGCAAATTGCTGGCGGTTACCATGACAACGGGTTCGTTGGTGGTCTTAGCTAGTCGAAACGCACCTTGCTTAAAAGGTAATATGCCTCTGCCATAGCTTCGTGTACCTTCTGGGAATAGCCATACCGACGTTTTCTTTTTCGCAATGCGTTTTGCAGCAATATCAAGTGTATTACGGGCTTTACCGGAATTCTTTCTATCAATCATGATATTGCCTGACAACCAATAAATTTGGCCGAAAATAGGGATCCACTTTAAGCTCTTTTTGCCAATGGTTACCACGCCAGGCAGTGCAGCTTTACAGATAGTGATAACGTCGAAACTGTTTTGGTGATTGGCAATGAAAACGTAGGGTTCGTTAATTTTAACCGCAGGATCTTTCTTTATAATAATTTTGAGACCTACGACCTTAGCCATAAGTGAATACATACTACCCGCAATATGCACGTTATCTTTGTGAAAAGGTCGTGCGATACAAACAATTAGCAGAACAATGTTAATGAGTAAAAAAGCGATAAAAAGTGCCGGAATGCGGAATAAAGCGATCAAAACAACTCCTAGATACAATTGACGCGCGCAGTATAGATGAAGTTTCAGCGTACACTTGTCCGATGAGTTTTTACAGTGCGGAAGGTATAGTTGAGCAATAAGTTGGAAAAGTGGCTATGTTTCTCACCTTTAGTATGAGGAAATTTTGCCGATACCCAATTACAATAATAAAAAGCGCAATCGAACCTAACTCGGTAACCACTATATGCAGACATTTACTCCAGACGACCTAGAAGAAGATATTCTTGCTGACCTTATGGAGGAAATAAACGAACTCTATGAATCAAGTGAACAAACCTTGATTGAATTAGAGCTTCGTCCGGAAGACAACGAATTGCAGCGTGCTCTGTTTCGCTCAATCCACACCATTAAAGGTGATTTAGGCCTCGTTAACTTCTCTCCCATGATCCCGCTTTTGCAGCATGTAGAGGACTTGCTAGATTATTTGCGCAAAGGGCAGGTGGCGTACACGAGTACTATGAGTGACTTGGTATTGCTTACAATGGACAGAGTAAAAGCCTTCGTAGAGGCTGTAATGGCCAATGGCAAAGCCGAGTACGATGACAATCTTCACAATCAGCTGGTTTTAGCTATCGGTCGTGTGACACCTGAAAATACTGCTGAGCATGAAAAACGCCTTACCGAAGCGGTCTTATTACTTAACCCAGCGTTAGATATTGTTGCGGATGAAGACGACCCACAAAACGTTCAGATAAAGCCCCCTACGTTAGCGGCTACAGGTATCCCTAAAGATATTAGTAGTGAAAAGAAGCAAGATATTCTATTTTTCCGCGACTTAATGCAAACCATTGAACGCCGCTCTAACTACTGGTCTGGTCGTGGTGATCGCATTGCCAAACTCGCTATGTATATTAACGATGTGGCCGAAAACCCTATCGACGAAGTTCAGCTTGCCGTAGCCAGCTATGTACATGACTTCGGAATGGCCTTCATGCCATTGAAGCTTCTGCACAAAGGCGATGCGCTAAGCGATATCGAATTTAATCTTATGCGCTCTCATGTGTATAAAAGTGCCCGTTTGTTAGAGCACCTAGATCAATGGGATATGGCGCGCAAAATTGTGATGCAGCACCATGAACGCACTGATGGAACAGGTTATCCATTGGGGCTAAAAGAAGACGATATATGTGAAGGTGCGAAGTTACTTGCCATTGTTGATACCTACGATGCAATGACACACCCAAGAGCGCACAATGAAGATAACGTACTTTCCAAAAAAGAGGCGGTGATAGAAATAAATCGAAGCGCCAAAGGCCAGTTTAGTATGAAGTGGGTAAGGCATTTCAATCAGGGAATGACGGCGCTACTGACGAAAGGACATTAGGTAGCAAGCCGCTCATAAGCTAGCAGTGAGTTCCCTGCTAGCTTACGGCGTAATCACTAGGGTTAGTTCACACCCAATTCTTTTAACTTTCTTGTTAGGGTATTTCTTCCCCAACCCAAGCGTTTAGCCGCATCTTGTTTGTGGCCATGAGTGTGCTGAAGTGCTCGCTCAAGCATAATACGCTCAAACGTCAGCATCGCGTCGTTAAGAATATTGTGATGGCCGTCGCGAAGCTGTTTATCGGTCCAGCTTGCCAACAAATCTGGCCATTCACCCGATTCAGCGCTAGGTTTTTCGATACTGCTATCGCTGTGAATTTCCGGTGGCAGATCGCTGGGCAGCACTTCTTGACCACTCGCCATTACCGTTAACCAGCGACACACGTTTTCTAGCTGCCTTACGTTTCCAGGCCATGGTAGCTGAGACATTACGCGCTCAGCGTCTTTCGATATGCTTTTAGCTTCTACATCAAGTTCTTTGGCTGCTCGGCGCAAGAAGTGACGGGTTAGTAATGGAATATCTTCGCGGCGCTCGTTAAGTGAAGGAAGGTGCACTCGGATAACGTTTAAGCGGTGGAACAAATCTTCCCTAAACTTACCTTCAGCAACCCTTTGTTCTAAATTCTGGTGAGTTGCAGCGATGATGCGTACGTCCACACTCACTGACTGATGGCCACCGACACGATAAAACTGGCCGTCTGCAAGCACACGTAAAAGGCGGGTTTGCACATCTAACGGCATATCGCCTATTTCATCTAAGAACAATGTTCCGCCGTCGGCTTGTTCGAAGCGGCCTTGGCGAGCTGCCTGGGCTCCGGTAAACGCGCCCTTCTCATGGCCAAATAGTTCTGATTCTACAAGGTCGGCAGGAATGGCGGCCATATTAAGGGCGATGAAAGGTTTACTTGCTCTTGGGCTGTGCCTATGAAGGGCGTGCGCCACAAGTTCTTTACCCGTTCCTGATTGCCCGTTAATTAGCACGCTAATTGAAGAGCGAGACAAGCGACCTATGGCACGAAACACTTCCTGCATGGCAGGTGCTTCGCCAATAATTTCCGTTACTACGTCTTCAACTTGCGCTTTAGATACGGTGGACTGCTCTCTGGCATGTGCCAGCGCCCGCTGGGTTAAGGTTACTGCCTCGTCGATATCAAATGGCTTTGGCAAATATTCAAAGGCGCCTTTTTGATATGCGTTAACTGCGCTGTCTAAATCCGAATGCGCCGTCATAATGATAACGGGGAGCATAGGGTGCGAGGCATGCACTTCGTTCAGTAACGTCATGCCGTCCATTTGTGGCATTCTTATGTCTGAAATGATGACTTCAGGGGCTTGGCCGCTTTGAAGTTGAAGCAATAAATCTTCAGGGTTTTCAAAACTTAAGCAGCTGATATCTGCTGCTTGTAAGGCCTTTTGCAGCACCCAACGAATAGAACTGTCATCATCGACAATCCACACAGACTCATTCGTCATCGTCTGTCTCCTTACGATCTATTGGTATGTAAATTACGAACTCAGTGTGACCAGGGTAGCTATCTACATCTATTTTGCCGCCGTGGTGGTTTATAAGGGTCTGTGAAATAGACAAACCCAACCCAGAGCCATTTTGCTTGCTTGTGACCATGGGGTAGAAAAGTGTGTCTTTTACTTCAGCCGGAATACCCGGGCCGTTATCAATAATTTTTATTTTAGCTACCAGCGCGTGACGCTTCGTTTGAATTGTCATTTGGCGCTCTATTCGCGTAATTAACCTAATTTGTGGGTTGGGGGTTTGGCTCTCGGTTAATGCCTGAACGCTGTTGCGCACAATATTGAGCACCGCTTGCTGAATCATGTCAGGGTCTAACATAAGCGGTGGAATGCTGGGGTCATAGTCGCGAACTATGGTAATGGGATTGTCTGAGTCAAAGCGCATTAAGCTGCGTATTTTTTCAAGCGCTTGATGCACGTTGCTTTCTTCAAATCGAGGTAGTGAATTTGGTCCAAGCAATCGATCAACTAAGTTTCGCAGACGGTCAGACTGCTCAATGATCATGCTTGTAAATTCTTTATGCTCGTCAATCAGCTCTTTTTCTAATAGCTGTGCTGCACCGCGAATACCACCAAGAGGATTTTTGATTTCGTGTGCAAGGCCGCGAACCAATTCCCGTGCTGCGTAATGCTGCGCGTTTTGTAAAGTTTCTCGAGAAATTCGCTTTTGCTGGTCAATCTTTTTAACTTCAAATAGCAGTCGTGGGCCGTCTTCGAAGTGCAAGTTGGTAACGGTTAGGTCGGCAGATACATAGCGGTTATCTCGAAAAGCCAACTTAATTTCGTTTTCGGTGAAATCTTCACCTTTTCTGATGGCAGCTTTAAGTCGGGTGGTTTCTATTGTGCCCGGCAAGAAAAAATCTTGAAGTGGATGCCCAATAAGTTGTTTTAATCCAGTCTCAAACAAAGCTTCACCAGCGTGGTTGGCATAAACAATCGTAAGTTTGTTGTCTACCATTACCAGTGCGGTATTTAGGCTATTGATTAGCTGTTGTGTTTCTAACTCGGTGGAATGCATCCGAGCTCGTCTCCTTTGCACCATAATTGTGCATTGTAGCTTGCAATGATGCGTTGCGCGAATAAAGAGCTCAAGAAGAAATGTTCACTGAACCTCTATGGTGCGCATACATAACAGTGGTTGCACGCTATTAGTTATTAATTAACGCCGATGCCTGATGCAGGTAAAGGGTTTGTAATGGAGACGATGCAAGAGTCTTGCCCGTATTGTTCGTGAGTTCAACTTTATAAGTATGTGCCCCACGATGGATACCAGTAAGCTTAAAGACGCCTGAACTATTGCTAGCTAATGGGGCGTCGTCAAAGATTAATCGGTAGATTGGCGCTTTGGGTGCACCAGGTTGTGCGGCAGAAATAGTGAATTCACCCAAGTTATTGCGAATTGTCGCTTCTGGTGCAGGTGACTTAATGACTACGCGATAGTTGGGCTTGGGGGCAGCCGGCTTCGCAGGGGGAGGTGGGGTAACCTTTGCCGCGGTTACTACGTTTTGCGTTTTTACATCGAAAGCTAGGGGTTCTGCGTTTTGCTGCGGCTTGTCGGTGTAAGTCACAGAGCCGTCTTTACCTACCACCTTGTATATGGTCATTGGAGAGGTAGCTGCGGCTGATGTTGCATTGCTGCTTTGTCCGGTTTCGTTTTCTTGTGCTTCTTGCTGGGTACTTTCTTGGCTCAGCATTTCCGCTTGCACAGGCAGTAAGCCATTGCCGCTACTTAGTAATAGCGAAATTAAGCAAATGTGTCGCGTCATGTAGTGCACGTGTCGTTACCTAATCAATGTGGTTTTGGCTAGCTGGCTAATTCATATAGCTTGCTATGTTTGGCTTATGGATAACCTTTCTAGTTGTATGCAGATGCAAGCGGGCAAAGCCCTGTGCGCAGTTGATACAGCATGAAAGAGTATTCATTAGCATAGCTATAAAAACATAGTAGATAAATCGTACGCATAAAAAAAGCCCGCAGAGCGGGCTTTAGTATAAATTGCTATACAGTGCGAAATTACACGCTGTAGTACATGTCGAACTCAACAGGGTGAGTAGTCATGTTAAGTTTCGTTACTTCTTCAGACTTAAGATCGATGTATGCATCAATCATGTCGTCAGTCATAACGCCACCAGCTTTAAGGAAGTCACGGTCGTTATCAAGAGCTTCAAGTGCCATTTCTAGCGAGCTTGCAACTGTTGGAATTTCAGCAGCTTCTTCTGGCGGTAGGTCGTACAAGTCTTTATCCATTGAATCACCAGGGTGGATCTTGTTCTTAATACCGTCGATACCCGCCATAAGCATAGCAGTGAACGCTAGGTATGGGTTAGCTGTTGGGTCAGGGAAACGTACTTCAATACGACGTGCTTTATCGCTAGTTACGTGAGGAATACGAATAGATGCAGAACGGTTACGTGCAGAGTATGCAAGCATTACCGGTGCTTCGAATCCAGGAACTAGACGCTTGTATGAGTTAGTAGAAGCGTTAGCAAACGCGTTGATTGCGCGCGCGTGCTTGATGATACCACCAATGTAGTAAAGTGCTTCCTCAGAAAGACCTGCGTACTTGTCACCTGCAAAGATGTTTACGCCATCTTTAGAGATAGATTGGTGACAGTGCATACCAGAACCATTATCGCCAACAAGCGGCTTAGGCATAAAGGTAGCTGTTTGACCGTATGCGTGTGCAACGTTGTGAACAACATACTTGTAAACTTGAATTTCGTCAGCTTTCTTAACTAGCGTATTGAATTGGCAAGCAATTTCGTTTTGGCCAGCAGTTGCTACTTCGTGGTGGTGCGCTTCGATAACAAGGCCCATCTCTTCCATAACTAGACACATTGCAGCACGGATATCGTGAGCAGAGTCCACTGGTGGTACTGGGAAGTAACCGCCTTTAACGCCAGGGCGGTGTGCCATGTTGCCGCCTTCAAACTCTTCGCCAGAGTTCCACTTTGCTTCAGAAGAGTCAATCTTGTAGAAAGAACCCGCCATGTCAGTGTGGAAGCGTACGTCATCAAAAAGGAAAAACTCTGGCTCTGGGCCGAAGAAACATGTGTCACCGATGCCAGTTGATTTTAGGAATTCTTCTGCACGACGAGCAACTGAACGAGGGTCACGCTCATAACCTTCCATTGTTGAAGGTTCAACGATGTCACAACGGATGTTTACTTGTGTCTCTTCAGCGAAAGGGTCAACTACGCAGCTTGTTGCGTCTGGAAGAAGAACCATGTCTGATTCGTTGATGCCTTTCCAGCCAGCGATTGAAGAACCATCGAACATTTTACCTTCTTCGAAAAACTCTTCATCAACAACGCTCGCAGGAATAGATACGTGTTGTTCTTTACCCTTTGTATCGGTAAAACGTAAATCTACAAACTTCGCTTCACTTTCTTTAATCAGCTCTAATGCCTTTTCTACTGACATCGTGTCCTCCAGGTTTAATGTAAAAATGCGGAATGATCAGCTTCACTCCAACAGTGGCAAAAGTGAAAGCGATTATCATGCCATCTATATGTATACCGATTTCTGTGGCATAGACGGGCATCTATCACTTCCGTTTGAATTAAATTGCATTATATTGGTGCAATGTTGCACCAATATGGCGTTTTGTGCTCATTTGTACGTCAATCAGCCTAGATTACTTTGTAGCGTATAGCCACCAAATATGATCAATTAGGTGCAACGGGGCTGGTTATTTGTTGAACAAGTGTTTGAAAACCAATAAAACTCGTTTCCATCAAAAAAAAGATGCGCAAACGTCGTGGTTTTTCTGTACAATCCGCGCAAATTTTTCTATCTGCATTTTTTTGCAACAAATCTAACGCATACTCCTTTCCACTGAATTGAAGTAGACGTTGATTTACACAGGCTCTATATAAGCATGAATACCACTGATATTAATAAATTGCGTAACATCGCAATCATCGCCCACGTTGACCACGGTAAAACCACCCTGGTAGACAAACTGTTACAGCAGTCTGGCACCCTTGAATCTCGAGGCGAGCAAGAAGAGCGCGTAATGGACTCGAACGACATCGAGAAAGAACGTGGCATTACCATCCTAGCTAAGAATACAGCGATTAACTGGAACGACTACCGTATCAACATCGTAGACACTCCAGGACACGCTGACTTCGGTGGTGAAGTAGAGCGTGTAATGTCGATGGCTGACTCTGTACTTCTACTTGTAGATGCGCAAGAAGGCCCGATGCCACAAACCCGTTTCGTTACGCAAAAGGCATTTGCTCAAGGTCTTAAGCCAATTGTTGTTATCAACAAAATCGACAAGCCTGGTGCGCGTCCTGACTGGGTTATGGATCAAGTTTTCGACCTATTCGACAACCTAGGTGCAACTGACGAACAGCTAGATTTCCAAGTTGTTTATGCGTCTGCACTTAACGGTTGGGCATCACTAGATGCAGATACTAAAGAAGACGATATGACGGCTTTGTTCCAAACTATCGTTGACCAGGTTTCTCCTCCTGATGCAGATATCGACGGCGCATTCCAAATGCAGATCTCTCAGCTTGACTACAACTCATACGTGGGTGTTATCGGCGTAGGTCGAGTTAAGCGTGGTTCTGTTAAGCCAAATCAACAAGTAACGGTTGTTACTGCTGATGGCAAAAAGCGCAACGGCAAAGTAGGCTTAGTTTACGGCTACCTTGGCCTTGCTCGTCACGAAGTTGAATCTGCTCACGCGGGCGACATCATTGCAATCACAGGTCTTGGCGAACTTAAGATCTCTGACACCATTTGTGACATCAACACTGTAGAAGCACTTCCTCCACTTACGGTTGACGAGCCTACAGTAACCATGACGTTCCAGGTAAACACCTCGCCGTTTGCAGGTAAAGAAGGTAAGTATGTAACGTCACGTAACATTCTAGAGCGCCTTAAAGACGAACTAGTACACAACGTTGCACTGCGCGTTGAAGAAATGCCTGATCCGGACAAGTTCCGCGTATCTGGTCGTGGTGAACTTCACCTAGGTATTCTTATCGAAAACATGCGTCGTGAAGGTTACGAGCTTGCAGTGTCACGTCCAGAAGTAATTCTGAAAGAAGTTGACGGCGCAACGCAAGAACCATACGAAACCTTGACTATCGACTGTGAAGAACAGCACCAGGGTTCAATCATGGAACAGCTTGGTCTGCGTAAAGCAGAAATGACTGACATGTCTCCTGATGGTAAAGGTCGTGTACGTATCGACTTTATCATTCCAAGCCGTGGCCTAATTGGTTTCCAAACAGAATTCATGACGTTAACGTCGGGTTCTGGTTTGCTATATCACACGTTCGATCACTATGGTCCGTACAAAGGCGGTATCATTGGTAAGCGTAAGAACGGTGTTCTAATCGCTAACGCAAACGGTAAAGCACTAACTAACGCCCTGTTTAACCTTCAAGAACGCGGTCGCCTATTCATCGGTCACGGTGTTGAAGTGTACGAAGGTATGGTTATCGGTATTCACAGCCGTGACAACGACCTTACTGTTAACGCGCTTAAAGGTAAGCAGCTTACTAACGTTCGTGCATCGGGAACTGATGAAGCGCAAACACTTGTTCCGCCTATCAGAATGTCACTTGAGCAAGCGCTTGAGTTCATCGATGACGACGAACTAGTAGAAGTAACGCCTGAATCTATCCGTATTCGTAAGAAGCTTCTTACAGAAAACGAGCGTAAGCGTGCATCACGTGCACCTAAGTCTTAATAGCTTCTAAAACTTACATTGATTTTGAAAATGCCAGCGTCAGCTGGCATTTTTTTCCATTTTGCCGATGAGTTTGGCCTGCAATCTTTCAACTCGTGTCTCAACTTACACACCGTCACTTCCTATCAAAAAAGCTGCTTTCTAGCATTATCACTAAAACGTTAGAAAAAGTTTAAATATCGACCAAAGGTTAGTGGTCAAAAGCGTTCAGAGATTCTATGCTTAAAAATACCAGTCCGCATAGGTCAATACCCAGCGAGCATTTATCTATGCGGATTGGTACAATAAACTGACGTCTTAACACGTGAGCTAAGTCGTTGTAATATTTACGGCTAATGACCTAAAAAAAAGGGGAAGGGTAGTGTTTTCTGTAGCAGTAGTTGAAGATGATCCTATCACGCTTGACCTTATTACTGACGCGTTGGAAACGCAGTTAGACGCTACCGTGTATCCATTTACACGTAGTAAATTTGCAAGGGATTTTTTGCTGCAACAAACTGCGGAATCTATCAGCTTGATCATCAGTGACCAAGTAATGCCGGATTATGATGGACTAAGTCTTCTAAAAACCTGCCAGTCTTCGGGTTTGGACGTTCCATTTTTACTCATTACTGCCGACCCTAACAAAGAGTTAGTGATAGAAGCGCGTAAACTTCAGGTTACCGGTTTTCTTGCTAAGCCACTCAATATGGAAGAGCTAGTTCAAAAATCGAGAGAGGCGGTGTCGCAGGCCAGCTAAGCCTGTAGGTTGTTTTTCATTTTATGCATCGCACGCTAAAGGTGTGCATGCGGGCCAAAGATCTACTTCGTGGTTAACGATGACAATGTAAAACAGGTTAGGACAGCAAAGCGCAATTTACCTTTGGCTTTAACGTGTTAATTTATCTCTATTAAAGTACATTTCGATATAGAAAATTCGGGTTAATTCATCTCACGCCCCTAGTTTATGAGGCGCTAAAATTCTACACTGTTGGCATAAGTTTTTATGCAACAGGATGTAATGTGAGCGCCTTATTCGATAATACCCCTCCCAGAAAAGACACATTTTCGTTTAAATGGCAAAAGTACAAAGGGAAAGACATCATTCCTGCGTGGGTTGCCGATACTGAGTTTCGTTGCGCGCAGCCAATTCTAGACGCCATTTCGGGTCAGGTTGAGCATGGCAACATGGGTTACATACTGCCTGCACATCACGAAGGCGCTATTCAGGCTGTAGTTAGATGGCTTAAAGATAAGCATAATTGGGAAATTCAACCCGAGTGGCTAGTGTGGACACCAGGCGTTGTGCCAGCGTTTAACGTAGCGTGTAAAGCCTATTGTGAACCCGGTGATAAAGTACTTATTCAAACACCTAATTATCCGCCTCTACTGGCTGCCCCAAAGCTAAATGGTCTCGAACGGGTAGATATAGGCACGGTAGTGCAAAATGACGACGGCACAAGTTCTGAAACTATCTCGAGTGTTGAAGGTGCGCGCTATACGTTAGATTTTGAAGCATTAGAAAGAGAAGCGGCTGATCCTAAATGTAAGCTGTTTATTCTTTGTAACCCAATGAACCCGGTAGGTTCGGTGCTTACTAAAGCTGAATTAGATCGCATTGCTGAGATCTGTAACGCGAACAACGTTAAGCTATGTTCTGATGAAATCCACTGCGACCTTATTCTAGAAGAAGGCAAACAGCACATACCGGCGGGCCGCGAGTCCAACCTTGCTGAAAATAGCGTCACGCTAATGGCTGCCAGTAAAACATTTAATATTGCTGGTTTGGGAACGTCTTTTGCCATCATCCCTAATCGCCAACTGCGTCAGGCATTTACCGATGCCGCAGCGGGCATCGTACCTTGGGTTACTGTATTGGGCTTAGCGGCTACAGAAGCAGCATTCACTCAATGTGACGAGTGGCATCAGCAGCAACTTACCTACTTGCGTGAAAACAGAGATATGGTGTTTAACACAGTAAACAGCATTGACGGGCTTAAAATGCTCAAAGCCGATGCGACGTTCCTTGCGTGGGTAGACGCCAGTGGACTAGGTGTAGAGAACGTCCAGCAGTGGGCCGAAGAGAAAGGCGTAGGCCCGTCACCAGGCATCGATTTTCACAAGGCGGACCATTTCAGAATTAACTTTGGCTGCAGCAAAGCGATGCTCCAAGATATTCTGCAACGCCTCGCCAGCTAAAAATTGGGGTCAGAGTACTTTTTCAGCCCCAAAATGGGGTCAGAGTACTTTTTGCAGCTACGCTTTCTATTAAAAAGGGCCAAAGTATTACTTTGGCCCTTCTCATATGCAGTAAGTTTGTTAGTCACGTAATTTCATTGCTATCTGCGAGTGCACACTACAACGACATACAAAGGGAGAAAATTACTCTGACCCCATTTTTGCAGCTAGCTAAATACGCCGATTAGTTTATACAGGCCTAAACCAATCACAGTACCCACTACCAGAAAGCCTGCCAGGTTACTTTTCCATGTGTTTCTAAATTCACCCAGTGCGGTGCTTTTATTCATAACGACCAATAGGAATATGGCAATAATTGGCAGTAAAAGAGCATTAGTCGCTTGAGCAAACAAGATGGCGGGTAGGGGCTTAAAGCCAAGTGCTGCAACGCTGACACCCACTACAATGATGATAAACCATACCGCTTTAAAGCTCTTGCTTTGCATATCGTCAGAAAGCCCCAGCGCTCCTGTTACCGCATAAGCGGCTGCTAGCGGCGCAGTGATAGCACTGGTTAAGCCTGCGGCGAATAACCCTAGTGCAAAGAACCACTGAGCTTTGTCACCTAAAACCGGTTTAAGCTGCTCGCCCATGTTCGAAGCGTCCATAGTGGCAGCTTGATTGAAGAACGCCATCATTGCTGTTGCCATTACGATAAGCGTAATAAGCCCACCCATACTAATAGCTCTAGCAGACTGGTTTCGGCACGCGACGACGGCTTCTTGTTTATCTTGGCCTTTCGATGATTTTGCAACTAGGCTCGCGTGAAGAAACAAGTTGTAAGGCACGATGGTGGTACCAATAAGCGCCAGCACCGTGGTAATGGCGTCAGCGTCCAGCCGCGGAGACATTAACTGACTAAACATCGCGGCGATATCAGGTTTGGCTACCAACAGGGTGATAAGAAATACGCCAGCCATAATAAAGACGAGATAAACCAGTACTGTCTCTATCCACTTGTAGCTGCCCGACCAGAGTAAAACTATAGCGATCGTGCCCAAAATACTGGCCCAGGGGCCAATGCCTATACTGATAAATGCGTCTAGCCCGATTGCAGCGCCGGTTAGGTTGCCCGATTCATAGGCTGCGTTGCCAATGCCGATAGCACTGACAATAAGCACGATAAAAAGATTCTTTAGCCATGGCTTGTAAGCCATGTTTTTCATTGCACTGGCTAGGCCTTGGCCGCTGGCCACACCTAAACGCGCAGCCATGTCTTGCAATACTATGGTTGCGAATATGGAGAAAAGGAGCGCCCATACTAGGTGAAAGCCAAAGTTTGCACCTGCCAGACTTGCTGTAGTTACTGTTCCAGGGCCAATAAAGGCGGCCGCGATGATGTATCCTGATTTATCTTTTGCCATTGCAACGACTCTTAGTTAAGTTTTGCTATCATGACAATAGGTAGGCGAGCACGCAACAGTACCGCTAAACCAATACAGTAACAGATTGGTTTTAAACCTATTGTCGCGTACCCAGTGTAGAAGTTTGTTGTTTACTCTTTACCTTATTTCCCATTATTTTGGGTAGATAAAAGGTTACAAAACATGCCCTCTACAAAGTGGCCGCGCAGACTACCGTTTCATAAAAGAGAACGCAAATTAAAATAGGATGGTAATGGTGAAAGATGGGTTTCCAATAAACACAATCAGCGATATTGTTTCGCTTCCCAGTTTCGAAAATGTGCTTCCGGATGCTTATTACGTAGATGGAATGATCTTTGCCGTTGCCTCCGCACCAGAAATTCCCATGCCCGAACAGTGGATGCCGTGGCTCATACAGTCTAGTGACAGCCACCTTGTAGACAAAGATGTAGATAAGCTTGCTGATACATTAATGAATGGCCTGCGGGCGCATTTGGATTTTATGCGTCAGGAAAAGTCGCCCATGCCTAATGAATTAATCGTTGCGATAGAGGTGCAAGGAGCGACGAGGCCTTCGAAAGAGCTCGAAAGCTGGCTAAACGGACTTTTACACGTGCACAAGCAATTAGAACCTGTGTGGCAAAATGCGTGGAACCATTGGGAAAAGCATTTAGAAAAAAGTAAGGCGAACAAGAAAGACTGTGACGATAACGAGCCTGAGAAAACAGAACCTGCAGAAGCTCGCCTGTCTCGATGTTTAAAGCTTTTCTCAACGCTTGCTAATATTGAATTAGCCTTGTCTTACAGAAACGACAAACAAGCTGCTCAGCTTGAAAGTAATATAAACATGCTTGTTAAACAGCTTCCTTCGGTGCTGGCAGATTACACTAAGTTGTCAGGAGAGCTAGCAGGCGCGTTACCCAATCAATTTGAAACCTTTAACAAAGTAACCTAGGGGAAAATTTGATAACTGGGAGCTGCAGGAGAAGCAAAAAACAAAAACGCTAATTCAAAATTAGCGCTGTCTTTGTTGTTGATGCCGTTGATTCAACGTGTGTTTAAGCGAAGCGGTATAGCTGTCTAGTTCAAGCTTCGCCTTTTCGTATTGCTCGTTGAGAAGCCGTGAAGCAGGCTCCCTCATAAGCGCCTTAAAGGCAATGTCTGTCTGTTTGAGCAAATGCTTGAGGTGTTGATTACTGTCATCCATGTATAGCATTCCGATAAAAACAATTCGTTAAACCCGAGAAACAGCAGGTTCTGGGCGACTGTGTGCAATGCTTACAACACTCTCAACAACAAGCTTACAATTACTTCTCACACTACACAGCAGTACTGGTTCCTTGAGTACTGACTTTTCAATAACTTTGTACGTGCGCCTTTACTATTTATTTTGGCTTAAACTTTTATAAAGATTTTACCACAGCCAGGCAAACGATGGCGAGAATGATAAGCACCGGCGCTTCATTTAAAAAGCGATAAAAGCGCGGAGAGTGTCTATTTTCGTCGCGTGCAAATTGCTTCATTAACTTAAACAAATAGAAGTGATAGCCGTAAATAGCAAGAAGCAGCAGCAACTTTATATGAAGCCACCCCGACATTTTAAACCAAGTTCCACCATAGCTGACAATAAGCGCAACGCCGAATGCCAGAGTTAACAAGGCGAATGGAGTAACAAAGAACCACAGGCGGCGCTCCATGACCTTAAATTCGTCTTTTACCACTTGAGATTTCGTTGTCGCGTGATACACGAAAAGTCGCGGTAAATAGAAAAGTCCTGCCATCCAAGCCAGCATGAAAAAGATGTGCAGCGCTTTAAACCATAAAATGTACATACTAATAATGAGCCTTTTGTAAGAAGCTTTGTAAGATATTCCACGTTACTACGCCAATAATATCGTTTAGCTCCTGATCGTAAATATAAACTGCGCCAGAGCGCGAGTTTTTAAGGTGTTCGTATACTTCGTGCAGCGTAGACTGCGCGCTAATACCTTCCATTTCGTAATAGTTTAACGCTGTTGCATCGTGTTCCAAACTCACATTGTATTGGACCAGCTTATACTGCACATCTATTTCAAATTTTAACTTCTGAATGACAATTTTTGTTGGATCGCTTTCTAAGTAGTTAATTAACGCTTGCTCCGGCGCATCGTGAAATAGCTTGTACTCGGTATTCATCGCTGCAAGTACGCCCGTTTTCTCAAGTGCTTCACGAATAGACGAGATAGCGTATGGGAGATTTTGATAATCAAGCTGGCGTATGAAAATAGAGCGGTTGCCAAAGAACTGCGTAGAAGTCACGTAAGCAGGCACAATTACCAACATGGCTGGTAGAATAATTTGCGGGCTGTACGATAGTTCCATAACCGCGGAAAGCGCTGCAAGAGGCGCGTGCAATACTGCGGTCAACATGCCTGCTATGCCTAACAGGGCGAAGCTGTTGGTAAATTCGGGTACGTCAATAAAGTACGACAGTGGCAATAAAAGTACGGCGCCAGCAAGCATGCCAATAACCATCACAGGGCCGATGATCCCTCCTGGAATACCGAGGCCAATAGCAAATACCGCCAAGATAACTTTAAACACCAAAGTAGAAACCAACAGCAGCGCGCCGGGGGAGCTATCAAATAAGTGCTCAACATCGATAAAGTTGGCGCCAAGGGCTTCAGGTATAAACATACCAATGGTACCGGTAATTAGCGCAGCAAGTATTAAACGCCACACCATGGAAACCGGCCTGAACCACGTCATCACCCGCATAAGCTGGCTATTAAATAATACCGCTAGCATGCCTAACAGAATGCCTAGCAGCACCAAGTAAAAATACATCCACTGGCTAAATGCATTAAACGATAAAAACGAAAGCTCGTTTACTTCTCCAAATACAATGCGAGTGAGCACCGAGCCACAGGCAGCAGCCAGCATGACAGGAACAAAAATATGTATTTTGTATTCCCTAAGTACCACTTCCATCACGAATATTACGGCAGCAAACGGGGTGTTGAATGATGCCGAGATCCCTGCCGCAATGCCGCAGCCTGCAAGTATTCGAATACTGTTGTAGGGCAAGCGAAGCCATTGCCCTAAGAAACTACTGCCTGACGCGCCTAAATGAACGGAAGGGCCTTCTCGACCAACAACGAAACCGCCGGCCAGGGCTAGCATGCCCCCAAAGAACTGGTTAATGGTGGTTCTAAATGGAATATGACCGTAATAGTACTTCACTCGATGAATAACGAAGGGAATACCTAAACGGTAGTGCTTGAAGCCCGTAAGAAAGGCGATAAATAGAATTAACCCTACACTGATAAATGGCATGATAAGCCAAACCAACCAGTCATAGGTAAGCACCGACTGAAGCGACGAAACGCCTGTTTCTTGTAGCCATTCTACGCACAGCCGAAACAGTATAATGATAAGCGCCGCGCAGGTTCCCCCTACAATGCCCAGCATGCACAACTGAATGGATGTGCGTGGATGAGCTACTTCCTCTCTTAAAGCCTGCAAGCGCATGTTGTGGTACAGTAGATTAACGTAAAAAGAAGCTTACCATAAACACCTAAAATTCATAATGTTTAGAGCGCCTTAGCGCACGGTGTTTTTTGTTGATGTAGATATCATGACGACAGATCAGTTAAAAGAAGTTTTAGGCAACTACAAGTGGACACTGTTAGTGGCGCTTATTATGTTTGCCATGGTTGGGTTCGGCTATAAGCTAGCGCGAATTATTGACGAAGGCGACAGCAAGAAAGTACAGGCTCAGCAAGAAACTATTGCTATTTTGTCTGAAGAAAACCATGCGCTTACTACCAAAGTGAATCAGCTGGAAGTCGCCATGGAGCTTGCCACGCTCGAGACGGAGAGTATTACCAATACATTAGGCGAACAGAAAAAAGAACTTGAGGCGCAACAAGAGTTGCTGAGTTTCTATGAACGCGTCGTGGCGCCTGAGAAAACCGACGAAGGTTTTGCCATTGAAGGGGTAGAAGTTTTTAAGTTAAGTGACAATACCTATCAACTTAGGTTGGTTCTGCTGCAGTCTAAACAGCAAAAAGCAGTAATAAATGGCAGTTTAGATATTGCCGTAGTCGGTCAGCGAAACGGTGAAGCGATCACGCTGAAATCGGGCGAATCGAGCCTGCTGGCAGAAGATATCAAATACCGCTTTCGCTTTTTCCAAGCCGTTAACGTAACTCTCACTATCGAGGAAGATATAAATCCCGAATCCATTAGTTTTTCTACAACGGTCTATCAATACAAAACCCGTAAAGGCAACTATGAGATAAGCGTGCCGTGGAATGAAGCGCTTTCGGTCGAAATAGAGTAATCGCTGTTGGGCAGCGCTAGCCTAGCCGTTAATTCAACTTTTCAACGCATCGAAAGCTTTATTCAAACAAATACCAGTAGCCATAACCCACAAGAAATGCAGGAATAGCAGAGTACACCGTGGCAATAAGCGCTGCTTTGGGTGAGAGCGCAATGGCGGGAAACAACGCGTCGCCGTCATTACTTATTGCATTGCCAAGTTGTGCTGAAAACGGAACTGCGCCATTAAGATATAAGCTGGTTACCAATATCTGTGGGCCGCAGCCAGGTAAGAACCCGATGATGATCGCCAAGCCAATTAAGCCGGGGCCCATGGATTGAAGCAGCCCTGCAATGTCTAGCCCAAACCAGACAACAGACAGCTCGAACATAAGAAACGCGAGTACTACCCATGCCAATACAAACTGCGTGTCTAGTGCGGCTTTCTCTTGCCATTTAGGCGGAGGCGGAATTAAATCCTCTTTCGTAATCGAAGCGTATCCGCTTCCCGAACCACACAAAGACCATAGTCCAAGGCTCGAAATACATAACGCGGCACCAATCAGCGTTAGCGTACTTTCACTGATAGCAAGGTAACTGTGTACGGGAAGTTGAAAGGCCAAACCAAGCGCAATCGCCAACGAGGGTAAGCTCGCAATCATCCAGAATACTTTAGAAAGTGATATGGCTTTGTGGCTTACTGTTTTGGGTTTATCACAGTTTTGCGATTGTTGGAGCGCACCATCGGCTTCAGGAGCCTGGTAATTATGAAATTTATTGACCACTAGCCCCGTCATTGCACCCACCGTGACGCTGACGGCCATTACGGTTAAGGCATCTAACGGTGCTTGGGCGAGTAACAGAAATGCGGCATCGCCCATAGTGCTGGTTAGCACTGCTACCACAGCTCCAAAGCTTGTCACACCTCGCGTGTACTGAGTGACAACGATAATAGCACCGCCGCAGCCAGGCAGAGCACCAAGTAGGGCAGATAATCCTACCTCATGTACAGGGTGCGCTTTCATATAATTACCAATGGCTTCGGCCGAAACGCGCAACGTGGCGACGTAATAAAGCGCAAGCGATGCATATACAAACGCTGCCACTTGAAAAAATGCATCTGACAACACCGATAAGGTAACCGCACGGGTGCTGTTATAAGTAAGAAGAATGGCTATAAACAGCGGCATCAACAGCCGTTTATTGGTTAAGTGAGGAAAAAAACGTTTTTTAATAGGGCGCTAGTAAAAGAAGGTAAGTGCTTATACCGGACCACCGCCTTAGCGCTTTTTGATGTGTGAGACGCCGTATCCATTACAACTACACCCTCGACCTACTGTTATCCATGTTTAAGGCGTGCCGAGTCAAGCACGCCTAGTTTTCGCAACGCCTTAGCTCGAAAGCGTAACTGTGCCTTTCATGATGCCGATGTGACCAGGGAACGAGCAGAAAAACATGTATTCTTCATCTTTGCTTAACCCTTCAACAGAAAAGGTCGTAGAAGTCTGTTCACCGCCGCCAATAATGTCAGTCGCGCCAATTACACGCTCATCGTCTGGCTTAACGTAATTGTTGTCTAAACCCGCACTCATACCGTCTGTTGCCACTGCTTGTCCGTTGGCTTTTGTTGTCATCACCCAGTTATGGCCCATGGCTTGTTTAGGTAACTGACCTGTGTGCTTTAAAGTCACGGTAAACTCGCTACAACTCGCCGGGATAACAACGTTCGACGTATTGAATTGCATGGCGTCGTTTGATTCCACAGTCACTTCGCATTCGTTAGCAAATGCACCAGAGGCCATAAGAAAAAGGGCTGTGCCACCAAGTAACTTCTTGATCATAAATAATGTCCTTTGAATTTTGGTTAACTTCACCTATCGGTGGAATTGGAAGATCCAATTTTCTTTACGAAAAAGAATAGCACTGGATCATTGTAAATGCTAACGATTATCATTTATATTGAGTGGTATATAAAGAAAGCGCTTTTATGTACATCGAGCGTTTTTGTTTTTTCACGCACAAGGGATGCACATGTCTTCGATACGAAATGCAGTTCAACACGTTCGATTTGGATACAACGACAATGAGCTGAACTCAACGCTTTTAAGAAACTATCTAGATGGCGTAACTTTCGTTGCCAACTTATTGCCAAGTGATAGAGACAAATTTTCTATCTATAAAAATGCGGTTGAGGTGCTTTATGAAACCCTGTGCGATCCGCAGGTCAGTCAGCAATGGCGGCATAGTTGTTTAGAGCATTTATACAAGCCGTTGCTTAAAGCTGAGCGCTACGCGTGTAACGAGAGTGATCGAATTGCGCTTGCGAGAATAAAAATAGACATGAACACCAGAGAGCCTGTTGATCTTTGATGTACAGCAAAGGTCTGCAAGCGCTAGTGCACCATTTTTTATAATTCACTTACTAGGGCCTAGTTTTCTAATGCCACTAGCCCTAATAGGATTCTGATAAAAGCGTGGCAACCACGCCGAAAAACTAGCTATATCAACACAAGGATACGAGTCATGACAGCAACACGCACAGAACGCGACAGTATGGGCGAGCTACAGGTCCCCGAAAATGCACTCTACGGCGCGCAAACTCAGCGTGCCATTCAAAACTTCCCTGTAAGCGGGCAGCGCATGCCCGAAGCCTTCGTACGCGCGTTGATTACAGTAAAAAAAGCCGCAGCACAAGCCAACATGAAACTCAAAGTGCTGGATAAAGATCGCGGCCAAGCGGTAGTTAAAGCCTGTGATGAGCTGTTGGCACTTGATGATGTGATGCAGCATTTTCCCGTTGATATATTTCAGACTGGTTCAGGCACCAGCACAAACATGAACGCCAACGAGGTCATTGCTCGCTTAGCCTCTCGTTATTCTAGCGAAGAGGTTCATCCGAATGATCATGTAAATTACGGGCAAAGTTCAAATGATGTGATCCCTACCACCATTCACGTTAGCGCGGCTATTGCATTGTCAAACGAGCTTATACCGGCCGTTGAAAGTTTAGTTCGTACTATTGAAGTTAAAGCAAAGTCGGTAGCGCAATACTGCAAAACCGGACGCACTCATCTCATGGACGCGATGCCTGTAGGCATGGATCAGAGCTTACTGGCTTGGGCCTCTCAGCTTAAGCAGCAGGTTAAAACCCTGCGCGCTGTGCAGCCAGCTATTCAAACCCTTGCCCAAGGAGGCACTGCCGTGGGAACAGGTGTAAACGCCCATGCGGATTTCGCTACGACATTTTCAGATGCGCTAGGGGAGCTGACCGACATTGCGTTTAAGCCCGCAGACAATTTCTTTGCATTGATTGGCTCTCAAGACACAGCAGTGACGCTTTCCGGTGCGACAAAAAGTTTAGCCGTCACCCTTATGAAAATTGCTAATGACTTGCGCTGGATGAATTCTGGGCCTTTGGCTGGTTTAGGTGAGATTGCGCTGCCTGCGCTACAGCCAGGTTCATCGATTATGCCCGGCAAGGTAAACCCGGTTATTCCGGAAGCAGTGGCAATGGCTTCAGCACAGGTAATAGGTAACGATACGGCGATTACTGTAGGTGGGCAGTCTGGGAATTTTGAGTTAAATGTAATGCTACCAATGATTGCCAGCAATTTGCTTTCAAGTCTGTCGCTAATGACCAACAGTGCAACGCTAATCGGCGAGCAGGCGATCGAGGGCTTTACTGTAAATCAAGATAACATTGAAGCTGCGCTTTACAGAAACCCCGTGCTCGTTACCGCGCTCAACCCTGTTATTGGCTATGCTAAAGCCGCAGAAATAGCAAAAACAGCCTACAAAGAAAACAAGCCTGTTATTGATGTGGCTGAAGCGATGACAGATATGCCCAGAGGCGAGCTAGAATCACTGCTAGACCCGAAAAAACTTACCACACCTTAAGCGCTGTGAGAAAACGAAGATGATAAAAAGTGCGATCTACGATCGCACTTTTTTTGTGGTGAAAGAGACGTTTGTATACAAACAGGACGCACTAAAAACTCGCATAATTTACGATTGATTGAAAACTGCTCAACGATTGGCACGTTCTTGGCTTGTTCTAGGGTTATTATCAGGGTAAAACGTGTTTTAACCGGTATACAGTTGCTGTATGCGAACGGGATTTTTGATACAGTGACGCAATAAATAAATTGTATAGCTGCGTAAGACAGCAACAGACACTAGCGCTAATAGGTTTTGCTTATTGTCATGGCTAATTGCTATGAGGAAAGTGACGCCTTTTCGGGAAGAAAAAATGACAGAAACTTGCTTTCGCATGAAGGGCACTACGCTCACCAGTATTGTGTTAGAAGTAATAGATTTTGAGCCAGATAATTTTGAAGCTCAGTTATCTCAGAAGGTCGCGAGCGCGCCGCAGTTCTTTACCCGTTCCTCACTGATTTTACATTTAATAAAGCCTTTATCTGCTACAGAGTTCGAGCTGCTGGTGGCGCTATGTCGTCGACTGCAATTGCAGCCCATGGCCGTGAAAGGTGAGGTGGCAGAGCTGAAGCCTACCATCAATGATTTGGGGTTAGCAGATGTAAGCCAAAGCAAATTTACAGACAGCGCCCTTCGTTCGCACAAAGCGAATGGTAGTGAAAACAATAACGGAAGCGGCGAAAACCCTTCTCAAACCGCACAACAAGATCAAACCATTTCTGCGCCGCCAAAAAGTGAACCGGCTCCTGCAGCCGCAACCACGCTCAAACCTGCCAAAGTAATTAACCGTCCGGTACGTTCTGGTCAGCAAGTTTATGCCGAAGGCGGAGACTTGGTGGTAACGGCTTCTGTAAGCGAGGGGGCTGAGCTGCTTGCCGATGGTAATATTCATGTTTACGGCACCCTGCGCGGCCGCGCGTTGGCAGGCGTAAAAGGCAATACGGGAGCCCGTGTATTTTGCCAGTCGTTAGACGCGGAACTTATTTCAATTGCAGGGCAATTCATTATGCACGAAACCGTGAAAGGTGAATGCTGGAAGAAACCTGCACAAGTATATTTAGAAGAAGAAACATTACGTATAGAGCCGTTGGCTTAATGCTTTGTACGCACTAATAGGAAAGAATAGATGGCAAAGATTATCGTAGTAACCTCAGGAAAAGGTGGTGTAGGCAAAACTACATCGAGTGCAGCAATAAGTACGGGACTTGCGTTAGCAGGCCATAAAACGGTAGTGATAGACTTCGATGTGGGCTTGCGAAACCTTGACCTTATCATGGGATGTGAACGCCGCGTTGTTTACGATTTTGTAAACGTCATTAATAAAGAAGCCTCACTTAAACAGGCGCTAATTAAAGACAAAAGAACGGAAAACCTTTTCATTCTTCCGGCATCACAAACTCGCGATAAAGACGCGCTTACCGTTGATGGTGTGCAGGCCGTATTAGACGAGCTTAAGAAAGACTTTGAGTTTATTATCTGCGATTCGCCAGCGGGGATTGAGCAAGGCGCACAGATGGCGTTGTATTTCGCTGATGAAGCCATTGTGGTTACTAACCCTGAAGTGTCGTCTGTACGTGATTCAGATCGTATTTTGGGTATTCTTCAAAGTAAATCGATGCGCGCAGAAAAGGGCGAACCGGTTAAAGAACACCTTTTATTAACCCGATACAACCCAAGCCGTGTTGAAAGTGCTGAAATGCTAAGTGTCGCAGACGTTGAAGAAATTTTGGCGATTCCACTATTGGGGGTTATTCCAGAATCTGAATCGGTGCTGAAAGCATCAAACCAAGGTCAGCCGGTTATTCTTGACGAAGAAGCTAATGCAGGACAAGCTTATGCTGACGCTGTAAAACGTCTGCTAGGCGAAACTGTTCCACATCGTTTCCTAGAAGCAGAGAAGAAAGGGTTCTTTAAGCGTCTGCTAGGAGGGAAGTAATGGGAATTTTCGACCTGCTCAAAAAGAAGCAAAAGCCAAGCACCGCAGCGGTCGCCAAAGAGCGGTTACAAATTATTGTTGCGCACGAACGTAAAAAGCGGACAGAGCCTGATTACTTGCCAATGATGCAGCAGGAAATTGTTCAGGTAATTCGCAAATACGTGACAATTGCTGACGATCAAGTATCAGTACAGCTAGACAATAACGATGATTGCAGCGTACTTGAACTGAACGTGACTTTGCCAGACAGCAATAATTAAGACTTAATCTCTTAATTAGTTATGGCTGCCTGTCAGCGTTCTTTCACCTTAGCCGCTCATTAGAGCTTCATCGACATCTAGTTGCTTGGAGGCCAGCGCGATTAAACGCTCATCAAGTGGAGGCGGAGATATATCTACGCCTTCACTGAGTTTGGCGATAACGGCGTCAAGTACGTTAACCCTTGCTTGCCACTTAAACTCCCCGTTAATTACATGCCATGGCGCATAACGCGTGTGGGTGTGCTTGAACATGTCATTCGTTGCTTTGATATAGGCTTTACGCATCTTACGGTTATGCAAGTCTTCCTCGGTTAACTTCCAGCGCTTGAAAGGATTGTGCAGCCGCTCTTCAAATCGCTCGCGCTGCTCGCTTGACGAAATATGCATAAAGAGTTTGATAATGCGAACCCCGCTGTCACTGAGCGTTTTCTCAAATGCGTTTATTTCTTCATAACCGCGCTGCCATACCTCTTCATCAACCAACTTATCTACTCTTTCTACAAGCACTCTTCCGTAGTGTGAGCGGTCAAATATTTTAAGTGTGCCAGGAGAGGGGATCTGTTGCCAAAAGCGATAGAGAAAGTGTTTGTCTTGGTCTTCTTTTGCGGGCTTTGCCACAGGAAATACACTCACGCCACGAGGGTCTAATTTCTCAGTAATACGCCTTATAGCGCCGCCTTTTCCTGACGCATCCCATCCTTCAAACACAATAAGTGCTCGTTTTTTCTGATGAAAGTAAGATTGCTGAACGTGAAAGAGTTTTTCTTGCTGTTGTACTAACGCGTCTTTGTATTCTTCTTTGCTCGTAAAGCGAGACTGTCCGAAATCGTCAAACAGCACTGGGGTAGAAGAAGGTAATTGGGAGTTGTCGGTTGTACTCATATGCCGTTCCTTTATTCGTGTATCGTCAATATTTTAGATACGTTGACCACACTGCTATTTTCTATCTGTTAGTGTTAACTAGTTTTCTTAAATTTTCTATCTCAACGTGTCACTTAACAGAAATGCCGTTACTGTGCAGTTACTTGAATCGTTAAGTTTTGCCCCAATAATTGCTAACTATCCGCAAGTATTAGATAATTGCGACCAGGCACAAAGTGCGAAAGCACGAGGTTAATGTAGAGGTGGGTATGTCTGTAGAAACGGCGTTGCCAATTGAGTTTTCAGACGCTGCAGCAGCGAAAGTGAAAGCCCTTGTTTCAGAAGAAGAAAATCCTGATTTGAAATTACGTGTATACGTAACAGGTGGTGGTTGTTCTGGTTTCCAATATGGTTTCACGTTCGATGAGAAGGTGAACGAAGGCGATATGACCATTGAAAAAGACAGCGTAACTATGGTTGTCGACCCGATGAGCTTACAATACTTGGTCGGTGGCATTGTTGATTATGTAGATGGTCTGGAAGGTTCACGGTTTTTAGTTCAAAACCCAAATGCCACGACGACCTGTGGCTGTGGTGCAAGCTTTAGCGTTTAAGGGCTTAAGCTATACACTACTACGCTTTTTAAGCGTTGAGCGTTCAGCTTTGAGCGCTTGATGTTAATACTATAGGCATACATCGCATCATTTTGTATGCCTGTCGGTTGTCTTGTCCACGACACTTTCTTTTATTTTCAAATTCCGGCTACACTGATTTCATAGAACGACTACGGTTTAGGACAGCGTTTATGAAATTATATGGCTCCACCACTTCTCCCTACGTGCGCCGCATTCGCATAGTACTTGCTTCTACCGAGCACGAGTTTTTGAATCTTCAAATCTTTTCAGGCGAAGACCGCGAGTTGCTCGCCTCTCGTAACCCCACGCTCAAAGTGCCCTGTCTTGAAAATGACGGCCAAATGATTTTCGATTCTCGCATTATTTATAACTACCTTGCCGATAAGCTTGATCACGAAGGGTTAAGTTGGGAAGAAGAGAATCAACTAACCCTGATTGATGCAGCTAACGACTCCTTTGTTCAGCTTATGCTGCTGAAACGTTCAGACTTTGATATTAGCGAAGACAAAATGTATTACCGCCTTCAAAATGAGCGAATTGAAGCTGTGTTAGATACGCTGTCAAACCAGCTTGATGCGGGCGGATTTAGTGGTTGGACTTATCCCGAAATCTGTTTGTACAGCATGATTGACTGGGTGCTTTTCCGCGAGCTTCACAGCATGAAGGAATATCCTCAGTTGCTAACGTTCCATGAAAAGCACCATGATCGAATTGAAGTGACAGCAACCGACCCGCGTAGTTAATTTTCGCATTATCAGGGCTCTACTGAGTTTGAAACCCGTTCAAATAAGGACTGTTATATGATTAATAACCCTTATCAAAATCAAACTGGTAATTAAGCGGTCCACCGTTGATGTAACGCAGCGCATTCTCTAAAAACACGTCGGCTACGTCGCTTGGCTGTGATTCCGCTGCAGTGTGAGCGGTCACTGAAATACGAGGGTGCTGCCAAAATGGATGAGCGGAGTCTAGGGGCTCGTTACGAAAGACGTCCAATACAGCATGGGCCAATGCGCCCTTGTCTAAAGCTTGCAAGAGCGCATCGTCGTCAACCGCACTGCCTCGCCCTGCGTTAATAAATACACTGTGGGGTTTCAGCGCACTAAAAAATTCGTGAGAAAGCATGTTTTGCGTAGATGGCGTGTCGGGCATTAAATTCACCACGTGGTCACATGTTCTGGCAAAGGCTTCGATAGTGTCGGGTGTATAAACAGCATCGGTACCTTCCACTGCTTGCCCGCTTCGGGTTAAACCCACAACGCTCATACCCAATGCGTGAGCAACGGGTATCAATGCTTGCCCAATACTGCCCAGTCCAGCAATGCCGAGCGTTTGACCATTTAGCGGCATTCGCTTTGATGCTTCCCATATTGGCGGAGCGACACGCTGGTTTTGCTCAAAAGCCTTTACGTTTCTGGCATGCCCAAGCAAGTAAGCAAAAACATATTCCCGCATTAACTTACCAAAAATTCCCTTTAGTCCGGTAAGTACGTAGTTCTTCTTATCGGCATTTAGAAGGGGAGCATTGCCTGCCCAGGTAGACTGACACCAGGTGAGTGCTGAACATGTATCAATAATACGAGACGCAAGGTCGGGGTCTGCAAGCAGTACCGTAACGGCTTCTGAATTTACATCTTCAGGGCATTGAGCAATTTGTTTAAGCGTTAAAAGCGGGAGACCATCAGCGCCTATGAACTCGTTGTTATCCGCTATTCTTTGGCGAATCGCTTCGGCAATATCATTCGCCTCATCGCTTAAAATAGTCAGTCCAATCCTCTTTGAACTCCTTGTTGTCATTCGCTTAACACTCCTAAAGTAAACTTTTCTTTCCTCTGTCTGACTGCACAATCGTAATGCCAGTTGTTCTAAAAATGTGATTTAAGTTTTACATTTTTGTAAATAGTGTTGGTGTCATGTACATGCACCTGAAGTCAATTTGCAACGGAATCGCTATGCAGTCAGAAAACAAATTCCAAAACTCAACAGATGTTGATGTAACGCACGCTAAGGTGCTTTCACCTAAGCGTAACACGACCCAAGCCGAAACAACGCAGGCTTTAGTTGAGGAACAATTATCTCATTTCGGTATAAATGCTGAGAGCGACTACGGTAGGGCACTCGCCAACACCGCTCATCACTTATATGGTGCTCAAGCCAGCGTTATGCAGCTATGGGATATTACGAGTAATACGCTACAAGGACTTGATAAAGAAGACAGACTGGCTTATTTCAACGCTAAAAAGTTTCTGTCTTTTCAAATTGCCAAGATACTGGATACGTTGCAAAACCCATTTCGTGCCACGTACCAAAGTTTGTCGAGTGGCAATGGCTCGCAAGGGCACTATCCACTGTTCGACAATGTCACGGCACTTTTTTCTGCAACACCGGTGGTGGTAAGAACAGCGACTTATGTGTATGCCTGTACTGAATGGGTAGATGACGCGTTTCAAGGCAAAGAGTTCACCCACCAAATTTATTCGCGCCTGTTAAACCCTACTAATATCTCTCTTGCTAACGCCATTGTGGACATGGAAGCGGGTCCGTATGCTGCCGAATATTTAGCGTGGAACTTCAACTCGGGCATGGCGGCAATTGATGCCTGTTTATCAAATGTCCTTAGTCACGGCGATGTATTGATTGTTTCGAGGAACGTGTACGGCGGTGTGTACCAGCTACTTCATGATTATTTCGCCCGCAGCAACCGAATGGACATACAGATTGCGTGGTTTGACGGTTATGACGCACAGAGCTTTGCAAAGTTCATGCAGCAAACTAAAACTGAACATGCGTCGCGCTTAAGCAATGGTGCGAAAATGCACGTGTATTTAGAGTCGCCTTGTAACCCACATGGTTACGTATTGGATGTGCCTGGGATCTGTGAATTAGCGCATGCACAAGATGCGTTGGTAATGTTGGACTCCACCCTTGCGACACCTGTACTGCACCAGCCACTTCAGCATAAAAACAAAGCTGCACGACCTGACTATGTGATCCACAGCTACACCAAAGATTTGTGTGGTAGCGGTGCTACCACAGCAGGCGTAGTTATTGGCGAAGGGCACCGCATGTTCCAGCCAAAAGGCAGTTCAGCAAATGGTGTTGATTGGTCACAGACCATGTTTTGGGATGTGTACTACATCAAAGGTGCGTTCTTAGATTCTGAAAAGGCCTTTGATGTATTAAACGGCATGAAGACCTTAGAGCAGCGCATGATGACCAAGGTCATCAATACGCAAGTGTTTACTGCATTTTTGAATGCCCACGATCAAATTCGCGTTAACTGTCACGCACTGCCTGAACACAGTAATGCCGGTTTGCGTGAAAAGCAGCATACACACGGCTGGCCGTGTACTTTATTCACGGTTGATATGGCGCCGGCAAACCTTCCTCGCGATGTATTTGTGCGGTTCTTCGATGCCCTAGAGCCTGCATTCAGCCACCAAGTGAGTATTGGCCAGAATAATACGATAATTTTATGCCCAGCGCTGACCTCTCACTCTGAGCTCAGCTCAGACGAGCAGAAGAAAGCAGGGATAGAACTGACGACTATGCGTATCGCCATGGGTACCGACAACGTTAAACAGCTCATTGCCCACTTTATGCTAGCCGCCAAACATTTTATCGAGCCTCATGTTCCAGGGTTTTGTGAGAAGTTTATGGCAAATGCCGACATCGACAATCTGTATTTGTCGGTAAGTGAAAGAGTAAGTTCACAGCACTTTGGCAGCAAGGCCTGTATGGATTCACTGATGAAAGGTGCATAGGTTCATTTTTTAGCTCAAGAAGTTGCTTTGAGCTGTCGATAAAAAATATTGAGGATGTTCTCCTTCTCCCGGGCCTTTCCTTACGCGGGCTCGGGATTTTTTTATTTATAGCAAAGGTAAATGACGCTAGTGCGCCTAACTTTTGTTATAAGGTAAGATAGACACAGATCTTTAACGTCAAAGAATATCTAAGGCAGCCTTATGCACGAGTTTAAAATTGATGTAACGCTAGATGCATCATTGCCCTTTGTTTTTGCAGCATTTCACGAGCCTGAATATCTTAGTGAGTGGTTTGCACCGGGCGATTGTTCGGTCACACAAATCATGAGTGATTTCAAGGAAGGCGGTCGCTATCGCATAAAGATGATGGATCCCAGCGGTATTGAAATGTCATTAACTGGTGAGTACGTGACTATTTTAGCGAACGAGCAGCTGTCGTTCTCTTGGGCGTGGGAAGATGATATGGAAGAGTCGGTGATGACATCAGTCGACATTCACTTCGAAAAGACCGAAGAGGGGAATGTAAGGTTGGTGCTCATTCAGCAAGGCTTTGTAAATAAGCAAGAGTGCGATCAGCACAACTACGCGTGGATGTCGTGCCTAGAAAAACTTGCCGTATTAGCCGCTAAGAAAAAGTCGTTTAACTAAGGCCATATTTAAATAGTGAGAACGCGTTAGCATTACGCATCGTGTTATTTCAAATAACGCTTTTGAAAAGGGCAGAGCGCTAGGCTCTGCCCAAAGACAGTCAGGTCAGCGAAGTCATCGCGTCCTTCCCACTCTTTTCGCGGTAGGTTTCAAAATCGTTGTAGCCTTCAACACCACCTCCGTACCACGATGATGGATCGTCAAAGGACTCGAGAGGGTAATTATGCTTAAATCGTGTCGGAAGATCTGGATTCGTGATCCAAGGTCTTCCAAACGCAATCATGTCACCATCGCCATCAGATAAACGTTTCTCGGCTTCTTCTTTGGTGTAGCCACAGTTTCCAATGATCATACCGTCGAATAGTGCTCTAAATTCAGCAAGGGTCATGGCTTCGCCTCGTTCATGGAAGCCAAAGGCCAAGCCATCCATTACGTGTAAATAACCTATCTCCAATTTGTTTAGCTGTTGGGCAACAAAGGTAAAGGTTTCACGAAAATCATCGGCCCCCATATCGTTAAACACTCCGTTTGGCGATAATCTCACGCCAACGTGCTCTTTATCCCACACGCTCAATACTGCGTCCATCACCTCGGCCAAAAAGCGGTAGCGGTTATCGACACTACCACCATAATTATCGGTGCGCTGATTGCTGCGGCTATCCAAAAATTGATTGATGAGATAGCCATTTGCAGCATGAACTTCCACACCGTCGAATCCGGCTGCCTTGGCGTTAACGGCCGCTTTTTTGTAGTCTTGCACTGTGCGTTTTATATCGTCAAAGGTCATCGCCTTCGGCACTTCGTAGGGCTTCTTGCCTTTAGGCGTGTGAATTTCGTCCCCTTCAATTTTTATTGCTGATGCAGACAGGGGCAAATTTCCATTGTGGAAATCGCTGTGTGATGCGCGTCCAGTATGCCAGAGCTGCAAAACGATTTTTCCCCCTGCCTCGTGCACTCTATTGACCACCGAGCGCCAGCCCTCGACCATTTTGTCGGTATAAATTCCAGGGGTATCAACCCAGCCTATGCCTTCTTCTGAAATGGCCGTTGCTTCAGTAATAATGAGCCCTGCATCTGCGCGTTGTACATAGTGATCGCCCATAATTTTATTGGGTATGCGGTCGGCGCCAGCTCTACCTCTCGTCATAGGGGCTAATACCATGCGGTTTTGCAATGTATTCTCTGCCCAATCAAACGAGCTAAAAAGTACTGAGTCTGTCATTCTTATTCCTTATTCAACGTAGAATAGATTGATGTTGAAGCGCTAAGCGTATTGGTGCTCAAAACGCTATAAGATAGTAGTGAATACAGAGATAGCGAGAAGTTGGATTTGTGGAAAGTTGTCCTTGAAACTAATTAAACACAACGGCAGGGAATGGCATCGGTTTGAAAAAAAGCGCCCGAAGGCGCTGTAAAGTGTATTGCAGGGAGATTTAAAGTATCAAAGCCGCTAGGTTTACGTCGAACCTTAGGCCCAGAACAATCGCATCATCAAGTGCCATGACTCTGTCGCGCTGTGCGAATTGGTCGGGGTTGATAATGTAGTGAACGTTCGGCTGAATTCTTACGTGGTCATTGAGTTGATAACCATAACTTAGCTCTAACATGGTTTGGCTGCTTGCTGGTGTACCAACCCCGCCGTTTATGCTTCTTAATATACGCTGATCCTCTAGCGCTTCGTCACTGTACTGTTGACGGGTAAATACGAAGCCAATGGTATCGTCAGGGCGTGAGGCCAGTGTGCCTCGCAATACAAAGCCCGCTTTTATATAGTAGTCTTCAATCAGCTCGCCCGAAGTACCGGTTAGCACGGCACCGAATAGTGTTAACCCTTCTTTCGTAAGTGGGTTAGGACGAGTAACAGTTTGTTCAAAACGTGCGAATATACCCGAACGACCGTTTCTAACAGCGTAATCATTGCCTGACTGCGCCGCATAGTTGCCGTCCTCATCAAAGACTGGGTCGGTGTAGTCTGCGCCATCGTACCAACCGCCAATTTCGTAGCGTCTTGGAAGTTCGTCATTGTCCCACGTAGTTTGATAGCCCAGAGTGAAGGGCACAACAACACCTGTAGCGTCATTAGTCGCCCAATCGAAGCCGTGATCGCCTAAGTCTTGATGACTGGTGTTATCTTCATAGACGCCGGTATGAAAATATGTTTTTGGCGAAAGCCAGTATTTCGCATGGCCACCCCAACTCGAAACCGGCCACCAAGTAAAGTTACTGGTTCTAAATACAAAGGTTGGGTTCCCACAAGCAGCATTGGTTTGAAAGTACTGACAAAGTTCAGAGCCTAAAAAGCTGATATTCGCTACTGTGCGGCCACCTTCCAGTTCTAAATCGCCATCTAAAAACGAGGAAGAAATCGTAAACCGTGCAAGACGGGTATTTTGGCCGCCAAAGATTTCTTGTACGGACGTACTGTTCCCAATGTAGTGCTCGGCTAAGTTTTTGCCGTGTCGGTTTGTCATGGCAATATGGATTTTGGTGTCTTTCCAGCCCGCTAGCGTATTTAAATCTAATTCCCCACCTACAAAGAGCTGACCAGCATAGGCACTGCCTCTGCGTTCACCACCGTCAATATTGGTGGCTGACTCACCCGTATAACTTGCTTGAAAGTCAAACGCGTCTTGAAACTTACTTTGTGATGCTGACGCAGTGGCGGCAACAATGGTGGTGCTTGCGAGGAGCGCTGTTTGCAAGCCTGTCTTACATCCAGAAAAGCGACGGGTAATTGTAGGTGTTTTCATCATTATTCTCTCAGTTAAAAATGTTTATCAACCGCAGCTTGTTATGAGCGTGTGACTGATGACATCTATGCATTTGTTGCTAACTCCTTGTTGACGCGAGATAAATCAGAGTTAGCTAACGTTACAACGCGTTAACATATGCTTGTTTTGAACGAAATCTAACTAACCTTTGTTATTAAATCAACCTTGTTTATTTATTTCTTTTGCTACATTTGTGTGTTTTTCGTTAATAGTGGGGAGATGCGATGGCAATATTTCAAGGTGAGTAGAAAGCGCTCAGTGAGGCTTGCTATCTTGGTTATGTTATTGTCTATTAAGAAATTTTCAAAGGACGTTTTATCCGTTTAATAACAGTCACGCATTGTCTGTTAACGGTCGTCTACATATAAAGTCTAATTTTTAACGCAATTTGAAATAAGTAAATCAAATTGATTTATTGACAGGGGTAAAGAGCAATGCTTAAATTGGTTAACTAATTTTTTACAAGCGAAAGGCCGTTCTTATGAAAAACAACGCCCCTTTGGTTTCCAAAGACACATTGATTCCCTTTGTATTGTTAACGATTTGCTTTGCTGCATGGGGTGTGGCTGCGAACATGACAGACCCTTTGGTAAAGGTATTTAGTAAAATATTTACCATGTCGTCTTTGCAATCGGCATTGGTTCAATTTGCCTATTATGGCGCGTATTTTTGCTTAGCCATTCCTGCTGCTTTTATCAACAAGCGCTTTTCTTATAAAACAGGTGTATTGACCGGACTGGGCTGCGCGGCCGCGGGGGCATTTCTGTTTTATCCAGCCAGTCAAACCATGACTTACGGTTTTTTCCTTGCTGCACTTTTTGTATTGGCTGGTGGATTATCCATTCTGGAAACGTCGGCGAACCCTTACGTCATGGCGATGGGAAATCAAAAAAGTGCGACACGCCGTTTAAATCTAGCTCAAGCATTTAATCCCGTTGGTACTAATTTAGGTGTGTTTTTGGCTGCAACGCTTATATTACCAAACCTGAATCAGGCATCTGCACAAGAGCGTGCCGCCATGTCGGTAAGCGAGCTTAAAAACGTGATAGGGGCTGAGCTTGATGCGGTAATGCTTCCTTATGTAGGTATGGCATGTGTACTCGTTTTGGTTTGGGTTGCAATCTTCCTGATCAAAGCGCCAATTCAAGAATCGGTTGAGTCTAGTGTGGAAGACGTTAAGTTGGGCGCTTCGCTTAAGCGGTTAGTAGCCAACAAGCATTATCGATTTGGCGTATTGGCTCAGTTTTTTAATGTCGGAGCACAAACGTGCGTGTGGACCTTCACCATCCAATATGCAATGAAAGCGACAGGTGGCAACGAAGTGAGTGGTGGTGAAATTTTACAATACAGCATGATTGTATTTCTAATTTCTCGTTTCGTGATGACGTGGGTTATGCAGTACCTCTATCCAGCTAGACTGCTAATGATCATGTCACTGATTGCCATGGCGCTATGTATCTTCATGACACAGTCTCCTAATTTAGCAGGCGTAATCGCATTGGTATCTATCTCTGCCTGTTTGTCACTCATGTTTCCAACGATTTACGGCATTGCGCTTGAAGGTCTGGGGGAAGACACTAAGCTAGGCGCAGCAGGCCTTGTAATGGCCATTCTTGGTGGAGCTATTATGCCGCTGTTCCAAGCCGCCATTATTGATAGCGCAGGTGTTGTTGTGTCATATATTGTTCCAGCTATTTGCTTCTTGCTAGTAGGTGGCTATGGCTACTTCGACATGCGCGCCAAAAAGAGCAGCGCTAAGCCTCAGTCCGAAATAGACGCAGATGCCCTTAAAAAGATGGAAATGGGAATAGCTAAATAGTATTTCTTCAGAAACGTGTACGGGCCAGTGATTCTATCACTGGCCTTTTTTGTTTGCCCAGCGAAGCTGGCAAACCCGTCAGGTTGTAAGAAACCTGAATCACCCTGACTGAGGGGAAGATAATCCGAATGGCAAGGGCGTTGTTGGCTAACGGCAGGGTCTGAAGGAAGCCATAGGAAGTTAGAGGTACACAACGAAAGTGAACCTGATTCGGCAAGGCAGGAGGGTAAGCGTGCAAAATAGCGCGAAGCCCGATACTCGGTCAGTCCTGTTTTGTGCTTGAGGGTGGAATTTCTAACAGGGAGCCGGTGCAGTAACTGGGGAAGCCTGACACCGTGTCTGGTGGTAAGCCAGAAGCATTTATTCGAGAGGAAACTCAAGGTAGATGTTGGTGCGAGGTGGCAGATGAAGCCGTAGTAGTGAGTAAAGTTCGGCCTGTGAAAGCCAGTAATGGTGTGGAGGGTAAAACCGAGCTGACCATCAGCA